>FKKE01002505.1_pt1 | contig 29238 bp, 25 predicted proteins | sample 1106331 | NCBI WGS metagenome assembly FKKE01 (sample SAMEA3931202, study PRJEB13176) | freshwater metagenome | biome: Drinking water system; feature: drinking water; material: freshwater | place: China | collected 2013-02-06
TCTCATCCAATAAACGAAGATCCCTTGCCTGTGTAGCCGGGTTACAACTTACATATACAACAATAGGCGCTGCTATATCCAAAATTTTTTTCACTAATTTATCATGCATGCCTGCTCTCGGCGGATCGGTAATGATAACATCAGGTTTGCCATGAGAAGCAAAGAAATTATCATCGCAGATCTTTATTACATCGCCTACAAAAAATTTGGCGTGATGAATATTGTTCAGCTTTGCATTTTCTTTTGCATCTTCAATTGCATCGGCTATCATCTCTACGCCAATAATTTTCTTTGCCAGCTTGCTTACAAAAATTCCAATACTGCCTGTACCGCAATAAAGATCATAAACAGTTTCTTCTCCTGTCAGCTCTGCATAATCCCTTGCAATTTTATACAACTGTTCTCCCTGTTTTGTATTGGTTTGAAAAAAAGATTTTGGACCGATCTTAAATTGATTGTCTTCCAGCTTTTCCATCACATAGCCTTTACCGGTAACAACCACAGGGTCCAGATCATGTAAACTATCATTCCATTTTGTGTTGATGGTATAAAGCAGGGTTGTAACACCCGGTACTGATTTCAGTAAATGATCAAGTATTGCATTCCTTTTTTCTTTATCATCTTCTCCAAAAACAACATTCACCATTACCTCACCGGTTGTGCAAATGCGTATCAAAACATTTCGCATAAACCCAACATGCAACTTCTGATCGTAAAAGCTGTAATTATTTTTTCTTGCAAAATCACTCAATGCTTCTCTTATCGCATTCGTTGGTTCAGCCTGCAACCAGCATCTTTCTATTTCCACTACTTTATCAAATAAACCTTTGGCATGAAAGCCGGCCGCATTCAAATCATTTATTTGATCTTTTACAAATTCATTTTCAGGAATAAAACGTTTTGAACTGAAGGTATATTCCAGTTTGTTGCGGTACCATTTATTTTCTTCAGCCCCGAGCACGGGTGGTATTGAAGGCAGATCAATTTTTCCAATTCTTTTTAAGTTGTCTTCTACCTGCTGACGTTTATATAAAAGTTGTTTTTCATAAGGCAGCATTTGCCATTGACAGCCGCCGCATACTCCAAAATGCCGGCAAAAAGGTTCTGTCCTTTCTTTTGAATAGGAATGAAATTGTAAAGGATAGCCTTCTGCCCAGTCTTTTTTACTTTTAAAAAGTTTTACATCCACAACATCGCCGGGTACCACTCTTTCAATAAAGATCACCTTGCCATCAACCCGGGCAATGCTTTTGCCTTCGGCAGCATAATCCTCTACCGTAACCTTTTCAAGCACAATATTTCTTTTTTTTCTTCTCACGGGGCAAAACTAAGCATGTAATATCAAGTTGGCACAGATTTAGGATTTGTATACTCATTAGTGTAGTGGAAAATTCTAATTTTATAGTACTGAAATCTTGCATTATGAACCGGCTTTTTATCGGATCCTTTCTTGCTTTGCTCCTTTTTACTGGTTGTAAAAAAAATAATGATTGCGGATGTGCTGCAGAAGTAAAATATTATTTACCCAGAACAGCCGGCGAATTATCTTTTAACCAATACAAATCAAAATGGATGCTTTCATATTCTCCCGGCCGTGGAGCATTTGCTAATTATTTTCCATGCAATACTAACCAGGATTCATTACAAGCTATTATACAGGGGGCAAATCAATCACAAACTTTTATCGTTTGGTTTTCAGGACAAGCTAAAAGCCCCTGCCCGGGTGAAGATTTCGGGAACAACAATACCTTGACAAGCTTCGAATACATGAATGTGGAAACTGTAAGCCGTAATTAACTTTCTAAAAGCCAATTTTTCACATACAACGTTTAATAACCAATTTGCATCTTTTTCTTCCGCAGAAGCGGTTTTTAAATAACTTTACCGTTTTATTATCATTACTCAATGAAGCGTATAATTTCACTGCTGATATTGGTTAGCGCCACCGGTTTTCTTTTTGCTCAAACAAATGAATTTGAGCTAAAGGTTACCTTCAAGCCATTTAAAAAACAGTTCATTTACCTCGGTTATCATTACGGCAGGCAAAAACCCATTTTTGATTCAGTTTTGCTTGATGATAACAGCACCGGCACATTTAAACGGGCCAAAAAAATGGAAAAAGGTATTTACCTGGTGGGTTTCCCAAATAAGAGCGGATATTTTGAAATACTGATTGATAAAGAACAGAAATTTACCGTAATAGCTGATACCGCAAACCTTATACCCTCACTGAAATTTATTGGCTCGCCGGATAATACCCTCTTTCTGCAATACCAGAATTATGCATCTGTAAAAGGAAAAGAAATTGAAAATGCAAAAAAACAACTGGCTGCCGCCAAAACAAAAACTGATTCTACCAAATGGACAGATGTGATCATTGCTGCTGATAAAGAGATACAGCAATACCGCAAAGATCTAATAGAAAAAAATCCCGATGCTACGATCAGCGCTTTATTGAAAGCAATGAAAAATCCTGAAGTGCCACCAGCTGCAGAACATCCGGGTGGAAAGTATGATTCAACATTTGCTTACCGTTACTATAAAGATCATTACTGGGATGATGCCTGGATGTTTGATGAACGACTTGCCCGCACTTCATTTTTTGAAGAAAAGCTGGATGAATATTTTGCTACATTGGTTTATCCTCATCCTGATTCTGTGATCAAAGAGCTGGATTGGATGCTTGCATATGCAACAGCCAATGATGAAATGCAGCGTTTCCTGCTGGTTAAATTCATCAATCGCTATCTTAACCCGCAGTACATGTGGGAAGACAAAGTGTATATTCATCTTTTTGAAAAATATTTTTCGCAAAAAGAATATTCCTGGTTAACAGAAAAAGGAAAGAAAACAATTTTTGATCGTTATTACAGCATGGCGGCCAATGTATTTGGTACTACGGCGGCGGATATTGAATTACCTGATAGCACAGGGAAATTAAAAAAGTTATTCAGCATACCCGATCCATATACTGTTGTTGTTTTTTGGGATCCCACTTGCGGGCATTGTAAAGAAACTTTGCCAAGAATAGATTCCATTTACCGTGCTAAATGGAATTCATTGAATGTAAAGATCTATGCTATAGCAAAAGAAACCGATGGCACAAAAAAGGATTGGTTGAATTTTATTAATGAACAAAAGTTGACGGGCTGGGAGCATGTATATTATTCGAAAGAAGCAAATGATGCCAGGATCAGGAACAATATTCCCAGCTATTTCCAGCTTTATGACGTACAGATAGTGCCTACCCTTTACCTTCTTGACAAAAACAAATCTATCTTAGCAAAAAAGATACCTTTTGACCAGATAGACAGAGTGCTTGATTATAAAGTAAAAGGTCAATAAACCTGATGTTTTATGAAAATACCCTCACTGCTTTTATCTTTTTTATTCGTTACCTCTTTATCCGCCCAAACACTTTTTACTTATGGCGATAAATCGGTTGATGTAAATGAGTACATCAAAGCTTTTAATAAGGTACATCCTGGCCCGGTTACAGATAAAGCAAAAAGAATCCGTGAGTACCTGGACCTTTATATCAATTCCAAATTAAAGATCCGGGAAGCATTGAGCAGGGGCTATGATTCATTGCCTTCATTTGCTGAAGAATTTACAGCTCTTCGCAACCAGGTGATCGAAAACTATATGAATGATAGCGAAAGCCTCGATGCCCTGGTACATGAAGCTTTTGAACGAAGCCGGAAAGACATTAAAGTACAGCACATTTTTGCCCCTTATTCAGTTGGCGCTGATTATTCCGATTCTTCCCTTATTAGATTGAAGATGCAGGAAGCCTATATGCAATTGCGATCGGGGAAAAGCTTTGATGATGTTGCGCTCAAATATTCCATTGATCCATCAGTAACAACAAATAAAGGTCATCTTGGTTTTATCACTGTATTTACATTGCCGTACCCGTTTGAGAATATTATTTATGGCCTTTCACCCGGAAAATATTCAGCTCCTTACAAATCAAAATCAGGATTTCATATTTTTAAAAATGTAGAAGAAAGAAAAGCAGCCGGAAGAATAAAGATTTCTCAGATACTACTGGCTGTTCCGCCGGGCAGTGATGATGCAGCAAAAAAGAAAATTGCGCAAAGAGCTGATTCTATCTACAACCGCCTGCTAAAAGGAGATGATTTTGGCAAGCTTGCCGGCTTATTAAGCAATGATGTGGTTTCTTCTGCTTCAAATGGTGCAGTACCGGAATTTGGCGTAGGTACTTACGATCCGGTTTTTGAATCAGCCGCCTTTTCTTTACCCTCAAACGGCGCTATAACAAAACCCTTTCTTACAGCCCATGGATACCATATCGTGAAAAGAATATCTCTTACACCACCACCTGTTGTAAAAGATAAAAAAACCCTTGAACATATCCGCAACCTTGTTGAAAGAGATGGTAGAATAAATGTTGCCAAAGAAAAATTATATAGTAAGGTAATTGCAAAAGCTGGTTATAAGCAATTCACTATTGACCAGGCAATGTTAAAAATGTATATGGACAGCCTGTTTGCATCAAGACCACCAGCATCGGGCAATCCTGTTAATAAATCCACCCCGCTATTCAGTATTGGTGCATCAACCAGGCATGTAGGTGACCTGGTTAATTATTCAATGTCCAACAGGTATAAAGCAGATGGAAGCGGCATTAAAACCCTTGATGAATTAAGCGAAGAATTCAAAAAGGAATCGGTAATGGAATATTACCGTGATCACCTCGAGGAATTCAATGAAGATTTCAAAGAGCAAATGAATGAACTGAAAGATGGTAATTTATTCTTTGATATAATGATGAAAGAGATCTGGGCAAATGCACAAAGCGATACCACAGGCCAAAAGGATTTTTATGAAAAGAATAAAAGCAAATACAAATGGGAATACAGTGCGGATGCAGTAATCTTTTACTGCGCTGACGATGCGGTAGCGATAATTTTCCGGGACCAGCTATTAAAAGATAAAACAAAATGGAGAGAAGTGCTTGAAGGATTTAGCGATAAGATCACATCGGATTCAGCACGTTTTGAAATAACTAAAATACCCGGGGCACAAAAAGCTACCTTTAAAGATGATGCTATTACAAATATTGTAACAAACAAAGATGACAACAGCACATCTTTTGCCCTGATATTTAAAATTTACCCGACGCCTGCACAAAAAACATTTGCCGAAGCCCGTGGTGATGTTGTATCCGACTTCCAGGATGAATTGGACAATAAATGGACCGCTGAATTAAAAAAGAAATATCCTGTAAAAGTGAATGAGGAAGTGCTGAAAAATATTTTAAAATAAAAAAGGCCTTAATCAAGGCCTTTACATATTTTTTTTTATTGTAAAATCTTAATCAAAATCTTTATTTAATCCTGCTTTCACCACCTGCGCATTCAATACTACTCTTTCTTTTCTTCCCTGGTTGTTTGTACCCTGCACTACAAAAACAACGATCTTGCATTTGCTTACATCATACCCTGTAGCATCTATCGAAAATGATTTATCATAGGTAGTGCCTTTAACCTGGCTGGCAGTGGGGATGGCATCACCAAAAAGATCTGTAGCCGTTTTCCTTAATATACCATTATGAACATAACCTGGTATAGGATTTGGCAAACCATAATAATTATAATTTACCTGCGGATTACGTCAACAAGACTTGATATTGCCGGCAACACGGCATCTGTTTCCCTGGAATATGTACATAAGAAAAGGGATCCGCATGATGCAAATAACTATGATAATACAAGCGGCAAGGCTTTTTTAACAAACTTGTCAATAGCAAAAGGAAATTTTGGAGGCTTGCTTACTTTCCGGAGTTTAGAGAATATGGATTTTCGCAGCGAAAGAGAGTCTATTCAAAGCATTGGGTTAATGAACTATATTCCTGCACTAACCAGGCAACATGATTATCTTATCACCAATATTTATGTTTATAATGCGCAGGCTATGGGTGAGATCGGTGGTCAGCTTGATCTTTTTTATAATGCTCCGAAAGGAACAAGCCTTGGAGGAAAATATGGTTCTAAATTCTCCCTGAATTATTCGCACTATCGTGGACATAGTGACATAAATGATCTTCTCAGCTTTGGCAATGATGAATATTTTCATGATCTGAACCTGGAATGGAAAAAGAAATGGAGTGAAAAATTCACCACAATACTTTTATATCAGAATATACTTTATAACCGGATTGTCATTGAAGGCGAGCCCTTTCCTGATGTAAAAACTCATTCTTTTGTTTTGAATGCTTTGATAAAATATGCAAAGAAAAAATCATTTCGGTTTGAACTGCAGCATTTAGCTACCCAACAAGACAGAGGTAACTGGGCAGCCGTATTAACTGAATTTTCTTTTGCCCCTAAATGGACTTTTTACCTGAGTGATCTTTATAACTATGGCACTACCGATACTCACTATGCTACGATTGGTGGTACATACACAAAAGGAGGAACCAGGTTTGGCATAAGCTATGGAAGACAAAGAGCCGGTTTGTTTTGCGTAGGCGGTGTTTGTCGTTTTGTTCCTGCAGCTACGGGTATTACGGCAACCCTTACCACAACTTTCAATTGAGCCTTTATTTAAAGCAGGGAAATTTACTAACAGAGGTAAATTCCGAATCAATCTCTACCAATCTTTTAATCATGAGATCCTGGTTCAGAGTTGTTTTACCACATTGCAAACTACTTGTGGCTTTCCGAGAGTATAATAATGCAAACAAGGTACACCGGCAGCTTTTAATTCTTTTGATTGCGCCAGCAACCACTCAGTACCTACCTGCTCAACACATGCATCATCTTTGCATTTAAGAATTTCATCTGAAAGTTCTGTTGGTATATNNGTTCTGTTGGAATATCAACATAAAACGTTCTTGGAATAATGCTGAGTTGTTTTTTTGAAGTCACCGGTTTAAGGCCAGGAATAATGGGAACAGTAATTCCTGCTTCGCGGCATTGCTTTTCAAAAGCAAAGAATTTTTTATTATCAAAAAACATCTGGGTCACTATATATTCTGCCCCGGCATCTATTTTATCTTTTAAATAAGAAAGGTCAGTTTGCATATTTGGCGCTTCAAAATGTTTTTCAGGATAACCGGCTACGCCAATGCAGAATTTAGTTCCATTTGTTCCTTTTAATTCTTCTTCCAGGTAAATACCATTATTTAAATTCACTACTTGCCTTAATAATTCGATGGCATATTTATGTCCACCCGGTTCAGGCTCAAATGAGGTTTCGTTTTTTGCTGCATCACCCCGGAGCACCAGTACATTATCAATACCAAGATAGCTAAGCGTCAATAAAGCGTCTTCTGTATCCTGTACCGAAAAACCTCCGCAGATAAGATGAGGAACCGTATCCACATTGTAACGATTCATGATAGAAGCACAGATGGCTTCCGTACCGGGACGTTTACGTACCACTACTTTTTCAAAGCTGCCATCAGATCTTTTTTTAAAAATATGTTCACTGCGATGATAAGTAACATTAATGTATGCAGGTTTGAATTCCATTAAAGGATCAAGATGATTATAAATTGCTGTGATGCCCTTACCTTTTAATGGGGGAAGTATTTCAAATGAGATCAATGTTTCCTTTGCCTGCTTTATATGATCGATAACTTTCATTCCAATAAATTGGCTGCAAACTTACTCCAGAGATCATGAAATACAAAAAGCCTTTTAATAAAGGCTTTTAAAGAGCAGGTTGATAAGTAGTGTACGCTATTTCAATCTCTCCCCTTTTTTATTGATCTTAAATGTTTCTTCCTTTATCATAACTTCTGCTACCCCATCAGTAAAACTTCCCACACTATCGTAAGTACAGGGAATGATAAGTTTTCCTGTTTTATCAATAAATCCCCATTTTCCATTTTGTTTTACTTTGATCATTCCTTCTGACAGCACGAAATATTCATCTTCATCAACATTCAATTTATCGAAATGAATTGGGGTGATAAGCTTTAATGCTTTGTCCATAACAGCGGTTTTTCCCTCTTTTTCCACGGCATAAAGAGCCGGCTGGTTTTCTTCATCATATATCGTTGCAATGTCATCATAAACCGGCTGATGCAAATATTTACCTGTGACATCTATAAATCCAAATTTGTTTTTTTCTTTTACATAAGCTACCCCGTTTTGAAAAAAAGAAGCATACTGGAATTTTTTACCCGCCAGGACCTGGCCCGCTTTGTTAATATAGACATAACCAGAATCTGACAGCTTACCCGGTGTGAGGATATCCTTACCAGGACATGCTACAGGTTCTGCATAAATGAATGGTAATATGATTTTACCGTTTTTGTCAACCCATCCATGTTTTCCTTCTTTGCCAGCGGAGAAAAAAGGACAACCTTCCTCAAATTCAGGATATAAATTTGTATAGACAGGTGCGATGATCTCTTTACCTGTCATATCTATCACGCCATCTTTTTCATCTCTTTTAGTAGCATAAAAGCTATTGACTCCGTAATCCATGAACTGTATACTGCTATAATCAAGTGTTGTCAGCATTTTTCCGCTCTTATTGGATAAGCCTTGTTTGCGGTCTTTAGCGAGTACAAGTATTTTTGTTTTATCTTCTTCTTTCCATCCCTCTATCATAGTAAATTCTTCGGTTAATAACGGTTTTAAACTGTAATCATACAATCCTTCTTTATCTTCTTTATTCTTTACCCAGATTAATTTTTCAGTAACATTATATCTTATCAGTTGATAATTGGTGGGTAAAAGCTCTTTCCCTTCTTTCGATAAAAGACCAAAAAACAAATCGCTTCCCTGCCGTTGATAAGGCTGGTAAAACCCATCCTCATAACCCATGATATGCGTATAGCTATGGTAGGTTATCCTTTTAAGATCTTTGTTAAGCAGGATCATTTTTCCTAATTTATTGGAAGCTTTATCATCATACAAATAGGCAGTATAATTTCCCGCCCGATCCAATTCATTCATAATGGAAAATATTTTACTCGTGTCCGGATCAATGATAAGTCGTCCGTCCATTGTAGCGATACCACTCTGGCCATATTTCTTATATATCTGAAAATACTTTGTATTGAACCGCTCTATTTCATACAGATTGCCTGCAAAAATCAACTTACCCTTTGCATCTATAACATTATACTCATTGTTCCGGTTTATTCTTGTTTGTACAATGGCTGTACCGTTGGTAAAAGATTCAGCCGGTACCCATCCCCTTGGTAATTCAAACATTACTTTTCCTGTTTTATCAATTGTCTTTACGGGTTCAGTTGATTTTTCCATCACCATTGCCATACCATCGCCAAAGGATGTGGCGATAAGATATTTTGGCACTATAGAAAAAGCCCCTTTGGTATTAATAAAGCCAGCAAGGCCGCTGCTATCATATACCACCGCCAAACCTTGCCGGAAAGATGATAACGGATCGCCAAATTGTTTCAACTGCTGCTTTGTCATTGCAGCAAGGGTTTTGGGGTTTGCAAAAAAATAATTTTTACCAAAAGGGTTTGAATTATTCTGATCTATAAAAAAATACTTGCTGTCTTTTTTTACTGCGGCAAAACTTTCACTGAAATCCGCAGCAAGATCATACTCAGCGGCAATCTTTAACACGCCCTGGTTATTAATAAATCCGTATTTGCCATTGATAAAAACACGGGCAAGCCCTTTTACAAATTTGTACGCGGAGTCAAATTTGCAATCCACCTTTTTCTTACCTGTTAAAGAGTCGCAATAACCGAATTTCTTAGTTTCATCGCATTTGCATGGAATAAAGGTTTGAGAAGAACTTTGCATACTTATAAAAAAAGCACACAGAAAAAAGAAGGGATAAATCATTTTCATATTTCTGAATTTAGAACAACAGTGTTTTTATTTGCTCAAATGTTTTGTGTGACTTGTGATCCAATCCGATTCAATAAGTTTTAGGATAACTTATGGAAGTAACAGCGCCGATGGTATACATCAGTTTTTCTTTTTCCCATTTATAGGGCATTTCTAAGCGAAAGGAGGAAAAGCGGACCGAGAAAGGAATATCCGGGATCCGGTACCGATATATTTTTTCCTGGTTGATATAGAAGGTAACGGTGTTGAACTGATCTTTCATAACAGTGATCTCATTCCAATCACTTTCCTTCCAGGCTTTAGACCGGCCCGATTCTTTTTCACCAAATTGATCTTTGCAGTTATCACAAAATGCACTGATCTTAAACTGGCCCTTATCATTTACTTCAAAATAGGTATAGTCTTCGCCATTTGAAAAAGGGAAGAGGGTCTGCAGTTTGATAAATGATTTTTCCGAACCTGATTTTCTTTTTATCCAAAGTGAAACTGATTTGTTGAATTGATAAATCTTTTCTTTCGTATTGTCATGTTTGCCTAAGCGGGTTAATGAATCGAACATCGGGAAAGCAAGACCTTCGTTTATTGATGCATCCATTCTTTTTAGAAATTGAAAGAACTGTTCCTTATTTCCTGAATTTACGGGGATCCAGCCGCCGTAGTTACCACTTATGAAATCATCGGTAATGATAACCGTATCATAAGGATAAGTAGCTGTACAAAATTCTTTTTCAGACATATCAGCATCATACCTTGATGTGCTATATCCGGGTGGCCGGTAACGGCAATACCCACCTATCCACACTTCCCCGTTACTCTTCAAACCACTTTTGGGTTTTTCAAATTCCTTTGGGATATCTGCATTTCTTTTATAAGCAGCAAGTTTTGATTCTTCAGCAATTATTTCGTTGCGTGATTTTGGAACAACTTTGCCATTATCATTTTTGAAAGGACTTATATACCCCTGGCTGTAACTTTTAAACGCAGTAATGATCATGATATTTAAAAAAAAGGTAGCAGCAATTCTCATACAAAGCATTTAAATGATATGAATAATTTATGAGTGAACAGGTTTATGAATCTGAATTGAAATTAATAGTACTTCTGTGGCCGGGCAATGTTAGAAAAGTAGTAATTAGAGCAAGCCGGTTTTTTTTAATGCCTCGGTTCTGGAGTTCACCTGCAGTTTTTCGTAAATATTTCGGATATGTGTTCTTACCGTTTCAATGCTTACAAATAATGTATCGGCTATTTCCCGGTAACGATAACCTTTGCTTAACAAGCCAAGCAGTTCCTGTTCCCGCTTTGTAAGATCCTGGAAGTACTCATTTGTTTTTTCTTTTACTGCAAAAGCCTCGATCACTTTTCTTGCTATCTGGCTGCTGATAGGGCTGCCTCCATTACTCACTTCCTCAATGGCTTCAATGATCTTTTCGGGGGGTGTACTTTTTAATAAATAACTGATGGCGCCGGCTTTCAGGGCTTCAAAAATAGTATCGGGTTTATCATACACTGTTAGCACCATGCATTGTATGCGGGGATGAATGATCTTGATCTTACGAATACATTCAATGCCGCTCATGCCAGGCAGGTTAATATCAAATAATGCGATTTCTACAGGGTGTGAAGCCAATTCTTTTAAAGCCGTTTCTGCATCGGCAAATACCCGTAGCTCATTTACATCAATATGCAGTTGTACCTGCTCTGAAAGGTAGTAGCGAACCTTTGCATCATCTTCAATAATTGCAATAGAGCCTATTTTCACCATTTAAAAATGCAGTATAAATTAATAGCCGGCAATGTTAGTTAAGTAGTATTTATACAGGAAACCAATAAATAAACCTGCTACCACAACCTGCTGCTGTTTCAATTTCCATTGTACCGCCCGATTCTTCCACCCGGGTAGCAATATTTTTTAGTCCATTGCCCGGGTATTTCTTTTTAGGATCAAACCCGGTACCATCATCCCCCACATCAAACATCAGTTTGTTTTGCTTCACTTCAGCTTTTATTTTAATAAGAGTTGCATTACTGTATTTCACAGCATTGTTTACAATCTCTTTTGTTACCAGCAGGATGTTTCTGCGCAATTCATTTGAGAGTATTATATCCTTTCTATGATCAGGCAGGCTGATATTAAAATTTTTACCTGTATAATCAAGCTGTTTGGTCAACTCTTCACGGAGGTAAGCACACAACTGATCTAATGTTTTATTTTCCGGGTTCAGGCTCCAGATAATTTCACTCATATTGTTTACAAGTTGCCGGCTGGTACCGGCAATATCATCCAGTGCCTGCATATGCATTTTATTTTTTGCAGATTCACTTATCAATGTAATCTGGGTAAGACCGGCACCAATGTCATCATGCATTTCTCTTGAGATGCGTAGCCTTTCTTTATCAATCTCTTTTTGTTTTTCCAATTCATTTACCCTGGCTTTTAATTTTTGTTGTGAAAAAAACCGCGTAATCAAAACAATGCTCAGCATAACTGCTATGCTGATCAAAGAATAAAACCACCAGGTTCTCCAAAAGGGAGGAAGGATGATTATGGAAACAGTATGATAATTTTCATTCCAAATTCCCGAACTATTCGCTGCTTTTACTTTAAATAAATACTTTCCCGGGGGCAGATTATTATACCGTACCTGGCTCAGCGTGCCGCTATTGATCCAATCCTTATCCCAGTCTTCCAGTTTATATGCATACGTTACAGATCCGGGATTTACAAATTCAATTCCCCTGAAACCAAAAAAAAGATTATTACGAAAATAAGGCAGCGATAGTTTTGAAATGTACTCAGCAGCCATGATGCTATCTGCGGGTTGATCATTGGCAAAAAGATCTGTCAGCAATATTTTTGGCAACAAGCGATTAGGTTGCATATCAGTAGCCCGGAACCACACTATTCCTTTAATAGTGCCGAAATATAATTCACCGCTTTGGCCTTTATGAAAAGCCCCGGTATTAAATTCATCATCGGGCAACCCGTCGGCACTTGTAAAATTTGTAAATCGCAACTGCGGCAAAACCCTATCTCCTGTAAAATTTATTATTGCTTTTGATAAACCTTTATTGGTACTTATCCATAACTCATTGTCATTTTTTATTATTCCATATACATAGCTATTGCACATTCCATTCGCTTCAGTAAATATTTTGTAGGCACCGGTTGATACATGCATAGAAATCAAACCACTGGTAGAAGATATCCATAGAATATTTGTGGAGGGGTCATGCAAAAAGGATTTAATGCCCACTCCCTTAAATAATATGGTATCCGTATTATTGAATCCAAAAGTCTGGTCAAGATCTTTTTTAACGATAATTCCATTTTCTGTTGCAATCCAAAAATTTCGATTATTATCTATAAAAATATCATAGAAAAATCCTGCCCCCGTTTTTTTGTAATAATAAGTTTTAAACTCATTTCCCTTTTTAAAAACAGAATAGATACCCCAGCTGGTTGCAAAATAAAGGCTATCGTTGTAGCCGGTAACAGCAAAAGGCCTTATGCCTGTTTTAAACAACCCTCCCGGTTTTGAAATACCAAAAATTTTTTTAAACCCCGATCGTCCTTTTTCACGAACATACAGATCATTATATGTGCCTATCCATAAATTTTGATGATTATCCCTGTACACAAGAGATATGGAATTGCTATCGGCATCCTTGGTTTTTGAAAATGGAAAATTTAATTTTTTACCGGTGCGGTTTGTTTTGTCCACTATCCAAAGTCCTTGGCGGTACGTTCCTAACCAGATCTGATCATCAACTTCACAAATGCTATGAATAAATAAATATTCTTTTTTCTCATTTTTTCCCGGAACAGGAAATGAAGTAAATGCTGATTGACCCAGGTGGGCTTTCTGAAGACCTAACACATCAGCACCTGCCCAAAGTATATCATTGTCATCAACAAAAAGACAATATACAGGATAAAAGCTTCCGCTTACATTCTCACCATTGATATTTCCCCGCCATGTAAAAATGACGGAACTTTCTTTTTTGCAAAAAATATTTCCATTTTTATCTCCTGCCCATAGATTGTTTTTCTTATCGGTAAAAAAAACATGTAATGCACCAGGATTATCTATTTTGCTTATATCAATTTTACCCAATTGCAACGATCGGGTATTGCAAGCAAAAACTTCATGGTGAATTGAAAGATAAAGACTGTCCTTTACGATCCCTATGCCTGTAAAAATTTTATCGGTAAAAAAATGTTCCCACTGTTTGCGGGTTTTATCAAAATATAAAATGCCCGGATCTGTAATAAACCAAAAATTACCTTGCCCGTCCTTTACACCATCAGTAAATGGTATATCCTTATCAGGAGTGGCTCCTGAGCCATAACTATTCCATTCATTAGTTTTCCGGTTATATTCAAATAATCTTCCGTGATTGTTAGAACCCCATACAAGGTTGCCTTCAATGCTTATAGGATTTATTGACCAGGGAAGACCTCCTTTTTTAAGGCTGATATACCGGAATTCAAAAAAATCATTCTTCTTATTATAGCTGTATGTACCCGTACCTGTTGAAAGCCATATTCTTTCTGTTTCATCTTCAAGTAACTTACTCCGGATGATCCTATCACTAAAGTTTCTTTTATGATTGCCAATTTCTGGCTTATACGATTTCATATTTATTCCATCAAAGCGATTCAACCCATCTGCTGTTGCTATCCACATAAAACCCTGCTGATCCACCAAAATGGAATACACTGTATTTTGAGACAACCCTTGAATACGTTTAAAATGAAGCGGCTTGTCTGTTTGTGCTTGCAGCAGCATCGGAAACAACAGGACAACTATGAACAGGTTTGTTTTCATCATTAACCCGATAAAAATAATAAATTCAAAGTTTGTTAATTCGCTTACAGGTAATACTGCTTAATTTAAATGATAGCTTACTTTTGTCCATTATGCCGGTTTCAATCATTACCAAAGATCTTGTAAAACGCTACCGCCAGCGCACCGTGGTAAATCATGTTTCTATTGAAGTAAAACAAGGTGAGATCGTTGGTTTGCTTGGCCCGAATGGCGCCGGTAAGACCACTACTTTTTACCAGGTGGTTGGTTTGATAAAACCCGATGAAGGCAATGTCTTTTTGAACAATGAAGACATTACAAAGCTTCCCATGTTTAAAAGGGCAAAAATGGGAATTGGTTATCTGCCGCAGGAAGCATCCGTGTTCAGGAAGCTGAGTGTAGAAGACAATATTATGGCGGTGCTTGAAATGACCGGACTTAACCGGGATGAACGAAATAAAAAGCTGGAAACCTTGATCAGCGAATTCCGGTTGCAGCATGTAAGGAAAAGTAATGGTGATATAGTAAGTGGTGGAGAAAGAAGAAGAACGGAAATTGCCAGGGCATTGGCTACCGACCCAAAATTCATTTTACTGGATGAACCATTTGCCGGCATCGACCCGATCGCTGTTGAAGATATTCAAGCTATTGTGGCAAGATTGAAATATAAAAACATCGGTATTCTCATCACTGATCATAACGTAACAGAAACCTTAAGCATTTGCGACAGAGCCTATCTTTTGATCGAAGGAAAGATCTTTAAACATGGCACGGCAGAAGAATTAGCAGCTGACGAAGATGTAAGAAGATTATACCTCGGCCGAAATTTTGAATTGAAAAGAAAAGATTATTTGCATGAAGAAGCAAGAATGAATGATGCCGGTGAGCCTGTTAACAATGATCGTATTGACGATCTGCCGGATAAAAGCACATTATTATAATCTGCATTTTTCCTTTTACCTTCCTGTTTTCTTTATTTTGCTATTATTAAATGAAATTGTTAAGCCCTGCCATATCATCTCTTGCCCGTATGCGTATGTGGCGTATTGATGCGTGGAAAAATAACCCCATCGAAGCGCAGCGTGATGTGTTACAAAATCTCGTTACTGCAGCTCAGTACACTGAGTTTGGAAGAAAATATAATTTTTCAGAACTCTTTACCCTCCGTGCTTTTAAGCAGGCAGTTCCCGTTCACGACTATAATGATATAAAACCCTATATCAATCGTATTATGGAGGGAGAGCAAAATGTTTTATGGAATACACCGATCTACTGGTTTGCCAAAAGCAGCGGAACAACAAGTGATAAAAGCAAATTCATTCCTGTAAGTGATGAAAGCTTACAGGATTGTCATTACAAAGGAGCAAAAGATGTATTGACCTTGTATTACAATTTCAATCCCGCTTCCGAATTGCTGACAGGTAAGGGATTAGTGATCGGCGGCAGTCATAATATCAATCAATTAAATCCCGAAGTACAGTATGGTGATCTGAGCGCAGTGCTTTTGCAAAACTCTCCCTTCTGGGGCCATTGGATAAGAACTCCTGATCTTAGTATTGCATTGATGGATGAATGGGAAAGCAAGATCGAAAAATTGGCTAATAGTACGATTAAAGAAATTGTTACTTCCATATCAGGCGTACCCACATGGACATTGGTCTTATTTAAACGCATACTGGAGATCACAGGAAAAAATTGTATAGCTGATGTATGGCCCACCCTTGAGTTGTATATGCATGGTGGCGTATCCTTTACTCCTTATAAAGAACAGTTCAAAAAATTAATTGGCAAAGACATACATTACCTGGAAATGTATAATGCCAGCGAAGGATTTTTTGCTGCATCAGATAAACCGGATGAAGAAGGCATGTTATTGTTTCTTGATCATGGGATCTTTATGGAGTTCATGCCGGTAAGTGAATATGGAAAAAAAGAACCGGAAACTATCGGGCTGCAGGATGTGGAGATGCACAGGAATTATGCATTGGTGATCTCTACCAATGGTGGTTTATGGAGATATTTATTGGGTGATACTATCCGGTTCACTTCAATAAAGCCTTTTAAAATAAAAGTTTCAGGAAGATTAAAACATTATATCAATGCATTTGGCGAGGAAGTGATCGTAGACAATACCGATAAGGCCATTGCAATAGCCAGTGAAAAAACCGGGGCAATTGTTTCTGATTATACAGCAGCGCCGGTTTATTTCTCCGATTCATCAAATGGTGCCCATGAATGGTTGATAGAGTTTGAAAAAGAAGCTTCAGATCTGAATGTATTTACAAAAGAATTGGACAATGCCTTGAAAACGATCAATAGCGATTACGAAGCAAAGCGGCATAAGGATATTGCATTGAGTTTACCAATCGTTCATGCAGTTAAAAAAGGGACATTTGCAGAATGGCTGAGAAGCAAAGGAAAATTGGGGGGGCAGCATAAAGTACCAAGATTATCAAACGAAAGAACCCTGATTGATGAAATCGTATTGATGAATAGAATTAATGAACGTACAAGTGAGTTTCCAAAAGACTCCTTTGGACACACAACAGAAGCTCAATAGAATTATTTTTGCCCGTGACATAAAAAATACAGATTCATGAAACTATTACAAGGAAAAGTTGCCATAGTAACCGGGGCTGCCCGTGGCATTGGTGAAGCAATTGCGATAAAGTTTGCAGAGCATGGAGCAAATGTTGCCTTTACTTATGTAAGTGATAGCAGTGCTGAGAAAGCAGCAGCATTGGAAAAAAAGTTGCATGAGATGGGAGTAAAAGCGAAAGCTTATAAAAGTAATGCCGGTGACTTTAAACAGTGTGAGGAATTTGTAAATGATGTAATAAAAGAATTTGGGACCGTTGATATATGTGTAAATAATGCAGGCATTTCAAAAGACAATTTATTGTTGCGCTTAACACCTGATCAGTGGGATGAGGTGATAAAAGTGAATCTGAACAGTGTGTTTTATATGACAAAGCAGGTGATACGTCCGATGATGAAAGCAAAAAATGGAGTGATCCTCAATATGAGTTCTATTATTGGTGAAATGGGAAATGCCGGGCAAACAAGTTATGCTGCATCAAAAGCCGGCATCATTGGTTTTACAAAATCAGTGGCGAAAGAATTGGGTAGTCGCAATATTCGTTGTAATGCCATAGCACCGGGGTTTGTGGAAACAGATATGACAAGTTATTTGAAAGATGGTGAAGCAGCCGATAAATATAAAGCCGGAATTCCCCTGGGACGTTTTGCTTCAGGTGAGGATATTGCAAATACAGCATTGTTCCTTGCCAGTGAGTGGGGAAATTATATTACAGGGCAAACCATCAGTGTTTGTGGTGGCCTCAACATCTGAAACCGGATGTACCGGATATTTCAGGTTTTACCCTTGCAACTTTATGTTCCTTTTTTTGATATAGGAATGCCAAAGGATCATTGCAGCTATAGTTCTGTAAGGCCGCCATGGTTCGGCAATTGCCAGCAGGTCTTCTTTTGTTGTATGTCCATTTAGCTTTTTTACTTCTTTCAAACTGTTCACTAAAGCAATATCGCCTAATGGAAAAAGATCGGTTCGTTGCAGGGCATGCATTAAGTAAACATCAACTGTCCAATCGCCAATACCTTTTATCTTTTTTAATTCAACCCGTATCTCATCTTCATGAGCGGAAGAAATTTTTTTAAGATTCAATTGTTTTGATTGAATTGCTGTTGCTAATTCTCTTGCATATATTATTTTTTGCCGGCTGAAATAACATGCTCTCAGTTCTGCGTCACTTAGCGATAAAATCTTTGCCGGGGTTACATAACCGGTCTTTTGCTTTAATTTTTTAAATGCTGCATATGCTGAGGCCAGCGAAACCTGCTGTTCAAGGATCGTAAGTATTAATGTTTGAAAACTTGCCGGCCTGGTCCACATGGGCGGATGTCCATGCTCTTTGATGATCAGGTTAAGATCTTTATCAATCCGTGCCAGTTTATTACAGATCTTTTTGAAATTGGAAGAATCAAATTGCTGATGCATAAGGTTAACTCTCAAAAAAGAGAGCGAACTTATTACAAAACTTCCTATTTACGTGAAGCGATCAATCTTTTCTTATTCTGTTTTATGAATTCTTTTAATTTTTTTGATGTTTCTTTTTTTGCTACTACGGCATCCAGAAAATCTTTTTTTCTTTTTGCTGAGAGTTTTACAAAATCCTTTTCTTCATTATACATCAGTTTTGAAAGATCCTCATCCGCCATTACCATTTGAGCAAGCTCTACATTAAACATCTTCATTTCCTGGCTCACCACCGGGGCTGGTCCTTTGAATATCATAGAAAGTATCGGTAAAAAAGGAATATCATCCTTGCTGCTCTTTACCAAATTATTTGTTTTCACCGGAACTTTTAATGCTTCTGCGGCCTGAAGTATCCCATTGCCGAAATATGTACTATACGCTTCATCGGCATGTGTTACTTTTCTTAATGCCGTTGAGTAAAGTGCATTGCGGATCGCTTCCACTCTCATCCATGGTTCTAAAGCATCAAGCTGTTTGTAATACTTTTTATAATAACATGCAGCCGCAGCAGCGATCTGGGGCGTTGCCGAAGATGTACCGGCACCGGAAAAGCTGATCGTTTTTCTATTCATCATTGCCCACGGAGTATTGGGCGTAAATGCGGCTAACGCCTTGCTCATATTTTTTTGCGGGCCCCAGTTGCCTTGCATCTCTCCTAATTTTTTATGGAAATAAGGCGCATAATCATAGGTAACACCACATGCTGCTATTACACGATTGAATCGTGCCGGGTAAACAAGTTTCCTGGTGGGCAGCCCGTTGAAATTATTTCCTGCAGCGGTAACTATTGTGATGCCGGCATCATATGCTGCATTAATTATGTCTGCCCAAAGTTGTGATGGTACACCACCCATGCTCATTGAAATGACATGTACTCTTGTACCGCTATTATTAAGATCAATTAAATACTGGATAGCTTTTGCAAAAGCACTTGCTTTGAATAAAACCACACTATTGCTGATGCGGCAAGGGATTATTTCAGCAAAATAAGCCCCGCCTAAAAAATCATTGAATTTCCCATCAGGAGTTTTATAAATATTGCCGGCAAGAATACAATTGGTGCCTGTACCATGTCCCGGCATTTTTAATGTGCCACCGATATTCCTATCTGTGGCATCATTGGGATCTTCATCTTCTACAAAATTCTTTTGCAATTTTTTACTTAGCCCTGGGGGTGTTTGCGGGTGGTTTGAATAACCCGTATCCAAATGACCGATGCGTATGGTACAGCCGTCATCATTCTTCAATGCATCTTTTCTTGCATCAAGTAATTGAGAGAATTTTTTATCGAGATACCATATTGAATTCTCTTTGGGATTCCAGTCAGGATCGAAATCATCAGGATTACCGCTGCTTTTTAAAATTGCATTTTTCACATTTTTCATCCCACCGTGTACTTTATTGTCTACAATGAATTCGCTTACAAAGTCCGGTTCCACATAACTTTGATTGGTTTTGATCTCGTCATTCACCATATGGGCAAGATCCCAGGGGTTTACTTCAGCAGCGGAAACATTTGTTTTAGCCAACAATTTTTGAGAGGAGGCAGATATTGGGGCTTTTGTTTTTCCTTTTATAGGCGAAGCAAAATCAGCTACGTTGAGCTTAATGCCATCAGCTTTTAATTTATTTATAAAATCATGCCTTGATTTTGATAAGGGCTTTCCTTTGGTTGGAAAGCGGGCAGTGTTAATGATCAGCTCGATCTTGCCATTTGCCGTGTACATATTGTAGAATTTAAATGGAAAAAGGTTTATCTAATTGTAGCTTCAAATTCAGATCGCCGAGCATTTGTTCTTTTGGCATTTGCCAATCGGGCATAACTTTTTTTAATGTTGCAATAAGCTGTTCATATGATCGCATCTTTTTTTTCGATTTCAATGTCTTAAACAAAACAGCAGTAAACAAACTGTTATTAGGAAATTGTTCTGTTTCTGCATTCGATGTTTGAAATTCCTGGCTGCTTGAGATTTGAAGAATAGTAGCAACGATCTTTCCCTTTTTATTTGTTTTAAAGGTTTTTAGCTCTTTGGAAGAAAGATCTTTTAGTATTTTATTATAAAACTTTTTATTCTTCGCATACGTTTTTTCACCTTCCTTTTTTGGCATTGCTTTAGAAGGTCCTCTTTTCGTCAGCACAGCCAGCTTAGCAATATCACCACTAAAGCAGCTGTCAGACATTAAAATTATTCTTACCCCTTTTTTAAATTTTCTCCAGTGATAATACAGTTCATCATCTATCACTTGGGCATCATATAAACACCAGGTTTCATCAAAACGATCTGACCAGGGATCATCTTCATCTTTATTTGTATCGGGTATCTCATTTCCCCCATGACCGGAGTAATAAATAACAACCACATCTCCGGAATTTGCTTTTGCAGCAAGATCATCCAGGGCAGAGATCACATTGGCTCTTGTTGCTTCTTTGGTCAGCAACTTTTTTATGTTACCAAATTTTTGTTTTTTCAAATAAGCCTGAATCTTATTCGCATCGGCTTCGCATACATTCAATGCTCCATCCCAGCCATCGTAGTGATTGGGATCAACCTCGTTGAGGCCGATCACCAGTGCATGTCCCTTAGGCATAAAAATATTATTTAGGTTAATGGTTACTCAAACTCTTTATTATTGACCCATTCATTTTTAATAATAGACCAAAAATCTTTTGCCAGGCCTTCTTCCAAATAGCGGTATGGAAGCCAGCCATATCCGTCCTCACCCCAATCTTCTCCCCATGAATTCCTGATCTTTATTGCACCGGTTGTTTTACCGGTTTCTCCAATGATCTCTATCACTTTATTATCATCATACCCCACAGCCACTACTGCGTGGCCACCGACCAGTTTATTTTTTTTTGCGGGGTATGAGATCAACCCATTTTTTTTACTTTCTGAAATATTATTGTAAACCGTAAAGCCAAACATTACCGGTAATTGTTTTACCAGGTTTACTTTTATTTCCTGCAAAACATCTTTATGTTCAATATTGGGCTTATCGAGACGATAGTATTGAATGGCCTGGTAGTTTTGTCCAAAGGCATAACAAAATTGTGTGGGCTCCTCTTTTATATTCTTATCTATATAAGGCCAGTATTTTTCAGGTGGCACTCCAAAAAGTACAAGTGCCTTCATTGTACTTCTTACAAATGCCCCGGTATCACCTTCAAAATCCATCAGGTTGCGGGTTACTTTGTACAAAAACATTTTTGATTTCTTTTCATAGTTGCCGCTTACCCTGTTCTCAAAATATTCAACCAGGGCAGTGCCTGCATGCGCTGTGCAGGAATTATTCGGCCCCTGGTCATCTACAGGGCAAAAGAATTTTTTGTCAACTTCAGCTGTTTCAGGAAATGTTCTTTTTGTTAGAAATCTTTTTTTAGACTTTGCTCCGGTTTTGGCCCGCATATCCTTAATCGATTCTTTTTTTTCATATTCCGGTACTGATTTATCGTTTGGTTTACTGTAATCAAATGACCGGTCCCTTATATCGGGAAAATCAGGAAGCCATCCAAAATGCTTGATGCTCATAACGGGTAAATAAAGTGAAAGATTAGATTGCTGTGAAAGCTACGTTATGTTTGAATGAGCAACAATACCACTTTCGTGGTAGCTAAAAGAAAGTACTTTTATTTATTCCTGAACTTTTCTATTTCATCACGTGTAAAATCACTTAGTACCAGGCGTCCGCTGATCTTAGCCCGTTCCACCAATAAATGATCCCAATTCTCGGTTCCTTTCCAAAAGATCCTTTTCATTTCTGCCATAGCCTCAGGATTTGAATGTGAAAGTGTATGCGCCAGCCGATGAATAGAATCATCCATTTCTTCCGTTGTACTATGTAATTCGGCAAACAAACCTTTTCTGCGGGCCCAATCGGCATTGCGCCAATGGGCTGCATCCATAGCTAATTGGCTAAAAGCGGATATGCCTATTTTTCTTTCCACGGCCGGGCCAACAACAAAAGGCCCGATACCAACCGCTAATTCACTTAATCGTACTTCTGCTGCCTCTGTTGCAATTGCATAATCAACTGAGGCCATAAGACCCACACCACCACCCACACATTTTCCATGAATGCGGCCAATGATAAATTTTGGACAAAGACGCATGGCATTGATAACATGAGCAAAGCCCGAGAAAAAAGAAAGGCCTTCCGTTTCATTTTTTATCGACATCAATTCTTCGAATGAAGCACCGGCGCAAAATGCTTTTTCTCCTCCGGAGCGAAGAATGATAACAATCGTATCGGGATCCTCGCCGGCATGTTTGATCGCTACGGAAAGATCATGCAGGATCTTTGCAGGCAATGAATTGCTTTGCGGATGAAAGAATTCAATTGTGGTAATTCCCTTGTGTGTTTCGGATCTGACATAACCACTCATAAGCAATGATTTTATTTATTGGCTTTGTTTAGCAACCATCGTCAATATGGTAGCTACTCCCGTTATCTCTCCTGTGTCATCAATAAACTCTACCAGCCATTTTACAATTCCTTTTTCAATATCATCACCTCTTTTAAAGTCTTCCGGCTTTTCAATAACCCGTTTGTCACTTGGTGATTTTTCTTTACAGGTAAAACGGATATGAATTTCAGCACCGGGATATACGGGTTTGGTAAAACGAAGTTCATCAATCCCATAATTCAGCAACACAGGATTTTTTTCATAGCCATCAACAAACAAACCGGCAGCAAGACTCATGATAAAATATCCATGTGCCACCTGCTGCTCAAACATTGTCCCGGTAAAATCAGTTGTTTTACTATGAGCATAAAAATGATCGCCGCTCAGGTCAGCAAACTTGTCAATGTCTTCAGAAGTAATCATCCTTTTTTCAGTAATGATCTGGTCGCCGATCTGCAGTTCTTCAAAATATTTTTTAAAGGGATGCTTACCCGGATCTTTGCCTTTTGAATGTTGCTGGTAAACTCCTGTTACTTCGGTAAGGGTTGTTGGCGAACCCTGCAACGCTGCTCTTTGCATATAATGTTTTACACCACGTATGCCGCCCATTTCCTCACCACCGCCTGCACGTCCGGGGCCGCCATGAATCAGTAATGGCAAAGGTGAACCATGACCGGTGCTTTCTTTCGCACATTCATTATTCAAAACTAAAATTCTTCCATGATGAGTAGCCGCGCCGATCACATATTGCTTTGCAATTTTATAATCAGCAGTAACCACAGTAGTACATAAACTTCCTTTGCCCAATTTTCCCAATTCAATTGCATCATCAAGGTTCTTATACGGCATTATCGTACTCACCGGACCAAATGCTTCCACTTCATGTGCTTCTTTTGCAGCATATGGTTTTTCATTCATTAATAAAATAGGAGAAAGAAATGCTCCTTTCTCTGGATCAGCATCAATCACTTCAACACTGTCTAATGAGCCGTAAATAATTTGAGACGACGCCATCAGCTTCTTAACCTGCGTTTTAACTTCTTCTCTTTGGCTTTCTCCTGCCAGGCTTCCCATCCTTACTTTTTCATTCAATGGGTTACCGATCGTTGTTTGTGATAAAGAAGTTGAAATTGCTTTCCACAGATCTTCCATTTTATTTTCAGGAACAAATATTCTGCGAATTCCCGTACATCTTTGACCGGCTTTCAACGTCATTTCTTTTCTTACTTCTTTTACAAAAATGTCCCATTCCGGTTTACCAGGAGTTACATCTTCACCAAGAACTATACAATTGAGTGAGTCTGCTTCCATGTTGAATGGAACATTCTCACTTACGATCTTAGGATTTGTTTTTAGCATTAATCCCGTTGATGCACTGCCGGTAAATGTGATCACATCCTGCGAGGTAACATGATCAAGCAGATCGCCGGCACTGCCACAAATAAGTTGCAATGCACCTTCGGGTAATATTTTTGAAGCAATGATCTCTTTTACCACCGCCTCTGTTACGTAAGAAGTGAGCGACGCAGGCTTTACAATGGCCGGCATGCCTGCCAGTAAATTCACGGCAACTTTTTCCAGCATGCCCCAAACAGGAAAGTTAAATGCATTGATATGAATAGCGACACCTTCTTTAGGCACAAGAATATGGGTGCCCATAAAAGTATTTTGTTTTCCCAGGTTATGACTTTCCCCATCGATGCAAAAAACATCATCGGGAAATTTTCTGCGCAACGAAGAGTTGGCAAAAAGATTTCCAATGCCGCCTTCAATATCTACCCAGCTATCTGCTTTAGTAGCGCCGGTTTTATAAGAGATGGAATAAAATTTATCAAGATGCTTTCGTAAATAAAGAGCCAGCTCTTTAAGCATTCTACCTCTTTCATGAAAAGTCATCTTCCGCAAATTCCTGTTGCCGACCTTTCTTGCATAGTCAGTCATTGATTTGAAATCAAGACCCTTCGTAGTTGCTGTGGCAATCACTTCGCCGGTTACAGCATTAAAAAGTTGCTGGCCATCACCATCACCGGTTATCCATTTGCCAGCCACATAATTTTCTAGTTTATTCATAAGGAAATATTACACTCAAAGTTATTTTAATTTCCCTTTGAGGCGGTCAGTTAACATTTACACCAAACTGGCGAAGATGATGCAAGGCATGTTTGTGCATGATCTGTATATTTTCTTCAAAATTGAGTTCGCCAAAAACAGGGTGTGTCGTTTTTAAAGCGGGATCTTTTTCGAAGTCTTCAAAAAAATGGATCAGTTCTTCCTGTAATTTTCCAATGGCGGCTTCCTTTGTTTGTTTTTTTAAAGGTGCCGGCTCATCAGGAAGCACAGGGCTTTTCGTATTCTCTTTAAATGGTTTTTCACTCAGCATGAAATCACGATAGCGGCTGAGTTTATCAGCTGGCGTTACAATTGGTAATTTTATTTTTCCCGATGCCACCATTACCACATCGGTGAAATGTTCGATCATTTGCTGCAGGTTCATCTTCCCCCAAAGAGGCGGAGTGCCAGCAGGGATCTTTTGTAAAAGAGAAATAAATTTTGTGCGAAGAAAATTTTCCTTTTCAAAATTCATAATAGCAAGCTTGAAGCCTGCAAAGTTAGCCGGGATTGTTTGATTTGAAAGGTTTGGAAAGAAATCCCGGATGGAAGGAACCGATCTGAAGAAATGAGTACAGGTTTATTAATCATTGTTTATGTACGGCCATGGCTTTATCAATAGCCTGGCGCAAGGTGGCATTTATCTCATCCACTGATCCTTCTCCTTTTATTGATTTGAATTTTCTGGCCTTCTTGTAATAATCGGCTACAGGCGAAGTTTCACTGGTATAAACAGCAAATCTTTTCCTGATAACACTTTCATCACTATCATCAGATCTTCCGCTTGTTTTGCCGCGGTTCAATAATCTTTTCACCAATTCTTCTTCTGTAACCTCTAATGCAAGCACAAGGGCAATATCGGTTTTTTTCAATGTCAATAATTTGTCCAACGCCTGCGCCTGTGCTACTGTGCGGGGAAAACCATCAAATAAAAAACCATTGGCTTTTTTGTGCTTATCAAAAAATGAATCAACCATTCCTATCACGATCTCATCAGGCACCAGCTGCCCCTGGTCTATAAATTTTTTGGCTTCTACTCCAAGTGGAGTTTTATTGGCGATCTCTTCCCGTAAAAGATTACCCGTGGAAAGATGAATGAGTCCATATTTCTCAACAAGCTTGTCTGATTGCGTACCCTTGCCGCTGCCAGGCGGACCAAATAAGATCAAATTGAACATGTGTGCTTTTAATCATTGGGTGAACGACAAATATAATATCCCTTGCTCACAAATTCATTGATGAGTAAAGAATTGCAAAAACTATCTTTAGTGCTGTAAAACAATTGTTTGTAAAAGCTCCACCGGAGTGCCCTAAATTCAAATATTTATTGGAACATTAGCTTATTCTTGCACAGTTATTGTTGAATCTTTATTGATCATACCTCTATGAAAAAATATATCCCTATGTTAACCGATTATAAAAATCTTACCACATTAATACTTTTGGATTTACTTGCCCGGGAGACCCGAAAACTTACACGATTGCTTACCCATAAAAAATTTAATACGGAATATGAACTAAGCAAAGAAATGATCCTGCATATTCAAAAAGTTTTTCATTCCAGGAATAAACTTGCTCATAATAAGCTGGGATAAAATCTTACTTGCTGTTTTTCTTCAGCCAGCTCTCTAAATGTTAAAGTCTTACCACTGACCAACATCCGACAAACCAGCCGAAACATTAACCCGTAAATTTGTTGGATCAAAGAAAGAACACATGAAACAGGTATTTATATTATTGATCGTAGCGGCTGTTTGCCAACAATGCAGCTATTCTCAATCAACAAAAACAAAAATTGCAAAAATGGATACGGTAAATAAAAAGAATAACCCGGTTTATTCTACTACGGATACTTCAAAAGTGAATTTGAGCGAAGAAGAATGGAAAAAAATATTGCCTGAAGATGTTTACTATATAGCCCGCCAGAAAGGAACAGAAAGACCCTGGACGAGTAAGTTTGAAGGTTTTAAAGAAAAAGGAACTTACTATTGTGCAGCATGTGGTAATGCTTTATTTAAAAGCGATACAAAATTTGAAAGTGGTTGTGGCTGGCCAAGTTTTTATGAGCCGATCAGTAAAGAAAGTATCATATATACAGAAGATCGTACACATGGCATGGTAAGAACTGAAGTACAATGCGGACGATGCAAAGCACATTTGGGGCATGTGTTTGATGATGGGCCTAAACCTACCGGTCTGCGTTACTGCATCAATGGCGTGGTGCTTGATTTTGCAAAGGCAAAAGAAGCTGAGAAAAAATATAATGAGAAAAAAGAAAATGAATAATAAATAAAACCGTGACTTAATTTAAACCCTCTTGAATTTCCAGGAGGGTTTTTAATTTCTAAAAATCATTTGTAATTTTTACCTGTGATCGAAAAACTAATTGCCCGCTTGAATGGACTGCATCCCATGAGTGACGAACTTACTCAGAAGATCATGAGCATTACAAGGATCACCAGTCACCCCAAAAAAACTATCTTATTAAAAGAAGGAAGCTTGGTGATAAGCGGACTTGTCAGGTCTTATTATTTAAATGAAGAAAAAGAGATCACTTCGAGAATAATGGATGAAGGGTTCATCATCACTTCCTGGATCAGTTTTTATACAAGAAAGCCAGGTAATGAATATTTAGAAACAATAGAAGATACCATTCTCGCCTGTGTACACTACAACGACATCCAGAATTTATATGAAGAATTTCCTGAATTCAATATCATTGGCCGCAAACAGGTTGAATATTCTTTTTACATGTCTGAACTTAGAACAAGGATGCTTCATAAACATACAGCTGAAGAAAAATATAAGTTTTTTCTTGAAAATCACCCCAACCTCTTACAAAGAGTAGCGCTTAAACATGTGGCTACTTATCTTGGGATGAATGAAGAAACCCTGAGCCGGGTACGAAGTCAGTATCATAAAGCGAAATAATTTCCATAACAAGGTTCCAAAATCTAAATCTCTTGACAATTGTCAAGTAAAAAAGGTAAATCTGCACTAACTTTTCCATAGGTGTTCAGTCATTTTTGGTTTTAATTATCCTTACGGTTCAGGATAAAAAATCACTTTAATCATTAAATCTTTCCTTTGAACACTACTCCCTTCCACAGAGGGAGTTTTTTATTTCCTTTACATCTGGAATGCCTGCCTGCCGGTAAGCAGGGAAAAAACTTTTGCTGAAAGATGAACATAAGAACGTCCTGATACATAGTATGCGGTATTTAGTGAGAGACAAAAGAGTGGTGCAAGATTCTATCAAAATGAAGGTCGCCCTGTATTTAAAACACCAACAACGGCCTTTAAATCTAAAGGAGCTGAGAAGAAAGAAGAGAAACCGAGTCAATGAATCTCTTTATTTGATTACAGCTACAGTTTGTTCGGTTGCCACCAATATTTTCAGCCTTTCAAATAGAGTAGTCAGCCGAAGGCTTAGTACATCAGAGTTTTTGCTTTCATTATAAAGTTCCTCCAACTCTTTTAATGAGGCATCCACCTGTCTGGTATTAATATTTTTACCCAGCGATTTTGATTCCAGCAGAATAGAACGGATCTGCTGATAATTGTCTGTATATACCTTTTGATATTCATTAAATAGTTTCTGAAGATTATAAGCAATGTCTTTGGCAGTCTTTATGCCGTCTGATGGATAGTGGAACTCTTCAACTTCAGCGTTAGCAAAGATTGGTTCAAGCTTTATCTTATCAAGAAATTTGAGAAACAATTCTTCAGTATTTGAATTTTTTAATTGATTACGCTGAACAGTTTTATTTAATATAGTAACCATATCAAGCATATATTCTTTGATATCAAACTGCAAATCTTTAAGCCGGCTATTGATTCGTTCAATATTTTGATCGAATAAAATATTTGCCTGGTTTAATTTTTCGTATTGTACAAAATACTTTGACGTGGCGAGAATAAATGAATCCAGATCTTCACGGGTAATTTTCTTTTCCTGAATGGTTAGTGTGCCAACCAAACTCATTAATGTTGAAAAAAGAGGATTGACATTTGTAACGGTTTTAACAGGAGTCGTTTTAGATT
>FKKE01006376.1_pt2 | contig 29215 bp, 20 predicted proteins | sample 1106331 | NCBI WGS metagenome assembly FKKE01 (sample SAMEA3931202, study PRJEB13176) | freshwater metagenome | biome: Drinking water system; feature: drinking water; material: freshwater | place: China | collected 2013-02-06
TACACGGGAGAAGGATTCCGCCGACAGTTTTTACGTGGCCGGCAATCTTCAATGGACGCCCACTTCCTATTTCACGGTCAGCCTGCAGCCCTATCGCGCGATTCAGCAGGCGGTCATCCTGGGAACGCTGTTTTTCGTCTCGACAGGCGCGAATTTGGCGGTGACGCATTCCCTGTCCCAGTGGCATGCGTTGAATCTGAATCTCGGGCTTGAACAGGACAAGTTCACGAGCGGAACCGGCGCGAGCATCGCCCGGACGGATACGCTCAAGAACGTTGCCCTCGGGTATACGTACAAGGCGACAAGGTATCTGGGAGCGACCCTCCAGTATGCCTACGAGGACCGCAGTTCAACGGACGGTCAATTTGTGTACTACGCCAACACCTTTACGATAGGTCTGCAGGGCGGATTCTAGGCCACGAGCGGTGCCGGTCGGTCGAGCGAGGCTCGAAAAGGCATCAGAGTGCATCTATAGAGTGCATCTATTCTCGAATGCGCAATTGGGACAGGAGCAACATGGAAAAGAGCCAAACGCCCGTGACCCTCTATCGTCCCGTTTCCTACGCACATCCGATTCACGAGCATCGGCAATCGCATGCCTTCGACGATTTCGTCATATTGTGTCGGCGGCGGTGGCTGCTCATCTGCAGCATCGCGACATCGGTTGCCTTGGTGACGATCCTGTGGACGTTTATGCAGACTCCTGTCTACCAGGGAAAGGCGACGGTCGTGATCGATCAACAGAATTCTGGAATCCTGGACAAGGACAAGGCGCATGCGTCGCCGGATATCAGCCCGGAATATTTTCAAACGCACTTCGAATTGATGAAAAGTCGCACCGTGCTCCAGCGAACGGCGGAGCGCCTCAACTTGAAGGATCAACCGGAATACAACCCTGAACTCACCAGGAAGCAATCCTGGTCGTTCACGTTCTGGCCATCATCCCGTGGGCAGGGGGCCGGTAAATCCGACGAGGCCCCGCTGTCTCCTGAAGCCAAGGAAGACCTCCTGCTCAAGCAATTCAGTATGCATCTCGAAATCTTGCCGGTGCGGGGTGCACGGTTGGCGCATGTGTTCGCGCTGTCGGAAGATCCGAAATTCGCCGCCCTGGCGGCCAACACCTTGGCCAATGTCTACATTGAGCGCACGCAGGAACTCAGCGCCAAGGCCACCGAAACCTCGGCCGCCTGGTTTCTGACCCACGTGGACGAATTGCGGAAAAAGGTCGAAGCGTCCCAGCAGGCCCTGTACGTATTCCGAACCAAGCACGGTCTCCTTGACGGCCGAGACGGACGATCCGGAGCGGCGCAAAAAATCGTCGAGCTGGAATCAGAACTGGTCAAGGCCGAGGTCAAAAAAGCGGAGGCGCAGTCGCGGTTCCAGCAAATACAATCCGTGCTTCAGGGGCCGAATCAGAAAGCGCAGATCGACTGGTCGAACTTGGACGCCTCGACCGAAGTGCTCAGCTCTCCTCTGATTCAAAATCTTCGAGCCCAGGAGATCAGGGTTTCCGGGGAGATGGCGGAGTTGTCCGATAAGTACGGGCCGCTTCATCCCAAGCTGGCGAGGGCCAAGGCGGAATTGCAGGATCTGCGTGAGCGGATCCGGCACGAGGTCCAAAAAATCTACGATTCGATGAAACACGAATATGATGCGGCATTGGCGAGGGAACGCACCATCAAGGAGGCGGTAAGCCGCCATAGACAGGAGAAGATCGGTCTCGAGCAGTATGACATCGAGCGTGGCATCTTGGAGCGGGAAGCCGAGAGCAACCAGCACTTGTTCGACATTTTCCTGAAACTGACCAAGGAGGCGGATGTGCTTTCCGGCATGCGGAGCGCCACCGTGTCCCTGGCGGACCCGGCCGTGCCAAGCGCCTTTCCGGTCAAGCCAAGAAAAGTCCTCAACTCGGTCTTGGGCGTGATGCTGGGGCTGATGTCTGGCATCGGAGCCGCCGTGTTTCTGGAATTCCGCAAACGGGTGCTGAGAGGACCCCACGACGTCGAGCGATTCGTGCCGGAAGTTTCTCTGCTTGGAGTCGTGCCGATGTTCCCCAAAACGGAACTCGGAAACGGACAGGTGCTGTTGCCGGGCACCTCGACGAGCCCGGTGGCCGAAAGCGTCCGAATTATCAGAACCGGCTTACTGCTGTCCCATCCCAACGAGCTGCCGTCCTGCGTCATGGTGACGAGTCCGGGGGAGAGTGAAGGGAAAACGACGCTCGCGGTCAACTTAGCCACCGTGCTCTCGCAACTGGAGGATACGCGAGTGCTGTTGATGGACGTGGATTTTCGGAAGCCGACGCACCACCAGATCTTCGGTTTGCAAAGCGAGGCGCGGAATCCGAAGGGCCTCGTGGATTACTTGACCGGGAACGCTCATCTGGAGGAAATCATCCATCGTACCGACAACGCGAGGCTCTGGGTGGTGCCTCGCGGGAGCGCTGCGGACAGCCCATCGGAGTTGCTGCACTCCAAACACATGACCGAACTTCTCAACTGGTGTCGGAAAGAGGGCTATCATGTCATTCTCGATGCGCCTCCCGTCTTGCCGGTGGCGGATCCGTTGGTGTTAGCTCCAAAAGTCGACGGCGTGCTGTTCGTCGTCAGTTCGGGCGGGACCACGACGGATGCATGCCGCACGGCCCTCCAGCGGCTGACGCTCGCCGGGGGAAAGATCCTCGGCATGGTGCTGCAAAAGGCCGAGAAAAGCGAAGCGCCATACTACTACTCCTCTTACTCGGGTTCGGATCAGTAAGGCGATCTGTTCCGCCACAGGCAATCATCGGCAGCCTCCCTCCCCCGTCCCAGGAAGTTCCCATGCCCTTCTGGGCCTGGCGCTCTCAGAATGCAAGCTCCGCTCGTCCTGCGACGAGGTCGCAGGATCGTGCTCACACCCCCGTCTTCACAGACGGGGACCTCTCGGGGAATTAGACCGTCCCCCGAGAACCTTGTGCGGAGGCCTCAGATCGCGCCAGATCGTTCGGCCAGACATCGGTGCGATTTCATCGGGATCGAGCCGTGAACACGATGAGCAACAGCGTTCAAATGGGACTGAGTCGCTGGGCGAACTGGCAGATGGGATCCGTCAATCGCCGGGTGTTCGCCGCCATGGCGACGGTTGGCGGCATGACCGTTTTGGTCAAACTGGCCTCCATGGTTAAGGAGGTCTTCACGGCCTACGCCTTTGGCACGAGCGATGCCATGGATGCCTTCTTGATGGCTTTTCTGCTGCCGCAGTTTGCGATCTACCTCATCGGCGGAACCTTGAACGCGGCGCTCATTCCCACCTACATCGAAGTGCGCGAGCGAGAGGGGAAGGAGGCAGCGCAACAGCTCCTGTCGAGCGTGATGGTCTGGACGAGCGTTTCTCTGATTGTGGCATCGATGGTCCTGGCTTCCTTGACCGAAATCCTGCTCCCTCGAATCGCTTCCGGGTTCGATCCCGACAAATTGCAGTTGACGCGATCGCTGTACTATGTGCTTCTCGTCACGCTTGTCATCAGCGGATTGGGAACGATGTGGAGCGCGATTCTCAACGCATGGAACCGCTTCGCCTTGGCAGCTGCAATTCCCATCGTCACCTCGAGTGTGACGGTGGCGCTGGTAGTGACCTGCGCAAAACAGTGGGGAGCCTACGTGCTGGCCATCGGTATCGTGGGCGGGGCGTTGATTGAGACCCTGGTCTTAGGATGGGGATTGAGGCAGCAGGGCGTGTCCCTCGCCCCTCGATGGCATGGACTCAGTCCGGCCGTGAAACAGGTGCTGGCACAGTATGCCCCGATGGTGGCGGGGGCCTTCCTCATGGGAAGCGGGAATCTGGTCAGCCAGTCCATGGCGGCCATGCTCGGCTCTGGCGTGGTCTCGGCGCTGGCCTACGGTAGCAAGATCACCAACATGCTGTTGGGTGTGGCCGCCGTCGCCGTCAGCACGGCTGTGCTCCCTCACTTTTCCCAGATGGTTGCAGAGGAGAATTGGCCAGGGGTTCGACATACGGTGATGACCTATGCTCGATTGCTGCTGCTCATATGCCTGCCGGTGACGGCGGTCCTGATGTACTTCTCCGAGCCCCTCATCATCCTGCTCTTCCAACGCGGGGCGTTTACCGCCGCGGATTCGCAAGTGGTCGGACAGGTACAGGTCATGTACTTGCTACAGGTGCCGCCGTATGTGGTCAGCATGCTGTTTGTTCGGCTCATTTCGGCCTTGAAGTCGAACCACCTGATGATGTGGGGATGCGCGATCAATCTGATCCTGACCGTGGCGCTGACGTATTACTTCATGCACTGGCTGGATGCTCGGGGGATCGCCTTGGCGACTAGCCTGGTCTACATGGTCTCGCTGGGGTTTCTTATGACGGTGTCCTTAAGATCGCTGAAAAAGTTATCGACCACAGGATCTTGCCGAGATGCGTTGAAGGAAACCCCTGGGCCTTTCTCGGATAGGACCATATGAACAAGGTCCCGTACATTCGGACAAGGACGGAACCGAGGATGCGGATAACGCTCGTGGTCTCGAATCTCGGTCCGGGGGGAGCCGAGCGCGTGATGTCGATTATGGCGAACCACTGGGCCGCGCGCGGGATCGAAGTGACGCTGATCACTTTGAGTGGCACTGAATGTGACTGGTATCGGCTCCGTCATGCCGTCAGACGCGTAGCGTTAGGCCTCTTTGCCCCGTCAACGCATGTCCTCAGTGCGCTTCGACATAATCTCCGGCGGGTGATCGGCTTGCGGAAAGCGATTCGATCATCTGAGCCCGATATCGTCATCTCCTTTGCGGAGATGACCAATATTGTGACGCTGTTGGCAACACTGGGCCTGAAACGCCCAATTGTTGTGTCGGAGCGCATTGACCCTCGCCGCTTTTACATCGGTCCGGTCTGGAACGGACTGAGGTCTGCGCTGTATCGATTTGCCGATGCGGTCGTGGTGCAATCGGAATCGGTGCGCGAGTGGGCGACCGCGCTTGTGAAGAGAGAGGCTGTCTGCGTCATTCCCAATCCGGTCAATCCTGACCTTGGGAACCGTCTGTTCACACAGAAGACTTTGGACGGACCAAAGACGATCATGGCACTGGGACGCCTCGATTATCAGAAGGGGTTCGATCTGCTCATCCGGGCTTTTGGAAATTGTGCGGGCAAGTACAAAGATTGGTCGTTGGTCATCGTCGGCGAAGGCGGGGAGAGGCAGAACCTCCAAGAACTGGCGATGACCATTGGAATTGGGGATCGTGTGCGGTTGCCGGGGCGACTTCCCGATCCTTCGGAGATGCTGACCCACGCGGATCTGTTTGTCCTGCCCTCCCGGTTCGAGGGATTTCCGAACGCGCTGTTGGAGGCCATGGCATGCGGGTTGCCGGTGATCGCCGCCGACTGTCCCAGCGGGCCGAGTGAGATCATCCGTCACGGGGTTGATGGGGTTCTGGTGCCCGTGGATGACGTTGGCGCCCTCAGCGAGGCCATGGATCGTCTGATGGCCGATGATGTCGAGCGGGAGCGTCTGGGGTCTCGTGCCGTCGAGGTGGTTGACCGGTTTGGCGTCGCCCACATCATGCGGATGTGGGATGACCTCGTCTGGGACCTGTGCCGTCGCGTGCCACGGGTGGCCCGCGATGCTTGTCCCGCAGCGGAATCAGAAGCCGGAGGACAGGCGTGAAAATTCTCTTCCTGATCCGCTCAATGAACTATGGGGGGGCGGAGCGCCAACTGGTCGTTCTTTCCAAAGGGTTGTGGGAGCGGGGACACGATGTGGCCGTGGCGATGTTCTATGGAGGAGGCTCCATGGAACGAGAGCTTCGTGGTGCCGGGATTCGAGTGTTGCACCTCCACAAGGGAGGGCGATGGGATATCCTGCCGTTTATGCGGCGATTGGTTCGAGTGGTCCGGAATGAACGGCCCGATGTATTGCATGGCTACCTGTCGGATCCGAATCTGGTCGCCTCGGCTGCGAAGCTGCTGTTCCCGTCCATGAAGATCGTGTGGGGGGTGCGGGTTGCGGCGCTGGACTTCGCCCAGTATGGGTGGTTTGAACGGGTCGGCTTTTGGTTGACGTGCCGGGTTTCGCGGTTTGCTGACGCGATCATTGTCAATTCCTATGCTGGCCGCCGTTACCATGTCGCACTCGGATATCCTGCCGACAAGACGGTCGTGATTCCAAATGGCATCGATACGGAGCGGTATCGGCCCGATGTCCACGCGCGGCGACGCCTTCGCGAACAGTGGGGAGTGTTGGGGGAGGAAAGACTGGTCGGTATCGTCGGACGCTTGGATCCGATCAAGGATCACTCGGGATTTCTGAAGGCCGCCAGGCTCTTGATACAGAGGCGAGACGATGTCCGATTCGTGTGTATCGGAGAGGGGCCCGAGGAATATCGGCACAGACTGATGGATCTCTCGAAAAGTCTGGGACTGGAGAAGAAAGTGCTGTGGCTCGGAGGGCAGCACGACATGCCGGCCGTCTATAACGCGCTTGATGTGCATGTGAGCAGTTCCTATGGGGAAGGCTTCTCAAACGTCGTGTGCGAAGCCATGGCGTGTGGTGTGCCCTGTGTTGTGACCGATGTGGGTGATTCGGCCTGGATAGTTGGAGCGCATGGTGAGGTCGTCCCGCCGAGGAGCCCCGTCGCTCTTGCCCATGCGGTCGAGAAGGTGATCGAGGAAAGGCACAGGTACAATTCCGCAGAGATTCGGACACAGATTGTCGACCGCCTGTCGGTGACGGAATTGACGATCAAGTCAGAAGATCTCATCACCAGCTTGGTCAGAGGAGCGGCAAAAGGCGGGATATCCGATCGGCTGACCAACTGTCATGCTGACGCCGGGCGATGAATCCGACAACGGAAAATGGTCTTGGGCCGTGCGCGTATGTCCACGACCTAGTCTTGCCTGATAACGGAAGAGCAATGAGCCGCGTGTTCGGACCGGTCAATTAGAGCCAATGTCAACGTGTTGAATTTAGCCTCATCCCATAGCCTGTTGGTATGCCTCGCGACTGCCCTCTTTGCCCTCAACGTTCCGGGGTACGCTCATGATGTCACCGGTAGCGCGCTTCAGGCTCCAATTAACTGGATAGCCTGCCTCTCGCTATTGACTCTCCTATTGATAGCCAGTGGACGGATCGATTTAGAGTTCCTGAAATCCCCTCTGATGTGGTGGTGCTACGGATATCTGTATGTGAGCGTGATGTGGTTCCTACTCTCCTCCCAGTCCGATCAGGCATGGCGGATGCTTCGATTGCGCGCGTTGTCCGCCGTTGAGTTGGGGCTGTTTCTCGCGCTCTTTTCAACTCAAACCTCGGTGAAACTGGCCCGTATAACAGTAGCCGGTGTGATGCTTGTGACAGTGGGACTGAGCATCTACGAGTTGTTCTATCCCATGACCTTCAGCATGGTGTATGGACGGTCGGCAGCGCTGCATATAAATCCCAACCAGGCGGGCGAGATTCTGATGCTGGGAATGGTGCTCAGTATAAGCGTCCTGCCGCAGTGGGCGAGACTCCCATACGCCATGCTTGTAGGGGTTGGCATTGGATTGACGCTCTCCCGAGGAGGGATGGTCGGGTGGGCGCTGGCCGTTCTGGGGCTTGTGCTGGCCAGGAGGGTGGTTGCCAAGGACCTTCTCGTTGCGGCAGCGGTGACTGTCGTGGTGGTGGTGCTGGCGACGTTTGTGGGGAATAGCGAGCTAGTTTCCAGTTGGGGCAAGATCATGAAGGTAAGGGATCTCCAGGAGCGGTTCGAGTGGGTGATCAATCCTAGCGCGATCACGGACCGGTCCGGCCTTGAGCGGATCGAATTGGCGCGGCACGCTTGGGAACGTTTTGAGGAGCGTCCCCTTCTCGGCCATGGCACCGGCGCCGCGTTCGAGGGGTATATCCCGCCTCACAATCAATACCTCACCTATATGGTGGAGCACGGCGTGCTGGGTGCCACGTTGTTGCCCTTGCTCGTCGTCACACTCATCTGGGGCACGCGCGGCGAAAACAGACAGCTGGCCGCCATATTTGGAGGTTGCCTGTTCTTGCAAGGCTTTTTCATGCACGGGATCCTTGAGGTCGAAGCTCGGACCATCCTGGTTGCTCTCATGGCGGCTATGGGTTACACGAGCCGCGAAGACGTGGTCAAAGCGGTGCGATCCGTGGCGAGGCCGGAATCACCGGCGAGGCCGATGCCGAGCTCATTGCTGCCTTGATGGGAAATGAGGTCCTTGCCTTCTGATCCAGCGCCAAGTCCGCCCGCCTGTAAAGGCGGGGGAGTCGAGCGTCTGAAAGCATCCGGGATGGGCGGCGCGATGAAGCCCTCGCAAAGTTCGGCTCTTCAGCTCTTCAGAAGATGCCTGTGCAGACCGTCCGGTTCCTCGAGTGTTCCATGTTTTGTCGTGATGGTCATGAATAGCCGGCAGGTCGCCTGGTGTGACGGTTATCGCAGACTATGAACGGCGATAGAAACGGGAGCGACAGCGTGAGGAGACGGACGTCGGTGCTGTTCGTGATTAACGCCCTCGGCATAGGAGGAGCCGAGTCGATGTTGTTTCGGCTCTTGTCGCATTTGGACAGAACCCGTTTTGACGTGCGAGTGGTTTCACTGCGGGACGTTCTCGATCCCTTCGGCGACAGGATTCGAGCTTTGGGAATCCCGGTATGCACCCTTGGGATGCGGAGAGGCAGGCCGAATCCGGGGGCTCTTCTCCGGTTGGCGAAGTGGATTAGAAAAGATCCTCCCGATGTTGTTCATACATGGCAGTACCACGCCGATCTCTTGGGAGGACTGGCGGTTCGATTGGCCGGAAGGATACCCGTGGCGTGGGGTATTCATAACAGTGACCTCAGCGCGACGGGAAGCAAGCGGCTGACGCTCCTCACGGCAAAGACGTGCGCCAGGTTGTCTCGGTGGCTACCGACACAAATCGTGTGTTGTTCGGAGGTCTCTCGAGATATTCATGTGGCCTTGGGATATCAAGCCGAAAAAATGCTGGTCATCCCCAATGGAGCCGATGTGAGCATCTATCACCCGGATCCCTCCGCTCGCAAGGCGGTTCGGCATGAACTACAGATTCCAGATAACGCGCCGCTGATCGGTATGATGGCGCGTTTTGATCCCCAGAAAGATCATCACAATTTCATGCAAGCAGCCAAGCTGCTGCATCTCGGCTATCCGGATGCGCATTTCCTCCTGTGCGGGACCGATGTGAATCGGGACAACCCGAAGCTGATGGCGTGGGTACACGAAGCGGGGATCCAGGACCGGTGCCACTTGCTGGGAGTGCGTCACGATATCGATAAAATTACCGCTTCGCTCGACATCGCCACCTTGTCTTCTGCGTTCGGTGAAGCCTTTCCGATGACGGTCGTCGAGTCGATGAGTACCGGAGTGCCCTGTGTGGTGACCAACGTCGGGGATTCGGCCAAAATCGTAGGCGAGACCGGCCACGTGGTACCTCCGAGAAATCCGGCCGCCTTGGCGAGCGCGTGGAAAGAGATGATTGAATTGGGCGAAGCGGAGCGGATGAAACTCGGCATGGCCGCCCGCCGACGGACCGAGGAACACTTTAATCTTCCCACCATTGCTCACCGCTATGAAGCGCTTTTCGAAAATCTTGTACTGTCTTCTTCGAACTAGACGGTCTTGATTCGTGCCGTATGCCCTGCCGCGGGAAGGACGAGAGGGAGTCGTCCTGCTTGTCGCGACCGTCGTCATTCCGCATGGGCGGCCCTCAACCAAGCGTAGGCACCTTGCCCGACCCGACAAGCAAGCGAAAGAAGACGAAGACCTCACAACCTCAGTCAAAGGAAGTGGAACATGGAACACCTCACAGAAAACAAGACAGGAACGGCGAAGGTGGGCGACACTGCGGATGCGTTGGATATGGCCGGCATATTCCGCGACCGCGTCGCGGTCGTCATCCCTTGCTATAACGAGGAACTCACGGTCGCCGGCGTCGTGAAAGGCTTTCGGACGGCGTTACCCGAGGCGGAGATCTACGTCATCGACAACAATTCGACCGATGGCACGGTGCAGGCCGCGTTGGGGGCTGGCGCGCATGTTTTACTTGAGCCTCGCCAAGGGAAGGGCCATGTCGTGCGGAGCATCGTTCGACGCATCGATGCGGATGTCTACGTCCTGGTGGACGGCGACATGACCTATCCGGCCGAGGTTGTGCGAACGCTTGTCGAGCCGGTGCTGACAGGGAGAGCCGATATGGTGGTGGGGGATCGAATGTCCAGCCAAGCCTATGACAGCGGCGCGGTGCGGCGATTTCATGGGTTTGGAAACCGGCTGGTCTGCGGGTTGGTGAACAGACTGTTCCGGACCAGGCTGCACGACATCATGACCGGATACCGGGTCATGTCGAGAGCCTTTCTTGCGACGTTGCCGGTCCTCTCGGAAGGGTTTGAGATTGAAACGGAGATGACGCTGCATGCGCTGGAGAAACGGTTCAAGATCGTGGAGATTCCCATCGAGTATCGGGACCGGCCCGAGGGCAGCTTTTCCAAGCTGCGGACCTACAGCGACGGGTTCCTTGTCCTGAAGTGCATCGCCAGTCTGTTCAAGAACTATAAGCCGATGGTGTTCTTCAGTGGGCTGGCGCTGGTGGTGTTCTTGGCCGGTCTCGCAGTGGGGATTCCTCCCATCCTTGAATATGTTCGGATGCGGTACGTGTACAAAGTGCCGTCCGCGGTGCTCTCCGCGGCCCTGATGATCCTGTCCATGCTGTTTTTCTGTTGCGGGCTGATTCTGGACACCATCGTGCGGCATCAACGAGAAAACTACGAGCTCATGTTGACACAAGCAAGCAAAGCTCGAGCCAGACTGCGCTAAAAGAGTCGGCAGAGATTTCGCGGATTCGCAGGAGGAGACCCTGGTGCTGTCACGAACGTATACGCGGTTTGCGGGCTGGGGGCTTATAGGCGCGAGCGTCCTCGGACTCACGCTCTGGCTTCCCGGATTTCATGCGCGGATGAGCGGGATCCTTCAGGACCCGGCGGTCCCTGGGCTGGAAGCCTATCTCGCCGATCTCAAGCCTGAGCGTGCGCCCTGGTTGACTCAGTGGGAGGGAGGTCGGTGGGGTCATTATGGCTGGTATCTTGGACCGGAAGAGGCGGGCCGCCTCCGCATGCAGCTCCCGGGGAACAGTTCCGGCCAGCTCAAGCTTAAAGTATCCGGCTATGATCCCGGACAGTTACGAGTGGAGATCGACACAGGCGGAGCCATGCGTCCGATCGGCGCCTCGGTCCTCCGCGGGGACATCGTCACCGTCGATGTCACAGGCCCTTCGTTTCTCGTTGTTTCGGCCGTCAACGCCGGTCGGGCAGACCGCCTGATTCTTGAAAGTGTGGTGGCTGCCTGGCTCCCGACATCACGAGATCTCCCTCCCACGTGGCCGTTGAGCTTCTTGATCGGCATGGGGCAAATCGGCTTGCTATGTTTGTGGGCTCCCCGTACCGAACTGAGATCGGGGCTACGGCATGAAGGAGGTCGCGGTCGGCTTGCTCTCTATTCGGGCTGTGCCTCGCTATTCCTGGCCGCCGTGGCGGGTTTCTACCTTCGCTGGGTCCATTTCGATCTTGCACGTGGCCTGATGCTCTGCCCCGACGTTCTGCAAACGTGGTGGCCGTTCGCCAGAAAGTTCGAGTTATTTTCGACTTCTTCGGGATTCTACTCCGGTGCGTTTCGCGAACGCGAGCCACTGTACATCGCGATGCTCCACTATTGGCTTCAAATCTGGGGTGATTCGGGCCCATCGGTCAGATTGTTTACCCTCTGCCTGTCGGGATCGTTGGTGGCATCGGTAGGATATTTTGTCTGGGGAGTATCCGGTCGGTGGTGGTCAGGGGCACTAGGCGGGTGGCTCGTTGCTCTGAATCCGGAGTGGATCGATCTTGCGACCCAGGGGTTGCGAGACGAGACGACCGTGTTGCTTCTCCTTGCGTTTCTGAGTGTCTGGTTGTGGGGGCGGGGCTGGGGCGGGGCGGCCGTGATGGGGCTCTCGATGGGACTTCTGTGGCTGACTCGCTCTCCCATCTTAAGCGTGTCGCTGCCGTTGATGTGGGGAGTGTGGCTTCTCAATCAGTGGCGATCGAGGAAGGCGCAAGTCTTGCTACAACCTGGCCACTGGACATGGCGCCACTTGGCCCTGGCCTCCGCATTGGCCTTCGGCTTGTACATTCCCCACATTCTGGGAGTGGCGGGTGTTCATGGTGACCTCTCGTGGCAGTCCTCTTGGCAAGCCCGTTGGAACGCGAATGTCGAGTTCCCCGATCGTCTCGGCACGCCCGGGTGGCCGACGAGAATCGAATTCGAGCGCGACCCTTACTCGGGCCCTCGCCTCACATTCGGTCAGTACCTGTTTGGGCTGCATTCGGTTCCTGCACTGATTGTCGGCCAGCTCAAGGGTTGGGCGCAGTCGACGGTCTACATGGCAGCCTCGCCGACGCCAGACTTGAAATACATCGTGCGGCTGTTCGTCGCCAGTGGGGCCGACGCTGACCCGCGTCGGATCCCGATTCCAACGCTGCTCGTATTTGGCGCACTTGCCGCCGTTTTCCTGATCGGTTGGATCAGTCTCTTGAGGAATCCCGCCTATCAATGGATTCCGGTGCTCTGTCTCTGGGGGACCTGGTACGCCGCCTTCATGTATGGGCTGCGATTGATCGAACCCTTTCGTCAAACTTGTCACGTCTACCCGCTCTTGCTGGCCTGCCAGCTGTGGGGAGGATGGGTGCTATTGTCTCGTGTGTCGGCGCTGCGACGCATGAAACAGATAATGAGAAGACCGGTTACCGACGGTTTACAAGGGCGTGCTTTAGCCGCCATTCGATTACTCCCGGGAGCAAAGTGATTGTGCCGAAGAGGATTTGACCTATGTGTGGCATCGCCGGATTTCTTGAGACAAACGGCCGGTCTGGCAACCGCGACCTGCAGGGGATCGTCCTGGGCATGACGAATCGGCTTCGGCATCGCGGCCCGGATGATGTAGGAACCTGGACGGATGCCGAGGCCGGCATCGCATTGGGCCACCGGCGGCTTTCCATTCTCGACTTGTCCCCCGAAGGACACCAGCCCATGCGCTCGGCTTGCGGACGGTACATGATCAGTTTTAACGGGGAAATCTATAACTTCAGAGCGCTTCGCGCCGAGCTGGAGGCCTTCGGCTATGCCTTTCGAGGACATTCGGATACCGAGGTGATGCTGTCTTGCATCTCCCATTGGGGGCTGTCCTACGCACTCAAGCGGTTCAACGGGATGTTCGCCTTTGCGCTTTGGGATCGCCAGGAGCGTCAGCTGCACCTTGTGTGTGATCGGATGGGAGAAAAGCCACTCTATTATGGCTGGTTGAGAAAAGCCTTTGCGTTCGGGTCAGAGCTGAAGGCTCTTGAGCATCATCCGGACTTTTCCGGAGAGCTGAATCGAGATGCGCTGGCGCTCTATCTTCGTGATAACCGCGTGCCCAGTCCCTACTCGATTTACCAGGGCATATCAAAGGTTGTTCCCGGGACGATTGTGACGGTTGCCAGGTCCGAGGCGGGCGCGGCCCCCACGATCACGCCCTATTGGTCGGTCCGCGAAGCCGCCGAACAGGGAATGGCCAATCCCTTTATCAGTTCCGACCGGGAGGCCGCCGCCGACCTGGAAGCGCTGCTCACCGACGCCGTCAAAATCCGCATGGAGGCCGATGTGCCGTTGGGGGCGTTTCTGTCAGGTGGAGTGGATTCTTCGACGATCGTGGCGTTGATGCAGGCGCATAGCGGGCAGCCGGTTCGCACGTTCACCGTTGGCTTTGAGGAGAGCGCCTATAATGAAGCCCATGAAGCGAAGGCGGTCGCCCGACACTTAGGAACGGCCCACACAGAGCTGTACGTCACTCCCGGTGAAGCGCTGACGGTCATCCCCAAGCTCCCTATCCTCTATGATGAGCCCTTTGGAGACTCCTCCCAGATCCCTACGTTCTTGATCGCGCAGTTGGCGCGCCGCGATGTCACAGTGGCTTTATCCGGTGACGGGGGGGATGAACTGTTTGGCGGGTATACGCGCTACTTCGAGGTGCAGCATCGTTGGAATCAAGTAGCCTGGATGCCCATGGTTGTTCGCGCTCTGGTGGCGAGGGGTTTGAGGGCCATGTCGCAGGAGTGGTGGGAAGCAGGTGGTCGAATGCTGGGGATGATCTTGCCTCCAAGCATGCGCCGAGGGGGGTGGGGAAGGCTTGTGCATGCGTTGGCGGATCTCCTTGAGACACGCGATCAAGAAGCGGCCTATCTGCTTCTGCTGGAGCAATGGATGCCTCCCGCTTCCACGGTTATTGGCGGTTCGCAACCCGAGACGATTCTGACGGACAAGAGTCGATGGGCGGATTTGCCAAGTCTGCCCGATCGCATGATGTATCTGGACATGCAGTCATATTTGCCGGACGACATCCTGGTGAAAGTCGATCGAGCCAGCATGGGGGTCGGTCTCGAAGCGCGCGTGCCATTGTTGGACCATCGGCTCGTGGAGTTTGCCTGGAGGCTCCCGTTATCCATGAAGATGCGACATGGAACAGGCAAGTGGCTGCTCCGTCAGGTGTTGTACAAGTATGTTCCACCCGCGCTCATCGATCGTCCCAAGATGGGATTTGGGTTTCCAGTCGATGCCTGGTTGAGAGGGCCTCTGAAGGAATGGGGGGAGGCGCTCTTGGATGAGAAGCGGTTGAAAGATCAGGGCTTGCTCAATGTCAGTCCCATACGGGAAAAATGGGAACAGCACCTGGCCGGGACCATGAATTGGCAGCATACTCTCTGGAATATCTTGATGTTTCAAGCCTGGTTGGAGCACCGACGGCGGGACGTCTAATCCGTGTCGTCGCTCTAGTTGCAGAATCCACCGACCGTGGACGACATGAGTCAGCTTTCGGGAAGCGGCTATTCTGGCCGGCGGTGCGTCTCTTGTGGCGCGACACCGTCACGTGGGTCATGGGGTGCATTGCATATGAGCGGGGTTACGTACGCGTGTGAGGGTCTGGTTCATCCTCTCTGTGCGACATGAGCGACTGATCGAGAGGTGTTGGGGGGCAAATTAAATCGAGGTCTGTATGCTGCCAACCGTTGAGAGCGTTTTTGGGGATGATCGTCGGTATTCCTGGGGCAAATCAGACGGGCGTGAGGCCTTGGAGGAGAGATTTTTTTCGGCGATTCGTCTCAGTAACGGTGTACACAAGCTGACGTGGTCCGGTCGCCTGGACGATGTCGACCAGTCTTTGCTTGTGGTATTCCGAAGATTAGGAGTGGCTCCTTCAAAGTTTTTGGATGTGGGTGTCTCGTCCGGTATCGCCACGGCCCAGTGGCTCGATACGCTGCAGGAGGCCGGACTGTCTCCCAGCATGACGGCGACGGATTTGACCATGAATGCATATCTGGTGAAGCTGTACCCGTGGTTATATGTGCTCGTTGACAGGGAAGGATGTCCCCTTCATTACGATCTGTTGGGGGGCGGGTTCCGGCCTCGGACTCGGATCAGGTATTACGTTTTTGGCGGGTTTTTTCTCACCCTTATGTTCGACCGTGTGTATCGGAAGATGAGCCAGCGGCTTGGACTGTCCGATCGCCTTGCAGCTTTGGAGGGCAATCCCCCCCGCGTAGACGATCCAGTCATCAAAGCGCAAATAAGGATGGTCACACACCGACTGCGGCATAACAAGGCCATTGAGCTCCTCGACGATGATATTACGAAGCCGACACCCCGACACCTGCAGGGGCAATTCGAAGTGATCCGGGCGGCGAACATTCTGAATTGGTGCTACTTTACCAGCCGGCAACTCCGCGATTGCGTCGAGAATCTCCGTGATCGGTTGGTCGGGCCGGGCGGCTTGCTCCTCATTGTCCGAACGGAGCATGGGAACGGAAATCATGGGAGCGTCTTCCGTCTGAATGAGAAGGGCAGTTTCGATCTGGTTAGCCGAGTCGGGAAGGGGTCTGAGATAGAGGACCTTGTGCTGAGCACCACGTGAACGTAAGGCCTTCCCGATGGCTGGAGTCAGGAGCCGGCAGTTTCGTCTTTGCGATATCTCGATGTTTGATGCCGGACTTCAATGGGGAGCGCCGTTACCCATGAAAATCGACTGGTATGCCCCGAGCGGGGAGACATCACGGGCTTCGGCGCTACCTGTGAATCGACCGAGAGTGAGAGCGACTCTTGGGCGGTTGGCGAACCATGTTCCCTGGTGGGGTAAGGTGGCGGCCAAGGTGCTCTTATCGCGACTGCCCGTGGGGCATCGCATGTGGAAACAACTCGGTCTGTTTCAGCACGGCGCGATGGAGCAACCCGTCTATGCCAGTAGCGTCTTTATGAAGCATTTCGCCCGTGTCCGTTCCTATCTGTCTGGCGAGGGGTTCGTGTGCCTCGAGTTGGGGCCCGGAGAGTCGTTGTTCTCGGCGATGATGGCAAGGGCTTGTGGCGCTTCGCTGTGCTACCTGATCGATGTCGGTCGGTTTGCCGTTACCGACCTCCCGTCTTATCACGGGATGGCACGCTATATGTGGGAGATGGGCCTGTCCTTCCCCGAACTCGATAACGCGCGGACGGTGATGGATGTCATTGACGCTTGCCATGCTGTTTATGAGACGGAGGGGCTCGACTCACTCCGAAAGATACCTGCCGGATCGGTTGATTTCGTCTGGTCCCATTCAGTGCTGCAACACGTGCGTCGGGATGAGTTTGTGCCACTGATGAGAGAACTGCATAGGGTTCTGCGCGGAGGGGGCGTCTCGTCCCACGTTGTGGATTTGGGAGATTGTATTGGCGGGGGGCTAAATAACCTTCGCTTCCGAGATCGGCTTTGGGAATCTTCCTTCGTGGCGACATCAGGGTTCTACACGAACCGTATTCGATATTCTCAAATGATTGGTCTCTTCAGAGACTCAGGATTTGAGGTTGATCTGCTGCACACTTATCGATGGGAACATGTTCCGATTGCGCGGGAGAAGCTGTCCCCAAGCTTCCATGGTCTGCCGGACGATGACCTCGCCGTGTCCGGCTTTGAGGTGATCCTCAAGGCTATGTAGATTGTGTTCCCCGCGTGGACCCCTGACGTTCCTGGTATTGTGACGACGTCCTGAAGAAGTCGGTTCATCCCCGTCTCACCTGCCTGTGCAAGAAGCCACGGTTGTAAAGCCGTGGGGCTCCATTAGCTGCCCAGAAAGCCTCGGCTGTCCGGCCTTCGTAGGTTATGTCGGCTAGGATGGGAGAGTAGGCTCGGTGGATTTTGCCGAAGGGACAAGCGGGACCACGGCTGTCGAGCTGGGGGCTCCGCCGAAGCGGAGATTGAGTGGGGGCGAGGAGCTTCAATGGGCGATACGAGACGTGGAACGATGGTGATCTCAGTGGATCTCGAACTGGCGTGGGGACGTTTCGACACGATGCCGGTCGAAGTTCTGGAGAAGGAGTCGGCGACGGAACGGACTCACATCAGGCGATTGCTGACGCTCCTCGACGAGTATGAGATTCCCGCGACCTGGGCGATGGTCGGCCACCTGATGCTTCACGGCTGCGCGAGAAACCCGGACGGGGTGGTTCATGCCGATGTCACGCCTCATGCGGCGTATTCATGGTTTCCAGAAGATTGGTACCGGTACGACCCGTGTACCACGGCCTCGGCCGCGCCCGGTTGGTATGCGCCGGACATTTTAGAATGGATACGAGCAGCCCGAGTCAAGCATGAGATCGGGTCACACTCGTTTGCCCATATCGTGTACGGCGACCCGGAATGTGCGGCAGCCATGGCCCAGGCTGATCTCAGGGCCGCGGTCGAGGTGGCCTCGAAGGAGGGATTGACGTTAGACAGCTTCGTGTTCCCGCGAAACAAGATCGGACATCTGGATTTGCTCAAAGCGGTCGGCATCCTGGCCTACCGGGGAGATGATCCTCCGCATCGAACTCCACACGCCCCTAAGGTTGTTCGCAAATTGATCACGGTTCTCGATCAGGTCTTGGGATTGTCTCCGCGTGCCGTTCATGCAGAAGAGGTCCTGACCGGACTCTGGAACATCCCTGGAAACCATTTCTATCTTCCTCGTGAGGGCCCTTTCAAGATGCTCCCGATCATGAGCCGGGTGCTCAAGGCTAAGCGAGGCATGAGGCAAGCCATAAGAGATGGCACCCTGTACCATCTTTGGTTTCATCCCTTCGATCTCAGCGCCGATCCGGATGCGATCTTTTGGGGGCTGGAGCGGATCTTCGCCTATGCGAAGCGCCAACGTGAAGCGGGGAATCTGGACATTCTCACCATGCGCGAGTACGCCCTTCGCCTGCAAAGAAGCAAAGCCTGGCTGAACTAATCGCAGGCAAGCCGGTTCTAAGGGACAGGCCGGTGATGTATTGCCGAAAGGATGCCTCCCACTTGTAAGGAGTTCCATGTCACATCAGAAGCGGGGCACGATGGTCCTGAGTTTGGACTTTGAGCTGTCGTGGGGACGGTTCGACGTGATGCCTCTGGATAAACTCGAAGCGGAATCGTTGAAAGAGAGACGACACATCCGTCGTTTGCTCTCGTTGATGGATCAATACGAGATCCCGGCGACTTGGGCGACGGTTGGGCATCTGATGCTGGACCATTGCGAGCGCAACCACGCGGGTGTGGCGCATGGGGACCACACTCCCCATGCTGCCTATTCTTGGCTGCCTCATGAATGGTACCGGTATGACCCTTGTACGGCCGCAGCGGACGCACCGGCCTGGTATGCCCCGGACGTGGTGGAGTGGATTCGGAATGCGAAAGTTCGCCACGAAATTGGATCCCACTCCTTCGGGCATATCTATTATGGCGATCCCGAATGTACCCCGGAGATGGCGGAGGCCGACTTGAATGCGGCCATGGCGGCGGCGCAGGGGAAAGGGATTACCCTAAACAGTTTCGTGTTTCCTCGGAACATGGTCGGACACCTCAACATCCTGCACAAGCTCGGTCTCAAATCCTATCGTGGACAGGATCCCCTGATGCGGGGATGGGGGTCGGGGCCACTGCTCAGGGCGGTCCATTTCTGGCATCAGCTGTGGGGGTTTCCTCCGGAACCTGTACGCGCTGAGGAATCCTTGCCCGGCTTGTGGAATATCCCGGGTAATCAGTTCTTCATGCCGAAGGTTGGCATTCGAAAAATCATTCCGATGGCCTGCCAGGTCCGTCGGATGAAGGCCGGCATCAATCAAGCGATAACGCGAAACGAGCTGTATCACTTATGGTTCCACCCGTTCAATTTGAATGACAAGCCGGACGTCATGTTCTCCGGTCTCGAGCGCATTTTCCAGTATGCCCGGCGCAAGCGGGACGAGGGGGTACTGGATATCCTGACGATGGGCGATTATGTCAAGCGACTGGAGGAGAGCAAACACCACCCCGTCCCTCAACGCTAGCGGGAGTCACCATGTCCACGCACCGCATTCGACTGGTACACATGACCACCGTGCCCTATGCCCTCTTTTACGTGACAGGGCAGGTGGGCTACATGAAACGCCGCGGCTTTGAGGTCTATGCCCTTTCGTCGCCGGGCAGTCTGCTGTCGAAGTTTTCCGAACAAGAGGGCCTTCCGGTAAAGGCGGTGGACATGGAGCGGCGGATCACGCCATTCCGTGATCTGGTGGCGCTCTTCAGGATCTGGCGGTGGTTTCGTCAGATCCGACCGACGATCGTCCATGCGCATACGCCGAAGGGGGGCCTGCTTGGGATGCTGGCAGGGTGGCTGGCAGGGGTGCCGGTGCGGATCTATCATCTTCACGGGCTTCGCTTCGTGACGGTGAACGGATGGAGGCGCCGTCTGCTCATCTGGACGGAACGATGGGCCTGTCGGTTGGCACAGCAGGTCTTGTGTGTCAGCGCCTCGGTGGAGGCGCTCGCCCGGGAGGCCAGCCTTTGCCCTCCTGAGAAGATCAAGGTGCTGCTGCAGGGGAGTTGCAACGGGGTCGATGCGACCCATCGCTTCAATCCCGCTCATGTCCCTGAGGGGTCACGAGCAGAGGTTCGGTCAAAATTGAACATTCCGGCTGATGCCTTTGTGGTGGGATTTGTGGGGCGTGTGGTGTGGAGCAAGGGCGTCGTCGAACTGGTGAAAGCCTGGAAATCGCTGAGCCAAGAGTTTCTCAACCTGCACCTGTTGATAGTCGGGCCGATCGAGCCTGAGGATCCCCTGCCGGCCGAGGTAGAGGCAGCCTTGCGGAATGATCCGCGCATACATCTGATGGGTATGGACTGGGACACTCCACGGCTGTTCGCGTCCATGGACGCGTTGGTTCTCCCTACGTACCGGGAGGGACTCCCCATTGTCCTCTTGGAAGCGGGGGCGATGACCTTGCCCTGCATCGGCACCCGTGTCCCGGGCTGTGTCGATGTGATCGAAGACGGAGTGACCGGTACGCTCGTCCCCCCGTATGATGCTTCTGCATTAGCCGCAGCCGTGCGTGCCTATGTGCGAGACCCGGAGTTGCGACGTCGTCACGGCGAGCAGGCCCGACGGCGGGTACTCCAGGATTTTCGGCAGGAGACGATCTGGCGCGCCCAGCATCAGGAATATCTTCGTTGCTTACAAAGCCACAATTTGGTCCCTCCAATCTGGGAATCTACCTCAGGACTGCCTCCGAGTGACCTGGCGGGTCACTTGAGCTCCTAGACATTCAGACCAAACACCAGTCAGGCCATCGCTGCCGCGTCAAGAGGTGGTTATGGCTGCCACGCTCCGCCGGGCTGATCTCTTCGTGTACTGAACACGCTTATCGGCGGGGGACGCTGTGCGAGGAGACCGGTGTCTCCGCGTAGGTTTGTAGACGAGACGACGGTATGCGATTCACCAAGGGCAAGCACAAGGGAGTCATGATGAGTACCTCAACGCAGATCGAAAAGCGACCGGCTGTCGGCGGTGTGGCAGTCAGGCGGCGGGACGGTGCCGAGTCGGTCGGATTCCTTCATTTCAAACGGCGCGTCTTGATCTTGGGAGCCGGTCCCCTCGCGCAGGAATTAGGCAGGGTTCTGATGATGCGATCGGGCAACTCGGTCGAAGTCGTGGGGTTTCTTGATCTGAAGGGAGTCAGGCTCGGAGAACCTCTTGTCAATCGAAAGATTCTTGGCAGCTATGACCAGGTGGAGGAAATCGCCCAACGACATCGAGTTGATACGATTGCGGTCTGTCTGGAGGATCGCAGGGCGGTGCTTCCGGTCCAGTCTCTTCTCGATATGAAGGTGATGGGAAGGGAAGTCGTCGATGGCAATGCTCTGATCGAAGCGGAGTCGGGTCGACTCTCGATCGACCATCTCCGTCCGAGTACGCTGATTTTTTCCGATGGATTTCGACGGCGCCGGCTGACCATGATCGTGAAACGGGCCTTGGATATTTGTATCGCGATCACCGGCTTGGTCTTCTTGCTGCCCCTCTTCGTCTTGGTCGGGATCCTGATCAAGGCCGATTCCCCCGGTCCGATCCTGTACCGCCAGTTGCGTGTCGGACTGCGCGGCGAACCGTATGTCATGTGGAAATTTCGTTCCATGCGGCAGGATGCTGAGCGCAATGGAGCGGCATGGGCCGCGCACAAGGATCCGCGCGTCTCTCGGGTGGGACGGTGGTTGAGAAAGTGGCGTGTGGATGAGTGGCCGCAGTTGATCAATGTCTTGCGGGGGGAGATGAGTTGCGTCGGACCGAGGCCGGAACGTCCGGAATTCGTCCGGGAACTGAGGGCGTCCATTCCCTACTATGACCTCCGGCAATCCGTCAGGCCCGGGATCACGGGCTGGGCCCAAACCCGATTCCGTTACGGAGCCTCGGCCGAGGATGCCCACGTCAAGCTTCAGTACGATCTGTACTATGTCAAAAATCTCTCACTGGCGCTGGATTTCACAATCATGGCCAGGACGGTGAGGGTGATTCTGGCGGGAGAAGGCGCCCGGTAGGGAGTGGGAGGCATGTCTGAGGGGGAAATCGTACTTGCCCGGCGCCTGGCATCGATGCATCATACCCCTGCATTTATGAGTGCACGTCTTCTCTCATGATACAAGAGCTGCGGACAGAGGGGGTCGACGCCGAGATTGGCTTGCGCGAGGCCCAATGGAATGCGGCCGATCTGCAAGGCATTTGGGGGCTGAGTCGACAGGCGTTTCCACTCTTCCGTCTGTGTTCGTTCCAGGAGTTCTTTGATCTCTGGCAACACCGATGGATCGAGAATCCTGCACGAACAGCGGAGCATGTCTTTGGGTGGGTGCTGGAGAGCGGTCAGGAGGGCATCGTCGGCTATCTGGGATTGGTGCCGGTCCGGTTCAAGATCGGGGATCAAGAGGTGGTGGGGGGGACACCCCATAGCTGGGCTGTCAAGCGGGCTCACGCCACGCAAGGACTCAACCTCTACAAACAGATGGTGGCGTGGGGAGACCGCCATCTCCTGATTCAAAGCACCGCCGGGGCTGTCGTCAGCAATCTCAATTCTCGCATAAATTTTGGCTTCCAAAAGATCCCGGTCCAAGGCTTTGATCGTCGGTTCCTGTGGCTCATCCGCCCGGAGATCCCGGCGCTGTGGAAGCTGCAACAGTCCCCAGACACGGCATGGTGCGCACGTGCGCCTGTCGGTCGTTGGCTGGTGACGGCGGCTGCGCGCGGGCGCTATTTTCGACATCGGCGGATCGATTTTAAGACGGCCGGCCTTCCGGTCGAACCGGTGGCGGAGTTCACCGATGAATTTGCTCAATTGTGGGAAGAGATCAAGGATCAGTACGGTGTGACAACCGTGCGGGATTTGGCGTTTCTCCGCTGGCGCCATCTGAAAGTTCCCCCTGTCTTCAGAACCACGCATGTTCTGGCCTGTCGGGAGCGGGGGCGGCTCAGAGGGTATCTGGCCTTAACAGAGCCGCTTCGTAGCGACGGCTATTCTCCCAACCGATGGCAGGTCACGGACCTGTTCTATGACCGCACACGTCCCGACGTCTGCGCAAGCCTTATGAATCGGGCCTTTGCCCTGGCGCAATCCAGAGGCTGCGCGCTGTTTGAAGTGTCTCAGGTCGGGCGTGAGCTTGCGGCTCTGATGGAGTCTCAGCACCCTTTAGTCAAGCAAGCCGAGACATGGAACTACTGGTACAAGGCTCCGTCCCCCGAATTGACGGACCTCTGCCAACGGGAAGTCTGGTGGCCTTCGGGAGTCGATGGTGATTCGAACCTCTAGCGCCCGTGCCAGCGACCGCAGGCCGGTTCCGGTCGGGCGAGTCCGGACTGAGCGGCAACCCATGCCCAAGGTCACCCTCCGAGAAGCCAAATGCGAGGAGGCGGACCTTCGCCGACTCTATCCACTCTGTCGGCTTCTCCTCCCCAAGTACGCGGTCTGTTCCTACGAGGAATTCGAAAGATACTGCCGTGGATTGTGGCAAGACAATCCGGCGCGACTCCCGGACCAGGTCTTCGGGTGGGTTCTTGAGAATGAAGAAGGAGAGATCGGGGGGTTCCTCGGGATTATCCCGATGAGAATGAAAGTCGGGAACGATGAAGTTTCCGCGATCGGGGGGCATTCCTGGATCGTCGCGCCGTCTGTTCGTGCTTACAGCATCGGCCTGTATCAGCGCATTATGGCTCTAAGCCAGCACCATTTCCTCGTCATTGCCGCGGGCGGGGAAGCCATGAGCGCGATCGGGGACCGGCCGAACTCCAGGATTTCGCGAATACCGATCCAGGGTTTCGATCGGCAATTTAGCTGGGTGCTCGATCCCGCCAAGGTTCTGCGGTGGGCACTGGAAAAGCGGGGATGCACCAGGCTAGCCAAGGCGCCCCACCTCGCTCCTTTGCCGACTATCTTGAAAGGGGTATTGCGCTTGGGCGTGCGAGGTGGGTGCGGTGTCCGGTTCCGCTGCCACGCTTTGTCGGTGAGGCCTGTTGCAGCATTTACGGAAGAGTTTGACGAGTTGTGGGCAAGGGCCAAGGGAGACTATGCCGTCACCATCGTCCGGGACGCCGCCTTTCTGAACTGGCGTCATTTGGCGATTCCTAACCTGCTCGGGCGAACGTCGATTTTAGGCTGCTGGGACGGGGGGCGGCTGTGCGGCTTTGTGGCCATCCAACGCAGAGCCGAAGGCGTGGGATATCCGGCCGGCCACTATGTGGTGACAGATCTCTTCTATGATCGGCGCCGGGAAGACGTGCTGATGAATCTGGTCAATGGGGCGTTCGAGTTCGCTCAACGGCAGCGGGGCAGCTTGTTCCAAGTGGTGAATATGAGCCGGGAACTCGCGCAGTTCCTCCTGCCGCAGCGCCCTCATGTCAGGACCTTGGGGAACTGGCCTTATTGGTACAAGGCCCAGTCTCCAGATCTGGCGGCGGTCTGTCGGCAACAAACGTGGTGGCCCTCGGGTGTGGATGGGGAAGCCAGCATTTAGGAGGCGAGGTGACTACGATATTAGCGACTGACGGCCGATGTCTGGTGAATGCGCAACCGCGAGAGGCTCGAGGAGGTCCTCGAACGCTGGCGGCCGTCGTCATTCAAGACTGCCGGCAACTGGAGAAGCTTTCGGAGGACTGGCATGACCTCTATGATCGAACGGAATGCCGGAATCCCTTCTTGACCCCTGAGTGGATGCTGACATGGTGGCGTCACTTCGGCGGGGCGCATCGGCCGTTTGTGATCACGGTCAGGAATCAGGATGAGCGGTTGGTGGCGGTGGCCCCCATGTATGTCCGCAGGTCGAAGATGGGTAGCTGGGGACCGCGGGCGCTTTGTTTCCTTGCCGATCGGGGAGTGGGAACCGACCACTTGACGCTCTTGGTCGGGCCGGACATGAAAGCGGCAGCCGTTCAGGAAGTGGTGGGGGTGATCCAAACTCGCCGTGATGATTGGGACTACATTGAATTGGCTGCTGTCCCGGAGACCTGTCCCATGTGGGCTTGCCTCCGTTCGGAATTGGGTGCGGTGGGAATGAGGGAGCAAGTCATTCGGTCGTCGATTTGCCCGTATGCCCTCTTACCCGCTTCTTTCGAGGAGTTTCTCGGCGGGCTCAGCTCCAATCATCGGTACAACTTTCGAAGACGGCGTCGCGCACTGGAACGCGAATCGGGGTTCAAGTTCGTGGCCATCGAGAACGCGGAGGACTTGGCCGCGCGGTTCGATGAGATCGCGCGCCTCCATCGCCTCCGGTTTGACGACCGTCGTAAGCGGAGTTCCTTCCTCTTGCCCGACATTCAGCGGTTTCACATGGAGACGCTGCCGCTACTGGCGCGGCACCACACGGCCAGGCTCTTTCTTCTCGAGGTGGGCGGGAAGGCGATTGCCGGGCTCTACGGGTTCTCCACGGGCAAGCGGTTCTCCTTTTTCCAATCAGGCATGGATCCGGCTTGGTCGCGGATGAGTGCCGGGCTTGTGTTGATGGGGTGCAGCATCGAGGAGGCCATCCGCACCGGCCATGATGAGTTCGACTTCTTGCGCGGCGCCGAAGACTATAAGTTCATGTGGGCTCCTGCGACTCGACTCGATGTGACGGTGTGCTATTTTGATAACCGGTTGCTGAGCCGACTATGCAGGCCGCACGTGTGGCTGCGGGAACGCTTGCGAGAGGCGATCCGACAATGCCTTGGCCCTGTGTTGGGACTAGCCAAGAATAACTAGCTTCATCAAAGCCGCTTGCCCACCTGGAATCCCTGCTTTTGCGCGCCCCCATTATTCACGCGTACTTCTCCCCCAACCCGTATATGCCGCTCCTGCTGGCCAGTCAACATCCTGTTTCAAATTACTCCCTTCCTCGCCGCTCCACGCGTGGCACCCATTGCCGAGGCACCCGTTGCGGTTGTTCTTATGCAACGGGTCGAACAGGCAATGGCTCCGACGCTTGGCGTCTCGTCGGTTTCGTCGAAAACCGTCGTGAATCATGCGGGCGAGAGTGCGCTGGTTTCGCCGAAGTTCGCTTGCTGAGGGAGAGGGTAACAGGATCCACGACCACGGGGAGCTTACATCGGCATTGCATCTCCGGCGTTGCAAGCTGCTGGAGTGTGCGTCGGTAAGACAAGATGGGCGGGCGGCCAGCGAGGTTGTAAGGTAGCAATGAAGAGTGGGATTGTATGGGATGTCTTGATCGTGGGCGCCGGTCTGGCTGGATCGGTTGCTGCCGCAGTATTGGGACGGAAGGGGCTACGAGTCGCCTTAATCGATCCGCGTCATGCCTATCCGACCTGTTTCAAGGCTGAAAAGATCGAGCCGGATCAGGCCGAATTGTTTCGAAAGTTCGGACTCCTGGAGGGGCTTATGCCGCTCAGCAGCCGCATCCACGAGGTGCTCAGCGCACGAAAGGACGTGGCGTTGAGGACATTGAGTCTGGAACAGTATGGGATTTTCTATCATGACATGGTGAACGGTGTCCGGGGGCAGATTCCTCCTTCTGTTACGAGCATCGTGGCGCGCGTGCAGGGGATATCGACGGATGCTCAGGCAGCCTGCGTGCAGCTTGCAAGCGGAAAAGAGTTGCGCGGCAGGGTCGTCGCGCTGGCCTGTGGCACGGGAGGACATCTCCACGCTGCCTTGGGGGTCAAGAAACGGCTGGTCAGCAAGGGACACTCGCTCGCTATCGGCTTCAACCTGGTTCGGGAAGATCATGGCCCCTTCCCGTTCGACGGGCTGACCTATTACTCCGACGGATTTGACGGACACACGGCTTTCTTGACGCTCTTTCCGATTCGGGAGGTGATGCGTGCCAACTATTTCATTTATCGAGCTCCGGGCGAGGATTGGGTGCGGCGGTTTGCGAATGACCCTCGGCAAGCGCTCCTGCAGGCGCTACCGGATCTCGAGCGATTTACCGGGAGGGTCAAGATTCCAGGTCGGGTGGAGATGAGCGTAATTGATCTCTATCGCACAGAGAATTATCTGAGGCCGGGGGCGGTGGTGCTGGGCGATGCCTTCCAGAGCGTTTGCCCCTCGACGGGGACAGGCGTGAGCAAGGTACTGACGGATGTCGATGTGTTTTGCGAACTGCTTCCCGGATGGCTGTCCACCCCCGGCATGGAAGTATCGAAGATCGCCCAGTTTTACGCACATTCCCGAAAACGAGCGTGCGATCGGAAGTCCTTGCGAAAAAGTCAGCACACGCGTCGCTTGGCCACGGAATCTTCATTGCCCTGGGTCCTCTACCGGGAACTTCGATTTCTGGGAATGCAGCTTGTGGGGAGGGTATCGAGTCGGATGCATTTTCCCCGCGTATCACGCTCATACATGCCTTAGTAGACCAAGATCCAGGCATGACGTGGAAAAGCTCGATGTTCCTTGTCGAAAGCCGAATGGGGTTGCCGCTCGTCGGAACGTGTCCGTGTCTATCGGCCTACGGCCTGAGCCTGTCAGGAGACGTTGAGGCGCGAGATTGTTGATTGCCAGCCACCCTCCCCCCCTTTGTCCATATCTGAGCAGACTCCTCACGATCGCTTTCACTAATCGAGCGTGGCCTGTTTCGATCAGCTCGATCCCCAGGTTCCCACCACCTTCATAACAATGCGTTATGATGCGTTGGCGTCCGGAACAACTTTTCCATTTCCATTTGTGACTGTCTGATCGTGCCATGGAGGGCTGATCCGGTGTTGCCTCCCTTCTTTCGGAGGATACCTTTGCCTATTTCGTTTGTGGTACGTCATGTCCGCTCAAGGTCCGATTTGAGGGTCTGGTGAAGTTATCAAGACGAGGGCATATGAAGTTGTATGGGGTCTTGCTGGTGTTCTCAAGCTTCGTGGTAGGACTGGCGGCGGAGGGGCTTGGGACAATGACGGACGTCTATCGCATCGGGCAGAACGATGTGATTCGCATCCAGGTGTTCGGGGAGGAGGACCTTACCGTCGAGGCGAAGGTCGGAGGCGATGGCACGATCAATTATCCGCTGCTGGGCACGCTGGACGTAAAGGGCAAGACGGTGAAAGAGGTGCAGGACTACCTGACCAAGCGGCTGGCCGAGGGGTATGTGCGCGCGCCCAAGGTGACGGTGTTGATGGTGCGGTATCGGAATTTCTACCTGAGCGGGGAGGTGCGGACGCCGGGGGCCTATCCGTTTGAAGCGGGGCTGACAGTGCAGAAGGCGGTGAGCATGGCGGGGGGGTATACGGAGAAGGCGGAAATGCGGCAAGTGACGGTGACGCGGCGGGGGCCGGAGCGGACGGAGGTGGTGACGCTGGGGGTGGACGCGCCGGTGCAGCCGGACGACATTCTGGTGGTGGGGCAGGTGCAGAAGTTCTATGTGACGGGCGAGGTGAAGACGCCAGGGCGGTTGTTGTATGAGCCTGGGCTGACGGTGCAGAAGGCGATCGGTATGGCGGGGGGGCTGACGGAGCGGGGGGACCCGGAGGGGGTGAAGCTGACCCGGTTGGGGGCGGTGGTGAAGACGGTGACAGCCGGGGTGGAGACACCGGTGCAACCGGACGACATCATTGTGGTGGAGGGGCAGAACCACAAGATCTACGTCAGCGGGGAAGTCAAGACGCCCGGTGGGTATCCGTTCAAAGAAGGACTGAACGTACAGAAGGCCTTGGCGCTCGCCGGTGGGCTCAGCGAGAAGGCCGAGAAACACGGACTGAAAGTGGTCCGCCAGGTCAAGGGACATGAGGAAACCTTCCCCGTGACCCTGACCACCCCGGTATTGCCGGAAGACACGATCGTCGTGCCCGAGGGGCAAAAGTTTTATGTGAGCGGGGAGGTCAAAACACCCGGTCGATTCCTATTTGAAGCCGGACTCACGGTGCAAAAAGCACTCAGCATGGCCGGCGGCATGACCGAGCGGGCGGATAAAGCGGAGATCAAGATCAATCGGCTCGAGAATGGCGAAGTCCGTGTCTTGACGATGGAGCCCTATGCGCCGATTCTCCCGAACGATGTCGTCGTCGTCGCCCAAGCACAAAAGATCTTCGTCGAAGGCGAGGTCAAACATCCCGGGCATTTCCCTTACGAAAAAGGGATGACGGTGCATATGGCGATCGCGATGGCCGGGGGGTTCACGGATAAGGCCTCCCAGAGCGGGACCAAAGTTCTGAGGTCGGTCAACGGTCTGGAGCAGTCGGAGAAGGCCAAGTTGGAAGGACTCGTGCAGCCAAATGATATCATTGTCGTTCCCCAGCGGTTTTTCTGATGACGGCCGCTGCCCGCAAGACGTGTGGAGCGGGGATATGACGCCGCTATTTCGGTGGAAGGAATGGGACTGAGTATGTTTGTCCGCAGCATGTGGATCCTGCTACTCATGGTGGTGGGGGTGGGGGTGAACGGAGTCGGGGCGGCGTCCG
>FKKE01002524.1_pt2 | contig 29135 bp, 28 predicted proteins | sample 1106331 | NCBI WGS metagenome assembly FKKE01 (sample SAMEA3931202, study PRJEB13176) | freshwater metagenome | biome: Drinking water system; feature: drinking water; material: freshwater | place: China | collected 2013-02-06
GCGGATCTGGTCAAAGACGACGAGCCGACCAAGACCGCCTATGCCGTAGATGCCAGTATTTATCGGATGATACCACAGGCCGTCGTATTGGTGGAAACCGAATCCCATATCCAGACAGTGATGAATTATGCGGTTTCACGAGGGGTTCCGCTGACGGCCCGCGCTGCCGGCACCAACCTCACTGGGTCCGCCATTGGTTCTGGAATTATCCTTGATGTGTCCAGATTACGTCAGATCCTCGAGGTGAATCGGGAGGAACGGTGGGCCCGTGTGCAGCCCGGGATCGTGCTGGCTGAACTCAACAAGCAGTTGGCGGGGCAGGGGCTGCTCTTCGGGCCCGATCCCTCGAGTGGAGACATGTGCAAACTCGGCGGCATGCTGGCGAACAATTCGGCGGGACCCCATACCCTTCGGTACGGGGCGGTCAAAGACAACGTTTTGGCTCTGCGCGTCTGTCTGCAATCCGGCGAATGGGTTGATGCGCGTGACTATGACCTCAACGATTCGCGGCTGACCAGACTGCTTTCAACTCACCACGCCCTGCGGAAAACATTCGATATCGTCCAAGACCACGCGGCTCTGTTGGAGACGAAGCGGCCGGTGGTCAGCAAGAACAGCTGCGGCTACAACCTGTTCGGGTTGGCGGAGGGGCTCGCGCACGGCCGGTTCGATCTGCCGAAACTGTTCGTAGGCAGCGAAGGGACGCTGGGTGTATTCAGCGAGGCGACGATCAGGCTGGTCGAGATGCCGAAGACCAGCCTCACGGCATTGATCCATTTCAGGCGGCTTGAGGATGTCGGCGATGCAGTGCCCAGACTCCTGGCCCTGTCGCCGAGCGCGCTCGAAGTCATGGATGCCAACACCCTGGACTTGATCGGACGTTCCCAACACGGGATTCCTGCCGACGCCGCGGCCACCCTGCTGGCGGAACTGGATGCGGACGGTATCCATGTCGATCTCCTCGAGCAGGCCGAGCTGATGGGAAGCATTTGCCGTCGGTACCAGTTGGCCGCGGACATCGTCATCGCCTTTGAGCGGGACCATCGCGACCAGTTGTGGAAAGCACGCAAGGCCCTCTATCCGACTCTGTACCGGTTCGATCCAAGAAAGAAACCGATCAATTTCGTCGACGATGTCGTCGTTCGGGCCGAACGGATCAGCGAGTTGATTCGGTACCTCGAAGATTTCTTCGGGAGGCAGCGTGTGCCGGTCGCGATCTTCGGGCATATCGGAAACGGCAATGCCCATGTCGTGCCTTTGCTCGATGTGAACGACGAGCAGGACTTCAACAAGATGGTGGAGGGCTACCACGAGATCCATCGAACTGTCCTGGACCGGTTCGGTGGATCGATCTGCGGCGAGCATGGGGATGGCAGGGTTCGGGCCGAGTACGTCAGGCAGATGTTCGGCGAGGATCTCTACGGACTCTTCGTCGAAGTAAAGCAGGCCTTCGATCCCGCGAACGTGTTGAATCCCGGGATCAAGATCAGCGAACGCCCCTTCACCGACCATATCGACTACACCAGATTGTCGAAATCCTGCGCGACCTGCGCCAAGTGCAACGCCGTCTGTCCCGTCTACGACGTGTTTCAATCCGAGGACATGAGTTCGCGCGGCTGGTTCGAGATCGTGACGGACAAGAACTACAGCTATCTGGATTCGAAACGGGTGGTAGAGGCCTGTCTCAACTGCAAGTCTTGCCGGACCGCTTGTCCGGCCGGCGTGGACGTCTCGCAGCTGATCCTCGATCGACGTGCCGAGCAGCCGAACAAGCTCGCCGGTGCCATCTTCAAACTACATGCACAAACAGACTGTTTTGCCGGATACTTAAAGATGATTGCGAGGTTGCAGCCCTTGTGGGATCGCCCCCTCATGAGACGGCTGTTGGATCTAGTGAGTCGTCCGATCCTGAAACGTCTGTCGGTGGGTGCCAGGTTCGCTCCGGCGATCGCCATGCCGAAATTTGCGACGAGTCATATGCGGGACCGGTATGGATCGTTGGTTCGACAGGCGGGAGAGGCTCCGCGCTCGGCAGTGGCGTATTTCCATGGATGCGCGGCAAACTACTTCGATGACGGCGTCGGGGATGCAGTCATCGCCGTCCTCCGCAGACATGGAATCGAGCCGGATCTCCCTCCGCAACGTTGCTCCGGTACTCCCATCGAGACCTATGGCTACCGTGATTTGGCCAAAGAAGGGGCGCGGGTCAATCTGGCTTCACTCGCCGGGTATGAGACCGTGATCACAGGTTGTGCGTCCTGTACCCTGGCACTGAAGGACTATCCGAAACTCTTTGCAGGGGAGCCGGAACAGCGGCGGGCGGAACAGGTTGCCGCGAAGGTAAAGCATATTTCCGAATTTGCGGCGAACTCAACAGTGAAGCCGCCGCAGGCTTCACCGACGCTATCCAAGCGAAAGATCACCTACCATTCTTCCTGTCACCTGCGGGCTGCCGGTGTCACGAAAGAACCGCGTGCTGTCCTGGCTGGATTGCCCGGCATGGAGTATGTCGAAATGCCAGATGCCGATCGATGTGCCGGAGGAGCCGGCACCTACCTTGTGAAAGAATTCGAGACGGCCCAGAGGATCGTCGGGCGGAAGCGCAACGCCGTAAGCCAAAGCGGGGCGGCGGTGGTGGCGACCAGTTGTCCGGCTTGCATGATCCAATTGAAGACGGGACTGCACGGGGCGGCGGAAGTAAAGCACGTGGCCCAGCTCCTCCAAGAGTCATATGAGGCGGCCGATCGTCAGGCCGTCAGGTGAAATCAATGAAACTGCGAAAAGTCGATTGGATCTTCGTGGCGGGAGCGTTAGCCGTCGTCATAGGTGTCTCGCTGCTGCCGACACCGAAGGACCGGAACCCGATCATTCCCGCGACTGCCGATCACCAATCGGTGACGGTGGAAAAGGGCTGCATTCAATGCCATCAAGCGGACGGGGCGAAACCGGTTCCAGCAAGGCATCCGAAACGGCAGGATTGTTTCCGTTGCCACGCCCGAGGCGTTTAGATTGTGCAACATAAGGCGTGAAGGTGGAGACGTAGATCGAGTGCGCTGGGCATTGGATATGGAGAGGACGAGGCGAAGATGGTGAAAGTGCTGGTATTCGGGCAGACGCTACGCAATGCGGTAGGGGAGAGTGAATTTGAGATCGAATCAGCCGATCCGACGACCGTCAAGAAGCTCGTGGAAGCCCATCCGGATCAACTGGGCGGCCTGGTCTCCTACATGGCCAACAGGGAGGTGCTGGTGACGATCAACAAGAAGGTCAGCACGGAAGACTCTGCTGTGAAGGACGGGGACGTGCTGAAGTTTTCCTATCAATCCCGCACGTCATACGACGGGACGCGGGACATTCCAACCTAGCTCGTTTACGCCTCGGCTTTCGCCACTCTACGCTTGTATCCCAGCGAGAGCTTGCTGTGGCGGTTCCCGGTAAGATCCAGAGAGATCGTCCCGTCGTCCGTTTCCCACGTCGCGTGGTAGTGCAGGTAGCCGATCATCACGGCGACGCCCCAATAATCGGGCACCGGTTGATACAGATCGTTTTCCCACACGATCCGGTCTTGTTCTGGAAGTCCGTATGCGGCGTTGACCATCCGCTTGAGTGTATTGTAATAGCCGATGAATTCGTTCAGGCTATTCAACGGCCGTTGCAGGACGACGAATCGTCCCTGCACCAGCGATTCCTGCCGAAACTCGTATCCCTCCAAGACATCGTGGTCGGACAGGCTCCGCAGATAAACCAGTTTCCCCTGCTCGTCCTGTCCGATCTGTCCTTCCACGAAACCGCGCAATGCCGTCCGGTCCTGTCCCCAATGTGAGTGGAGCGTATGCAGAAACAAGCTTGCCTGCCTTGATACTTCCGCCTGTAACGTGGCTTCGTCGACCTCATCGAAGGGGATCGGGAATGCCGGTGACGGTGGCAAGACCGTTTCCTCAGCCGCGGTCGTAAGTGCGGATAGGACGATCGCAGCGGCGATAAGAAGAGGTCGTGTCATGGCCCGCACGATAAAGCGAAAAGGCGGCCGGATCTACCCTACAAAAGCACGGGAGTTAGTGCCGCTGCCGTTTCGTTTTGGCCGTCGGCGGCGCGGTGAGAGGATTTTCCGGCCAATGGTGCTTCGGGTAGCGGCCTCGGAGTTCCTTGCGGACATCTTGGTAGGTGGTAGCCCAGAAACTCGCAAGGTCCTTGGTTACTTGGACCGGCCGTCTTGCCGGCGAAAGGAGATGAAGCGTCAGGGGGACCTTTCCAGCCGCGATTCTCGGAGTGTCCTTGGCCCCGAACATTTCTTGCAGTCTGACGGCGAGGACCGGCGCATCAGGATCCTCATAATCGATCCGAACGTTCGATCCGCTCGGCACGGTGACGTGGGTCGGGGCCATGCGATCCAGCCGTTTCTGTTGGTCCCAATTCAGGAGGGCATGGAGCGGGGGCGAGAGGTCGATCCGTTGTACGCGGTCCAGGGTCGTCATGCCCTCAATGAACGGTCCAAACCACCGTTCCAGGGAGGCGGTCAGTGCCTCGTCTGACAGATCCGGCCATGAGCTGGCTGGACCTTCGACGTGCCGAACGAATTGTACCCTGGTTTGCCATTGTCTGAGCTCGAGCGTCCAGGCGAGAGTCGCCAGTCCGAATTGCCTCAGACCTTGCAGCAAGGCAGTTCTCAGCAAGAGGGGGTCCGGTTGTGACAAGGCCTGCTCGGTCAAAGCTAAAGAATCAAGTTTGCGTTGTCTGGTTGCCTTCACGCTTCGACTGCTCTCATCCCACACCACTTCGTCTACGTCGGAGATTCGTCCGGCGTAGAGCGATTCGATGTTTTCAAGAGAGATCGGCGCAGCCAGATCGATCCTCGCCCAGTGGCCCGCTCCATCGAGGTCAGCAACCACGAGATAGGGTTCTGACGCCAGCGGGTCCGGAGCCGCGAACAACGCACCGCGGCCATTTGTGAGAACGTAGCGGGGATCCGGCCCCGCTTGGCGCCGCGCGATCCGATCAGGATACGCAAGGGCCAACAACTGACCTGTCTTGTCCTCACTTGTCAGCTCGTTCCCATGCGTCCTCTCAGCGGGCAAGCCGAGGTGCCGCCTCCAAATGTCGGCAGTCTGTTTGATCCGATGGACGGCGGCACGGTCGACTATTGCGTTGCCCAGGTGGGTGCGGTCTCCATGCAAGGCGTCGAGTCGAAGCCGAATATCCTTAGGGAGCATGCCGCCGTGGCCACGCAGAATGTCGCGTTCGCCGAGCAGCGCAGCCACATCGCATGCCAGTGAGGCTTGGTGCAGATTCGATGAGGCGACGAGCATGTGCGCAAGGCGAGGATGGAGCGGCAGGTCCGCCATTCGCTTTCCATGTGGGGTGATGTGTCCCGTTCGATTCAATGCTCCCAATCGAGACAACAATTCCCTGGCCTGACTGATTGCGCCGGCCGGCGGCGGGGTAACCCAAGAGAGTTCGGAAGGGTCGGCCGTGCCCCAGGCCGCAAGGTCGAGGAGGAGCGGTGTGAGATCTGCGTCGAGTATCTCCGGAGGCCGCCGGGGTGCCATCGAGAGCTGCTCTTTCTCTGTCCAGAGGCGGTAGCAGACGCCGGGCTCCAACCGCCCGGCCCGTCCACGGCGTTGATCCGCGGAATCCTGCGTGACAGGAATCGTGTCCAGCCTGGTCAGGCCCGATCGGGGATCGAAGCGCGGGATGCGGAGCCGGCCGGCGTCGATCACGACGCGGATACCGTCGATCGTCAAACTGGTTTCCGCGATTGAAGTGGCCAGCACGACCTTTCTTGTGCCAGGAGGGGCCGGCTCGATGGCTGCATCCTGCGTGGCCGGGGGAAGCTCTCCGTGAAGCGGAGCGATATGGACGGCGGAACCGAGCGCCGCATCCTGGAGCTTCTGCTGGACCCGGCGAATCTCCGCCATGCCCGGCAAGAACACCAAGATGCTGCCGTGGTCTTGCGCCAACGAGCGCCGGATGACCTGTGTCACGGCTGCGTCGAGGTGACCTGTTACGGGTCTTTCGAGGTAGCGCGTGTCTACCGGGAACATCCGGCCTTCCGAGACGATCACCGGCGCTTGGCCCAACAGTTCGCTGACCGGTCCGCAATCCAACGTGGCCGACATTACTAACAGCCGAAGATCCTTGCGGAACAACCGTTGTGTTTCGAGCGAGAGCGTGAGACCTGTATCGGCCTGAAGACTGCGCTCATGAAACTCGTCGAACAGAATTGCGGCATAGGCTTGCATGTCGGGATCGGACTGGAGTAAACGCGTCAGGATCCCTTCCGTCACCACCTCGACACGGGTTTTCGGTCCAACCTTTGTGTCCAGCCGCATCCGGTAGCCCACCGTGACTCCGATGGGTTCTCTCAGCGTCGTGGCCATGCGGCAGGCTGCTGCCCGCGCGGCGAGTCGGCGCGGTTCAAGCATCAGCAGTTTCTTTCCGGCTAGCCATGGTTCGTCGAGCAATGCCAGAGGAATGCGGGTGGTCTTGCCTGCGCCGGGTGGTGCGGTCAACACCACATTCGGCGAGTGCTGTAAAGTGTCGCAGAGCGCGGGAAGGACAGCTTCTATTGGGAGGCTATTCATGTTAGGGTTTGCGGTCACGGGCGAACTGTAACAGAACGCCGTGACGAGAAGGAATGGCGTATCGATGCAGGGTACGCAACAACTGATCGACCAGATCCACGACGCCTTCCGCGAGACCGACCATCCCGGTGATGCCCATCTCGTCGGGAGCCAACTGGGCTGTGAGCCGGAAGAGACGATCGGACCCTTCAAGGGCGTCCGCCATTGGACGGAGGTCGATCCGGCTATCCTCGATCCCCACTATACGGCGCTTGGATTCTTTACCGAGGGTGGGTTCAGACAGTTCCTACCGGCATTTCTGGTTGCGGACGTGCGAGGCCAACTGCAAACGGCCGATCCCGTGTTTGATCTGACGCATGGGTTTGCCGAAGGTAAAACGATCGAGGTGCCGGCCGGTGGCCGTATCCATCGGCGATCAAACGGGAAATCAGTGCTCGTCAGTCCGCGGCTGTATGGCGCGATGACGTGGCATGATTATGCGGTACGAAGGTTGGCTGTGTTTACCCGAGAAGAAGCCGCAGCGATTGTGGCCTATTTGTTGTGGAGGCGAGATCAGGATACCGATGGGCTGTTTCAGGCGGATATTGATGCCGCGCTTGAGAGTTTTTGGCGAGAACGGGTGCGCTCGGCTCCCACGCAGGCGCAGCTGCGTCAGCACATCCAGGCCGAGGCCGACTACATGAACGATCTGAGAAACGATTTGAAGAAGGGCTGAGGAGATCATGGCGCCGGTCTATCACTGGAATAAACAGAAGCCGACTGCGGCAGGATGGTACTGGTTTCGGGGAGAAGCCCATGAGGCGGACCCGTTCATTGTACAAGTGGACGAAGCAGGACAGTTCCAATGGCCGGATGGAGGCTATCAAGAGGTGAAGTTGGCCAAGGGGGAGTGGGCTGGGCCGATTGAGGAGCCGGGAGAATAGAACGCAGGTCCTGCCGCCGACGAAGCCAACTTCATCCCGCCATGCGACTCTTCATGAACCGGACATGCAGTCGGGCTGCCTATGTCGGCGGCATGGTCTTGGTCCTCTCTGTCGTGGCGGCCTGCAGCCAGTTCGAGCCACGTGACAAGCGGTTCTACTACCGGGCGCTCTGGAACTTTACGCTGCGCGAGGATCTGGCGGAGCTCGACAGCGAGTTCAACGGCGTCGACTTCGGCCACTCCAATCTGTACGAGCATCTTCTGTTGACCGGCGGCAAGGATGTGCCTGCCGTCGAGGATAAGGCCCGCAAAGAAACGCTCGCCTTCATTGCCACCAAGCCGCGGTTGAACCCCAACGAAGAGGCGATCGCGCCGACCTACATGAAATTGGCCTGGCGGGCGCAGAATACCTTCGACGAAGCCCATGCCCTGCACCGCGCGACTTACGACATCATGGCTTCCGACGAGCCGGACAAGGGGAAGGAAATCCGGAGCGCGCTCGCGCACTATCGGCAAAGTGCGTATGCGATCACGGCGAAACGGCTGGACCATCAGCGTCTTGACCAGTTCCCCTACTCGAAAACGTTTCGCCGGCGGTTTCCGCTCTTCAATGCGACGATCTGGTCCTATCACTATTTGCAAGTGGCCGTGTACGACCCGCTGCAGACAGCGCGTGATCTGGATGCCAAGAAGGAGGCCGTCCGCCCGATCCTGGCGACCTATCGCGGGTACCTGGAGCGGCCGCCGGTGCAATGGACTTTCATGCCGTTGACGGCCGAGCTGAGCCCGGACTTTGCTGCGCGCTATCCCGACATCGCTAACATCTTCGACAACCTCCATATGCTGCATGACAACATCAGCGACATTCTTGCGAGCGAGGTGCGGCCGACATGGGAGGCCAAGCGCGCAGAGATCTATCGAGTCCTGGACCAGTACTACCTGGCGTCGGCCGATGCGACCAATCCGATGATCGTCAAGGCTGCGGACAAGCCGGAGCATCACCATTGAATCTTGCGAGGGGGCAGGCGGTTCTGGCGCTCATCCTGTTCGCGCTGTGGCCTGGCGCAGGTCAGGCGTTGGATCACGACAACCTCGACCCGAACCGCCCGATCGGGATGGAAGACGCCTATGCGATCGCCAAAGGGGAGATCGGCGTGGAAAGCGGGGTCCGCTTCAACGACCGCCGCGAAGGGCGCACGCGCGTCACGTTCCAGCCGCAGATTATCTATGGGGCATTCGCCAACGCGCAGATTGAAATTCAAGGCGATCTCTTTACCGAGCCGAAAACCGTAGTGGGTGCCAACAAGTCGGGCGACCTACACTTGGGCCTGCTCTATAACTTCAATACCGAAACCATCGCGCTTCCGGCCTTCGCCCTGCGCGTCGAAACGGATTTCCCCACCGGGGTCAACTCGAAGGGGGTGGATACGCAGCTGACCGGCATTGTGACTCGGTCGTTCGGCCGCCTCCGCGCGCATCTGAACGTGGGCTACACGGTTCTCGGTTCACCGCAGGGGCAGGAACGGCCCGGGACCTATCGTGCCGTCGCGGCCGTCAGTTATCCGCTTGGCTATCCCACCAGCTTCGTCGATACACTGATTGCCAGCGTCTACACAAGAGAGTCCGACCTGCGCGGGCAGCGCAACAACACCGGTGTGGAAATCGGCCTCCGTCATCAACTCACGTCGCGTATCGTGATCGACGGCGGCCTCGGTACGGAGTTTTACGGGCCGCAGGAGCGCGCGGCGCTCCTGGGAACAGTCGGCGTTTCCGTCGGGTTTTAGAAGCAGGCTGAAGAGAGACCTTGTACTCGACGGGCCGCCGTGCGAAAGTCGGGCCCACTGATAGTGGCCGGCACTGCCGGAGCGGAATCGTTGTCACGTTGTCGTAAGGAGGAGTCGGGAATGGGGCGTTCGGGAGATCCGATACAGCGATTAATGAGTTTGATGTTCAAGGCTCACCCGTGGCACGGCGTGTCGATCGGCGACAAGGCGCCGGAGATCGTCACCACCTATATCGAAATCGTGCCGACGGATACGGTGAAGTACGAAGTCGATAAGGACAGCGGTTTCCTGAAAGTCGACCGACCGCAGCGGTTCTCGAACTTTTGTCCGGTCTATTATGGGCTGATTCCTCAAACCTACTGCGGGGACAAGGTGGCGGGTTTGTTCTCGAAGCGGGCCAAGCGGAAAGGCATGGTGGGCGACGGCGATCCATTGGATATCTGCGTGCTGACTGAGAAGACCATTCCTCACAGCGATATTCTGCTGACTGCCATTCCGATAGGAGGTTTCAGTATGGCGGACGGCGGGGAAGCGGACGACAAAATCATCGCCGTTATGAAGGAAGATGCAGCCTATGGCGATTTCAAAGACATCGGCGATTGCCCGATCACGTTGATCGATCGGTTGCAACACTATTTCATGACGTACAAACAGGCGCCGGGGGCGGTGCAGCACAAGGTCGAGATCACGAGCGTCTACGGGCGCGACGAAGCCTTGAAAGTGATCCGTGCCAGCCATGCAGACTACAGGGAAAAGTTCCCCGAGTTGGAATCGCTCTGGCCCAAGCAGCTGTCGTTATAGTGAAAGGTATTGGAACGACGTGAGTAAGATCGATCAGACACATCCACCCGCCACTCACACCGCTACCGGTTTTTCGCCCGGTTTTGCCACCTTGGGGCTCGAAGCGTCGCTGCTCGCCACACTGGAGACCTTGGGCTACGAGGAGCCGACTCCGATTCAGCGCGAGGCCATTCCACCGCTGCTGGCCGGGAAAGACCTGCTAGGGCAAGCGGCGACCGGCACCGGCAAAACTGCCGCGTTTACCTTGCCGATGCTTCAGCGCATCGCGCATGGTGCGAAGGCCAAACCCTCGGCGCTGATTCTCGTACCGACGCGCGAACTGGCGATTCAGGTCAGCGAGGCGGTGCAGCGGTACGGCAAGGAACTCCGCACGTCGGTGTTGGCCGTCTACGGCGGCCAGGCCATCGGACCACAGTTCCATGCTCTCAGGCGGGGGGTCGATGTAGTTGTCGCGACGCCGGGGCGTGCGCTGGATCACATCCGCCGGCAGACGCTGAAACTCACTCACGTGCAGGTCGTCGTGCTCGACGAAGCCGATGAGATGCTCGACATGGGTTTCGCTGACGATCTCGACGCGATTCTGGAGCAGACGCCTGCCGCCAAGCAGACGGCGCTGTTCTCCGCCACGATGCCGCCGCGCATCAAGTCGATCGCCCATCGCCACTTGAAGCATCCTGTTGAGATCACGATTGCCAAGGAGCCGGTCAAGGCAGGTGCGGCTCCGCGTGTACGCCAGACGGCTTATGTGGCGCAACGCCAGCATCGCGGCGCGGTCCTCTCTCGCGTGATCGATATGGCTGCGCCTAAATCGGCTCTGGTCTTTTGCCGCACAAGACTGGAAGTCGACGAAGTGACCGTCATGTTGAACAACCGCGGCCATCGCGCCGAAGCGATCCACGGCGGTATGAGCCAGCCGCAGCGCGACCGGGTGATGAGCGCGTTCCGGACCGGCCAGACGGAGTTGCTGGTCGCCACGGATGTCGCGGCGCGCGGGCTGGACATTCCCAGCGTCTCGCACGTCATCAACTTCGATCTGCCCTCGTCCGCCGAAGTCTACGTCCACCGCATCGGGAGGACGGGCCGGGCCGGACGGGAAGGGGAGGCCATTACGATTCTCGACCCGCGCGAGCAACGGTTGTTGCGGACCATCGAGCAGCACACGAAGGGGAAGGTAACGGTCATGCCCATACCGTCCGTGGCAGATCTCCTGGCAAAACGCCTGGAGCGGAGCAAAGCGGCGGTGTTGGAAGGGATGGAGGCGGACGATATCGAGGACTTCAAGAAAGTCGTGCAGGCGATGAGCGCATCGGGTGACGTGACCGCCATCGCCGCGGCAGCCATAAGGTTGATCTATCGTACGCAAGGAGGGGAACGAGAAGAACAGGAAATTCCTGCAGTCCAGTACCGGCAACCCGAACCCTATCGGGCTCAACGATACACAGCCTATCCTGACGACCGTCATCGCGGGAATCATCCGAGGCCACAAGAAAGGCATCAGGCTGGCCGGCCGGTTCGAACGGGGCGGTCTGCCGGGATGGCCAGGGTCTATGTAGGAGCGGGTCGGGACACGGGGCTTAGGCCAGGCGATCTCGTTGGCGCGATCGCCAATGAAGCGAAAGTAAACTCGAATGTGATCGGGGCGATCCACATTGAGGAGCGATTTTCCATCGTCGACGTTCCAGAAGGGTTGGCTACGCGGATTGTGGAGGTGCTGGGGCAGGCGAGGATCAAAGGACGTAGAGTGCCGGTGCGGTTGTTCCGAGAATAGAGAACGATGACCCGTCGGTTTCTGGTGCTCGCCGAATGCGCACGCGGGATCGATTGTATTGTTAGGTTAAGGGAGGTGCGCATTCGATGCGTGCACGTGTGAGACCAATCGGGCCATCTCAGCGGAGTGAGAAGCTGCCGGGGGACCACGCTGCGGTCGCGCGACCGATCGACATCACCAGCATAGGAGGAGAGGGGAAATAGTAGAGGGACAGAGATGAGCGAAGGCATTTGATGTGATGATTGCTGTCGAACTTGCGAAGCCCTCCGATGCTGAGGCCATTGCCACGATGGTAGGGGAGCTCCTGCGGGAAATCATGGCGGCAGTAAAGGAGAAAGCGTTCGGCTTTCACCAGGACCGCACCATCGCTCGTGCCCGCTCCTGGATGCAGGATGGATTGTATATGGTGCTCTTGGCGCGGGATGGCGATAAACCTGTGGGATTCTTGGCCTTGTACCAAAGCTTTGCGTTGTACACGGAAGGCGTCTACGGGACGATTCCGGAGTTCTATGTCAGGCCCTCGTATCGATCACGAGGGATCGGCACTGAGTTGTTGGCAGAGGCCAAGAAACTCGGGCAGGCCAGGGGGTGGCGCCGGCTCGAAGTCACGACGCCGCCCTTGCCGCAATTCGACCGGAGTCTGGCGTTTTACCAACGCCAGGGGTTCAGCATCTCAGGTGGGCGGAAAATGAAACTGGATCTGTTGTGAATCCTGTGGTTCAACTGGAGAGAACAGGTTGTGGGATCGCCAGCGTGGCTGCCTTGGCAGGTGTGAGTTATCACGCAGCCAAACGATCAGCGAATCAGCTGGGAATCTTCGCCGAAGATCGGCGCTTGTGGTGCGAGACGAACCATGTCCGGCGGTTGTTGAAGTGGTATCGACTCCGTCCTGCTCCAGGAAAAACCCCTTTCCGTTCATGGTCCTCATTGCCTGATCGGGCGATGTTGGCGATCAAGTGGCACCGCGAGAAGGGGGTTGCCTGTTGGCACTGGGTCGTGTTTGTCCGAGAACCGAACCGTGTGTATGTGCTGGATTCAAAACAGGCTCTGAGGCGGCACAGGCGAACGGATTTTCATCGCATGAAGCCGAAATGGTTCATGGCCGTGAAGGGAGCGTCATCATGATCAGACGAACAACAAGAGGAAAGCCCATGGCGAAAGGGAAATCGACTCCGGCCAGGATCATGCAACTCGGCAGCGGTTTCATGGCCTCGAAGACGCTCTTAAGTGCCATCGAACTGGGGCTGTTCACAGAGTTGGCAAAAGGGCCGCTCTCGTTGGACGCGTTGACGAATCGGCTCCGGTTGCACCAGCGTAGCGCAAGGGACTTTTTCGATGCGCTTGTGGCGCTCGGCATGCTGAATCGCACGGGCATGAAGTACTCCAATACGCCGGAGACGGCTCTGTTTCTGGACCGCAGCAAGCCGTCCTACATCGGCGGGATTCTGGAGATGGCCAATGCACGGCTCTATCCCTTCTGGGGGACGCTGACCGACGGGTTGCGGACCGGCCAGCCGCAGAACGAGGTGAGGACCGGCGGTGACTTCTTCGGCACGCTCTATGCCGACCCGAACAGGCTGGAGGGTTTTCTGAAGGCGATGACGGGCTTGAGCATCGGTTCCGCCCAGGTCATCGCCAAGAAGTTTCCCTGGAAGAGGTACCGCACGTTCGTCGACGTGGGCTGCGCGCAGGGCGGCGTAGCGGTGGAGATCGCGCTGGCGCACAAGCACCTCATAGGGGGCGGGATGGATCTTCCCGTCGTCCAGCCGATCTTCGAGGCCTATGCCAAGCAACGGGGGGTCGGCTCCCGCACGCATTTCCACGCCGGCGACTTCTTTAAAGATCCGTTGCCGACCTGCGACGTGATCGTGATGGGGCACATCTTGCACGATTGGAACCTGGATGAGAAGTTGATGCTCTTGCGCAAGGCCTACGAGGCGTTGCCGTCAAAGGGTGCGGTCATCATCCACGAAGCGCTCATCGACGATACGCGCAAGCAGAATGCGTTCGGACTGTTGATGAGCCTCAACATGCTGATCGAGACCCACGGCGGGTTCGACTACACGGGCAAGGACTGCTCAGGCTGGATGAAGGAAGTCGGGTTCAAACGGACTCTGGTCGTGCCGTTGGCCGGTCCAGACGGCATGGTTGTCGGCTACAAGTAGAGGCTCGATCCCCACACTCTCCCTTCTCCCGGCTTGACATGACGAGCCGGCCGTGGGCTCGCTTCGTACGCTGGAGTACAGAGTGACTTCCTGACTCACCCGCGTAGCGAATTCCTGCTCTCCCGTCCTGGGTCTTCCACCGGTGCCAGAAGGTCGAACAACGAGTCGTCAGGCGGGATTGCTCGTCATGCGGGAAAATTGGTGCTTCAGCGCGTTGATCTTGGCGACGTAAGTACGGACGTCATGGTCGCCGCAGCGTTGGTGCAGAGAAAGCCGGAATCCGCGCCGCACGTAGTCTCGTCCGACGCCGGCTCCGCAGAGATGAATGACGGCGGCCAAGTCCTGTTTTTGCGCCAGTGAAGCCCGTCTGTTGCCGACTGTCCGCGTGATCTGGCGGTCGAGCAGCACGGCGGTCAGCTCGATGGCATGACTCGGGAGCACGCGTGTATAGAGGCTGTTGAACCAACAGGACCGGAGATCGTGCCAGGGTCCGTCGGCTACCACGACATGGTCGTGGATGCAGTAGCGCTTCCCTTCGTCGAACGTGGCGTCGGTGATCTGAAACATGCCGACTGCGCTCGACGCCGGTTGATACCATTCAAGAGGATTCCAGGAGAACCGCCAGCGCCAGTAAGTGCGTGCCACTGGATTCCCGGCGCCTTCCGCCTGCGCCAGGGCTGCCAGCAGCTCAGCCGTCACGACGGCGGTCGAATGGCGGTGGAATAGCGAACCGTATTCCTTCCACGTTTCGCGCGGGCTCTTGTCGAGCGCCTCTTCCAGTGGGAACAGCATCTCCGTCGGTTTGGAGATGGCCTGGTAGATCCAGTTGACGCTCAGGAACAGCAGGACGAGGAGCACGGCGACGAGCAGGAACCGAGGCAAAGGCGGCGTCTTCAAGACGGCGCGGAGAAACAGGCGGAGATCGCGCCGGCGGCGGCGGAGAAATCGGAAATACGGTCTGAGTTTGAAACGGCGGCGAGATTGCCGGCGACACGGTTGCGGGCGGGGGGACCGGAAGTTGGGACGGGGAGGCATTGACGTACTATAACCGATCCGGAGCGGTTCTCGATCATCGTCTCGAATCCTATTGTTCAATTGATGGTCCGGGATACATTTCGAACGGCAGCGAGAAATTGATTCCGACCGATTGACAGATTGGCAGTTTGCCCGTAGGCTGAGAATTAGAGGAGGGACCGATCATGAAGCTGCTCGTTATGTTCATGTTGCTCCTGATTCCCGTATCACATGCAGCCGCAGCGGAGGGTGATCAGCCTGGCGTCGACGGGGCCGTGAAGGCCGACGTTCTGTATTGGGAGGGTGATGAGCTTGTGGTCAAGGAGATGTCAGGACACGAAAAGCGTCTTCGAGTGACGCCGAACACCAAGATCGTCGGAGTCATCAGCCGTTTGAAGGCCGGCGACAAGATCCATGCTACAATCACGCCTGACGGCCACACTCAGTCGATTACGTTGCAGGTTCCGGACAGCGCACCGTCTGTTCCGCCTGCGGCAAAGTAGGCAGCTAGAGCGTCGGATTTGCCGAGCACACCGTATTGGTCTCTGTCTCCTCATTGCTGGTAAGTGAGGTGACTTGTGGGAATAGGAGGAGGCCAGGGGTTTCCTAGGCAGGAAGGTTCCATGATACGGATGGTTATCGGGATGGGGTTGGTGTCGTTGGCCTGATAGTAGAGATGCTGTTCCCCCCGACCGTGATGAGTGCCGTCGAGCAGTCCATCGACCTAAACAACCCCGACGCGATCAAACAGGCTCTCGAACAACGGGTCGGCAAGCGAGTAAAAAACAAATTGCTGTCGGGTCGGGATCAGGAGAGCAAGATGCCCGAAGTAGGATCCCATGCGCTTCACTTGAGCGAACTGAGGGGCATGGAATTGTTCGATGCCACCATGATAGTCGAGCAAGTGGCGGCCGTCGTGACAAGAAGTGCGGGCGAAATGACGGGTGGCGGCATCCTTTCAGAAGCCTCGTCCGCCGCCACCGCCGAAGCCTCCTCCCGACGATCCACCACTGCTGAAACCTGATCCTCCCGAGCTGCGCGGTGCGGAAGTCATTGTACTGCCGGTCCGCGCGATCATATCGCCCATTTGGCCGGTGAATCCTCGCAAGTTGAAGTGGCCAGGGTCGGCGCCCTGATACCAAGACGGTGCCGTCTTCACGATCGAGTCGAAGGCACGAGCCCAGTTCTTTTCGACTCCGAGCGCCATCGCGAACGGCAGAAACTTCTCGAACAGATCAGGGGTCTTCACCACCCGATCGAAGCGGTCGGCTTCCACCCTGCCTAGAAACTCCTCGAAACCCAACACGCCTTCCAGGGCCCTGGTGCCCTGCAACGTGCGGGCGGGCATGACGCGACCGAATCCGATGACGATGAGCCCCGACAGCAGACCGCCGCCGAAAAAAGCCAACGGCGACATGCCCAAGCGATCGGCCAATGCTGCGAGAGCAAAAGTCAGCACGAATCCCAGGACGATGCCGCCCACGAAGTAGTTTTGTTTCACGCGATCTGGCCGTTGGACGTAATACTTCCTCGCCAGTAGCGCATTGAAAATCGCGTCGCGGATTCCGGGCAGTGAGCGATAAAACTTGTTTTCGAGTGAACTGAGGGGGACACGATCAGCGGTGCCGTCTGCGAACAGGGCATGGAGGAGGAGCTGTTCGTGTGAAGGGAGAGCCGTCCAGTCCGTCGGCGGCTTCCTTCGGTGAAAAGTGTAGTCAGTACTAGTCCAGAGACCGAAGAGCTGCGGCGCCTTCGATTCCTCGATTCGTAGGTACCCCCTGACGGCGAGATCAACGAGCGTGGCGGTAATGTCGGGCAGATCCGGAGAATCGTCCGCCAAGGTGCCGACCTCGGCCGGCGTCAGTCGATCCGGCGGCTCGTATACGACGGCGATCGGGCGTAGTCGCGGGTCACGTCCGTAGCGGTACCAGCGTTGGAGCATCACGCCGAAGACAAGAATCGGGAGGCCCAGTGGCCAATTGCCGATGAGGAACGATGTTGTCTGGTCGAGCGGGGTCGGTTCCGCAACCAGACCCTTGTCCCATCCCACCACTGCGGTCAGGCCTTCGCGGAATCCCAGGGGTCTGGTCATGACCATGGTGATGGCGGGGCCGATGATTTCGACCGAAGCCGCATGTTCTTTGACTCCGTAGGCCCCGGTAAAGGCTTGCGCGCGAACCCCCGTCGCGTTGGCCGGCAGCCTGATCCGGGCTGACGCCTGCTCGATCGGGACATCCCATTCATCACCGGTGACGTTCCAATAGAGCTCGTCATGGTCATCGAAGAACTTCAACCCGTTGCGGACACGATACTTGAGAATGAAAGTCCTGGTCGCATCGATTGCTCCGGGAATCCAAATGCGGAAGTTCCGATAGTGGCGCTCCCGGCTGCTTTCCAGTTTGAGGACCGTGCCCTGCTCGTCGGTGACAGTGACCTGATCCAAAAGCAGTGTGTAGTTGAAGCCTTGAGGCGTCCGGTACTCGACAGGAATCAGCCGTTCGATACCGTTCCACGAGCCTTCGAACCGGGGACTGACGGTCTCGGTGACCAGGAGGTCGCCGCTCGGAAGAACTTGCAATTCTACATCGAAGCGGCTGAGAACGAAGGAGCGGGCATCGGCGGACAGGGTGTTGGACAGGAAACAGACACAGACGAGGATCAGCGCCGAGATGCGTGGCGCAAACGGCCCCACGCTAGAACTGAACCTTTGGCGGTTCGCGCTGGACGCCGTCTTGCAACTCGAAGAACTGCCGCCCGACGAAGTTGAACCAGTTGGCAATGAAGTTCGTGGGGATTTCCTGCGTCTTCGCATTGTAGTCGCGGACCACGGCGTTGTAATACCGCCGGGCGTTCTGCACGGCCTCTTCGATCTGATTTAGGCTGCCTTGCAACTGGGTGAACGCTTCAACCGCCCGCAATTGCGGATAGGCTTCCGCCAGTGCGAAGAGCTGCCTCAACGATTGGCTGAGCAGGGTTTCGGCTTGACCTTTCGCTTCGGGCCCCTGGGCCGACATGGCCTTGGCCCTGGCATTGATCACGGCTTCCAGTGCGCTCCTTTCGTGAGCGGCATACCCTTTGACGGTTTCGACAAGGTTGGGGATGAGATCGTACCGGCGTTTGAGCTGTACGTCGATATCGGCCCAGGCGCTGTCGCAGGCTGCGCGGAGCCGAACAAGTTGGTTGTACATTCCGACGGCGATGAGGATGAGTACGACCAATCCGACCAGAATCATCCAACCCATCAGATGGCTCCTTGCATGCAGTGGAGAGGATCGCCCGGACGTGGGATGATAGCTTGCCCCGGGGACTCTGTAAAGCCAGGGTTTGCGGTCTCAGTATCGAATGCAGGTCCGTCCGCGCACGCGCAACACGGCTTCTTGCTGGAAGTCGTGTTTGTACTTGTCCACGATTGTCTGGATCGCCTGATTGCGTGGCGGGCTGTCGTCATGCGTCAGCTGCAGAATGTGAGTCGTCTCCCGCTCGATGGCCCCGGAGGCCATGCGCCATTGGCCCGATGCGGCCCATGAGGTGAGCCCTTCGGGGAAAGCTGGCGTGACGGTATCGTTGACGAATGCGGCCCATTCCTCCGAAGTGACGATGCCGCCCGGCTTATTCGTGCCGAAATAAATGGACTCTGTCACGGCCGTCTGCTCACCGATGGGACAGCCCAGCTGGATATTGGCGCAGCCCCCAAGGAGGAGCAGGACCAACGAACCGAATCTGCTTGTGCGTATAAACGATTCGACCGGCATGTGGGGGAGCCGTGGCCTAGAAATCATAGAGGTGGTCCAAGATCACGCCTTCTTTCTCGAGCCTCGGAAGAGTCTCATGCAACTGGCCGACCTGGACCAGCAACGCGACACGCTTCCGGTCAGGTTCCGTCAAGATAGTCCATTCGCAGACCGTCCGTCCACGGTGCAACTGGTCCCGCCAGTCCTTCGGGGCAATCACCGTCATGAGGATCTGTTCGTTGCCTGCAACTTCCACGAGCCGGGCCTCATGGGCGATGAGATTCTGTACCGCCCGGCTAAAGGGCTCGTAGCGGGGAAGCGAGAGGAGAGATGAACGGTCTCCGAGTTGGTCGAGAATCGAGACGTCCGGTGCCACTGCGGCAAGATCTTGTGAGCCCTGCTTTACCCAGGCCTGCACGGTCATGGCTTCCGGGTCATAGCTGGCCTGCGTGCTTTGTTTGATGACCCAGCCCCAGGCCGTCTTGAACAGCAGTTCGATGGTGAACTCGATTCGCCGTTCCCACCGCCTGACCCAACTGCCTTCTACGGGTCCTGGCAAGTTCCAGAGCTGTGTCAGTTTCGATCCGAAGGGGTACTCGTACCAGGGGGTGCCATGGATGAAGGTTGAGTAGTCCTTGGCCACCTCTTGAATGAAGCGGTCTTCCTTCGTACCGGCCTTCCAGGGGCCATCCCTCGCCCACCAAGCTGTGACGGCTCCGATCGTCGTTTCGTAGAGTCCTTTGAAGACATATTCGGCGGTAAAGCTGACACCGATGACGCCGATCATGACGTGGTACCCCCAGTTAAAGGATGGAGCACTCCATGTTTCGCGAAGGACCTGCCGGTAGAGGCACCAGAACTGTCCGATGCTCCGGAAATAGGGAAACCGGCTGGGGCTTTCCGACTGTACGAAGGCACCGAACTCGTCGGCACTATAGACGATGTACCATTCGGGAAGGGTCAGGAAGGTTTGATCCTGGTTACGGAGATAGCCGGTCAGCGCGTGAAGTTTTTTTTTACGTCGGCCGGAGAGGGAAAGGGGTTACCGGCTGCGGGCGTCGCTGTCGTCCCCGCGGCAGCGGGTCGGTAATACCTGTCCCACAGCTTGTTGCGGAAGCGGTTGCCAGGGTCGACCTGCCGCTTGAGGGCGAAGAACTCATTCGCCCGCGGATAGGCGCGGTGGAACTGCTCCTCCGTCGCATGAATCTGGTAGGGGAGATAGTAGGTCCCGCCGACTGAGAGTACCGCGTCGATCAATTCCCTCGTCCAGATGCCGACGGTCGTTTTCTCGTGTTCGCTCGTTCCCTGTTTGTAGTAGACCACGAACGCGAAGACTTCTTCGCGCGCCCACGCGAGGAGGGAGCCGCGGTCGGGAACGGCATGGCGGATCGAGACGTTGATGATGTTGGCATCGTATCGCGTAAAGATCTCCGCGATCTTGGGAACGAACTCGTCGAACCGCTGGACGGGAACGAAATATTCTTCGAGCGCGTAGGTGGAGTCGGCGCGCGAGCGCGGTTCCAGCTCATGTACATCGTAGCTCGCCTCATAGTTGCGCCACACGACTTCCTCGCCGCGAAGCCGGAACGGATCGACGATGTGCTTGCGGAGGGCCTTCCCGAACGGGACTTCGGAGGCCCACCAGTACATCAGTTGATTCTTGCGGTACTGGTCCTTGATCGGCATGAGCCTGTCTTCGACGGTGAGGGATTTGTCGGTCGCCGCCCAGGTTATCGCCGTGACTTGATCGTAGTCGGGCGGGAGAATGTCGCCGTTGTGAAAAATGGCCTTCGTGGACGGCTTGATCATGCGGAAGAAGTAGTCTTTGTAGGCGGTCACCGGCATGGTTTCAACAATCCGCTCGACCTTGACGTTGTCAGCCAGTTCAAGTGTCGCTTCCACGATCACGCCCAGCCCCCCGTAGCCTCCGATGCAGCCGAAGAAGAGATCGGCCCGGTCGCTCGGGCTTGCCGTCGCCACCTGTCCGTCGGCGAGCACGACCTTGATGGACTTGACGGAGCCGATCAGGGGGCCTTGTCCCATGTACCGGCCATGTACGTTCACGCTGAGAGACCCGCCGACCGTGAAGTTGGAATAGGACTGCATGGTCTTGAGCGATAAATTGTGCCGGTCGATCGTCTCTTGAATTGCCCGCCACGTGATGCCCGCTTCGACCGTGATGGTCTTGGTTTCCGGGGAAAAGGCGACGATGCGGTTCAGCCCGTGCATGTCGAGATGGAGCGTATGTTCAGAGGCGGTTTGGCCGCCCATGCTAAAGTGGCCGCCGCCGATCGAAATGGGGCCCCGGTGGCTGCGGATCAGCTCACGGACTTCCTCTACCGTCTTAGGGACTGCGACACGGTCGACCTCGATCGGATTGATCTGCGTGACATCATTGACGATCTGACCGGCTTCGACTTCAGCGAGCCAGGCTGGTATGAAAAACAACAGGACGGCGATAAGCCACACCCCTGATGGTCTCAGGAGCGTCACAGCTGCCGCACCGCCGGTTTCACGAAGACCATCAGGGTGTTCCTCGTGGGATCGTGGGCTTGGAGCAGGCGGTCTTTAGACTTGTCGAATCCTGCAGCTCCTAACGCTTCCTCTAGTTGAGGCACCGACGTGAAGTTTCTTACCTGAGCGGCGTTGTCAGCCCAAGTCAAGTTCAGGCCGGCATTGAAGACGTCATGGGCCAGGGCCACGAACCCGTCCATTTCTGGAGCATCGACGTCGTGGTCGCGGACTACCAGGCGGCCCCCTGGCTTGAGGACCTTCCACACTGCTTGAATAAATCGAGCCCGTTTCTCAGGAGGGGCGTGATGAAACCCGATGAAGTTCGTCACGAGCTCGACGCTTTCCGGAGGAATGCCTGTTCCATCGAACGGCTCATAGTTGCCCATGGGGACGTAATCGCCGATTTTGGCAATCTGTCCCCGCTCCACGATGTCGTTCGGGGAAAATCCCGGTTCGAGGTCGTTGACGATGTAGAGGGGGCCATCGATGGGGATCAATCGGCGGATACCGTTGGCGTAGCGGCCGGTGGTTCCGATCTCGACGTAGCCGGAAAGCTTAGTGGATGAACCCAAGAGCTCGGCTGTTTGTCTGGCCATCTCGGCCTTCTGCTTTTTCAAGGCGGGCAGACCATAGGTGGCTTCTGAGAGGAACGGTTTGATGCCTGCCAGGCGCTCTTGCAGCTTCGCATAGATTTCCTGATCGGTCTGAAACTCTTTTGTGGTGTCGATGATGAGTTGGTGAAACCGGCTCTCGGGATAGAGATGGTACACGTTCTGGAGAAACAGGAAAAAGCGGTCTCTCGCTCGGACGTCGTCATACACGATGTGGAAGTTCGAGCGGCGAACGGATGATGCCGGGACCGACGGCGGCACAGTCGGTGTGGCTGCCGTTGGCATACCGGCTTCCGCCAATCCGGTGAGGCGCCAAAGGGGAAAACCCTGTGCAGAGCGATCCATCCATTTCAGTGAGGAGGTTGATCCGACGGACGAGGCCGCGGCGGCGAGCGCACACTTGAACAAAGTTCGTCGTGAGAGGGAAACGGGGTTCGCCATGGATGGCCTCCTTTCCTCCATCGATGCTCGATGGTGCCTTACGGGCATTAGTATAGGCGTTTCGCTGGTCGGCTCAAGTGGAATTCGTCAAGGGACCTGCACCGTTGTCGCCAAGAACCGGAGGAGGGCGTCCGTGAACTGTCGTTCATCCTCAACCTGTGGAATATGTCCCACTCCCTTTAGGATCACGAGTGACGGGTCGGGCAGGAGGCCTTCTAGTTGGTGCGCCAATGAGAGCGGCGTCAGTTGATCCTTCTCGCCCCACAATAGGAGAGTCGGAGGAGCAAACGTCCGATAGGTCACCGGTCTGCTGCTGAGAGCGGCGGCATCGTCACCGAACAGAAACACCTGAAGCCATTCGCTCAATCGTACCGTGCTGTCGCGGACCACGAGAGGCCGTTGCAGCATCGTAACGAGTTGATCGGTGGCATCCTCCGGATCGTCAATCAACAGTTGAAACAGGCGACGGGTGAGCAGCGGATTCGTCACGGTGCTGGCTACGAGCGTCTTCCTGACCGAGGGGATGGCAAGCATGCCAGCTGCGACCCGACTCACCATGCCTGGAGGGGCGGGCGGCGTGTTGTCCAAGGTGATGCCGACTGCAGCATCGATCAATACCAAAGCACGCATTCGGTCGATGAGATGTACCGCGGCGTCAACAGTCGCGCGGCATCCGAATGAATGGCCGACCAGCGTGAGATCGGAGAGACCGAGGTGGCGGGCCACTGCCACGATCCGTCTGGCTTGGTCTTCGGTGCTGTAGCGTGGTTCGTAGGGCTTCTCTGAAAAACCAAACGGCGGAATATCGATGGCAAAGGCGTGGTAACCGGCAGCCGCCAGCGCCGTCATCGGGCCTCGCCACATCTCGCTCCACGCACCGGTCCCATGAATGAACAGCACGGGAGGACCTGTTTGGGGGCCCATCTCCTGAACGAACAGTTCGAGATCACCGGCTTGAACGAATTGTCCAGTCTGAGGTGCCGCCTCGTGCCTGCTCTGTTGTTCGCGGCTGGAGGCTTGCCAGGAAAACCAGGTCAGGAGAGCCGTGAGCAGAAGGAGGATGGCGAGAAAAACCCAGAGAACTGTTGTCGCGATCCGGCGCATCGCATCGAAAGGGTAGCACGTCTGGCCGGGCGTGCAAAGTGGGAGACGGTCGGAGCGGTCCTGTATAACAAGCCGGCCAAGGGGCCGGAATGCTATCGCTGTTGGCGGCTTGAGCGGCGATGGGTTAACCGGTCTCGGATGAGGGACCAGATGATGCAGAACGGGACGGCGAGGAGCAGAAGATACCACGCGGCCCAGAGCGTCGTGTCATGCATGACCGCCTCCTTTCCTTCCGAGCAGTAGAACTACGCAATCGCCGTACCGCAAGGGATGTATTCTCTTGTGCGACCAGTTTGTCTTTACAATCAGATGGTTAATCGCGTGGCCAGATGACCCTAGCATTGTAAGGCTTCGTGGACACTGAGGCGCACGGCCAACGATCGTGGCATATTCAACACGGAGAAGAGTAACGCCACCCCAGACTCAACTGGCGCCTGTTGCCGCGTTCAAGGGTCCGGAGTAAGATCCACAGAACCTCATCAAGTTCTCTATCTGTGTGATTGCGAGAAGAGGTGTGGCATGGGCATGGACCATCCCTCCAACGGTTCCCCGAAGGGACGATGCGGACGCCGGCAGTTACTTGCTGCGCTTGGGGTCGGAGGGACAGTCCTGGCATTCGGGGGATTGAAGGGACTGGTCTCTCTCATCGATCCAGACAATGTACCGGCTGCGACAACAGGGGCCATCCCTCGGCGTGCCCTTGGAAAGACTGGAGTCGAGGTATCGGTCTTGTGTTTCGGCGGCGCGCATTGGGGGCGAATCTCAGAAGATTCCGAAGCGATTCGGATCCTCCACGAATCGATGGATGCAGGTGTGAATTTTTTCGATAACGCCTGGGAGTATAACGGAGGCCGGTCGGAAGAGTTGATGGGAACTGCGCTACAAGGCAAGCGGCATCAGGTAGTGCTGATGACGAAAGTCTGCTCTCATGGGCGCGACAAGAAAGTAGCGCTCCAACAGCTCGAGGAATCGCTGCGGCGGCTGAAGACCGACTATCTGGACCTCTGGCAAATACACGAGGTCGTGTACGAAGACGATCCGGACAGGCATTTCGTCCCCGGAGGCGCTGCGGATGCGTTACTCGAAGCGAAACGGCAAGGGAAAGTCAGGTTCATCGGTTTTACGGGCCACAAGGATCCGAAGATTCATCTCAAGATGTTGGCGCACGACTTTCCGTTCGACACCTGCCAGATGCCCCTGAACGTGTTCGACGGGACGTACCGCAGCTTCGAGCATGAAGTACTGCCACTACTGAACAAACGCGGGATCGCACCGCTCGGAATGAAGAGCCTGAGCGGCAACGCCGAGCCGATCAAGCAGGGCATCGTCAGTCCCGAGGAAGCCATTCGCTACGTCCTCAGCCTTCCGATCGCGTCTCTCGTCAGCGGCATCGATTCCCGGGAGGTGCTTGCACAGAACCTGGAGATTGCGCGCCGTTTCACTCCGATGACCGCTGTCCAGATGGAGCGGTTGCGTACCCGTGTGGCATCTTATGCGAAGGACGGGCGATTCGAATTGTTCAAGTCCACAAACCGTTACGATGGGCGAATAGGACGCGAACAGCACGGTCTCTCCTAGGACGTAATCACCCATAGATGAGCCTTCACCGCCTGCGGCTGCTACAAGCCGCGCATCGCGTTGTGGTATGCTGCGCGACCCTATGGCTTCTGAATCCGTCCTTCAGAACGAATTGCTGTCAGCAACCGCGCAGCGCCGGACGTTCGCCATTATCAGCCATCCGGACGCGGGGAAAACTACTCTGACTGAAAAGCTCCTCCTGTACTCGGGGCTCATCCGCACCGCCGGCATGGTTCGGGGGCGGAAGGGCGGCAAGACAGCGGCGTCGGATTGGATGGGCATGGAACAGGAGCGCGGGATCTCGATCACCGCCTCCGCTATGCAGTTTCCCTACAAAGACGCCGTGATCAATCTCCTCGACACGCCAGGGCACCAGGATTTTTCCGAAGACACCTACCGCACACTGACCGCCGCAGACAGTGCCATCATGGTGATCGATGCGGCGAAGGGGGTCGAAGCGCAGACTCGAAAACTCTTTGCCGTCTGCCGCATGCGCCGGATTCCGGTCCTGACCCTGATGAACAAGATGGACTTGCCGGGCCGTCCGCCGCTCGATCTGATGACAGAAGTGGAACAGGCGCTCGAAATTCACGCCAGCGCTGTCAACTGGCCGATCGGCTCAGGGAGTGACTTCGTCGGGATCGTTGCCAGGGCGGACAACCACGTTGAATTGTTCAGCAGGACGGCGCACGGTGGGGCGACGAAGGTGGATGTGGCCAGAATGCCCTTAGCGGAGCTCGGCGGGAGCGGACGGGTGTCCCAGGAGGCGATGGCGCAGGTTCAGCACGATTTGGAGTTGCTGGAGATCGCCGGCAATCCGTTTTCCCGCGAACGGTTCCTCAGCGGGGAGGTGACGCCGGTATTTTTCGCCTCCGCGCTCACCAATTTCGGCGTGGAGAGCTTCCTGGACGCCTTCGTCGATCTCGCACCATGTCCGGGCGCCAGACTTGCCGACCGGGACGACGGAACGGAGTTGTCCGTTGATCCGATTGAGATGCCGTTCAGCGCCTACGTGTTCAAGCTCCAGGCCAACATGAACCCCAAGCATCGCGACAGTACGGCTTTCTTACGGGTCTGTTCGGGTCGGTTCGAGCGTGACATGGTAGTGAAGCATCACCGGTTGAACAGGGAGATTCGATTGTCACGCCCGCACAGCCTCGTCGCACAGGAACGGAGCACCGTGGAGGAGGCGTACCCTGGAGACATCATCGGCATCATCAATCCCGGCGTCTTCGCCATCGGCGACACGATTTCCTTGACCGGGGGATTCAACTTCAAGCCGCTGCCGCAGTTTCAGCCCGAGATCTTCGCCAGAATTCGTCCGACGGACGTCGGCAAGCGGAAGGCGTTCGACAAGGGAATGGAACAGATGGCGCAGGAGGGGACCGTGCAGATCATGCGCAGTCTCAACGACCTTGAGTCGCTGGTGGCGGCGGTCGGCCGGCTCCAGTTCGACGTGCTGCAATATCGGCTGCGCCACGAATATCGCGTGGAGACGGTGTTGGATCCGTTGCCGTTTTCGTGCAGCGCCTGGTTGGAAGGGGATCCGGACACCTTCAAGACGCCTTCCGCATCGATGGTGGTGAAAGATCAGCGCGGGCGTGTCGTGGTGTTGTTCGGCGATCAGTTGATGAAGACCATCGCGCGGGATCGCAATCCTCAACATACCCTGCTGGACATGGGATAGCGCCTATCTCGGCGCGGAAGACTTCATCAAGCTGTCGGCCTGTGGCGGCAGGAATCCCAGATAGCCTCTGTGCCGCTCCGCCAATTCAAGAACGGTGAACGGCTGGCCGTCGACCATCTCCGGGGTTGAGAAGATCTGTCGGAGGTCGCCTCCCGGCTGCCCGACGATCTTTCCCGCAAAGACCACTCCCTTGTTTTTGAGACAGACGACGGCTTTTTCGATGTCTTCGACCCGCACGGCCACGTGATGGAAACGGTCGTCGCCGAATTTTCTGACCCATCCGGGAATGATGCTGGTCCTGCCTCGATCATCCGGATAGGCCTGATCGACGAACAACGCCGGATATCCCGTCTTGCGGTAGACCTTGGCAAACCAATCGTCGTACTGGAGCGTCTCGTCGTACATATAGCCGAGCGTCAGAAACTGGGCGGCCCGACGGTCGATGTCGAGTGTGCGAAGCGTAACGTGGTCGACGACCGGATAGAATCCCACACCGGCGCCGTCGAGCATCTGCCTCAACACACCGGCGGCATCATTGGAGCCTACGTATGCGTCGATCATCCGCTCCAGCAGGGTATCGAGTTCACGGTTCATGTCCATGGCCATCTCCCCGTTACGATCCGAACGTGATCCCTTGCGCCAACGGCAGCTCGCTGCCCCAGTTGACCGTGTTGGTCTGCCGCCGCATATAGGCTTTCCATGCGTCCGAACCCGCTTCGCGTCCTCCGCCGGTGTCTTTCTCCCCGCCGAACGCTCCGCCGATTTCCGCACCAGACGTTCCAATGTTAACGTTGGCGATGCCGCAGTCGCTTCCGCAGGCGGAGAGAAACCGTTCGCTACGCCGTACGTCGTTCGTAAAGAGTGCGGACGAAAGGCCCTGGGGCACCGCGTTCTGTAGTGCGATGGCTTCTTCGATCGTCCGGAAGGTCATTACATAGAGTATCGGGGCAAAGGTCTCCTGCTGTACGACCGGCCAACGGTTGTCGGCGCGAATGATAGTGGGTTCTACGAAGAAGCCGGGGCGTTGAAGCACGTGGCCCCCGCAGAGAATCGTGCCACCTTCCTTCACGGCTTCTTCAATGGCGAGACGGTAGGCCTCGACCGCCGCCTGATCGATCAGAGGACCCAGGAGGACCCCCGGTTCGAGCGGATTGCCGATGCGCACTTGTCTGTAGGCCTTCGCAAGTTGGTCCATCAATTCATCACACCGGCTTTCATGAACGATCAACCGTCTCGTTGTGGTGCAGCGCTGTCCCGCGGTGCCGACTGCCCCGAAGAGGAGGGCACGGACCGCCATGCCGAGGTCAGCCGTCTCGTCGACGATGACGGCATTGTTGCCGCTGAGTTCCAGCAAGGTGCGTCCCAATCGTTCTCCTACGGCCGCAGCGACTCTGCGCCCGACTGCCACCGAACCGGTAAAGGAGACCAAAGGCAACCGCGGGTCTCGAACCAGGCGTTCGGCGACCGCGGCCTCATCGGTCACGAGGAGTGAGAAGATGCCTGGGCAGCCCTGTTGCTCCATGACTTTGTTGCAGAGGTGCTGGATCGCAATCGCGCAGAGCGGGGCTTTCGGCGACGGCTTCCAAATCACCGTGTCACCCGCGATGGCCGCAATGAAGGCGTTCCAAGACCAGACAGCGACGGGGAAATTGAATGCGGTGATCACGCCGATCGGACCCAACGGGTGCCACTGTTCCGACATACGATGCTGCGGCCGCTCGGAAGGCATGGTCGCGCCATAGAGCATCCGGGACTGTCCGACGGCAAAGTCGGCCATGTCGATCATCTCCTGGACCTCGCCGTCGCCCTCGGCCTTGATCTTTCCGACTTCCAGCGCCACCAGAGTACCCAGCGCGTCTTTCTTCTCCCGTAGGGCCTGCCCAATCAGCCTGACGAACTCTCCACGCTTGGGGGCCGGCACCATGCGCCATGTGTGAAAGGCCCGTTCCGATCGGGTAACAAGTTCTTCGTAGTCCTCGGAGACGCAGGGGTGGACCGCCGCTACCGGTTCACCCGTCGCCGGATTGAAGGACTGCAGGAGCCGGCCCTCACGGTCATGAGAGAGCCAACCGCGTCCGTCGCTTCCGCCGGGATTGATCGCCTGGATGCCAAGTTCTTTGAGCGTGGCTTGGATCGCATTCATCGGAAGCAGGCTCCAANNTCCAAAGTCGTTGGCCAGAAACTCTTTCAGAGGCACGGACTCTTGCGTCACGAAGCCTCGGTACTTCGACGGGTCGTGGAGCACCAGATCCATCACGCAGCACACGCTGGAGGCGGTAGTCACCTGTATGGCGGACCAGAGTTTGCCCTTGATGCATTGAGGGTAGATCTTTTTCACGTAGTTCTCTTCGAAAAATCCCCCGTTCTTCGTGCCCGTGACCGACGCATAGATGAGGACGACGTCCTGCAAGGTCTGTGGGACGGCATGTTCAAG
>FKKE01001306.1_pt1 | contig 29125 bp, 35 predicted proteins | sample 1106331 | NCBI WGS metagenome assembly FKKE01 (sample SAMEA3931202, study PRJEB13176) | freshwater metagenome | biome: Drinking water system; feature: drinking water; material: freshwater | place: China | collected 2013-02-06
ACTGAGCTAACGGCCCCACCGGATATTCAGTTTTCGTTGCCGACCACGGGAGGCGTTTATCCCGTCACCAGGAACAATCACAAGGGTTCCGGGTCGGGTCAAACAAAGTATGGTGCGCCTGACAGGATTTGAACCTGTGGCCCTCAGCTCCGGAGGCTGATGCTCTATCCAGCTGAGCTACAGGCGCATCCGCAACCAAGGAAAAGCACCTTAGCACAGCAGTTTGAGCCCTGTCTATGGGCAGGAAACGCACCGGAAGGCCTGTCGGATTCCGATCAAAGTGGCAGGGCTTCTGCAAAAATCAGCTGCCCTTCTTTCGCAGCTCATACAGGTGAACCGCCACCCGCACCTTCTCCAGCACCTCATCGTTCGTCGCCGGTTTTCGGATCCAATCCCCCACACCTTCCTGACCGACAGTGCTCAGAAATTGGGTCGGAGGCGCCCCGCTTAGAACCACTATGGGGATCTTGGGGTAATGGGTGCGCATGTGGGAAACGACGGCTGCTCCGTCCATGCCGGGCATGTCGAGATCACAGAGAATCGTCGAGACAGTCGTCGAATGGTCGCGCTGCTTCAACAGCTCGATGGCTTCCGGTCCGCCTTCGGCCAGCAGCGGTTGATAGCCGGCCTTAGTCAGGACCAGTCGCAATGCAGTCCTGATGTCGCTGTCGTCGTCGATGACGAGAATCTTGTGCATGAGGATACTCGTTCGGGGTCACAAGGAAACGCCACAAGGTATCGCGCCTCTTTGCAAAATGCTAGTGGCTGCTCGGTAGGACCTTCAGCTGCCCATTCATCGTAATCGCATCCCGTACGTGGTATTCTGCCTTCCTCAAGACCGCCTTGTTACTGCTGAAACTCGGCCTGGACTATTCACGCAGGGGCAGACTGGGTTGCACCACGGCTTGTGGGATACTCTGCCGAGTGTCAAAGAGGCACCCACTGCAGTTTGGGTCCAGCGATGTGTGCAATCCCACAGTCGTGAGGTGATATGGCTCCCCGATCAAATCGTAGGGCGAAAGGCCATTCTCCAAAGAATCGGCGGCGGCAACCTCGTCGACCTGCTGAGGGTCAATTGCAACGCCGTGAACGAGAGATTGACGCGGCGTACAGGATCACCAACGCCCTGTTCGAACACCTTGCGCCTGACGTCCTGGCCGCGAGAGCGCTCCAAACCGCAGTTGATGTCGTCTATGCCGAGAGCGGCTCAATTTTACTGGCAGATCAGTCCTCTCAAAGTCTCGTCTTCCAACATTCCATTGGTCCGAGTCCAGTGTCTTACGGCACAGCAATCCCCTGGGATCAAGGGATTGCCGGTTCCGTGTTTCGGTCTGGGCGCCCCATCGTCATCCCAGACGTCAGCAAGGACGTGCGACATCTGACTTCCGTTGATGAGCAGACTGGTTACTGCACGCGCGACCTTATCGCCCTTCCCTTGAAACGCTGGGAGGGCAACCCCATCGGTGTCTTGGAAGTCCTTAACAAGCGGCAGGGTTCTCTCGACGAAGACGATCTGGCGATTCTGACCATCGTGTCCTCGATCGCAGCCGCGTCAGTCGAGCAGGCGTTGTTGCACCGCGAAGCCAAGCTGGCGGAGGTTGCGCGGATTCTGGGCGACATCGGCCACGATATTAAGAATCTTCTGACCCCGCTCGTCTGGGGGACTGGACTCCTTGAATCGGAGGTCAACGGCTTGCTGAAGAGCTCAGAAACCGTCGACAGCGCCCGCGCACGGGCGAGCTTCGAACTCTGCAACGAGGTGATCGGCCTGGTCCAGAATTCGACTAGGCGCCTTCAGGACCGCGTGAGGGAGATCGCTGATTGTGTAAAGGGCCTGAGCGCCCCGCCCGAATTTTCACTGGGCGGGCTCTCGACGATTGTGGACTCCGTGTTCGAGACGCTACGCTTGGTGGCAGCAGAAAAGGGCATCGCCCTGAGGTCCGAAGGGCTGGCTTCTCTCCCATCCATCAAACGGGATGAACGGCGGTTATTCAACGCCCTGTACAATCTGGTGAACAACGCCCTCGAAGAAGTGCCCTCCAACGGATCGATCACGGTATCGGGGAGCACACGCCACGCTCAACGGACCGTCGTCCTTCGTGTGGAGGACAATGGACGCGGAATGCCGCCCGAAATACGGGACAGTCTCTTCACGGTACGCGCTAAGAGCCGGAAAGCGGGCGGAACGGGCCTCGGCACGAAGATCGTCAAGGATGTGGTGGAAATCCATGGCGGCACGATCACTGTGGAGAGCACGATGGGTGTCGGGACGACATTTGAAATAGTTCTGCCGTTCGAGCCGCCTGGGTAGGCAGAATTCTTATCTCGTCGCTCCGTGATCTGCCTGGCTAGGAGTCGAGCCGTTCATTCGTGGTCCAACCGCATGATCTTTTTGAAGCCGTAGGAGATCAGTACTTCTTCGCCCTCTGCGCTAGTCGTGGATCTCATTGTCGCGAGCGCCAGCGACTCTTCTTGCGCAAGACGCCGCTCGTCTTCTTGTATCGCCTCGGAAAGACGCGAGATCGGCACAAAGGTCTGTACGTCGCACGCTCCCTGAATCAGAGAGCCCTCTCGTGTTGGTAGGCCCATCGAACGGCAGGTGAGGGGGCGATACTCGTAGACACGGCAGAGCCCCTCATCGTCCAATGCCGGACAAGGGAGAGCTCGGAATTGCTCCACCACTGCGTCGATGTCTGCGTCAGGCCAGGCATCAAGGAAAGGTGAGGAACCGAGTCTTGGATAGGCGGCTTCCATGGCGGAGACCTGTTCGTCGGCCGTGGCTTCGATGGTTTGCCGTACGGAAAGAGGAAGACGGGCAAGCCCCGCTTGGAGGGTTCGGACATCCAACAGCGTGATCGGGAAAGGGCCGAGACAGCAATGGAAACATCCGGCTCGACAGGGCACCTGTCCGAGGAGCGCGGCTGAAGCCCGGGAGAACCACCGGTCTGTTCGCTGTTGAATCGACGTGGGAAATGAGGCGGAAGGGGCCGACATGGCCCCGCTCACTCTTCTGCGGACGTATCGGTAAGGTCGACGATCAACTCGCCTTTGGGCGAATAGAACCCCTGCCCATCAACTTCCACGACCCCGTCGCACTGCTCCTGATAGAACTCGAGGATCCACCCGTTGAAATCATAGCCCTCTTCGGTGATATCTGTCGGATCGAACCGGGTGGTAAGAATGAACCGGGCGCGGTTCACGTACTCTCTCACGAGCGAGGCTTCGATATCGTCGAAGGTCGATAAGATGTCTAGAAACTGCTTTTTCTCCTGTGCAAACACGTCTTCGTACGTTCCTCGGTCCCGCACGCAGAAGACCTGAATAGGCTTCTTGGCCTTATCGTACCCGAGCGTGACCTGCACCCAGGCCCACTCGTCCATGGCGGCGTCGTCCAGATTGGGCGGAGTAATGGGCGACTGTCCGCGGGACTTGAGAAAATCGAGCAGAAGCCGGAGCGGGGGGGAATTTTCTTTCTGGCAGAATACCCGCGAATAGAGAAAATTTTCTGCCACGGCGCCGCCCGAAAGCTGCGCGGCGGCCGGGAGAATCGGTAATTCTTTTCCCATGAAAATTCCTCAATAATTCTGGGGCACTGAGCAATGCTCTCCCCTTCACACCCGACTACTGTACGCTGCGTGGTCTTGAAACTGCAAGGGGGCTTGAAGGTGTTTCCCTACGTCTGGAGCGTGTTTTTCCGGTTGACAGCACTAGGTTGCTTGGATAGACTCCCGCAGGTTTTCGCCCTTGCACAGGCACGATGATTCGTTCATTTCCATTTCTTCGAGTCTAATCGGAGTCACGAGAGGCGATTCACAGTCCACCACTATTCGTCGTAAGGAGGTTGCTCGCATGGCTAAATCAATGACCAAGTCTCAGATTGCCGATCACATGGCCCAGAAGTCCGGCCTGACCAAGAAGGCTGCCGTCCAGCTGCTGGACGACTTCGCCGCGTTGGCCTATCGGGAGGCAAAGAACGTGTTCACGGTTCCCGGGATCGGGAAGCTGAAGCTCGCGAACCGGAAGGCCCGCATCGGCCGCAACCCGCAGACCGGAGAAGAGATCAAGATTCCGGCCAAGCGCGTGGTCAAGTTCCGAGTGGCCAAAGTCGCCAAGGACGCCATTCTCGGCAAGAAGTAACCGGGGAACAGCACCCGGTTGCATCGGTCGATCGAGAGACAATTGAGAGGGCCGGCTCCCCTTTGGGGCGCCGGCCCTTCTCTTTTCACAAGGGGTTGGCTCTGGCGAGCCGGTGCCTGTCCCGCGCTCCTCTCAAGAGGGGGATCGCCGCGGCATGAGGCGCCGCGAATAATGTGGGCTAAGGGTGTGACGGTCCGAGACCGGTCCCGCCGAAACCATCGTGGCCGACGAGCCGGACCGCATCTCCGTCCTGGACAAGTGAATCGTCGCTGGCGATCTTCTTATTGATGGTCACCAGGACTTTCTTTTCCCGAATCAGCTGAAGCAGGTGGCGCAATTGTCTCCCCTGTTTCTGAATCAGTTGTCGGACCGTCATCGGCGCGGCGAGTTCGCAAGCCAGATCCCGCTCGCCGTCGGCGGTTTGCAACTGCCCCATCAAGGAAATCGTGACCATTATCCGCGTGGCTCCTCCTGACGCTGCTCCCGTTGACTCCTCATCCAGGGCCGTTGATAATGCCCGCCCATGCCGTCGCTCGACGTCCACAATCCCGGAATGCCGGACCTACAATTCGTGCTATTCGTTTCGGCGCTCTGTACCGCGCCACTTGAAGCGATCAACCTGCCGCAAGACCTTCGGAGAAGAATCTTCGAGAGCTGTTGGGCCCTGGTCGAGACCGGACCTCCGCCCGAAGATCCAAAGGAACGGGTGCTCGACCTTCGCGGAGGAACCGAACTGACGCTTGAAGCCTGCGCATCGACGATCCGCACCCTCCTGGCCGAATCCGGGATTACAACCTTGACGTGGGACCATCCGGTCAGCGATCCGACGAGAGAAAGTACCCCGGCGGCTAAGCCGTTAATCGAGCGGTTGGGCCGATTGTACCCCGGCGATCCGGAGATCGTCGACCCCCCGCCGTCGCCCCGGCACGATCACTGAGATCGTCTGGCCGATCGATCGATGAGGGAACGAGCGAAACTGTGCGCGTAACGACCATCGACATTCCCGGTGTCCTGTTAATCGAACCGACGGTCTTCCGGGACCAGCGCGGGGTCTTCGTCGAGACCCATCACGAAAGGCGCTATGCCGAGGCCGGGCTCACCGAGCGGTTCGTCCAGGATAATTTTTCGCGCTCGGTGCGTGGCACGCTGCGCGGGCTCCATTTCCAGGAGCCGCATGCCCAGGGCAAGCTCGTAATGGTGGTCGACGGGGCCGTCTTCGACGTCGTTGTCGACGTTCGAAGGGGATCCCCCACGTTCGGCCGATGGTACGCCGCGGAGTTGTCCGCCGATAACATGCGCCAGATCTACATTCCGCCCGGCTGCGCCCACGGCTTCTGCGTCACGAGCGACAGCGCCGCATTTCTCTACAAGTGCACCGATTTCTACTCGCCTCAGGACGAAAAAGGGATTCTTTGGAACGATCCGGCGCTGGGAATCCCGTGGCCGGTTTCCGATCCGGTTCTCTCGCCGAAGGACCGAGGCTTCCGTACGCTCGTTCAGATGGATGGAGAACTGCCGCGGCACAAGTCAGGGTAGACCTACGAGGCTGTTGATCCCAGTCGGATACGTAGGCTATCTTATGCCTTCTCAGAACGGAACCGCTCCGGCGTCGGAAAGGCCGGTTTCTACAGTTCACACGAGGAGGACGGAATGGGGAAGAGTCTAAAAGGGACCAAGAGTCATGAGAATTTGAAACACGCGTTTGCGGGCGAGTCGCAGGCCAACCGCCGGTATCTGTATTTCGCCAGACGCGCCGATATCGAGGGGTATCCGGATGTCGGCGGGCTCTTTCGGGATACGTCGGAGGCGGAGACGGGCCATGCATTCGGCCATCTGGATTTCTTGAAGGAAGTCGGCGATCCCGCAACCGGCGTGGCGATCGGGAATACGGAGGCGAATCTCAAGTCCGCGATCGAAGGGGAGACCTACGAATACACGCAAATGTATCCGGGGATGGCTAAGACCGCCCGCGATGAAGGTTTTGCTGAACTGGCCGAGTGGTTCGAGACGCTGGCCAAGGCTGAGCGGTCCCATGCGAACCGGTTCCAGAAGGGGTTGGACAGTCTGAAAAGTTGAACGCCGAGTAGGGCGGATGACGGGGGGTGGGCTGAATCGCGATTCGGTCCACCCTTCGTGTTTCCAGGGAACAGAGCCAGACCATGAAAGGCCTCAGTCTCATCCAACCGGTCGATCCGGCGCAGTTGGATAAGGAGACGTCGCGGATCTACGAGATCTGCGACGGCTGCCGGCGCTGCTTCAACTTGTGCCCTTCGTTTACGACGCTGCTGGACGGCATCGACCGATACGAAGGCGACGTAACGAAGCTGACCCCCACCGACCACCGCAAGATCGTCGATGAGTGCTACTATTGCAAGCTCTGCTTCAATCACTGTCCGTACACGCCGCCGCACCAGTACCAGTTGGACTTTCCCCATTTAATGATCGTCTGGAAGAAGCGTTTGGCTCAGGAAAGAGGCGTGAGCTGGCGTGATCGGCTGCTGATCAAGACGGATCTGATCGGGAAGCTCGGCAGCCTGACGGCCTCCCTGACGAATTTCCTGCTGCACAATCGTCTGATCCGCCGGATAGGAGAGCTGATCGGCGGAGTCCACCGGGATCGCCAGGTGCTGCGGTTTTCCGGGGAGACGTTTTGCCGTTGGTTCAGCCGACGGACGCCGCCTACATGGAGTAGGGCCCCGGTGCGAAAGGTGGCGCTCTTCTCAAGCTGCCTCGTGAACTACCAGGCGACCGACATCGGGAAGGCCACCGTCCAGGTTCTGGAGAAAAACGGCGTGCAGGTGGTCGTACCAGAGCAACAGTGCTGCGGCATGCCGAATTTCGACATCGGCGATACGAAGACGATTCAACAGGCTGCCCGTGCCAACGTAGCTTCGCTGCATCCTTGGGTCGAGCAAGGGTACGACGTGGTGGTGCCGACGGCCAGCTGCAGTCTGATGCTCAAACGGGAATATCCCGAGCTGGACGCCGATGCGCGTACCAAGCGGGTCGCAGAACGCACGTTCGACGTCTGTGAATATCTGATGAAACTCAAAAAGGACGGGCAGTTGGCCAACGACTTCGTTAAGAAGCCGGGCCGAATCGCCTATCAAATACCCTGCCACCTCCGCGACCAGAACATCGGCTTCAAGTCCAAGGAGCTGCTGGAATGCGCCGGGGCGCACGTCGACGTGATCGAAAAATGCTCCGGCCACGACGGAGCCTGGTCGGCCAAGGCGGAGTTTTTCGAGTTGTCGATGACGATCGCCGGGAAAGCCGTGCGGGCGATTGAGCAGGCCCCGGCTGATCTGGTCGCGTCCGACTGCCCGCTGGCCGGGCTGCAACTCGATCAGGCCGGTGCATCGGCCCACGTGGGCGGCAAATCGACGTTGCATCCGATCCAGATCGTGCGCGACGCCTATGGGTTGCCGAGATGATGCCCTTGACCAGGCAAGACGTGTGGTCGATCGATGAGTATGAGCGACAGCGCGAAGCCTATCGCTCCCGCATCATCGCGCTGAAGCAGCGTCGCCGAATTTCAGTCGGCCCCTTGATTACGCTCGTCTTCGAGAACCGGGAGACGTTGCGCTTTCAGATTCAGGAGATGATCCGTGTCGAACGGATTCAGGATCAGGCCAAGGTTCAAGATGAGCTGGACGTCTACAACGCCTTGCTGCCCTCGCACGGTGAACTGAGCGCGTCTCTCTTGATTGAGATCACCGAGGAAGCGAAGATGAAGGAGTGGCTGGATCGGTTCATGGGGCTCGATCACGGCCAGACGGTCTCGATCGTGGCCGGCGGCGAGCGGGCATTCGGTGAATTTGAAGGCGGCCATAGCCATGAGACCAAGATCAGCGCCGTGCATTTCGTCCGCTTCAAGCCGACGACGGCCATGAAGGCCGCGATTGCCGATCTTCGGCAGCCTGTGTCGATCCAGGTCGACCATAACGGCTATCAGGCCGAGGTATCGGTGCCAGGCAGCATGCGGGAAGAGTGGCTTGCCGACTTGGGAGCCGGATGATCATGCCCCCAGTTCTCTTGACCAAACGCATCGAGTTCGCCGCGGCCCACCGCTATATCAGGCCGGATTGGGACGAGGCGAAGAACCGCGCCGTGTTCGGCCCCTGCTATAACCCGCCAGCCCATGGTCATAACTACTTGCTGGAGGTGACCGTCTCAGGGGAGGTCGATCGAAAGACCGGAATGGTGATCAATCTTTTCGATCTCAAGCGCGTCCTGCTCGACGTGATCGAGGAGTTCGATCATAAGAACTTCAATCTCGACATGCCCTATTTCAGAGACCGGATCCCTACCTCGGAAAACATTGCGCGCGTGCTCTGGATGAAACTCGAGACACAGAACGACATCGGCGCGCTCCATCGCATCAGGCTGTACGAGGACGAGGATCTCTATGCGGACGTCACAGCGGCGGGCGGTCTGGACGTGGCCGGCGTCACGAAGCGCTACTCATTCACGGCGATACAGGAGGGCCGTCAGGGCCGCGAATGGGACTGCTTCGTGACGGTGCAGGGGGCGATCGATTCGATTACAGGGATGGTAACCGACATCGGCGCGCTCGACCGGCTGGTTCACGACAGGGTCATCAAGGCGTTCGACCGGCAAGATCTCAGGGAAGTGCTCGGGGCAACGACTGTGACAGGCGAGCTGCTTGCAGAGCGGCTTTGGTCTCTGCTTGAGCCCGGCCTGACACAAGGACGACTAACCAATGTCCGCCTCGTCCAATCACGCGATCTCTCGTTCGACTATGCGGGGTAGCCTGCGTTCGGCTCAAAATGAATCCTGTTGGGATAGAAGTGAAGGAGGGCCATCGATGTCGAATCGTTGTTTGCTCGTGATCTTGTGCCTGGTCTCGTCATTCACAGGTGGAGCGATCGGCGGTTTCCTGACGACGGTTCGTTCGGTGACCGCACAGGAGCCCCCTGCAACCCCTCGCTCGATCACCGCAGAGGAGTTCCGCCTCGTCGATGTAGCCGGCAAAGTCAGGGCAACGTTGGCGTTTACCGCCGACGGCCAGCCGTCTCTGAGCCTAAAGGACCAGAATGACGTGACGCGGGTTTGGGTCGGCGTGGCCGGCGAAACCGGTGCGGCGATTCGCGACGTGGACGGCAAGACCCGCGCGATCTTGAGTGTCGATGAGCGAGGCTATCCGTCGCTTGTTATGCGGGATCGAAATCATCAAACCAATTCGTTTCATCCGGTCCCGAAGCCGTAGCCTATCGCGATTAGCGGGAGGAACCGGCGGGGAGCAACTCGCCGACTTTTTCGAGGAGGGTGTTCGGGAGAAAGGGCTTCTGGAGGAAGGGGACATCGTCTTTGACCCCGTTTGCCTGCAGGGTATCGCCCGCATAGCCGGACATGTAGAGCACTTTCGTCTCCGGCCGCATGGCCTTGATGCCTTCGACGAAGGCCGTGCTTTTCATCCGCGGCATGATCACATCGGTGATCACCAAATCGCATCTCCCCTTCAGTGTCTGCAGGTTCTGGAGCGCTTCCACGCCATCCCCCGCCGTCACGACCCGGTACCCGTAATCCTGCAGGATCGTGGCGACGAGTTTCCGGATGCTGTCCTCGTCTTCCACGACGAGAATGGTTTCCTTGGCTGCGGTTTGTAGTGGCTCCTTCTGAAGGGGAGGAGCCTCCGGGACGGCCGGTCCCACCCGCGGCAGATACACGGTGAATCGGGAGCCGCGTCCGACCTCGCTCGTGACGTCGATATACCCCTGGCTCTGCTTGACGATTCCGTACACGGTGGCCAGCCCGAGCCCCGTACCTTTCTCCGGTCCTTTCGTCGTGAAAAACGGCTCGAAGATGTGCGAGAGGGTGTCGGGATCCATGCCGCAGCCCGCGTCCTGGACCATGATTTTCACGTAGCGCCCCGCCGTCGATCCAGGATGCCGCCGGACGAACTCCTCGTCCAGCTCCACGTTGTCGGTTTCAATGTTCAGCAGCCCCCCGTCAGGCATGGCGTCCCGCGCATTCAGGACCAGGTTCATGACGATCTGCTCCAGCTGGACCGGATCGACAAGGGCATGGCCGGTCTGCGGGTGCAGCACGACGACCGTTTGAATCTGTTCCCCGATCAGTTGCCTGAGAATATCCTGCATGTCGCGGATCGTCTGGTTGATCGGCAGTTCCTTGGGTTCATACACCTGCCGTCGGCTGAAGGTAAGGAGCTTTTTGGTCAGGGCTGCCGCGCGCATGCCGGCTTGGCTGATCCGCTCCAACTCTTGCTTGGCCGGGTGTGCGCCCAGCTGTTGCAGCAGCCGATGGGCATGGCCGATCACCACCATCATGAGGTTGTTGAAATCGTGGGCGATGCCGCCGGCCAGCCGGCCGACCGCCTCCATTTTTTGGGACTGTCGCAGAGCCTGTTCGGTGCGCTTGTGTTCGGTGATGTCGGAGATCGTTTCAATGATATGGACTTGGCCGTCGTCGGTCTGGGCTTTCGACCAATGGATCAATAGATGTTTGTCCCCAGGGAAGGCGATTTCGCGTGAGACGACCTGGCCGGTCTCCAGGGCTTCTGGCATACAGCAAAAGGTGCAGGGTGCCGTGCAGCCGGCGATCTTTTCATAGCAGAAGAGGCCGGCGATGTTGCCGAACTTCTTCTGGCCGGTATCGTTCTGGAATTGGACCTTCAGAGTCGCAGGATCGATGACCGAAACGATGACCGGCTGGGAGTTGAGCAGCGTCTGCGCGTCATAGCGCGGGAGACCGGTTCGTTTCTCGGAAGAAGCCATCCTTGCTCTCGTACGATCGAATGCCGTCAGGGCCGTCCTGGCCAGATGGAACCGTACCTTCGAGGTTACTATATGGTGGTAATGGGTCAAGCAGATCGGGAATTTCATAGCGAACGAGTACGATTTTGTCTGACAGACCCGTCGGGAATTCCTTCGCGGACTCAGTCTAGTTCCCGCGTTCATTCCCAGCGAAGCTTTGCTATGTCCCCGCCCTCCGGCAACGTCCGCTCAAGGCTTCAGGCCGCCCCGAGCCCGATATCAGCGCGGCGAGTGGTCTTCGGGAGCTCCCGAACGGTTGTGCGTTGCTATCAGGCTGTCACGTCCATAGAGTGTCCCTTGTAGGTACCAGCCGACGCCTCCCCCTTCTTCTCTTCGGCCCAGCCACATCGCGCGACTGTTAAGACGCGCCACTTTTACAGTACTTACGGGATGTCATACCAACTGGCATGGGGCATGGCTTATGCTCCTTCTCTTTTCGCAACAGGCCCATTGGCGCCTGAATCCACATCACCCTCCTGGCCATGTGAGGTCTTTATGGCCCCTCAGATCATGCACGCACGACCCGCTCTTGTGTTGTCCGTGTTCCTTATTGTCATCGTGATCGCCGGTGTGTTTTCAGAGGATGTTCTGTCACAAAAGGGTCATGCTTCCGATCAGAGAATGGGTGGAAACGGCGTTGACGACGATCTGGAACGATGGCTACAATCCGTTGCTGGATAAGGCTTTGCCGGAATTCGATGAAACGAGTCGCAAGGAGCAACAGCATGGTTACGATGGACATGCGGAAATTGGTCATGGTGCTTGGGACGGTCGCGATCGTATTCCCAGCAATCGTTGCGTATGCCGGTGGTTATCGCGGCGGTGTGGATGAAACGTTGGGGCCGCGGTTTCAGGCGGCGCCGCACCACCCAAAGGGGCATTCGAGACCCAGGCACCGTCGTCATAATCCGTTCGACTCGGCGGAATCGGTCCGTGATTGGAACCAGATCGCCATCGATGCTAGCGGGCTCGATCACGCCCCCATTGCGCCGGGGGAGGATCGGGCCTTCTTTCGCGAGCAACTGGGACCCGGACGATCAAGCCGTGCGATGGCCATTGTCCACATTGCGATGTTCGAGGCCGTGAACGCCATCCACGGCGGCTACAAGAGCTATGTCGGCTTGGCCTCCGCGTCCCCGGCCACGTCCTTGCCTGCCGCAGTCGCGCAAGCGGCACACGATACGCTCGTGGTGCTCTTTCCGTCGCAGGCGTCGAGCTTCGACGAAGCGCTCGCAGACGATCTTGAGCAGATTCCGAGCGGTCGCGCCAAGAAAAATGGCGTCGCGCTAGGCCAACGGGCGGCCTCGGCGATACTTGCGTTGAGGGGCGATGACGGGTCGGAGCATGACGAGCCCCGTGTCGGGGAGGGATTTCTGACGAGCAATCAACCGGGCAAGTGGCGTCAAGATCCGATCAGTACGATCCCGCTCGCACTCGGAGCCTACTGGGATAGGGTCAAGCCGTTTGTCATTGACCGAGCCGATCAATTTCGGGTGCCGCCGCCCCCAGGTCTGGACAGTCCCGAATACACAGTCGCATTCAATGAAGTGAAACGTCTGGGGGGCTGCGGAAGCAATCCCGCCGAGTGCGTGGGCGGCACCGTAACTCCAACGGAACGCACCGCAGAGCAGACCCGAATCGGCATCTACTGGGCGTACGATGGAACGCCCAGTCTGTGCGCACCGCCCCGCCTCTACAATCAGATCGCCATGACGGTCGCGCGCAAGATGGGTTCAGACAACGATGCGTTGGAATTGGCTCGTCTCCTGGCACTCGTGAACATCGCGATGGCCGATGCGGGCATCGCCGTCTGGGAGTCCAAATACTATTACCAATACTGGAGACCCGTCACCGGCATTCGCGAGGCCGACGAACAGACAGGCCCGACCGGGCTCGGTGACGGCAATGCCGCCACGGTCGGAGACAAGACGTATTCCCCACTCGGGGCGCCGGCCAGCAATCTCATAGGGCCGAACTTTACACCTCCCTTCCCGGCCTATCCATCCGGCCACGCCGGTTTCGGGGGCGCGCTCTTCGAGATGCTGCGGAACTTCTATCGAACCGACCGCATTCCATTCACCTTCGTCTCGGACGAGTTCAATGGGATCACCCGTGACAACAACGGCGTCGTGCGCCCGCTAATTCCACGCAGCTTCTCCTCGCTCTCCCAGGCGGAAGAAGAGAACGGGCAGAGCCGTATCTACCTCGGTATCCACTGGGCGTTCGACAAGACCGAAGGCATTGCCCAAGGGCGCCAGGTCGCCGATTACGTGTTCAAGCATGCATTCCAGCCGCTGCGCCGCGGCTATCGCAACTAGAGCGGTCTTCGTCTCTCGCCGGTCTCCCTCTGCTGGAGAGGCCTCCCTCCGTTCGGTATCGTATCCCGCCATGATGGAACACAGACTGATCCGCTTCGCCATCATGGCGTGCCTCGTCTATGCGCCGGCCGCCTGGGCGACCTATGAGTACGTCTTCAAGCTCGTCGCCAACGGCGAAGTCCAAACCGAAGACCGCGGCCTCTGCACCAGCATCCTCCGCAAAGAAGCCTCCACCTGGCTCATCCAGCACGAACACTGCTCACGCCCCCGCCCAGCGAAGTAAGTTTTTCCAGCAGCCCCTGAGTAAGTGTCGACGAGCGCGATCGCACACAACTGCTCGTAAATGCTTCCATTTGCAGCTGGATCCGATTGATTTCATGCGATGAAAAGAGTATGCCCCTGCACCAACACAAGTAGAGTGCAACGACTTGAAGTTCCAATATGGAACATCAAGTTAGGGCGGTGTCAGAAGCGTCGCAGCCGATCTGACCAAAATGATGGATTGGGTCTAACGGGCCAAGACTTGAAACCGCGCGCCTTCATATAGTAACATTTGAGTTACCATAAGAAATGGCCGATATCCGGATTATCGAGTATTGTGATCGGCAAGCGCGATCGCCGTTCGCGCTGTGGTTCGGAGGATTGAATGCTCCCGCTGCGGCCAAAGTCACCGCGGCGATCTATCAGATGGCGGCAGGGAATTGGTCGAACGTCAAAGGCGTCGGACGCGGGGTCTTTGAGAGGAAAATCGATTGTGGCCCAGGCTACCGCGTATATTTTGGGAAAGACGGGGAGACCGTGGTGATTCTTCTTGGCGGAAGCAGCAAACAACGCCAACACCAGGCCATTGAAGCGGCACAGGAGCGATGGGCCGACTATCGACGGCGCAAGATGATGGCCCATCGGGAGGTCTGAACGGAGGGATCATGGCACTCACGCGAGAATTTAAGGACACGGTCGCGACACGGGTCCAGCGAGATCCGCGATTTCGTGAAGCGCTGTTTACGGAAGCGATGAATGCCTATCTGGAAGGGGAGACACAGACGGGAAAGGCCATCCTTCGCGATCTGGTGAACGCCACGATCGGGTTCGAGGAATTAGCGACGCTGCTCAGAAAGTCCAGCAAGAGTCTCCATCGGATGTTAGCCCCGCGGGGCAATCCGAATACCGAGAATTTCTTCGGGATCGTGAAGGTCCTTCAGAAGAAGACTCGGGTCCGGTTGCGTGTAACCGCCAAAGCCAGCTAAAAGAACCAGGCTCTATCCCCCGCCCGGAATATGTGCAATTTCAGGAAGCCGTCAGCATTCAGCAATCAGCCTGAGCCCAGCCTTTCCCAACGGATTCAGCCCTTCCCGGCCACCAGCATCCCACGTCCCTTCCTCAGCCTCAACCTTAGCCTCGACCTTCCCTACGCGCCCATGCCTCAAAAGTCGGGATGATTTCATGAAAAGAAACGGGTAAGCTTCGGCGCAAGTAACGGCTCGAGAGGTCGGGAATGCCAGAGCTCTGCCGCTTTTTCGGCATCATTATCACCATGTTCTACAATGACCATGCTCCACCGCATTTTCATGTGCGTTACAACGAGCACAAGGCTATAATAGCCATTGACACGTTGACGCTATTGGAAGGCCATCTTCCACCAAGAGCACTGGGGTTAGTTGCCGAGTGGGGTGCACTCCACCGGGATGAGTTGAAAGAAGACTGGACTCTCGCGGAGCGGCAAGCACCACTCAAGAAGATCAAGCCACTCGAGTAACCACATGCTTAAAGACATTGTCGAAGTGACACCGCTTGAACGCTATCGAGTTCGTCTTCGATTTGAAGACGGAGTGGTGGGCGAAGTCGATCTTTCAACCGTCCTGCGGTTTGAAGGGGTGTTTGCTCCGCTCAAAGACCTCGCGCGTTTTCGGGAAATCCGCGTGCATCCGGAGCTAGGAACCATCTATTGGCCGAACGGCGCTGATCTGGATCCCGCTGTGCTGTATGCTCACGTGACGGGAAAGCCCATTTCTTCCTACGAAACCAAGGTTGCGAGCCAGTAGATCCTCACAAGCCACCCGTCCCTCCCGCGCGGAATACGTGCAATTTCAGGAAGCGGTCAGCCGTCGGCATTCGGCGATCAGCCTCTACCTCAGCCTTCCCCAAGTCTCAGCACTCAGCACTGAGGACTCAGCACTATCTTTTATCTCCTTTGGGGGGCTGATTTCAGAAGGGGAAACGGGTAAGCTTTGGCAACTTTAATCCATTGAAGATGGTTCCTGACACCTTTTCCTATCCACATATGTTTGCCCGAAATGACGTCAAGGAAGCTCAAGGAAGCCAATTGCCCAAGGAAAACAAGTCGCTGAGCCGAAGCCTGACCGCCGCCAGGGCGGCCAAGCAGGACGAGTTCTACACCCAGTACATCGACATCCAGAAAGAGGTCGAGGCCTACCTTGAGTTCGACCCCGACACCTTCCGCGGCAAGGTCGTCTATTGCAACTGCGACGATCCCTTCGAGAGCAACTTCTTCAAGTACTTCGCCGCCAACTTCAACAAGCTTGGCCTCAAGAAGCTCGTCACCACCAGCTACGACGGCTCCCCGATCGCCGGCCAGGGCACCTTGTTCCCGGAATACAACGAGGGGAATGGCAAACGCCAGAAGCCCAAGGCGCTCGCCGTCATCGTGGACCATGTGAAAGACGAGGACGGAGACGGCGCGATCAACATAGACGACGTCAAGCTCTTCCTCAAGCGTAACAAGGCCGCCAGGATAGCCTTGAAAGCAAACGACGAGTATGCCGGTGGCGATTTCCGCAGCCCCGAGTGCATCGCGCTTCTCAAAGAGGCGGACATCGTCGTCACGAACCCTCCGTTCTCACTGTTCAAGGAGTACGTCGCTCAGCTCGTGGAGCACGGAAAGAAGTTCCTGATCATTGGCAACGTTCAGGCCCTCACCTACAAGGAGATCTTTCCGTTCATCAAGGCCAACAAGTTGTGGATGGGTGTCACCATCCACAGCGGCGACCGTGAGTTCCGCGTTCCAGACCACTATCCGCTGAACGCGGCTGGTTGGCGCGTTGACGAAAATGGTGTCAAGTACATCCGCGTCAAGGGCGTCCGCTGGTACACAAACCTGGACCATGGGCGCCGCCATCAGGAACTGCCGCTCATGACCATGGACGACAACCTGCGGTTCAGCAAACACAAGGAGATCAAGGGGAAGGCGGCTTATGACCGGTACGAAAACTACGATGCGATAGAAGTTCCCTTTACCGACGCAATCCCCAGCGATTACAGCGGCGTCATGGGCGTACCGATTTCTTTCGTGGATAAGTACAACCCCGACCAGTTCGAGATTGTCGGAACCCTCGAATCCAGTGACCCGGACAACCCATATAGGACTCGGTGGTACTCGGCGCAGGACCAGAAAGACGCCTTCTTCCGTCGGTTCGGCAAGCCCGGAAGTATTCCGCTCAACATGTCTGGCGTTATCAATGACGTCAAGGTGTTCAAGCGCATCCTCATCCGCCATCGCCGCGTTGCCCGGCCCGCAAGAGGAACGAAAAAGTGAACACAACACTGAGGACCGACATCACCGTCGAAGCGATCTGCGACGGGTTTGTGTACAACGAACTAGAGGGCAAAGGGTTGTTCGGGCTGGGCGGAAAGCTCACCATCCAGCCGGAGTACCAGCGCAACTACATCTATGCCGACGGCGGTGGCAAGAAAGAGGCGGCGGTCATCGAATCGCTGCTCAAGGGGTATCCGCTCGGGCTGATCTATTTCAACAAAGTCGGTGAGGACAAATTCGAAGTGTTAGACGGTCAGCAACGGATCACCAGTATCGGGAGGTTCGTTACAAACAAATTCGCGATCATGGACGACGGCAATCCGAAGAACTTCGACAGCCTACCCGCCGACCAACAAGCCAAAATTCGGGGCTCGAGATTGCTGATCTACGAATGCGAGGGCACGGAGACTGACATCAAGCAGTGGTTTAAGACTATTAACATCGCAGGTGTGCCACTCAACGACCAAGAGCTCCTGAATGCTATCTACTCGGGGCCATTCGTAACGCGTGCGAAGGCTGAATTCAGCAACAGCCAGAACGCGAACATCCAAAAGTGGAGCGCGTATGTCAAGGGCAGCGCAAACCGGCAGGATTTCCTAGAGCGTGCGCTGGACTGGGTAGGCAAGGGCGATATCGACGCCTACATGAACGCTCATCGCAACGATAACAACATCAATGAGCTGAAGACCTATTTCAAGAGCGTGATCGACTGGGTTTCAACAGTGTTCATCGACGTTCTTCCGGAAATGCGCGGATTGGAGTGGGGCAGACTGTACGAGGAGTACCACGCCAAGTCCTACGATCCAAACAACATGTCAGACGCTGTGAAAAAGCTTGCCGGCGATGACTACGTGAAGGGCCACAAGGGAATCTTCGAGTATCTCTTGGGCGGTTCCCTCGATACGAAGTTGTTGGACGTTCGGGTGTTCGACACGAAGGTAAAGCGGACCGCATACGCTAAGCAGACGCAAGCAGCCGAGGGCAAGGGCGAGTCCAACTGTCCGCTCTGCGCGATTGGGCACGGCGCGAACAAGAGCAGGATTTATAAGTTCGACGAAATGGACGCCGACCACGTTGAAGCATGGAGCAAGGGCGGCGGAAGCTCGGCCGAGAACTGCCAAATGCTCTGCACTACCCACAATCGGGCCAAAGGTAACCGGTAGTATGGACGTGCCATAGCCCGGCGCGAGCAAGCGTAAACGGTGCAGGAACCGTCTCTTTTAGTGGAGTGGATGGCATGAGCCAGCTTCTTGGGAAGACCATCCAGATATTTCTTCCAGACGGCAATCCTCGCGGGGTAAAGATCGCCGAATTTACCAGCCGAACAGTTCAAGTCGTTTCCCTTCCTCGTGCCCAATTAGAGTTTGCCTGTTCCCGTGGGGAACTCGCTAACGTGGGTTTATATTTTCTCATTGGAGACAGCGAATGTGGGAATGTCCCGCAGCTGTATATCGGTGAAGCAGAGGACTGCTCCGCTCGCCTAAAACAACATAACAAGTTAAAAGATTGGTGGACTAACGCAATGGTGTGCGTCTCGAAAACGTCTGGGTTCACGAAGTCTCACGTGAAATATTTAGAGTGGTACTGCCATCAGGAGGCAGAAGCGGCTGGGCGATTTAAGATGGATAACTCAACCATCCCGACAAAATCCTACGTGTCCGAGCCCATGGTTGCGGATCTGATGGATCACTTCGATACCATCCGTATCCTTACAAGTACGCTGGGTTATCCAATGTTCGAGAAGATCCAGAAGCCTGGTATGAGCGATGTGGTGACGTGTAAAGGCAAAAAAGCCTTGGCCAAGGGCGAATATACCGAGGACGGGCTGATCGTATTTGCAAACTCAATTGTAAATCGCCCAGAGGCTAAGTCGATGCATTCTTACGTCTCTATGACCCGAGAGCAGATGATCGATCATGGCATTCTAGAAGTAGTGGATGAGCAGACCCTCCGTTTCACGAAAGATCATGTCTTCCCTTCTCCGAGCCAAGCAGCGGCCGTTGTTCTAGGCCGGAACGCCAATGGGTGGGTGGAGTGGAAATATCCCGATGGCCGCACGCTCGACGAAGTAAAGCGCAAAGGTGGAAGTTGAATGCAGCAACAAGCCTAACATTGTCGGTGGTCCACGATCTGTTGTGCTCGCGGCTGCTGTCTGTGTCAGTTCCTGCCCCAAAGCCATGTATCTGAGGCGCCTCTAGATCAGGGGGTTTGGGTCCATCCGTGGAAGAAAAAAAGGGACAGGCTGAGTAAATTTCGTAACCTCAGCGAGGAAAGTCATCATGGTATGGATCTTCGCCTTTCTCATCGCACTCATTGTGCTGATTTGTGTTGTGGAACAGATTCGTTGGCGCCGCCGCCTTCGGGCTCGTGCGCGAATGACGTTCCGCCCGCACACCAGTGCGAACGGGGAGTTCATGTGCGTTTGCATGTCTCCACGCGCGTCAGAATCTTCCTCGTCCGATGGAGTCAGCTTCCCCTAGCTCCGGGTTTCCGTTACGAATCAGGCAAACAGACGAGCTTGCGGGAGACAATCTTACGGTGCGAAGAGTTCGGCGAGGAGCGCAAGCACGTTCGTGCGGGTGGCTTCGTCAAGCTTGCCAAGGCGTTTGATCAAACGGCTCTTATCAACGGTTCTGATCTGATCGAGTACGATCTGCCCTGACTTGCCTTTGAATCGAACTGAGACGCGAGTAGGGTAGGGGCGAGATCTTGTCGTCATGGGTGCGACGATGACGGTCTCGATATGATGATTCATTTCGTCCGGAGAAATGACGAGACAGGGGCGTGTCTTGCGAATCTCGCGGCCTTCGGTAGGATCGAGGCGGATGAGGAAGATGTCGAAGCGAGCGATGAAAAGGGGACAGGCTACTTAATTGGAGTGGACGCAGAAAAGGGGACAGGCTACTTAAGACTTTACGGAGAGGGCAGAACCTCCTGCAATGCCAACCCGAGCTGCTGCATCGAAAATCCCTTTTGAAGAAACGCCGTGGCGCCCTGGTCCAGCATCTCTTGCTCCACGACTTCTGTGCCATGTCCACTAAACACGACAATGGGAAGAGACGGGTGGAGGGTCCGCAACTGCTGGAGGAGGCTGCGCCCATCTATTTCAGGCATGTTGAGGTCCAGAACGACCGCATCGGGATCTTGCCGGTGACAGAGCAGTAGCCCTGTTCGCCCATTCTCTGCCAACAGCACTTCATGCCCTCGTTCCTCCAAGACCGTCGCGACGAGGTCCCGGTCTCGGGGATCGTCATCTATGACCAGAATTTTCGCCATCGGCACTTTCTCGCATTCTTTTCGGATCAGGCTGGCTCGTTGTGAGAAAACATAGCAGGCTTTCACGGTTCGACCCAGTAAAACAATCAAAGGGGTCGGGAGTCTTTTCTCGCCCCCACACCGGACACGAAATAGCATCCAGGCAACTTTCTCCTTGAGCACCGTGGCAAAGCAGGTTACCATCCAGCCCCATGGCCAAGACGAACGCCACGACATTCAGGCTGGGCCTCGTCCAGATGCAGATGGCTGCTCAACCGGACGTGAATCTGGACCGTGCGATCACCAGCATCCGCCAGGCTGCCAAGTCTGGGGCGCAAGTGATCTGTCTGCCTGAGCTCTTCCGCACACCGTATTTCTGCCAGAGCCAGGACCCCGAGACCTTCGAGCTGGCGGAGCCGGTGCCGGGTCCCACCACCCAGGCGTTAGCGGCGGTCGCCAAGGAGCTCGGCGTCGTGATCATTGGGTCCGTCTTTGAGAAACGGACGGAGGGCGTCTTTCACAACACCGCGGTCGTGCTGGATGCCGACGGGAAAATGGCCGGTGTCTACCGGAAGATGCATATTCCCGATGATCCCTTGTACTACGAGAAGTACTACTTCACGCCCGGCGACCTCGGCTTTCAGGCCATCGATACTCGCGTTGGGAGGCTGGGCACCCTGGTGTGCTGGGATCAGTGGTTCCCGGAGGCCGCGCGCCTGACCGCCCTTCAGGGGGCGGTGCTCCTCGCCTATCCCACAGCCATCGGCTGGCACCCTTCGGAGAAAGCCCGCTACGGGAAAGAACAGGTCGCGGCCTGGCAGACGATCCAACGGTCCCACGCGATCGCCAACGGTGTGTTCGTGGTGGCCGTGAATCGCATCGGTCACGAAGGCCCGGCGGACGGTGGACTGGAGTTCTGGGGCCATTCGTTCGTGGCCGATCCATTCGGGGTCGTGCTGGCTGAAGCGACGTCGGATGGTCCAGAGGTGCTGGTCGTGACATGCGACCTCGGCCGCATCGCCGAGGTGCGACGGAACTGGCCGTTCCTCCGTGATCGGCGCATCGACGCCTACGCGGCCCTCACCCAACGAGCCATCGATCGACGCTGACGATGCGCTTCTTGATGCCTGCTGAGTGGGCTCCCCACCGTGCCACCTGGCTAGCCTGGCCTCACGAAACAAAAGATTGGCCCCGCAAGTTTGGAACGATTCCTTGGGCCATGGCGGAATACGTGCGGCATCTCTCCGTGGCCGAGCCGGTTCGATTGCTCGTCGAGGATCGGGATCAGGAAGCACAGGCGAAGACGACGCTCCGGCGGGCTGGTGCCGATCTGGAGCGCGTGAGCTTCCATCGTGTCCGGACGGATCGATCCTGGCTGCGGGACAGCGCGCCGACGTTTACGATTGCCGAAAGCGGTGAGCGGCGGGCGGTGTGCTGGCGCTTCAACGCCTGGGCCAAATACGACAACTGGAAGAAGGACGTGAAGGTCTCCGGCACCATCGCCCGGCTTGCCGCGGTGCAAGCCGTCACACCCACGGTGAACGGCCGGCGCGTGGTCATGGAGGGTGGCGCGATCGATGTGGACGGCGAAGGGACCTTACTCTGTACGGAGGAGTGTCTGCTCTCCACAGTCCAGGCCAGGAATCCGGGCCTGGGTCGCGACGGTGTCGAAGCGGTCTTCCGCGAGCACCTCGGCATCGGGAAGGTGGTGTGGCTGGGGGCCGGCATCGCCGGCGATGATACCCATGGGCATGTTGACGATCTCTGCCGCTTCGTGTCGCCTGGGCGCGTGCTGTTGTGCTCCGAGCGCAACCCGGCCGACGCGAACTATCGGGCGTTGTCGGAGAATCACGAGCGCCTCACCGGCATGCGTGATGCGACAGGACGGGGCATCGAAGTCATCCCGCTCCCGATGCCCGCACCCCTCTATTTCGACGGGCAGCGGCTTCCCGCGAGCTATGCGAATTTCTACATCGCCAACGGCGTGGTTCTGGTGCCGACCTTCAATGATCCCAAAGACCGTGAGGCCCTGGGCATCCTCTCCGAGTGTTTCCCGAACCGACGCGTGGTCGGGATCCATGCCGTGGATCTCGTGTGGGGCTTCGGGACGTTGCACTGCCTGTCCCAGCAGGAACCGGTGTAAAAAAGGGGCCAGCATCTTGTTGGGTTCGTTCGTTGCCAGCCTCGCCTACCTCTTCATTCTGCTTTAGGTAACAGTTTCCTTTCTTTCACCCAAGCCGGCTGACAAAGCCAGCGCTGATCCAATCAAACCTCTCCTCCCATTTCCGGCCGAATCGTCCGCGCAGGATGGTTTCTAGGTTACTTCTAATCCTTCTTGTAATCATCAGGGAGGCTGACAGGGCCTATTCTGCGACCTGCGTGAAGGCACGGGCACCGCACCGCTGAGCCGCGACGGTCCGCGTAGCGGACGACTGCGGCTGTTCGATGCTGCGTTCGTGCGACGCACGCGAGGCAGCAAGTTCCGCGGTCGAGTTGAGGCGAAGCGTTGTGCGGTCGAGTCGAAACGCTGGAGCAGAGAGGCCCTGTCAGCCAAAAATTATTTGAGCAGGTGATCCGAAATCAGCGCGGCGAGTTCGGCCGGCTCCACCACCCCTTCACGGGTGAGCAGCAGCTTGCCGTTCGCGAAGAAATGCGTGGTCGGATAGGTCTCGAACGTGTGGGTCTTCTTGATCTCACGGCAGCGGCCTGGGACGTGCATCTTGGCCTTGCCGACTTTGATCTGCGGAAACTTGGCGGCGGTTTCTTCGAGGATGGGATCGTACGTCTTGCAGGGTTCGCAGGTCGCCAATCCGTACGCCACGACAGCACCGGTGCTGTCGGTGAACTCTTTGTAGTTCTCGTCTCTGACGTCTTCGACCGTTCCTGCCATTGATGCCTCGACAGACACGAAAGGGGAGGGTTCTCGATGAACGCCTCCCCCTTCGTACCAAACCGAATTAGCTCAGTTTCGCAAGGGCCGCGAGGATGTCCTTGTCCTCCCGCGCCACCTTGATTTCCTGCACTTTCACATACGCCGCCTTGCCGTTCTTGTCGACGATAACGGTCGCGCGCTTTGAGCAGTTCAGCGGCTCGAAGTAGAGGCCGTAGGCCTTCGCGGTGGTCCGATGCACATCGGAGAGCAAGCGGTGCTTGAGGTCCATGGAGTCCGCCCAGGCCTTGTGCGAGAAGAAGCTGTCGCAGCTGATCCCGAACAGCTCGGCGTTGGCGTTCTGGAACTTGGGGAAGTCGTCGGTCAGGCACTTGTTCTCGCCCTGGCAGACGGGGCTCCAGTCCAACGGGTAGAAGCAGAGCACCACGTTCTTCTTGCCGCGGTAGTCGCTCAGCTTCACGTCCTTCTGGTCCTGATCCTTCAGATTGAAGTCCGGGGCTGTGTCGCCCACCTTGATTTCTGCAGCTACGTCACCCATTGCAATCCTCCTTCTACGAACGTTGAAACTGCCCGTCAGCTTTGTTCTCGCATCGCTCAGACGCTCAACGTACCGAAAAACGTACGCCTCGCATCCTCGCTCGCTGCGGCCTTGCTGAACGGTCAGTTTGAACGTTCTTGGATATGTTTATCTTAGAAGCCTTACGAACGGGGCTCCTCTTCGGCCTGCATTTTTGTACCGCGCGCTTGAAAACCTTGTCAACGGGCCTGAAGGCCTACAGGGTGGTCCATGTGTGCAAAGGGTGGATTCGTAACGGGCCGAAAAGCCTAGATTTTTCTCGTTGCGTCGGCTGGTATTGAATGGTCAATAGGTGAGCACGAGCTTGCCGATAATTCTCTTTTCAGGCAGAGGAAGGAGGAGTTCCACACTCTCGGATTGACGAAGGTCTTGGACCCTAAGCCAATGCGATGTCACAAAGTGGTTGTTCGAATCGAATACCTCGCAGCGGACATACCCTTTTGCCAGAGCTTCGATCGTGAGTCGGGTCGGAAGGTTGCCGGCATCGTGACCTTTCCAGAGGCGGGAGAGGGCTTCCTCGCTGGTGGGATAGCCGTTCGTTCGGTTTGCGGTGAGCAGGAGGAACCGTTGATTAGGGGTCACCTCCACGCGATCGATCCTGAAGAATGCTTCATAGATAGAGGCATCAATACGGATCTCTTCGGCATTGAGCGGCCGCGCGGTGTCAGCGATGTCGCGAATGATGGCACGGAAGTCGACGAAGAGACTCAGTACAGCGACAAGCCCCACGGCCCCCAAGAGTCCCAAGCCGGCGAGCATGAGCTTTTGCTTCGCTGGTAGAGGGGCGGCTTGGGCAATCGTCGTGGCGGCGACGCGGCGGGTTTGCGTTTGAATCGTTCCATTCGCGCCGACCGGATAGATCGCCTGGACTTCCTCGCCCTTTCTGACTTCGGCGCTCCGCAAGGTGGAAAAAATTCCTTGCCGAGATTCTTGGGGAAAGAGATCGAGCAGCTGCTGGAGTGTCTGTGAAATCACTTGTTCGGGGGCGGCCCCCAGCTTGGAGGTCGCCACAGCTTCCGAGCCCGGTAGAACGCTGAACGAGCTGCCCGATACGTCCATGTCGAACCGGAGCCCGAGCGATTTGGTGAAGCCGGTCCATTCTCTCAGCTTCTCCTCGATGTGAGGAACCGCCGGCAAGCGGCCTTCGATCAATCCGTCGAGTGTGACGGTGCCCTCGATTCGTTCCGAGCTCATGCGGCGAGTTTTCCTTTGAGTAAGGGGATGTCTTCCGCTCTCGTCCACGTCGAGAGGTCTTCGTTCCACACGAGCGTGGCTCCGTTGAGCTGGCCCGTGGAAAATTTGTCGAGAAGATCCTTTTCTGCAATGGGTCCGTGCTCTTCGCCGTTCCACTGGTAGTGCCATTTCCGTGTCCTTGCCCCGTCATTATCTTCGACGGTCGACAGTTCCCCGTCATCGGCATCTTCGATCCTGAGCGGGTCGCTGTCTTCGGAGACGCCCAACAAGGGGTAGGTCTGCTTCGTATCGAGACCGAGGTGGGTGTCATGGGCGTCCAGACGAGAGATGGCATGCCGACGGAACGCCTCGCTCTTGACCTGTTCCTGTTTCAGCCTCTCCTTGAGCCGTCGGTTCTCTTTTTCCATGTGCTCTCGCTGGGCCTTCTGTTCGTTGAGATTCGGGAGGGCGGTTACGATGACGATCCCGACGATGTGGAAGAAGAAGCCGCCGAAAAACCACCCGGCCACATTGCGGCCCTTGTGAGAGGCAATGGCACCGGCAATGACACCAGGAATGATGTAGAACAAGAGCCAGGTCCAAGACATCAACCACATAATTCGAACATCCTCCTTGTTCTCATGCCCCGAAGCGAACTCATCGCCGCGCCCACGCTAGAAATACTGAATCACCACATAGTTATGGACAAAATGTATGATCATCGAGGGATACAAGCTGTTGGTTTTCCATTTGACCCACCCCAAGAGCAGGCCGGCACAAAACAGGACCGGGAAACTGATGAGACTGAAGTGGAGGACCGAAAAGAGAAACGACGAAAAGACTAGCGCGTGCGAAGGGCGGATGGCCGTCTGAAGCCAATGCTGGAGCAGTCCTCTGAAACTGATTTCTTCGGTGACAGCTGGGAAGATACAGAAAGACATGATCAAAACAGCTTCGCTTGTGCCACCCGCCCGTAGCCGTTCCAGCAGAGAAGGACTAGTCCCATTCCATCCTCTTTCCCATATTTCGTGGTAGCTCCAATTGATCAAGAGTAATCCTGCGAGAAGGGCTAGGCCGACATAGGCGGCTGGTTGGTCGAACCCGATTTGCTTGAACTGGGCGGTGAGAGAACGCCAATACATTGAGGCGAAAACACATGTAGTGACAAAGATGGCCGTGTCGTTGAGAAAGAGTTGAAGGTCGGGACGATTCTCACGAAAGAATAGCCACGAGAAAAGACCACACCCGAAGACCACGGAGAAGTAGGACCAAAATAACGGAGCTACCCCTGGCGCTTTGAGTTCGATCAACTCACCTTCCGTCAGTGGTCGCGGGCTTGCGAGCGGCAACACGGATTCAATTTTCTTGTACGGAGTTCCACAGCCGAGGCAGAAGTAGAAGAAGGCGTTCAGCGGGTACTGGCAGTACTTGCAGTGCGCAATGAGCGCGGTCTGATTCGTTCCCGGGGACTCCGCTATCTGCATCGTAGCCTTGATCCTCTCGGAGGACGCATCCCCTGACAAGGTGCAGTGGGGGTAAGGTGATGACCACCCGTACTTCAGCCATCCTAAGTATAGCTGGTCGTGTGAAGTGTCCAGTGAAAGCCTGCCTGCGGGGATTTTATGGCAAGCGAGGGACGTTCGGGCTCATTCTGTTAGTGGCAGCAGTGCAGCCTAACCCGTTGATGTCGCGGGTAAAAACTAGGCGCGTACTTCGCGGAAGCTGAGCATGCGGCCGATGGGGGCGGCAGTGCGGTGGTTGGCGATGCGAATGGTGCGGCCGAGGATAGGCAAATGGAAGGCCGTGCCGACTTTCGGGGACTGGCCGATCCGCAACAGCTCGCTGGCAGATTCTGTGAGCAGTTCTTTGGACGATTGGTCGGACAGGCCTCGTGCCCGGAACGCTTCCAGCTCGTCGATGCCGAACTTGGAAAGGCCGAGCGTGTAGCACCAGACCTCGTCCGGTTTGGCCTGGTCGTCTTCTGCAATCATGATGTGATCGCCGACGACGAACGCGGTCAATCCGCGATCGTTCCAGTCCGATGGGTTCAGGTACTGTTGGGTCGTGATGTCGTAGGCCGTGCCTTGCGTGAGGAGCGTGAGGCCTCGTGCCAATCGCGCGGCAAACAAAACTGCATCCGGCATGTCACGCGGAGACATCACAGCCGGCGCGACGGCACCAATCAGGTCATGTTCCCAGGCCAGTTGCTCTTTGAATCCGGCTGTATGGGTCGACGGCAGGGGAATGACAATGTGCGCGCTCCAAGGCCCATGCGTGGCCTGCCAGGACTCCGGTGCGCCATCTTCCGTCTTGATCGTCAGCGGGCCGCCGTATTCGAGATCGTACCAGGTCTTGAGTTCGCCCGGCTGGGGGGCGATGCCGCGATAGCCGATGAAATACAGGGGCGGACGCTTCGAGGAGGGCTTCGGAGCCTTCTTCTTGATTCTCATAACGGAGCAGGTTACTTCCCGGATTTTTTCGCCTTCCGGCGATCTTCCGGATGCAGGAGTCGTTTCCGGAGGCGCAGACTGCTCGGTGTGACTTCGACCAGTTCGTCCTGGCCGATATATTCCAGCGCGAATTCGAGGGACATCTCGCGCGTCGGCGTCAGGATCAAGGCTTCATCCGAGCCGGAGGCACGCATGTTGGTCAGGTGCTTTTCTTTGCACACGTTCACATCGAGATCTTCGTCGCGGCTGTTCTGGCCGACGACCATGCCTCGATAGACTTCGATGCCCGGGCCGATGAACATCTCGCCGCGTTCCTGCGTCATGAACAGGGCATAGGCGGTGCTGGTGCCGTCTTCGAACGCGCAAAGCGAGCCGTGGGGAGCCACAAGGAGGTCCGCTTCGTTCGCCGCTTCGTAGGCTTTGAAGACATGGTGCATGATCACGGTGCCGCGGGTTTTGGCGAGGAGGATGTTCTTCAGTCCCATGATGCCGCGCGTGGGAATGCTGTACTCGAGGTGCATTTCGCTCGGACCCGCATCCGAGTGCACCAGCTTCATATGGCGCATCTCGCCGCGGCGCTTGCCGATCTCTTCGATCACCGCACCCTGATAGGTCTCCGGGACTTGGATCGTGAGTTCTTCATAGGGCTCGGTGACCTTGTCGCCGTCACGATGCAGAATGACCTCCGGTTGCGACACTTGCAGCTCGTACCCTTCGCGCCGCATCTGCTCGATCAACACACCCAGATGGAGTTCGCCGCGGCCGGCTACGAGGAAACGATCCGGGCTGTCGGTCTCCTGTACACGGAGCGAGACGTTGGTCTCGAGTTCTTTGAAGAGCCGCTCGCGCAGGTGGCGCGAGGTGAGAAACTTGCCCTCACGGCCGGCGAAGGGGCTGTTGTTGACCGAGAACGTCATCTGCACGGTCGGTTCGTCGATCGTCACGCGCGGGAGCGCCTGCGGCTGCTCCGCGTCGGCGATGGTGTCGCCGATGCTGACTTGATCCAACCCTGCGACGGCGACGATCTCGCCGGCTTCCGCCTGCTCGACGTCCGAGCGGTCCAACCCTGAATAGACGGCGAGGTCCGAGACCTTGCCGGGAATCTGCGCTCCGTCTTTGCCGAGAATCAGCACATTCTGCCGGCGGGCGATGGAACCGGATTGAATCTTGCCGACCCCCATCTTGCCCTTGTACGAATCGTAGAGCAGCGCCAGCACGAGGATCTGGAGCGGCGCCTTGGCATTGATCGCCGGGGCCGGAATCTTCTCCAGCACCGTATCGAGCAGCGGCGCGATATCGGTCCCCGGTTTGTTCACGTCGAGCGTGGCCTGGCCCTTGATGGCGGAGGTATAGACGATCGGAAAATCGAGTTGTTCGTCGGTCGCGCCGAGATGCACGAAGAGATCGAAGGTGCGGTTCACGACGTCGTCGATGACGGCGTCCGGTCGGTCGATCTTGTTGATCACGACGATAGCCTTGTGCCCCAGGGCCAGCGCTTTGCGCAGGACGAAGGTCGTCTGCGGCATGGGCCCTTCCTTCGCATCGATCAGGATGAGCACGCCATCGACCATGCGGAGCGTCCGTTCGACCTCGCCCCCGAAGTCGGCGTGGCCCGGCGTATCGACGATGTTGATCTTGACGCCCTTGTAGGTGACGCTGGCGTTCTTGGCGCGAATCGTGATGCCGCGTTCGCGCTCCTGATCCATCGAGTCCATGATGCGTTCGCCCATGTCGTCGATCTTGCGGTGGACGTGGGTCTGCCGGAGCACGGCATCGACGAGCGTGGTCTTGCCATGGTCGACGTGGGCGATGATGGCGATGTTCCGGATGTCGGTCCGGCGGTCATGGGGAGCGCGGAATTGTGTCATAATTTCTTTCTTCAGATAAGGCTGTTCAAAAAGCCTTCTGTTCTCATCCGCCCAACCCCGGCACGCCAAGACGTGCCATTCCACAAGCAAGGCCGCAGCAAGCGAAG
>FKKE01004056.1_pt1 | contig 28990 bp, 29 predicted proteins | sample 1106331 | NCBI WGS metagenome assembly FKKE01 (sample SAMEA3931202, study PRJEB13176) | freshwater metagenome | biome: Drinking water system; feature: drinking water; material: freshwater | place: China | collected 2013-02-06
GCGGAAATTTTTCAGCATATTTCCTTGCCGGAACTCCAGTGTGTTCTCCTAATGCGCCATCTTGGATGATGATTGTTTTATTTAAACACCAACGGTAGAAGGGTCTGAGTTTATTGTTGTCAGAAGTTGCAAGTTTTAATAGCTCATCTGTTGTACCATCATCTGAAGGTCTCAAAATTCCATAATAAAAATCACTTGCTAGTCCAGAACAATTTTTGTCATTTAGATAATAACTGACCGGTTTAAACCAAATTGAATCTTTTTCAGGATCATGCGTTAGGCCGAAATCCGCTTGCCAGTTTCTATTATTCAAGTTTGCAATTATTGTATCGTGTTTAATGATTGTGTCTGTTTTAGTTTGTATGATTTTATGGCTTGCCGGGCTACTGTTGCAAGCAAACAAGGTGAAAGTAATAATTAAAAGTATTGAGGTATTCATATAGCATTACCGTTAACACATAAATATACGCCACTCACAAGCTTGAATCAAAAACCGAATTATCCCTTATCTTAGAGAACCAGAATCAACCGAATGGCAGAGAATCAATTTACATTTTTAAACCGTGACCTTAGCTGGCTTAGTTTTAATCATCGTGTTTTGCTTGAAGCTGCAGATGATTCAGTGCCATTGTATAGTCGGATCCAGTTCCTTTCTATTTTTTCTTCAAATCTTGATGAGTTCTTCAGGGTAAGAATGCCATCTATTTATGCATTCACAAGCATCAAAGCAAAAAAGACATCGCTGCGTGATGAATATCCTACGGATCTCGCTACAGAAGTAAAATCAATGGTGCAAAAACAACTGGAAGAGTATGGAGGTATTTTGACCGAACAAATTTTACCTGAACTAAAACAGCACGGCATTCATTTATATTATGGAGATGGCATTAAGGTAGAGCACAAAGATGCCGTGAGAGAATTCTTTTTATCAAGAGTTTTATCATTCCTTCAACCTATAATTTTAAAAAGGGAAAATCAGTCCAGTGTTTTTTTGGAGAATAATTATCTCTATTTCATTGTTCATCTTGAATCACTAACTACGCAGGGTGATCCTGTGTATGCATTACTAAATATCCCTTCAGATCAATTGCCAAGATTTTCTGAATTGAAAAAAATTGATGATAAACACTATATTCTTTTTTTAGATGATGTGGTAAGGGAGAATTTATCTGAGATGTTTCCCGGTTATAGAATACATGATGCCTATTCTGTAAAACTTACCCGTGATGCTGAATTAAATATCGAAGATGAATTTGCCGGCGATATAGCCGAAAAAATTGAAAAGCAATTAACAAAAAGAGACGTAGGTACGGCAACAAGATTTTTGTTTGATGGTAAAATGCCTGCCGGTATAAAAACATTTTTGTTGAATTATTTTTTCCTGAATGAGGAAGAGATGATCGAAGGCGGCAGGTATCATAATCTGAAAGACCTGGGAAGTTTGCCTAACCCAACCGGCAAGAGATTAGTGTATGATAACTGGCCATCAGTACCGCATCCCGCCTTTTCCTTTCAAAATTCAATATTCAGCATCATTAGTGAAGGGGAAAGACTTTTGCATTTGCCATATCATTCGTATAATTATATTCTTCGGTTTTTTAATGAAGCCGCGATCGATCCGGCTGTGAAGGAAATTTATGTTACACTGTATCGTGTTGCTGCCAATTCACATATTGTAAATGCACTGATCAGTGCGGCAAAAAATGGAAAGAAGGTAACTGTGTTTGTTGAGCTGAAAGCAAGATTTGATGAAGCCAATAACCTGCGATGGTCCAAAAAGATGAAAGAGGCCGGTGTGAAGATCATCAATAGTATTCCGGGTTTGAAAGTGCATGCAAAAATAGCCCTGATAAGCAGGGTTGAAGACAAAGAGATGAATTATTATTCATTGCTGGCAACCGGGAATTTCAATGAAAGCACAGGGAGATTTTATACCGATCATGTTTTCTTTACTTCAAAAAAAGAATTCAGCATAGAGTTACAGCAGCTATTCATGTACCTGCAATCCCGGCAACAACCACACGAATATGGCAAAATAACATTTAAGCATTTATTGGTTTCACAATTCAATATGATCCGGCGGTTTAATAAAAAAATTAACCGGGAAATTGAGAATGCAAAAAAAGGATTACCGGCACAGATCATCATTAAAGTAAATAACCTGCAGGAAAGGGGAATGATCGAAAAACTGTATGAAGCCAGCAATGCCGGTGTAAAAATTGAACTGATCGTTCGCAGTATTTGTTGCGCCGTACCGGGTATTGTGGCCCAAAGTGAAAATATTACTATCCGCAGGATAGTTGATCGTTACCTGGAGCATGCCAGGATCTTTTTATTTCATAATAACGGGCAAACCGAGGTTTTTATGGGCAGCGCCGATTGGATGAGCCGGAATTTACATAGTCGTATTGAAGTGATATTTCCGGTGTATGATGATAAGCTGAAAGAAGAGATAAAACATATTCTTGATCTCCAATTGAAGGATACCGCGAAAGCAGTATTGTTCAAAGCTGATTATTCAAACGAGAGAATCCCTTCCCCGGCTTCGCCAATAGCTGCACAGCAAGCAATTTATAACTATGTAAAAACTTTATAAGGTATTACCACAAAGCTCCAAAAAGCAAAATTCATTCTTTCAATGATCTTTCAATATTCCGGTCCGGTATCAGCCACATGATGGCAACGAGTATGATCAATGCCCCGGCAATGGCTACATGAATAAAAGCTGTACCAATGGCAAGTGTGTAGCAGAACAAAGAGATCATTCCTTTTTTTGATTGTTTATGTATTATATGCTGCAATTTTTCATTTTCGGGGTTGCATTTTTTTATTATTGACAAAAGAATATAATAGGCCATGCCACACATATTGCCTATTAATGCATACAGGGCTACCGTTTTCTTTTCAAAATGGTTTTCTCCCATCCATGCCGTGGCAAAAGGAATTAATGACAACCAGAAAAGAAGATGAAGATTTGCCCAGATCATACCGCCTCTTACTTCTTTTATTGTATGAATAAGATGATGATGATTGCCCCAGTAAATTCCCAGCATGACAAAGCTTACGATATAGCTTAAAAAAATATGCCGGAGACCGGCCAGTTCATTCCAGGTGGGGCCGGGTATGGGTTTTAGTTCAAGTACCATGATGGTGATGATGATCGCAATTACTCCATCGCTGAAGGCTTCAAGTCGTGTTTTGGTCATAACACGAATTTATGTACAACGATGAATAATTCAATTTTTGTTTATTGAATTGGGGCCACTTTTCCTGAATAGCTTATACCGGTCCTGTTCGTCATAATAATGTTCAGTTGTGCAGTTCCATTATCAAAAAAAGTAAATACCATTGATTGTACTTCAGGATCAGGATTTTTGATCGTTACTAACCAACCGCCATCTTTCCATGATTCTTTGGTTGAATTGAATTTGGTAGATTCAAAATCCAACGGGTTGCCATCAAGTGAACCAGCCGGCGAATTAAGTTTTCCAAAATAAGGCAAAGCAACAACCAGCTTATTGCTGGTAGTGGTTACAAAATATTCATTCGTTAAGTTTCTTGAACGACCATAGGAGGGAGATACATGTTGTGCAGAAAACTTCCATCGATCATTATTAACAGCTCTGGTTATTTCTTCCGGTGTTGCTGTTATTTGGCTTACCGATGAGCAGGCATACAGTAAAATAATTACCGCTAAACAAGCCGGTATTATAAAGTGCTGGTAATTTACCTGGTATTTCATGATCAATTCTTTTAGATGTTAAACTCTTAAGAATTGATTCAAACATTATACCATTGCATTTATACACTGCACTTTTAACTTTCAACAATGAACTCATCACCATCCAATGCCATAATCTTCCCCATTGTTAGAGCTTCCGCCCCAAAAGCTACCATGTTTCCAATCAAAATAAATTGCATTGATCGGGCCGCTGGTACGATTACCGGTTTGTACTTTATAGCCCATTTTCTTTAATTCATTTCTAACGGCTTCCGGTGTACTGTTATTCACTAAAATTTCACCTGCTCTTGGTTTCCGGTCATTGGTTTTTGTTCCCCCGAGTGAAAGCCACAATTGGTTTGAATTGATGTTAGCGGCTTCACATGCCTGCTGCACCGTCATTCCGAATTCAACAATATTTAAAAATAATTGCAAAAGATTTTGATCCTGTGTATCGCCACCCTGCACAGCAAAACTTAAAAAGGGTTTACCATCTTTAAGAGCAAGTGAAGGTGTTAGTGTAACTCTTGGTCTTTTACCCGGCTCAACCACATTGAACGGATCAATTGATCTATCCAAAACAAAACTTTGCATACGCTGGCTCATGCCAATACCTGTTCGTCCTGCAATACATGCCGGCAGCCAACCGCCGCTTGGAGTGATAGAAACTACCCATCCATCTTTATCGGCTGCTTCCACTGAAGTGGTTCCCATCCACATTCTTTCCATATATACGGGATCATTAAAAGAAATAGTTGAATCATGTGAGGGAACAAAATTTCGATCGCCTTCACCCGGGGTTGTTCTTTGCTTCAGCAGATCCAGGTAAGGATTTGTTTTTCCTTCAAAAGGATATGGATCGCCGGGGCCAATGTTTGGATCATTCATATCCCATTTTATTTGCTGTGCTCTTTGTTTTGCATAGTCTTTACTCAATAATCCTTTCATCGGTTCAACGGGAGGGAAATAAGGATCTCCATAATAAAAATCCCGGTCGGCAAAGGTGAGATTCATTGTCTGGTATAGCGTATGAATATATTTTGAGCTGTTGTACCCCATTGCTTTCAGATCATAGTTTTCAAGAATGTTCAATGATTGCAAAAGCATTGGGCCTTGTGTCCATTGCTGAAGCTTATATACATCAATGCCTTTATAATTTACATGCATGGGTTCTTCTTCAATAGGTTTCCATTTTGCCAGGTCTTCCAATGTTATTAATCCTCCTTGTTCCTGGCAACCACGAACAAATTCCTTTGCGATATCACCTTTATAAAAACGATCATAAGCAGCCATAATAGCTTCTTTTCTGGATTTCTTTTGTTTTAGTGCTGCTTGTTCTGTTTCCACCATTTTCTTCAATGTTTCCAAAAGATCTTTTTGAATAAATATTTCGCCTGGTTCGGGTGCTTCTCTTTTATCACCAGTATGAGGAAGGAAAACAGATTTGCTATAAGGCCATTGTTTCAATCTTTCTTTTCCTCTTTCCATTGCATTGGCTGTTTGCGCATCTATGGGATAGCCCGCTGCTAATTCCATTGAAGGTGCAAGCACCTCCTTCAAACTCATCGTACCATAATTTGCCAGCATATAACATAATCCACCCACTGTGCCCGGGGTAACAGCAGCTAACGGGCCGTACTCAGGAGGAAAATCATATCCCTTGCTTTTAAAAAAATCAACGGTTGCACCGGTTGGTGCTACGCCAAGTGCATTTATTGCGATTACTTTTTTTGTTTTTGGATTATAAATTAGTGCTTGTGTTTCTCCACCCCAACTTAATACATCCCACATCGTGCAAGTTGCTGCAAGCATTGCACAGGCAGCATCTACTGCATTACCTCCCTTCTGAAAGATCATTGCACCCGCTGTTGCTGCCAATGGCTTTCCGGTTATAGCCATCCAGTTTTTTCCATGCAATGGTGGTTTTTGTGTTTGTTGTGAGCATATCATTAACGAATAAAGAATTATGAAAAAAAGGAAAAGCAAGCGTTTCATGTGAGTGTTATTTAGGATATTAAAGTTAGGTCAAAGCAGAATTTAATGACTATGTTCTTTTGCAGCTTCCTCAGCCCTGGTATCAAAATCAAGTTGGGGAAGAAACATAAAACTGATCGGTGTCAACGCATAAATAGCCATGGCGATATAATTGTTTATCAAAGCTGTTGCAATAGCAATTATAAATAATATAGGCCCCGACAGCACTTGTTTATATACTCTTTTTCTTGATGCCATAGTTACTTCCGGTAAAAAAAGTTTTGATCTGAATGCAAGATGATGATACATGATCACGGCGATCAGGGATGCAAGAAATAGTACCCATCCATAACTGGCAGTAGCAATAAGTGAATACGGGTTGCTTTCGATAAAAGCTGTTGTAAATGGTATTAAGCTAATGAACAAAAGAAAAAGAATATTCAAATACGTTGTTTTTGTATCATAACGAATAAGTACTTTATTGATGGCATCATGATTTACCCAAAAAACCAGGATATTGAGAAAGCTGAATGCAAAAGCAGCTATTGAAGGAAGAACTTCGAGGAAAGCATGCCATTGCTGGTTAAATGATGCTCCTTTTTTAAAATGAGGTACTTCAACTTCGATGACAAGCAGGGTACAGGCAATGGCAAAAACCCCATCAGATAAAGCTTCAAGTCGTTTAGATGCTCCGGGTAAAAATGCATGGGGATGCTGTGACATAACAGTTTGGTTTTGGTCATTAAATATGCCGCATTTTTCTCATTCCAAAAAGATCAGGGCCGCTCATCAAAGCAACTTATTTTGGCGAAGGTTCATTTTAAATGAGGCGTCTAAACTCTTGAATTAAAAATTGGTAATGAAACTCAGTCTGTTAGCAATCACTTTTCTTGGCTTTGGCCTTAGCTCATTTTCCCAGGCACCTGTTCTTAAAGGATCACTTAAAGATGCCGAAAATAAACAACCTCTGATCGGTGCAACAGTAAAGCTGCTACGTGGTAATGATTCTATAATGGTGGTTTCCGATAAAACCGGAAGTTTTGAGTTTACAAATATCCCTGACACAGGAAAGTATGATCTAATCATTACCTCACTTGGATATGAATTGGCAAAGCAAGAGATTGTTTGGGAAAATGTGACCAGGCAACTTGCAGATATTTTAATTAACAAAGAAGCAAAAACACTATCTGGTGTTACCGTTACGGCTAATCCAACCCTTGCAAGACAAAAAGCTGACACCACGGAGATCAGTGCAAGCCAATTAAAAGTAAATCCTGATGCCAACTCTGAAGATCTTATTAAAAAAGCTCCGGGTATTACTGTTGAAAATGGACAGGTTAAAGTAGGTGGTGAGCAGGTAAGAAAAGTAACGGTTGACGGAAGAGATTTTTTTGGTGATGATGCCGCCGCCACACTTCGCAATTTACCTGCAGAGATAGTGGATAAGATACAGGTGTTTGATCGCTTAAGCGACCAGGCACAGTTTACAGGTGTTGATGATGGAAGCGCAGCAAAATCGATCAACATTGTGACAAAGCCAAATATGCGCAATGGCCAATTCGGAAGATTCTTTGTAGGTTTTGGAACCGATAATCACTATCTCGCTGGTGGCAATATGAGTTATTTCAAAAACAATTCAAGAGTTTCCATAGTTGCTTTAACCAATGATGTGAACCAGCAAAACTTTGCTGAAATAGATCTTTTAGGTGCTACAGGAAACACTGGATTTGGAGGCGGAAATTTTAGAGGTGGTGGCGGTGGCAGGCAAGGCGGAGGTGGATTTGGAGGCGGAAACTTTGGAGGCGGTGGCTTTGGAGGTGGTGGCGGAGGATTCCTGGTTGGTCAGCAACCGGGAGTGAGCAAAACAAATTCTATTGGTATTAACTACAATGATAAATGGGGAAAAGCAATTGATGTAAGCGGAAGTTATTTTTTTAATAGCAGGAGAACTATTAATAATGAATCATTGACAAGAGAATATTTCTTACGTGGTGACTCAAGCCAGTTCTATGATCAGAATACAACTTCTGATAACACAAATTATAATCACAGGGCCAATTTCAGATTTGACTGGAAGATAGATTCGTTCAATTCGATCTTAATTACACCCTCAATCAATATTCAGAAATATGATAACAGCAGTGAAGTAACCGGGTTGAATTATTTTGATGAATCAGACTTCATCAGCAGAACCCGGAATACCACATCCTCTGACCGGTCAGCGTATAACTTCAATAACAATATCCTTTATCGTCATTCATTTAAAAAAAGAGGAAGAACATTCTCGGTCAATTTGAATACGGGTTTGAATAATCAGGAGGTTGATATTTTCACTGATGCCTATAGTGTCTATTATAAAGGCATGACAAATCTGAGCGATACCACAAGACAATTCAATGACCAGGTAACAAAAGGATACCAGCTCTCAACAAGCCTGAATTATACTGAGCCGGTCGGTAAAAAAGGGGCCATACTGGAGTTCAGGTATAATCCTTCATTTACATCAAATGAAGCAGATAAGAAAACGTATTTCTTTGAGGATGGTTCCGGTAAATACGCAGTTTTTGATACAAGCCTGTCAAATGTGTTTGATAATACTTACCTGACACAAAGAGGGGGTATCACTTATCGTAAAGGGGAACGTAATAAGCAAATATCATTTGGTCTGGAAGTACAATCAGCAACTTTGGAAAGCCAGCAAATATTTCCTTACACAGCGAACGTAAAAAGAACATTCTCTAATATTTTACCAAATGTGCAGATCAATTTGCCATTATCAAAAATTGAGAACATAAGGATATTTTACCGTGCAAATACAAATGCTCCTTCAGTGAACCAATTACAAGATGTGATCAACAATACAAATCCATTATTGATCTCAACCGGTAATCCCGATCTTGATCAGTCGTATGGTCATCGCATTGGTGGCCGTTATCAATACACTAATCCAAAAACCAACCGCAGCATTTTTGTAAACTTTTTTGGATCATTGACAAACGATTATGTTGCTACAGCAACTTATATCGCTGCCAATGATTCAGTGCTTACACCATCCGTCACATTGTTCAGAGGATCACAATTAACAAAACCAGTGAATCTTGATGGCCAGCGCAATTTCAATGTGTTTGTAACGTATGCCCAGCCATTAAAATTCATAAAAACAAATATTAATATCAATGCCGGGTTTGTAGTGAACAGAACACCCGGTTTGATCAATAATGTGGATGGTATCACCCAATCTTATAATTATAATGCCGGGGTTGTATTGGCAAGTAATATCAGCCAGTATGTTGATTATACCCTTTCTTACAACGGGAGTTTTAATAATGCAAAAAATAGTTTGCAGCCGCAGCTTGATAATAAATATTTTTCCCAATCAGCGACCGCTAAATTGAATTTACTCAATAAAAAAGGTTGGGTATTTAATACCGATCTTACTAACCAGCTATATTCAGGATTGAGTGATGAATTCAATCAAAGCTATTGGTTATGGAATATGGCAGTAGCAAAAAAATTATTCAAAGGAAAAAAAGGAGAGATCCGTCTTTCGGTATTTGACCTTTTGAATCAGAATCAAAGTATTTACAGAACGGTTTCTGAAACGTATATTGAAGATGTGAACACAAAAGTCGTGAAGCAGTATTTCATGCTTACGTTCACATATAACCTGAAAAACTTTGGAAAGACGCCAGCCAGGAATTTTAATCAAAATCAGCAGATGGGAGATTTTTTCAGGAGAAATTAGTTACCTAAATTGAAATCTGAAAATCAATGAACCATTTTGACCAGCGAAACGGAGTTAATAGAGCAACTAAAACAAGGTGATGAAGCTGCTTTCAAAACAATAGTAGAGCAGTGGCAGGATATGGTGTACAATACAATACTGGGTATAGTACAAAATGAAACGGAAGCAGAAGACCTTGCGCAGGATGTTTTTATAAAAGTGTTTGAAAAGATCGGGACTTTTAAAGGCGATTCTAAATTATCAACATGGCTTTATCGTATAGCAACAACCACTGCATTGGATCATTTGCGCAGTAAAAAAAGAAAAAAGAGATTTGGGTTTTTACAATCATTGAGTGGAAACAGTAATGAAGAAAAGGAACAGATACCGGATTTTCATCACCCCGGCGTAAGCATGGATAATAAAGAAAGGGCCGCAGTTCTTTTTAAAGCAATTGAAGAGCTGCCTGAAAATCAAAAGGCAGCCTATACACTGCATAAGCTGGAAGGGCTAAGTTATCGCGATGTAAGTGAAGTGTTAAATACCAGTGTATCAGCTGTAGAATCGCTGATGAGCCGTGCAAATCAAAACCTTAGAAAGCAGTTAGAGGAGTATTATAATAAAAATTATCGTTAGAAGGTATCCTTTTTATAAAACGTCAAATACCCGGAATCATGACACAAAAAGAAAAAATACAACAGGAAATTGAAAAGACGCTGGAAAGCCTTAATGGAATAAACAGGGCTGAAGCCAATCCTTTTCTTTTTACCCGTATCAAAGCCCGGATGAATAGAAAGGTAAATGCCTGGGACAGGGCAATTTCTTTTGTCAGCAAGCCATTGGTTGCTGTTGCTGTTCTTGTTTTAGTAATGGCTATAAACGGTTGGTCTTTCTTCGGAGCATCTACAACCGCAACAGCCGGTAATTATGGGGCTGATGAAACTTTAAGCTTACCTGAATTTGAGAATGAATACAAATTGATCACTTCTACTGATAGTTACGATTACGAAAATGCAAATAACGAATGAGCTACTTAAAAAATAATAAATTATTGCTGTTGATCATTGGAGTGTTGTTGGTTGCCAATATCAGCTTATTGTGGTTTTATGTTTGGAAAAAGCCAGAGGGTAAAGGACAAAGGCCTCCCATGGAAAACGCAAGTACAAGACTGAAACGTGAAGTGGGCTTCAGTGATCAGCAGGCTGCCATCTATGATTCAATAAGAGAACAACATTATAGCAGCATTCGTCCGATGTTTGAGGAATTAAGGACCTCCAGGGATAGTTTATTTAAGTTGATGCATCAGCCACAAGTTGAAGACTCATTGATCGCATTGCAGTCTGAAACGGTTTATGAAAAACAGAAAGCTATAGATCTCAAGATGCATCGCTATTTCCGTTCACTTAGAGATCTGTGTACAGAAGATCAAAAACCTAAAATAGATTCTTTCCTTACAAACCTTTCTAAGAAAATGTCAACTGGCCGCAGGTGGGGTGGAGGAGAAAAAAAAGATAAAAAGCAGGATAAATAAACTTTCAAATTTTATAAAATACATACCATGAAAAAAACAATTGTAGCATTAACAGTATTGCTACTTACCGGGACCACATCTTCATTTGCACAAGGCGGTTTCCAAATGCCCAGCCCAGAAGATAGAGTGAAAAGAGTGCATGCTAAATTGGATAGTGCATTCAAGCTTGATGAAACAAAAGCAAAACAGGTAGATGATCTGTTTCTTGAATTTTATAAACAACAGGATAAAGTAAGACAGGAATTGATGGAAAGTAATGGTGGAAATTTCCAGGGTATGAGAGAGCAGATGCAGGAAAAAATGAAACCTCACCAGGATGCATTGGATGCAAAAATAAAACCAATACTTGGGGATGATAATTTCAAAATCTGGAAAGAGCAAATAGAGCCTACACTTCAGCGCCGTGGCGGTCCTCCAAGAAGTAATTAAGCGTTTATCGCATTCTATTGATCCGTAATTTTTTGTTTTAGTACCTCCCGTATTCTGCGGGAGGTTTTTATTTTAATAAAAATCAGTTGGAAGAATTGAAATAAGTACTGCTGGTGTTAATGATCAATCAATCTCATTTTCACCCAGCTCCTTTGTAAGTTTGGTAAAGCCGATCACTTCACCCGATTCATCATGTAAAGCTGTTATAAGAATGCTACCCCAAAAGATAGAGCCGTCTTTTCTTACCCTTCTGCCAATATGCCGGGCCCTTCCTTCTCTTATGGCTAAATCAATTAATTTTTCAGGAAGCTTTTCATCCCTGTCTCTGGGCATATAAAATATGCGAAAATTTTGTCCCACTATTTCTTCTTCTTTATATCCTTTAATGGCCTGGGCACCTTTGTTCCATGTTAAAATAGTACCGTCAATATCGAGTAGAATGATAGCATAATCCTGAATCTCGTGTATCATTTGCTGATGAAGCTGCCGGAGTCTTTCTGTTTTATTTAATGATGAGGTCAAGCAATTTGGTTTTGGTTCTAAACAGGCAGCAAAATAGATGCCTGACATATGATGTTACTGATATAAAGGATTAAAAAGAAATTAATAGGCTATCCGATCTGTTTAAATCTCCTGCTAACGATCAACTCTTTACTTCCTTGAGCATAAACATAAAATCCTTCTCCGCTTTTTACTCCAAGCTTGCCAGCAATTACCATATTTACAAGTAAAGGACATGGAGCATATTTTGGGTTGCCAAATCCATCATGCAACACATATAAAATAGAAAGACAAACATCAAGACCAATAAAATCAGCAAGTTGAAGTGGACCCATGGGGTGTGCCATTCCCAATTTCATAACGGTATCTATTTCTTCAACACCCGCCACGCCTTCATACAAACTATACACCGCTTCATTTATCATGGGCATTAATATCCGGTTGGCAATAAAACCGGGATAATCATTCACTACACATGGAATTTTTCCAAGCTGTTTGCTAAGCTCAACAATTGTATTTGTTACTTCATTACTGGTTGAATAACCATTAATGATCTCTACCAGCTTCATCACAGGTACAGGATTCATAAAGTGCATACCGATCACTTTTTCTGCTCTGCCTGTTGCATTTGCAATTTTTGTAATAGAAATAGAAGAAGTATTGCTTGCGAGAATACAATCTTTAGGAGCGGTGGCATCTATTTGTTTAAATATGTTAAGTTTAAGATCGGTATTTTCCGTGGCCGCTTCTACTACAAGTTCAGCATTGCTAACACCGGTGGCCAGATCAGATTCAACAGTAATATTTGAAAGTATAGTTTTCTTTTGTTCTTCAGTAAGTATATTCTTTGTCACCTGCCGGTCGCAATTTTTACCGATCGTTTCCAATGCTTTGTTCAGTTGGTGAAGTGAAATATCAATAAGTGTTACTGTAAAACCGTTTTGTGCAAAAACATGAGCTATTCCATTGCCCATGGTGCCAGCTCCGATAACGGAAACATTTTTCATTGTTGTAAATTTAAGAAGTCGAAAACCGAAAGGCGAAAGTCGAAAGTATTTGATAAACATCCAAAAGGGATTTAACCGATTTTTTAACTATTAATCAGCCACACATGAGTCAACAATTAAAAGACAGAACTAAAGTCTTCGGAATAAAGGTTATTAAGAAGGCAAAAAGGGATTAAATGAAACCGTACTGATGATATTTTGATAAAACAGGTTGTTCGGTCTGCTACATCAGTCGGTGCCCTTTACCGATCTGCATTACGGGCAAATAGTAAGGCGGCTGATGAAACTTGTTATTGGCTGGAGATAATGATTGAAATAGAAGTGTTTTCAAAGAAAAGAATGAAGCCCCTATTAAAAGAAGCACAAGAATAACAGCGATATTGACAACAGCAGGAAAAGCTGCAAAAGAAAAAAAATCGTCATTGATTTTCGCTTCGCCTTTCGATTTTCAATTTAGAGTTAATTCTTTCTCTTAAAATCACCCCGCTTCCATGCCTGGATGAATTCAGTCCATGCTGCGGGATTAAAAATATTTTGCGGAGGGTTTTGACCGGCATAAGATGCTTTTGTTGCAATATTTCTTAATTGCACATTAGAAGCTTCACGGCCATCGGCAGGAGTACTTTGCACCAAAGCTCTTCTTTTTGCCACATCTGTATTTTTTCTTGCGATCTCATAATCATCATCGTCCACTTTTGTATTAGCAAAATCACGGGCAAACTGTGCAGCAGTGGGGCGAGGTCGTATAATTGTTGCAGGCAAATAAACGGTATCGGCAACCATCAACTGAACGACACTGTATTGATTGCCTTCTAAATTTTTTGGAATGCTGACAACTTTTGGTTTATAACTGACGTGAGTGAACTCAACAACATCTCCTTTTAAAACAACAATAGAGAAAACACCCTGGTTATTTGTAATGGTACCACGATTCTGTCCTTTTACAACTACACTCACCGCCGGAATGCCTACGAGACTATCGGCTGTCATTACAACACCATAAAGCTGAACAACGGAATCACGAACATTCTCAAACTGGGCTTTGGAGATGGCCGGAATAAAAAGCAGCAATAAAACGAGGTATCGTACAATTTTCTTCACTGCGCCAAAAATAAAGACTAGTTGCTGATTTCGTATAACAAATTCAGTGTTATAATGGCTAACTTTGCGGGTTATAAATAGTTTTAACAAATACTAAGCATTGATGACAAAAGAAAAAGTTTTGGAAGCATTGAGCAATGTGCAGGAACCGGATCTGGGTAAGGATCTTGTGACTTTGAATATGGTGCAGGATATCGAGATCAACGGCAATGATGTTTCATTTACTGTAGTGCTTACTACACCTGCCTGCCCGCTGAAAGATATGATCGGTAATGCGTGTACAAATGCCATTAAGATATTAGTGAATAAAGAAGCAAATGTAAAAGTCAATTTTACTTCAAATACAACTACTAAAAGAACTGATCCTGGTACAGTATTACCTAAAGTAAAAAATATACTTGCGGTTGTAAGCGGTAAAGGAGGCGTTGGTAAATCAACTGTTGCGGCCAATCTTGCCCTTGCATTATCAAAAGGCGGTGCTAAAGTTGGTTTGATGGATGCAGATATTTATGGGCCAAGTGTTCCTATCATGTTTGGTGTACGGGGCGAAAGACCCATGATGATGGAAGTTGGCGGTGATAAGGGTATGATAGTGCCCCTGGAAAAATATGGTATCAAATTAATGAGCATAGGATTGTTGGTTGATGAAAAGAATGCTGTTGTGTGGCGTGGCCCTATGGCCAGCAGTGCGATCCGTCAGTTTGTAACCGATGTATACTGGGATGAGTTGGATTATTTAGTTGTAGATATGCCACCAGGTACCGGAGATATACATTTAACATTAGTACAAACAGTTCCTGTTACCGGTGTTGTAATAGTTTCTACCCCGCAGGATGTTGCATTAGCTGATGCTAAAAAAGCAATAGCCATGTTTGGACAGGCACAGGTAAATGTTCCCATAATTGGCCTGGTAGAGAACATGAGTTATTTTACTCCGGCAGAATTGCCGGATAATAAATATTACATCTTTGGAAAAGAAGGAGGCAAACGATTAGCAGAGGAATATGATCTTCCGTTTTTAGGCCAAATCCCATTGGTACAAAGCATTCGTGAAGGTGGAGATACAGGTTTGCCGATCATGGTAAGCAGTGATGAGATAACAAAAAAGGCATTTGAAGAATTTACGGCAACAGTTGTACGTAGTGTTGCTATGCGTAATGCAAGTGTAAATCCGGAAAAGATAGCACAGACTATCGAGCAATAATTTGCTAACAATACATTTCCTGTTTTTATATTAGCTTGCAAGTATGTACAATCTTCCCTATTTCAAAGAAGATGACCAGGAAATAGTACTTGACTTCATGCGCCGGCATCCCTTTGTTTTTTTATCCGGTGTTGATGAAAATAATAAACCTGTTGCTACACAGGTGCCTGTGTTCATTGATGAAAAAGAAGGAAAACTTTTTCTTACAGGTCACATTATGAAAAATACGGATCATCACAAAGCCTTTGTAAAAAATCCCGATGTGCTGGCCGTGTTTACCGGCCCGCATACGTATGTAAGTGCTACATGGTATGATGATCCTCACCAGGCAAGTACCTGGAACTATATGAGTGTACACGCCAAAGGCACTGTTACGTTTGGGGGTAAAGATGATCTTATTGCTATTCTGAAAAGACTTACACTTCATTACGAAAATAATAATACTACTTCTACAACTGTCTTTGATAATTTATCGTCAGCCTATACAGAGCCATTGATGAAGGCTATAGTTGCCTTTGAAGTGGAGGTTACATCAATAGATAATGTTTTTAAGCTTAGCCAGAATCGTAATGAAAAAAGTTTTCGCAATATCATTGAAAAATTAGAAAAGCAGGGTGCAGATGGAAAGTTTATTGCTGCTGAAATGAAAAAAAGACAAGAACAATTATTTGGCAAATGAAATACTTATTATCAGTTGGCATTATTTTTTTTCTAATGGGTAATGGAAATGCGCAAAAAAATTCTTTTGATATACAGGGCCATCGGGGTTGCCGCGGATTAATGCCTGAGAATACAGTGGCTGCTATGATAAGGGCTCTTGATCTTGGTGTCACTACTTTGGAAATGGATGTTGTTGTTTCAAAAGATAAAAAGATTGTTGTTTCTCATGAACCATGGTTTGGAGTGGATATCACAACAAAACCTGATGGCACTTTTATTAAAACCACAGCAGAAGCCATGCAGTTCAATCTTTACCAGATGAATTATGATGAAATAGTGAAGTATGATGTAGGAATGAAACCGCATCCCCGGTTTCCAAAACAAGAAAAGATAAAAGCGATTAAACCTTTATTGAGTGACCTGCTTGATAGCATTGCTGAAAATATGAAAATAAGACGCCGGCCTTTTCCCTATTTTAGTATTGAAACGAAATGCCTGCCGGCTGGTGATGAAAAATTTCATCCAAAACCTGAAGAGTTTGTAGAATTACTGATGACAGTGATCAAAGAAAAACATATTGAGGATCGGGTGATCATTCAGTCCTTTGATTTCAGAACGCTGAAATATGTGCATGAAAAGTACCCGGAAATAAAAACCGCCATGCTTATCGAAGATTCTGATGAAGATTATTTTGACGGGCAATTGAAAAGACTTGGCTACACCCCGGAAATCTACAGTCCCAATTTTGAATTGGTTGATGAGAACTTAGTAAAGCAAGCTCATGCAAAAGGAATGAAAATTATTCCCTGGACAGTGAATGATAAAAAACAGATCAATAAACTAAAGAAAATGGGAGTAGATGGAATTATTACTGATTATCCTGATCTGTTCATAGACTAATACCTAACCATTCTTCAGCATTGCGATGAAATAATCTCTTCTCCGTTTTTTTGCCCAATTTCATTTTCTCAATTAATCTTCCCGGCCAAAACTCTCCAAGGGGAAAAGGATAATCACTGCCTAAGCACACTTTTTCTTCTCCTACAGTTTCCATTAAATATTGCAGGGCTTTTTTATCATGAACCAAACTATCCACCCAAAACTTTCCCAGATATTTTTCAGGTGAAATCTTATTATCAATGGCAACAAGATCGGGTCTTACATCAAAACCATGCTTTATCCTTCCCAGCGTAAAGGGAAATGAACCGCCACCATGTGCAAAAGCGATCTTTAGTTTTGGGAATTTTTCAAATATGCCGCCAAATATCAATGAACAAATTGCTCTGGTGCTTTCTGCCGGCATTCCCACCAGCCAGGGAAGCCAGTATTTCTGCATTTTCTCTTCACCCATCATTTCCCAGGGATGTATGAACAAAGAACATTTTAATTTTTCAGCGGCTTCATAAAATGGTAAAAACTTTTTCTCCGATAGGTTTTCTCCATTCACATTTGTTCCTATTTCAATTCCCGGCATCTTCAATTCTTTTACACATCGTTCCATTTCTTTTATTGCAAGATCAATATCCTGCAGGGGCACTGTGCCAAGCCCGATAAAATGTTTTGGATTTTTTGAAACGGTTTCTGCAATGTGATCATTAAAGAACCGGGAGGTTTCCAAAGCATCTGCCGGTTTAGCCCAATAATTAAACAAAACAGGAATAGTGGAAAGTACCTGTATCGAAATATCTGATTCATGCATTTCATTTAATCTTACATCTTCTTTAAAACAATTTTCTTCTACTTCACGAAAAACCGTATCACCCCTCATCATGCAGGCTTTACAATTGCGATGTTCAAGATGAATGAATTCTCCATAGCCAAACTTCTGTGTCCAGTTGGGCATTTTTTCGGGCATGATATGAGTATGAATATCGATCTTCATAAACGGCAAACCCTAAAAGGGCTTTTGAGAAGTCTTTGAATAAATTTGTTTCTTCTGCATTTGTAAGGTTTCTATTCTCCCTTTGTGTGATGGGAGGTTTTCTTTTATCAAACTATTTCTGCGGACCTCTGATCGGAGGTTCCATCACCGCCCCGCATTTATCACAGGTTCTATGCATGGTATTTTCCCAAAAACGATTCATCACGGGTGGTAGTTGTTTTACAATATCATCAACATGCAATGTTTCTTCATATAATTTGTTCCCGCATTTTTCACAGAACCATATAAAGCCATCATCTTCCGATTCTCTTTTCTTTTCAATTACCAATCCCACTGTGCCCGGTCCACGTTGCGGAGAATGAGGCGTTTTCGGTGGCAGCAAAAACATTTCACCTTCTTTTATCGGCACATCTTTGAATTCGCCATTGTCAATGATCTTTACAACAATATCTCCTTCTACCTGGTAATACAATTCTTCCGTTTCATTAAAATGATAATCCTTCCTCGCATTTGGCCCGCCAACCACCATCACAATAAAATTCTCAGCATCTTTATACACACATTGATTTCCCACCGGCGGTTTCAGCAGGTCACGATGTTCATCGATCCATTTTTTCAAATTGAAAGGAGCTGTAACTGGCATAGCAAAGTTTTTATGGTTGTAATAATAATTATGTTACCGGCGATATTACTACTATTTAGCTTTCGTTGTGTCACTCACTTGTGCTGCAAGAATTCTATTCAGCTATTATACATTTATTGCAGCAGCTTGCCCTGAGCACAGCGAAGGGTCCGGTAATTCTATGCAACATTTTTTGAAGTGCAAAAATTACAACAAATTTCTTTAGGTTTGACATCATATGAACCTCTCACTGGAAGGAAAGAATGCGATCATTTGCGGAAGCACTCAGGGAATTGGTTATGCTATTGCAGAAGAACTTGCATTACTCGGCGCTAATTGCACTTTGATAGCAAGAAATGAAGAAGCCTTAAAAGAAGCCGTTCATAATTTGGATATTGCATTAAGACAGCAGCATAATTATCTTGTTGCTGATTTTACAAAACCTGATGAACTTAAAAAGATAATTGAACAACACGTAAAAGATCATCCCGTTCATATTTTAATTAACAATACAGGTGGCCCACCGGCAGGTCCAATTACAGAAGCAACAGAAGAAGCATTTCTCAATACATTCAATCAGCATCTGATTTGTAATCACATATTATCAAAGGCCGTTATTCCTTCAATGAAGAATGAGGGATATGGCAGAATTATCAATGTGATCTCAACTTCAGTAAAGATTCCATTAAAGAATTTGGGAGTAAGTAATACGATCCGAGGTGCTGTAGCAAGCTGGGCCAAAACAATGGCGAATGAACTGGGTCAATTCAATATTACTGTTAATAATATTTTACCCGGTACTACCTCAACACAACGTTTATCAACATTAATTGAGAATATTGCCAAACGAGGAAATACTGTTATTGAAATTGTTGAAAAAAATATGAAAGAAGAAATACCGATGAAAAGATTTGCCGATGCATCGGAGATCGCTGCAGTTGCAGCATTTCTTGCATCCCCTGCTGCATCATATGTAAATGGGGTAAATATTCCGGTGGATGGAGGGAGGACGGGAAGTATATAAAATATTCAATATTCAACACTCAATTCTCAATAATTAATAATCAATACTTGAAACTGGAGATCCCATACTATTTAGAGAATTACATCGGTGGAAATCTTATAGGGCCGTTATCAGGAAAATTTTTAGATAATTTGAATCCTTCAACCGGTGAAGTGTTTTGTCAAATTCCTGATTCAGATAAAAAAGATATAGAGGCCACCGTTCATGCAGCACAAAAAGCATTTCCATCATGGAGTGTAACTCCGGTCGAAGAAAGATTTAAAATATTAAATCGTCTCGCTGAATTAATAGATGAGCATCTGGAAGAACTAGCCCTTGCCGAAACAAATGATAATGGTAAGCCACTTTGGCTAAGTAAGAAAGTAGATATTCCAAGAGCATCAGCCAACTTTCGGTTTTTTGCAACAGGCATCATGCATTTTGCATCCGAAAGTCATACTATGGAAGACAAGGCAGTGAATTATACATTACGGCAGCCGATAGGGATCGTTGGATGCATCTCACCATGGAATCTTCCTTTGTACTTATTTACATGGAAAATTGCTCCTGCTATTGCTGCTGGTAATTGTGTAATTGCAAAACCAAGTGAAATAACTCCCGTAACAGCATTTCTTTTATCAAAAATTTGTATAGAAGCTGGATTGCCTGCCGGTGTATTGAATATAATTCATGGCACAGGGCCTTCGGCCGGTGAAGCGATCGTCTCTCATCCTTCAGTAAAAGCAATTTCATTTACAGGAAGCACAAGAGCCGGTGAAAGAATTGCAAGCATTGCAGCGCCGAAGTTTAAAAAATTATCACTTGAGTTAGGGGGTAAAAATCCTGCGATCATTTTTGCAGATTGTAATTGGGAAAAAATGCTTGATGAAACGCTTCGTTCCTCGTTTTCAAACCAGGGAGAGATATGTTTATGCGGCAGCAGGATAATTATTGAAGAAACTGTGTATGAAAAATTCAAAAAAGATTTTGTTGAAAGAACAAGGCAATTAATAGTTGGTGATCCATTGGATGAGAATTCAAAACAAGGGGCTATTGTAAGTAAAGTGCATTATGAAAAAATTTTACGATGCATTGAATCGGCAAAACAGGAAGGAGGTAAAATACTTTGCGGTGGCAATGCAGTAAAATTAAAAGGCCGTTGTGCAAATGGATATTTTATTGAACCCACTATTATTGAAGGATTAGGGCCAAACTGCCAAACAAACCAGGAAGAAATTTTTGGGCCCGTTGTAACATTACAAGCTTTTAAAACGGAAGACGAAGCTTTGCAATTAGCAAATGCAACATCATATGGACTTGCAGCAACGATCTGGACACAGGATATTTCAAAAGCAAACCGGGTGGCGGCAAAAGTGGAAAGTGGAATTATCTGGATCAATTGTTGGTTGCTTCGTGATTTAAGAACACCTTTTGGCGGAATGAAGAACAGCGGTGTTGGTAAAGAAGGAGGTTGGGAAGCATTGAAGTTTTTTACGGAAGCAAAAAATGTCTGCATTCAATTATAATGACAAAAGTTATAAATACAGATAATGCTTCAAAACCACTTGGCGCTTATCCTCATGCCAGAAAAGTTGGTAATCTTCTTTTTCTTTCTGGTATTGGCCCAAGGAATGCGAAAGACAATTCTATTCCCGGATTAGAATTAGATGCAAATGGGAATATTGTAAAATATGATATAGAAGCTGAGACTCATGCAGTTTTTGCCAATGTAAAAGCTGTGCTTGAAGCCAGTGGAAGTAATTGGGATAAAATCGTTGATGTAACGGTCTTTCTTACCAACATGAAAAAAGATTTTTCTGTGTATAATAAAATTTATAATGAATATTTTAAAGATGTGCAGGCCTGCAGAACAACTGTGGAAGTAAAATGTTTACCCACACCAATCGCTATCGAGTTAAAAGTAATAGCAACGATAGAACCTTGATTAGTTTGATCTAAAAGATTAAGAGGAAATATGGAGTATCAGAATAGTTTGCAGTTTGCCCGAATGATGGATGAAAAAGATCCGTTAAAAGAATTTAGAAATAAGTTTTTTATTCCCCAACATAACGGGAGAGATTGTATTTATTTCACAGGCAATTCATTGGGCTTGCAGCCAAAGACAGTTCCGCAATATGTGCATCAGGAATTAGATGATTGGGCAAAAATGGGAGTAGAGGGACATTTTCATGCAAAGAACCCGTGGATGCCTTATCATGAAATATTTCCCAGGCAATTATCAAAGATCATCGGTTGTAAAGAGAATGAAGTAGTAGTGATGAATTCACTTACAGTCAATCTTCATTTACTTATGGTATCGTTTTATAAGCCAACAAAAGATCGCTGCAAAATTATTTGTGAAGCAAAAGCATTCCCTTCTGATCAGTATGCTTTTGAAACTCAAGTGAAGTATCACGGCTTTGATCCAAAAGATGCCATCATTGAAGTAGAACCAAGAAATGGTGAATATGCAATAAGAAATGAAGATATCATTTCAACTATAAGGCAACATGGCGATTCAACAGCTTTGATTTTATTCGGTGGAGTTAACTATTACACCGGGCAATGCTTCGATTTGAAAGCAATTACGGAAGCGGCACATGCAGTTGGTGCTTATGCCGGTTTTGATCTTGCACATGCAACAGGAAATGTTGAATTGAATTTGCATGATTGGAATGTTGATTTTGCCTGCTGGTGTTCTTATAAATATTTGAACAGTGGTCCTGGTGGCGTAGCCGGTGTGTATATACATGAAAAACATGCTGCAAATACCAGCCTGCCAAGATTTGCCGGTTGGTGGGGCTATATAAAAGAAACAAGATTTAAAATGGATAAAGGATTTGAAGCAATACCAACAGCCGAAGGATGGCAGTTAAGTAATGCCCCAATTCTTTCCATGGCGGCACATAAGGCATCCCTGGATATTTTTGATGAAGCTGGAATGGAAAGATTACATACAAAAAGAAAGATGCTGTCTGAATATTTGTTATTTATCATTGATGATTGTAATAAACGATCAGGAGAAAAACTGATTGAAGTGATAACGCCGCGAAACGAGAAAGAAAAAGGTTGCCAGGTTTCAATGCTGATGTCAAAAAAAGGGAAAGAAATATTTGAAGCATTGACAAAACAAGGAGTGATCGCAGATTGGAGGGAGCCAAATGTAATTCGTATAGCTCCGGTACCATTGTATAATTCATTTGAAGATATTTATAGATTCGGTTCAATAGTTAAAGCCACAATTAGTATGATATAAAATGATCAGATGAAATGAAGGATATAACAATTATAGGCGCAGGACTTGTTGGCTCATTACTTTCAATTTACTTATCAAAGAAGGGATATAAAGTAAAAGTATTTGAACGCCGTGCTGATATGCGAAAAGAGAAGATGAGTGCAGGCCGTTCCATCAATCTTGCTTTAAGTGATCGTGGTATAAAAGCTTTGGAAGAAGTGGGGATCATGGATGAAATTAGAAAGATCTGCATACCCATGCATGGCCGGTTTATTCATAATGCAGACGGAACAACAGCTTTTCAACCTTATGGTAAGCAAGGACAGTTCATCAATTCTGTTTCAAGAGGTGAATTGAATAAAAAATTAATGGAACTTGCTGAAGAAAATGGTGCAGAGATTTTCTTCAATCACAAGTGTGAGTTCATTGATTGGAAAACAAACAAAATAACTTTTGAAAACGACCCCGAACTTCGAACTACGAACTCCGATTTGATCTTTGGTGCAGACGGTGCTTACTCAGCTGCAAGACTTCAGCATCAATTGCAGCATGACCGGTTTCAATACAGCCAGTATTATATCGATTTTGGGTATAAAGAATTAAATATACCCGCCGGCGAAAATGGAAATTTCCGAATGGAGAAAAATGCGCTGCATATCTGGCCAAGAGGAAATTATATGCTGATAGCATTGCCAAATATTGATGGTAGTTTCACCTGTACTTTATTTTTTCCTTTTGAAGGAGAACCTTCATTTGCTTATTTGAAAACAAAGGAAAAAGTAAGATCATTTTTTGAAAAAACATTTACCGATGCAGTTCAGTTAATGCCAACTTTGGAAGAAGATTTTTTCATCAATCCAACTTCATCGTTGGTCACTATAAAATGCTATCCATGGATTCGTGAAGACAAATTTGCATTGATAGGAGACGCAGCACATGCTATCGTTCCTTTCTTTGGCCAGGGAATGAACTGCGGATTTGAAGATTGCTCGGTGCTTAATAGTTTACTCGACAAACATAAAGATGATTGGGCAATTATTTTACCTGAGTACGAACAATTGCGTAAGCCGGATGCCGACGCTATAGCCGAATTGGCATTGAATAATTTTATTGAAATGCGTGATAAAATAGCCGACCCAAAATTTTTATTGCAAAAAAAAATCGAAGCAAAGCTTCATGAGAAATACCCGGATAAATGGATACCGGCTTACAGCCAGGTAACATTCAGTCCGCATATCAGGTATAGTGAAGCATTGGAAAGAGGCCAAAAACAGGAATCTATTATGAAAGAAGTGATGCAGATACCCGGGATTGGCGAGAAGTTTGAGGATAATGATCTATTCGTAAGTATTATAAAGAAAATAGAAAGCCAGGAATAATATATTTGCAGCATTTATGATTCGTCACCAGCTTGTAGAACAAATTTTTAAAAAGCAATCCTATCTCTGTGTGGGATTGGATACGGATATTACCAAAATACCCAAACATCTGCTTTTGCAATCCGACCCAGTTCTCACTTTCAATAAAGCCATAATAGATGCTACAAAAGATCTTTGTGTAGCGTATAAGATCAATACTGCTTTTTATGAGGCCATGGGAGTAAAAGGTTGGCAAACGATGGAAAGAACGGTGAAGTACATCGGCGATAAACATTTTAAAATCGCCGATGCAAAACGGGGCGATATTGGCAATACATCAGATCAGTATGCAAAAGCTTTTTTTGAAGCAATGCCTTTTGATGCGGTAACTGTAGCTCCTTATATGGGAAAGGATAGTGTGCAACCATTTTTAAAATATTATGGCAAATGGGCCATTGTTCTCGGGCTTACATCAAACCAGGGAGCCGCTGATTTTGAATTGAAGAGAATGGCCCGGGAAGATACCCGTTATGGTGTTGATGAGTTTCTTTATGAAAGAGTTTTAAAAACAGCCGCCGGTTGGGGTTCGGATGAGAACTTAATGTTTGTAATCGGAGCTACCCATCCTGATGAATTTGCTCATATACGAAAAATGACGCCAAAACATTTTTATCTCGTTCCCGGTGTGGGTGCGCAGGGAGGAAGTTTAAAAGATATTTCTGAAAAAGCATTGACAAAGGATTGCGGCATTCTTGTGAATGTAAGCCGTGCCATTATCTATGCAGGTGAAAAGGAAAATTTTGCTGAAGAAGCAAGAGCTATTGCCCAACAATACCAATATGAGATGAAAGATTATTTGAGATCTATTTAAAGATATACTTTCCTTTTGCAGCCCACCATGGATAATATTTCATTTTTAATCGTCCGGTAATTACAGCGCTGTCAGTGTTTACAAAATTTTCTACTTCACTTGAATCTTTACAGTTCATTAAAAATATACAGCGGAGATCACCATCAACTCCAATAGGTCCAGCCATTATTATCTTTCCTTCTTTTGCAAGGCGGTTGATGTTGGCCATATGGGCTGCTTGAATCTTTGCAGCACTTGCACTATCCTGGTTCCTGTTCTCACCTTTTAATAAATGTACAAGCCAGAATCGTTTCATTTCTTCTGAATAAACTGTACTGTCTTTATCAAGATCATATTTTTCGGTTTGTGTGCCCGGTTTGCCTGATTCAGGCTGATCATCACTGCATGAAATAGCCATGCAGGCGATAGAGAAAATGAGTACTATTAATCGCATGAAAAAAAATTTTTCTCAAGATAAGGATTTGTGAATTTATGCTATGACGAATGGAGAACCGAAGCCTTCACTTCACCCTCGGCTACGGAGCCAATCTGTAAACAGAAAGCCGGGTACATACTCCTGATTCAATCCCTTACCTTTGCGCCAAATCTGAAATCTTATCCCGATAATCTATCGGGACTAAATATTTAATTATACTATGGCCCGTACTGATGTTTTTCAAAGCCCGGATTATTATCTGGTGGATGAATTGTTGACTGAAGAACAAAAACATATTCGTGAAGCAGTGAGAAATTATGTGAAGAAAGAAATTTCTCCGATCATTGAAGAGTATGCACAAAAAGCGGAGTTTCCTGAGCAGATCGTAAAGCAATTGGGTGATCTTGGATGTTTTGGTCCCACAATCCCTGCGGAATATGGTGGCGGTGGTCTTGATTATATTTCTTATGGCCTGATGATGCAGGAACTGGAACGTGGCGATAGCGGTGTCCGTTCTACTGCATCTGTGCAGGGATCATTGGTAATGTTTCCCATTCATGCTTATGGAAGTGAAGTACAGCGAAAAAAATATTTGCCAAAGCTGGCAAGTGGTGAATGGCTGGGTTGTTTTGGATTAACAGAACCCAACCATGGAAGCGATCCTTCAAGTATGCTTACCAATTTTAAGGATGCCGGTGACCATGTTCTATTAAATGGAGCAAAAATGTGGATCAGCAATGCTCCCTTTTCACAAGTGGCAGTTGTATGGGCTAAAAACGAAGCGGGTGAAATTCAGGGTTTGATAGTAGAAAGAGGAATGGAAGGATTTTCAACACCTACAACACATGGCAAATGGAGTCTTCGGGCTTCTGCAACAGGAGAATTAGTTTTTGATAATGTAAAAGTCCCTAAAGAAAATATTTTTCCGGATGTAAAAGGATTGAAAGGTCCATTAGGTTGTTTAACAAAAGCCCGTTATGGCATTGCATGGGGAGTGATCGGTGCCGCAATGGATTGTTATGATACAGCATTACGTTATTCAAAAGAAAGAGAACAGTTTGGTAAACCCATTGGTTCATTTCAATTGCAGCAAAAAAAATTAGCGGAGATGATCACTGAAATTACAAAGGCACAATTGTTGAACTGGCGGCTTGGAGTGTTAATGAATGAAGGAAGAGCAACACCGCAGCAGGTGAGCATGGCAAAACGAAATGCATGTGAGGTAGCAACAAATATTTGCCGTGATGCAAGACAGATGCTTGGGGGCATGGGTATTACCGGGGAGTATCCGGTAATGCGGCACATGATGAATCTGGAAAGTGTGATCACCTATGAAGGCACACATGATATTCATTTGCTGATAACGGGAATGGATGTGACAGGGATAAATGCGTTTAAATGAAAATCTTCCTTATTGGATTTATGGGCTCCGGCAAAACCTACTGGGGCAGAAAACTGAGTGAAAAGATCAGGCTTCCTTTTTTTGATCTGGATGAGCAGATAGAATCCAATGAAGGAAAATCCATCAGCCAGGTATTTGCTGAAGAAGGAGAGGAGTATTTTCGTTTACTTGAAAAAGACACACTGCATATCATCACAGAAAGTCATGAGTCATTTATTATGGCAACAGGCGGCGGCACTCCTTGTTATTTTAATAACATTGAGTTTATGAATAAAAGAGGGACAACCGTGTGGATCAATACACCTATTGAGATGCTTCATGAACGTTTACTGAAAGATAAGGCGGAAAGACCTTTAATAAAAAATCTTGATGATGCACAATTGAAAAGTTTTATTATCAAGAAATTCTCAGATCGTAAGATCTATTATGAGCAGGCTGAAATGGTAGTGGAGGAAAATGAAAAAAGTATTGAAAAGATCGTTGAAAAATTATTTCATGCATAAAAGGTTTGTAGCTACAGGTGCTATACTTGGCGCCATTGCCGTAGCGCTGGGAGCTTTTGGTGCACATGGCCTGAAGAAAATAGTAGATGCCGAAACAGTACAAACATTTCAAACAGGCGTGCAGTATCAAATGTATCATTCACTTGCTTTATTGCTTACAGGATTGCTTTATGAAAAATGTTCGCCAGGTATGGCAAAAATAGCCGGGGTATTATTTATAGTGGGTATCATTCTTTTTTCGGGTTCACTGTATATGCTTACTGCAGGCCGTGCCGCAGAAACGGCTTCATTTGATAAAGCCGGCATCATTACCCCTTTGGGTGGAGTATCTTTTATAGCGGGTTGGCTGTTTTTGTTCCTGGCAACAGTGAGAAATAAATAGGACTATATTTTCATTGCAGCAACTGGCCTTGTCCCTGCAATGATTCATAGAGGTAGTTCAAGCATAGTTTTAGTTCCGCCGTTATTTATTATCCTGTATATACCACCGATACTTTTCATCCGACGTTCAATATTTTTCAATCCATTGCCAAATTGGCTCATCTTTTCGGGGTCCATGCCCACGCCGTCATCACTAATATCTATTTGTAATTTTCCATTTGTATTTATGACGATATTGACCTTGCCTGCTTTTGAATGCTTGAGTGTGTTATTCAATGTTTCTTTAACACACAAAAAAACATTTCTTCTTTTATCGCCGCTCAATTCCTTGTTTGAAATTTTTTCCGGCATATTCACTTTACAAAGGATAGGCGTATTATCGAAAAACTCAATGGCATATGCCCTGATATAGGAAACCAGGCTGTCAAGTGTGTCATTACTGCTGTTCATACTCCAGATGATGGCATTCATTTTATTCAGCACTTCATTTGCTGAATGGGATATCTTTTCAATTTCAAAAGGAACATTCTCCTTCATTTTATTTTTAGCGATCTCACTCATAAGCCGGATCGTTGTCATACCAGAGCCCAGTTCATCATGTATGTCGGCAGATATTCTTTCTCTTTCTTCCTGGTGAGCCTGCATTACGGCTACTTGTTTTTCCAATTCCTTTCTTTCATTTTCCATTTTCAATCTTTCCCTTTCTTTGGTTTGTTCTATCAGTTGTTTCCTGTTCTTATATGTAAGACCCATCAAAAAGAAAATAAGTTCAATCAGTAAACCGCATTCATACAGCACCAATGAATCTGCAAATATCCCGGGTAACTTGATGCTATTGCGTGTTAAAACGACCAATAATGATAAAATAGCAAATGCGAGATAAAGAAAATTACCCCAAAATAAATAGCGTAATAATTTATGGTGCCAGTTCTTTATGGCATAAACAAGAAAGATCACCATCAACACCAGTAAAAAGTTCTTGGTAAAATAGTTCTCGAGGGCATTTTCCCAATAATAATTTATCGTGCTGTAATGTATGAATGTATAAGCGGCTATTACTGACGGCAGCAGGATAATGCCACTCGAATATAATTTGTGGAGAAACGGATAATTTCTTTTGGTTTCAAGAAACCCAACCATAAAAAGCATAAAACACCAAATGCCGAGACACTGCAGTACAAAATCCATATAGCCTTCAAAGAAAAAACTTCTTTCATAGGACCGGCCATAGTAATATTGTTTTGTAAAAAGCATTAGCCCCATAAAAAAGGCATACCCGGCATAATATAAAAATTCACGATTACGGCCCTGTAAAAAATTAGCCAGTGAGAATAGCACCATCATTAATAACAAGCCACAGAAGATGTACGTAAATAAGGTGATGTTTTTTTTCTGTAATTGTAATTCCTGTACAAATGGCTTTATGTAACCCGATCTGACAATGCGTGGCCTGAAGTTATTTGTAT
>FKKE01007657.1_pt1 | contig 28870 bp, 32 predicted proteins | sample 1106331 | NCBI WGS metagenome assembly FKKE01 (sample SAMEA3931202, study PRJEB13176) | freshwater metagenome | biome: Drinking water system; feature: drinking water; material: freshwater | place: China | collected 2013-02-06
GGCGGGTCGGGCAACAAGCAGGCCTGATGCAACCTCGGCGAATACACGACGGCCCCGGACACACAGTGTCCGGGGCCGTCTAACTAAATGCCTTGAGTACCGGTTCTGCTACTTGCCCATCGCTCCGGCGGCCTCCTTCATCTCTTGGCCAGCCGCCTTCATTTCCTGACCGGCGGCTTTCATGTCTTGCCCAGCCGACATGGCGGCATCCTTGTGTTCTTCAGCCTTGGCTTTCATTTCGTCTTTGTTAGCCTTGGACTTCGCTTTCATCTCGTCCCGCTTCGCTTTCATCTTTTCCTTGTGGGCCTTCTTCATCGCCTTCATTTCGTCTCGCTTCGCCTTCATGTCGGCCTTCATGCTCTCCTTTTCGGCCTTCATCTGCTCTTTCATCTGGCCCATCTCGCCCTTCATAGCATCGTCTGCCAGGGCAAGGGTGGTTCCTCCGACGAAACACAACGCCGCGAAGGCGGCAGGGATAAGAACGCGCATGACACACCTCCTCTTTCTCTTGTGAGTGTTGGATCGACCGCGCACGGTGAACTCGGCAAGCTCGTGTCAGCGTCGCACGAGTACCGGTGCCTGTCAAGTCGGCCCGGTTCGGCGTGGCCTAAGAGCTTGGACTCCAAGCCCGGTCGTCATCAGGAAGCACCAAGAAATCTCCGTAAGATGGCTTGTTCAATTCGGGAACGGCCGCGGTCCGGGGCTGGAAAACGGAGCACAAGATAGAGACGTCCAGGTTCCGGAAGTTGAATAGTGATACGAGGTTCTGGCGAGGGGGCTTCGAGGAGGTTCGTCTGCTCCAGCAGCTTCATCTGTCGGGCGGCCTCTTCCATGAACGGGGCACACTCGGCCTTGGCAGCCTCCAGCAGTCGCCGCTCGGCATGTTCCCAATCATCATCGGCTTTGAGGGGAACGGTAACCGTATAGAGTCCGTACTCCTGACCGGGATTCTCCTTCACCAGCGGGTTGGTAAACAATAAGCTGTTGGGAAACACGGTGACCCGGCCCGTGTAAAGATGCGAGGATTGGCCTGGACCGATTTCCAGCAGCTTTGTCGCAAACATGTCGTGATCGAGGACGACGCCCCGATGTCCGGCGATTTGAATCCGGTCGCCCACCGAGTAGACCTTCCCGCCGACACGCAAGGCGGACCCGCTCCAACAGAGGATCAGTTCTTTCGTGGCCAGCACGAGCGCCGCGGCCAAGGCGACGAGTGAGACGGCGAAAGCCTGGAGTTCATGCGCCCATATCACCACCAGCCCAATCACGAAGGCAAAGACGATCGAGTTCCGGGTGGTCACCACCCATCGTCGCTTGGACTCCATCGACAACGCTTGGTTGCGCGAAATCCCTCGGACAATGAGCAGGCGGACGATGACGAGCGAGACGAGGAGGATCAGAGATTTCACTCCGTCCAATACGACCGAGCTGTCCAAGTTCATCCAACTCGCTGGCGTCATGATGTCCGTCTATAACCCCTCACCGTCCTATCAAGATCGCAGGAATTCATACCGATAGAGACGACACAACCTTGGAGACCCGATGTCTGTCCCTACTGCCGAGCCGGTCCTTCCCGCCTCAATCCGCCCCCTTCTGCGCGGGAAGCTTGGCTTGCTGTTCGACCAGGCTAATCCTTGCTTACCAGCCCTTGAAAAAACCTGCCAGCGAATTCTCAGTCTGGCAGGGGGCGCGACGGGAGCGGATCAGTTGGCCCAACTCATCAGTCGTGATCCCGGCCTCATCTGCAAGGTGCTCCAAGTTGCCAACAGTATCGCCTATAGTCCACAGCATGTCATCAGTTCGGTTCCCCACGCCGTCTCGTGGCTGGGATTGGACACGGTTCGCTCCATCGTGACCGTGACCCAGTTGGTCGAGCAACTTCATGAATGGCCGGATCGCCAACACGTCGTCAGCGGCGTGATCGCGCGCGCCCTCATGGCCGCGGTCCACGCCAACGAATTGGGGAAAGCGATCGATCAGGCTTCGTTAAGCCATCTCTTTAGTTCGAGCATGCTCTATTCCATCGGAGATCTCGCCATTGCCTATCAAGATCCGGATCTCTATCGCATGATCAGAAAGATTCCTGAAACCGCAAAGGCCAAGCCGGCGCAGATTGTCGAAGAGACCAAACTGCTCGGCGTCCCGAAGTCCCGACTGGCCCAAGCTCTTGCGCAGTCGTGGGTATTACCTGCGCATGTCGTGGAGCTGTTTTCCTTCCAACTCAGTAGTTCGGAAGGCCGGTGGCAGAGCGGTCTCCAGACCTTCAACGGGTTGATCGTCGGCTCCGCCGCTCTAGTGGATGCCATGACGGGGCCGGACTCACGACGCGCTGTTGAACGAGCCTCGCGCCCCCTGCTGGATGGCACGGGGCTGCCTTCTCACATGTTCGGTGACATCTTGGTTCGTGCACTCGATCGCGGCAAGCAATTGATCCGCTCGTCGGGGCTGTCCATGGATCAATGGGGTAATCCACCGGAGCCGTCCGAGCGCATCGTTACACGGGGGCAGTCGGATCAAGAGCTCATGGCGACAGCTCCGGCGCCGCGGGGGCCGTCGGCGATAGAAACGAATCCTCTGCAAACCCTGCAGTCGTTGCAGGCTTCCCTACAAGACGCGAAAGACCTCAACGCGCTCCTGGGCACGCTTGCCCGAGCGCTCCACCGTGACGGAGGTTTTGCCAGAGTCGGCTTGGCCCTGCTGAATCCGAACGACACCGACCAATTGATCGGACGCTTGGCGTTGGGTGTCGACCCGTCTGCCGCCTTTCTTAAGAGCCTCTCGGGCTCTCTGAGCCAAGACCATCCCTGCTTCCTCAGCTTGCTCAAGCAGCTCGATCCCCGTTTGATCGAAGACTTCTCGAAGTTGAACGGCCCCCCCGTCAGCGCTTCGTTCCTGAGCCTGTGGAAACCAAGTTCGGCGATCGTGGCCCCCTTGCGGATCGGAAACCGGCCAATCGGGATGATCTACTGCGACCGTGGGCCTTTACCGCAGCACGTACAGGCGAGAGACTTTCAGGGGTTTCAGCTCTTTTATGGACAGGCCATGCTCAGCATGAATCGATTGGCTGGTGTCCTGTAGCAACATTGGCTACTCCGCCGTCAATTGCTCACGGGTGCCCGGAACACATTCCTCTCTCTTCCACTGCTTCAGAATCTTCTCTTCATTGAAGGTCAGAGTGTAGCGATAGCAGTAGAGCATGTCCTTCGAGCCTTCACCGGCTTTTCCCAGGAGCGACGTCGCTTGCTTCGTCGCATCCGCCAATCCGGCGATATACATCGGGCTCAGTTCCTTTTCGGTCATCGGAACGCGGTAGGTCCAAACGGTGTCCCCGCCGAGCGCGGGGGTTTTCGCGGTATGCGGTGGTCCCATCCTCTCGATGACCTGCTCCTGTGTGAGGCGGTCGATGCCCCGCTTGAAGTAACTGTCGCGCCAGGGTCCGCCGCAGGCGAGCAACGAGGCTGTCGCCGCCAAGATCACGATTGCGGAAGCAGGAGGCGAGCATCTCATGATCCGGCTCATGCTCCAGGCTTGTCCTGCAATTCCCGCATGCGCTTGATGGAACAGAACAGCGCGTAGCCTTGGGCCAGCATGCCCGTCACCAGAAGTCCGAGCGCGGTCTGGAGCCAGTGGGATCCGGGTTCGTCGAGCCCGTATATGCCCAACATGAACCCCAGCGCGATCGAGACGATTCCGGCGAAGCGGGCGACCATGGCGTTCAAGCGCCAATTCATTTTTTCTGATTCAGGGGTCCGGGACATTGAGTCTACGCTACAACGGAAGGTAAGAGCGGTTCAACTCCGCTTCGCTCGTATCTCTCTGGCCCGGCCGTCCAGAGCCATGGCCTCTTCGTTCCGCCCCTGCTTGCGCAGGACGTTGGCGAGGTCTTCGAGATTTTTCGCGACTTCAGGATGGGAGCGGCCGAGGGCCTTTTCCCTGATCATGAGCGCTCGGCGGTAATATGGCTCTGCCTTCTCCGGCTGTCCTCGTGCGACCCAGAGTTGGCCGAGATTGACCGCTCCCAACGCCACGTCCGGATGGTCCGGACCCGAGAGCTTCTCTTTGATGGCCAAGGCCCTCGTGAGGAGAGGTTCCGCCTGCGCATACTGGCCATACATCCGATGAAGCACGCCGAGGTTGTTCAACGTGGCCGCCACGTCAGGATGAGTCTCGCCGTGCACGGCCTGGTAGATCTTCAGCGCTTGCAGATACACCGGTTCCGCTTCGACGTGTTTCCCCTGCCCCGCATATACCTGCGCCAACTGCGAGAGACTGACGGCCACCCTCCTGTCTTCGAACCCGAACTCCTCCGCCTTCTTGACCGCCAGGAGATAAATGCGCTCGGCCTCTGCATAGTTCCCTTGCTGCACCGCTTGCTGTCCGGCCGCCATGGCCGACTCCCACGTCTGTTGCTGACATGCGGCCCATGAGGCCATCAGGCAGAGCGCGAGAATCAGCCCTCGATTCATCGTGACCCCATCTGCTCGGCAAGTGCCTCTGCCGGAAAAGTCACGATTTCAGCCAGCGTCGGATGGTAGTGCGGCATCCGTAGAAGATCCGTGACCGTCCCATGAAAATGCATGACGGCGATCAATTCGTGAATCAGCTCCCCCGCGTCAGGTCCCACGATCTGGGCACCGAGCACGCGACCGCTCTCTGGAGCCGCCAGCAACTTAATAAACCCGTGCAGATCTCCGCGACAGAGCGATTTCCCATGGTCGGCGAACGGATACGATGAGGACAAGTACGACAGGCCCTGCGCCCGGCAAGCCCGTTCGCTCAATCCGACGACCGCGACCTGCGGCTCCGTGAACACCACTTCTGTATCGAGCCGATGGTCGAGGGTTTTCGCCGGCTTATCCGGATGGGTCGCATTGTATCCCGCGATCTCCCCCTGTTGAATCGCGAGGTGCACGATGGGGTTCAAGTCGTTCACGTCGCCGACAGCATAGATGTGTGGTTGCGACGTCCGCATGGCACCGTCGATCTTGATGCGCCCATCCTCGACGGCAACTCCTGCTTCACGAAGACCAAGATGATCGATATTGGGCCGCCGGCCAAGGGCGTGCAGAATCTCATCGCCGGTGACCTGCTGTTCCTGCCTCGCCTGCTTGACCCAGACCCTTTTCTTCTGTCCAAACGATTCGATCTTGAGCAGTTCGGCCTCGGTCAGGACGTCGATTCCTTCCTCGGTAAAGGCAGACTCGACCGCCTGTCCGATGTCGTCATCCATCTCGGAAAGCAATGTTCGACCTCGCTGGACGATCGTCACTTTGGTGCCGATCCTGGCAAAGAACTGCCCCAGCTCGACGGCCACAGGCCCACCGCCTAGTACGACGATCGAAGCGGGTTGTCTCCGCAGATCCAAGATCGTATCGCTTGTGTGGAAGCCGGCTTCCGCCAGTCCCGGGAGCGTAACGTCGTTGGGACGAGAATCGGTGGCGACCACGAAGGAACGGGCGGTGACGATCGTTCCAGCGACGGCAATCTGATGCGGCGAGCGAAACACGGCCTTCGCCTCATAGAGGGTGAATCGGGGATCCCTCAACTGGCGAATGCGGTAGTCGGCAAACTCCCTCACCAACCGGTCTTTCCGGTCCACGATAGCGGCAAGATCCGCTTGGATCGGCGTCTCAGACAATCCGAACGTCTTGGCCTTGCGCAGCAGCGCGGCCACCTCGCTCGAGCGGAGCATCGCTTTGGTGGGCATGCAGCCCCGGAGTATGCAGAGGCCGCCGAGCGGGCCATGGTCCACGATGGCCACGTCGGCCCCGGCGTCGCGTGCCGTCCGTGCCGCGGCATAGCCGGCCGAGCCTCCTCCGATGACAACGACGTCATGGCTGCGGTTCATGGGTGAAACACCTGGGATTCTCTCGTTGGATTCCGTATAGTACGAGGTTTACAAGGATACACGATGATCAAACCAGGCCGCTATCGGCACTACAAGGGCCAGGATTATCAGGTGATCGGGGTGGCCCGGCATTCGGAGACCGAAGAGCACTTCGTGGTCTATCGGGCCCTATACGGCGATCAAGGTCTCTGGATCAGGCCCGCCGCCATGTTCATCGAATCCGTGACAGTCAAAGGCCGTGTGGTCCCGAGGTTTCAGTTCCTCGATGACCCATGAATCCAGGTTCGGCAATGACCGGATCTGCTGACCAGTCCCGCCCCGACTTAAGTAGCCGCCGATCGCTACCGATAAAGGCGACGAGGAGGGACCATGCCTGTCGTCGTAAGTATCCACGGCGTCGCCGAACCCTATTCGATCCAGCCTGGTCAGACCCGCTCGCTTCGCCCTGAATCGGCCGATTCCGCCGGAAACCACCGCGAACAGCGCCTCCCTCAAGGGCGGTCCGCTCAGGCCGCCTATCAGCGTCAGGCTCTCGTCGAGCAACCTGCAAAGCCGGCGGTGTTGGCGCGCGATCTCATGACGACCCCGGTCTTGACGCTTCCCTCGGACAGCACCCTGGTCGACGCGTGGGAGATCATGGCGAGGCGCGGTTTCAGCCATGTTCCCGTCACATCGGTGCATGGCGTGTTGGTAGGGATGGTCTCCGACCGAGACGTGTTACACTACGCGCCCGAGCTAGTGCTGAGGGGAAGCGGCGGACAAGTCGTCTATAGAAGGCTGGCAGAGATCCTCTCACCCCGCCTGATCTCCGCGACCCCGGTCACGGAGATCCGCGACATCGCCCGCGTGATGTTGGCTGAATCGATTCATGCTGTCCCGATCCTGGATCCTCAGCGCCATCCGATCGGCATTCTGACCACGCAGGATCTGCTGCGGGGAATCGCGCACCACGGGCCGCTGGAACTGTGGACCTAAAGCTCCGTTGGTCACGCGAGCCATCGCCACGTTGAAAAAGTCGCAGCCTGCCCCACCCGATTCCCTGACGGATCGAGAACGGTCCAGACGAGGGCGTTCTCGACCAAGAAGCGCCGGCCGGACGAGGTGATTCGCACGCCTCGATAGCCCTCATAGTAGCCGTGTCTCCGTGCAGCCTCCAGCAGGCGTTCCCGTTCTGCTCGATTGACCGGTTCTGCCGTGAGACGGGACGGCATCGCCAAGAGTTGTTCCCACGTGAGTTCCCACAGCATTAGGGCCGTTCGATTGCCGTAATTCAAGATCGGGTCGGCTTCGGCCCCGTGGGAAACGACGACGATCGGTGCTTCAAAGAGGGCCTGTGAATCGAGGTCGCGGAACCCCTTCCTTTCCACCAGGTCCCGTCCCGTCCAATGTCGGTGACTGTCCAGCAACCATCGGCTCCACTCTACTACACGAGGATCGTTGGCTATTTCGTCTGTCACAAGACTGACCCTTTCAAAAGCTGAATATCCAGCCGGTCGTAACACGTCCCTTTTGATGACGCAAGCTGCAGGGATCGCCCTTGTCAATGGCCTAGGATCTCTCTGTATAATGGTGCCTTCCTGAACGTCGGTATCAAGGAGTAGCCATGGCAGGGAACACGTTGTTCGACAAGATTTGGGAGTCCCACGTCGTACGTTCTGAGCCGGACGGGACGACTTTGCTCTACATCGATCGTCAACTCGTCCACGAAGTCACGTCCCCCCAGGCTTTCGAAGGTTTGAAATTGTCCGGGCGAAGGCCCCGTCGTCCTGGGGCCACGTTGGCCGTGCCGGACCACAACGTTCCGACGACGGACCGGAGGCTCGGGATCGCCGATCAGGTGAGCGCCCTCCAAATCCAAACCTTGGAGGACAACTGCCGCGAATTCGGCATCACGCTGTTCGGCATGAACGACATCCGCCAGGGAGTCGTCCATGTGATCGGTCCTGAGCAGGGCTTCACGCTGCCAGGGACGACGATCGTGTGCGGAGATTCGCATACTTCCACCCACGGCGCGTTTGGCGCGCTCGCATTCGGCATCGGGACGAGCGAGGTGGAGCACGTCCTCGCGACACAGTGCCTGGTTCAGAAACGGCCTAAGACCATGGAGATCCGTGTCGACGGCGCCCTCTCCGAACACTGTTCAGCCAAGGATATCGTGCTCGCGATCATCGGGAAGATCGGAACGGCGGGCGGCACTGGTTACGTGATCGAATATACCGGGTCGGCAATCCGCGCGCTCAGCATGGAAGGACGTATGACACTCTGCAACATGTCCATCGAGGCTGGAGCCCGCGCCGGCATGGTTGCGCCAGACGAGAAGACAGTAACGTACATCAAAGGCCGTCCGATGGCCCCGAAGGGCGTGCTCCTTGACCAAGCCGTGAGGGCTTGGGAACAACTGAGGACTGACCAGGACGCGAGATACGACTCGACCGTCACGCTCAAAGCAGAAGACATTGCTCCTCAAGTGAGCTGGGGAACGAGCCCCGGCATGGTGACCGGCGTCAACGGGAGAGTGCCGGATCCGGCAGCGATGCGGGACGAGAAGGAGCGCAAGGCGGCCGAGCGGGCGCTGGAGTACATGGGCTTGAAGGCCAACATGCCGATCACCGACATCGTAATCGACAAGGTCTTCATCGGATCCTGCACAAACTCGCGTATCGAGGATCTTCGCCTGGCAGCCAGCCTGGCGCGCGGGAAGAAAGTGGCGAAGACCGTTCACGCGATGGTGGTGCCGGGATCCGGCCTTGTCAAGCAGCAAGCCGAGGAGGAGGGTCTCGATCGGATCTTCAGCGAGGCGGGTTTTGAATGGCGTGAAGCGGGCTGCAGCATGTGTCTTGCCATGAACGCCGACGTGCTGAAGCCAGGAGAACGATGCGCTTCCACGAGCAACAGGAATTTCGAAGGCCGCCAGGGCGCGGGAGGCCGTACTCATCTCGTCTCGCCGGCCATGGCCGTCGCCGCCGCCGTTGAAGGCCATTTCGTCGACATTCGCCATTGGAGATAGAGGTGTTATGAACGCGTTTACGACTCTGACGGGATTGGTTGCGCCGTTGGACCGGGTCAACGTTGATACCGACCAAATCATTCCGAAGCAGTTCTTGAAAACGATCAAACGGACTGGACTGCGGGAAGGGCTCTTCTACGACTGGCGCAGGAAGGCTGACGGTTCACCGGACCCAGACTTTTTCTTGAATCAACCGCGCTACCGCGAAGCCACGATCCTGCTCACGCGAGACAATTTCGGTTGCGGTTCTTCGCGCGAGCACGCCCCATGGGCTCTGCTCGACCAAGGATTTCACTGCGTGATCGCGCCGAGCTTCGCGGACATCTTCTACAACAACTGTTTTCAGAACGGGATCCTCCCCGTCACCCTGAAGGCCGACGAGGTACAGGCGCTGATACAAGCCGCTCTGGCCACATCCGGATACCGCCTCACGGTGGATCTCGGCGCACAGACGGTCGCGGCACCGTCGGGAACCGTCTATCGATTCGAGATCGATCCATTCAGGAAAGATTGTCTTTTTCGAGGGCTGGATTCGATCGGGCTCACGCTGCAACACGAAGCGGCCATTCGTTCGTACGAAACCAAGCGGAAAACCGAAGCGCCCTGGCTGTTTGCCGACCTCCAAGGGTGAGAAAGGGGCTGCCCGTGAACTGGTCGACGATCCTGTTTCCTGTCATGTGGCTCTGGCGACCAAAACTCTTTCTGACTCTCGTCTTCTTCGTCGCCACAGCCTATCTGCTCGTCGCGTTCAACTACAGCTATTCGGACGGTAACCGGGCCGGATACATTCAAAAGTTCTCGAAGAAAGGCTGGTTCTGCAAGACCCACGAAGGAGAACTCGCGATGACCACCGTCCCCGGTGTGGCGCCGGTGTTGTGGGAGTTTACCGTCTGGGATGAGAACGTGGCGGCGCAATTGAACCAGATGATGGGCAAACGGCTGGTCCTGCACTACAAGGAGTTCCGCTATCTGCCCTCGACCTGCTTCGGCGAGACGACGTATTTCGTGGACCGCGTGGAAGTGCAGGAATAGCGTGACGAACCGTCATAACCACCCTTTCCTTCTGAAGCCCATCAACATCCCGATTCCCACCAGCGCCATCACAACCAGCACGGACGGATAGCCCCAGGGCGATTTCAGTTCCGGCATGTGATCGAAGTTCATGCCGTAGATGCTGGCGATGAAGCTGAGCGGCATGAAAATCGTCGTGATGACGGTCAGCACCCGCATCACTGCGTTGAGCCGGTAACTGACGCTCGAGAGATAGATATCGAGGCTGGCTGACACCATTTCGCGCAACGTTTCGATCGTGTCGACGATCTGGACCACATGGTCGTACACGTCGCGGAAGAACACTTTCGTCTGGTGCTGAAAGAACGGGCAATCCGAACGAGACAGATTGTTCATCACGTCGCGAAGCGGCCAGACCCCGCGCCTGAGGAACAAGAGCTGCCGTTTCAGAGCGTGAATCTCCTTGAGCGTCTCCGGCTTCGGATCCGCCACCACGACCTGCTGCAAGGCCTCGATTTTTTCCCCGAGGAACTCAAGTACCGCAAAGTACTGGTCCACGATCGCGTCCACCAGGGAATAAAGCAGATAATCCGCTCCGGTCTGCCTTAGCCGCCCTTTGCCGCCGCGCAATCGCTCCCGCACGGGTTGGAAGACGTCGCTCCCGTTCTCCTGAAACGACAACACGAAATTCCGCCCCAGCACCAAGCTGACCTGTTCGACGACGATGTCGTGGCGTTCCGTCAACGTCAGCATCTTCATGACGAGAAAGAAGTACGTCTCGTAGTCGTCGAGCTTGGGACGCTGATCGGTGTTGGCGATGTCTTCGAGCAGCAGGGGATGGAGCGAGAACTGCTTGCCGAACGATTCGAGCACGTCCATCTTGTGCACCCCGCCAACGTTTGCCCAGACTACGGATTCATCGCTGGGAGGCGACAGGAGATCGGGCCGGTCGACCTCTTTCTCCTCGCAACCGGTGCCGGAGTAGTGAAAGACGTTGATGGTGATCCTGTCCGTCTTTTTCTCGCCGATGTGGACGAGCGTACCGGGTGGAAGCCCGGTCTTGCGGGATCGTTTCTGGACGAGCTTCATGACGCAGGCCTCAATGTGCCCTTGCTTGTACGCAGGTTGCCCCACCGGGTCAAGAGGGGCGGTAGCCCCTTCAACACTTCCGCTTTTCGACCGGCACCGGACCTGTTACTCTATCGCCACGCGATCGAGGATGTTGATCTCATGCAAACCGAGCTGCGTATTCTGACAGACACGCTGAGAATTGCCGGGGCCAGAGCCTTGGAGCTTTCGAATCGAGGCTTCGAGGTCCATACCAAACGTGACCGCTCGCCCGTTACCACGGCCGACCTGGAGGTGAATCGCATTCTCTCTGAGATGCAACGGAAACATTTCCCGGACGACGGCTGGCTCTCTGAAGAGTCTCCCGACGACCAACTACGACTCGGCAAGAATCGCCTCTGGATTGTCGATCCAATCGATGGGACCAAAGCGTTCGTAAACCGGATCCCGGAATTCTGCATCTCCGTGGGATTGATCGAAGGCTGCCGGCCTGTGCTCGGAGCCATCTTCAACCCCTCGACCGATGAACTTTTCACCGCCATGAGGGGTCAAGGCCTGTGGCTGAACGGGCACCCGTTGATCCCGTCTCCTCCATCGGACGGAATCCCACTGGTGACCGTGAGTCCGTGGGAGTTTCGAAACGGGCGGTGGAACGGTCTCGAAGCGCTCGTGCAGTGCCGGCCGATGTTATCCATCGCTTACGCCCTCTCTCAGGTCGCTGCGGGCCGTGTCCAGGCTACCCTCACGATCGAGCCGGAGAACGAATGGGATCTGGCGGCAGGCGTGCTGCTCATCGAAGAAAGCGGCGGGAGGGTGGCGGACGCGGAGGGCCGCGGCTTTGTCTTCAATCAGCCGATCCCGCGTTTCCACGGCGTCGTCGCCGTCGCCGCTACGGCAAATCGGGAATTGCATCCGCTCCTGCAAAGTCACGCGACTCGCGCTCGCGGCGCGAGAAAGGCCTCATGAGCCCGACCAAACACGTCGCGCTGCTGGGAACCGGCCTCCTGGGTCGGGCGGTAGCGGAACGGCTGCAGGCGCTCGGGTATCAGGTCATCGCCTTCAACCGCACCGCCGACCACGCTCGGCCGCTCAGGGAGCACGGCATCGCGGTCGTCAACAGGCCGGAACTGGCGATCGAGCAGGCGGATCATGTCCTGTTGCTCCTCACGGACGCGTCAGCCGTTCGCTCAGTCCTGCTCTCACCTGCCTGCGCCGCAGTGCTTCGCGGGAAAACCATCGTTCAGATGGGGACGATCGGATCGGTTGAAAGCCAAGGGCTGCAGAGGGAGGTCGAGGGCCTTGGGGGAATTTATTGTGAAGCACCGGTACTCGGAAGCCTGGCTGAGGCGAAAGCCGGCATGCTTCTCATCATGGTCGGAGGGACTGAAGAACAGTTCAAGAATCTGACCCCATTGCTTACATCGCTCGGCCACGAACCCCGGCTCATCGGACCGGTGGGCAAAGCGGCCGCGCTCAAACTCGCGCTGAACCAGTTGATCGCGGCGGAGATCACCGCCTTTGCCTTGAGCCTGGGCATCGTCCGGCGTTCCGGTATCCCCGTTGAGAGTTTCATGGCGCTGTTGCGACAGAGCGCGCTCTATGCTCCTGCGTTCGACAAGAAACTTCCCAGGCTGCTGAAGCGCGACTATCACAACCCGAACTTCCCGACGAGCCATCTCCTAAAAGACGTGGAGCTATGTGCGGCAGAAGCCGGTACCCTTCATCTCCCGACCGAGAGTCTTGAGGGAATCCGGGGGATCTTGCGGCAAGCCATGACGAGAGGATTTCGCCAGCAGGACTATTCGGCACTGTACGAAGCCATTGATCCGGGCTGAGGCGCGAGGCCGGGACTAGGGCATGAAAGAAGGGGCGGATTGGGGGGTCTTCCTGGTCAGGTGGAAGGTTCCGCCTTTTTCTATCGGAGTCCTATCCGTCCCGATGCGGGTGTACCACCACTGGCCATCACCCTCCGAAAAATCCGATGAGAACTTGACGGTGAACCCCCCCTCGCGGTCATTCTCCTTCTGAAGCCACATACCCTTCCAGGTATGGTCGGACAAGTCAATCGTTTCGAACCGGCCCTCTTTCCACGGATAGGTGCCGTTCCCACGCTCGTCGAGTGTGAGCGTCACGACCGCGCCGTCTTCGTACTCCCATTCACCGGCCAACACGCGACGGTCGTCGGTCGTTCCGGAAGAAGACGGAGTCCGAGATGGGGGAGGTTGGTCCCGGACACCCGGTCCGGTCGTGCAGGCGGTTATGGCGCTGCAGATGACGGCCCCCGCAGCGAGTGTTACCCATTTCGAGCGCATTTTGAATTTCATACCACGAGATCGGCGTACCGACAAGTAGTCCGACCATCTGGTCAGGCTAACCGGGCGATTCTTCGGCAGGCTTCGTCGATGTCCGCGTCCGTCTTGGCGTAGCTGAATCGAATAAAACGTGATCCTTCCCTGCCGGAGAAGAAGGCTTCGCCGGGAACACCGGCAACTCCGACAGCCTTGAGGATGTGTATCGCCCGTTCCTTGCCGGTCTCACCGGGAATCCTCGACGCATCGGCCAGCACATAGTAGGCGCCCTGCGGAATCGAGGGCGAAAGGCCTGCATGGGTCAGCGCCGTGCAGAACCGATCACGTTTGGCTTGATAGTCCTTGGCCAACTGCAGATAAAATGACTCCGGTAATTCGTTGATGCCGGCCGCCACGCCGGCCTGGAGCGGAGTCGGAGCGCAGACATAGAGTAGATCGTTCATCGCGCCGATCGCTTGAGCCCACCGCTCTGCGGCCACGCTGTAGCCGATGCGCCACCCGGTCACGCTGAACGTCTTCGAATAGCCACCGATCGTGATCGTCCGTTCCGCCATGCCAGGCAAGGAGGCCATGCTGACATGCCGACGGCCGTCGTAGAGAAAATACTCGTAGATCTCGTCGGTGAATACGAGTAGATCCCGATACCGCGCGACCTCGGCGATGTGTTCCAGTTCTTCTCTGGAGAATACTCTCCCGGAGGGATTGCCGGGAGTATTCACGATTACAGCCTTCGTTCTGGGCGTGATCGCCTGTTCAAGGTCGGCCGGCGAGAACGTCCAGTCAGGGGCCCGCATCCGTACCGCGACCGGGACGGCTTCGACTGCCTGCAGCGCGCTGATGTGATACTGGTAGTAGGGCTCGAAGAGGACGACTTCGTCACCGGGATTGAGAAGAGCCAGGCAGGCGGAATGGAACGATCCCGTGGCTCCGCAACTGACGGTGATCTCCGTCTCCGGGTTCGCGTCGATCCCATTGTCCCGTCGCAACTTCATCCCAAGCGCCTGTCGCAGGTCGGGCAAGCCGTCGAAGCGGGAGTATACGTTTTGTCCCCGTTCCATCGCTGCGGCGGCACCCCGGAGAACCGATTCGGGTACCGGCGTGTCGCAGACCCCTTGGGCCATGTTCAGTCCCTTCTCTGCGACGCAGGCTTGGGTCATCGCCCGAATTTCCGAGTGCCCAAGCCGAGCCACCCGCGAATTCACGCTTCGTTCGCTCATGCTCCCGCCTCACATTCATCCCTTTGTCGCAGAGCTCGTCGGCAAAGGTCAAGGTCGGACAAGCAGGCGAGTGCTCGCGGGGGCCTCTCGGAAGACCTACGTATTGCCATTTAGATTATCTTCCGACTGTGGTACAGTGCCGCCGTTGAACCTGGGATCTCCCTCATCAGAGGTACTGCTCCCGAGGAAGGCGCTTCGACGCCGAGGCGGTACGCTTGTACCGATGGAGGTCGCTGTATCGTATGACCGATGATGTCGTTGATCAGCCGGGATCTTCTGATCTCTCCGATGCCGAACAGCGTGAGCGACGCGGGCGTCGGTTGAGGGTGAATCGCCGGCTTTTCTTCTTCGGAGAGGATGAACTGGAAGGCGAAGCCACCATCCTCGACCTCTCGACGGGCGGGTGCCAAGCGACTTCTGTGACGGAAGTGAAGGTGGGGGCGACGCTGAAACTTTCTCTCTTCCTTCAAGACCAGCCGTGGCCGTTGCGTATCGACGAGAGCGTTGTTCGGTGGGTCAGGGGGGAAAGTTTCGGACTCGAGTTCACCGGCATCAGACCCGCCCAGCGCGAGCGGCTTCGGGCGCTCGTAATGAAGGGGACACATTAGCCTTCGGCCCCGTTTCGCTGCGAAGACGATCGCCTGCCTGACGATCGACCTTCTTGTACAGACGGTAATACTTCAGCACGTTCTTTACGTACGACCTGGTTTCTCGAATGCGCGGAACCTTGTGTCCCCTCACGCGATGAACCCCCGCATTGTAGGCGGCGAGCGTCAGCGGCAGATCCCCATGGTACAGGTTCATCAGATGACGCAACTGTTTGGCTCCGCCCCTGATGTTCTGGATAGGGTCGTGCGGATCCGCAACACGCAGAGTGGCGGCCGTATCCGGCGTCAATTGCATAAGGCCCACCGCCCCCTTCCTCGACACGGCATGTTGACGAAAACCTGATTCCACTTTGATGACGGCCCGCAAGAGGGCCGGTTCAAGTCGGTACCGTTTCGCATAGTAGGTGATGGCCCGCCGGATCTCCTGCTTGCTGTATCGAAGGGGTCCCTCGTAGTCAGACTTGGTCTGTGACGGGAACGCCAGAATCCCCGCCCCCACCACGATTCCGGCGAGCAGCAGCGAGAACAAGCGGCGATAACGTGGTTCGGATGCCATACGAATTTCTGCGTAGATTCTCCTCTGAGTCGCCATGGATCCTTAATAAGAATGTCAACATTCGTGCCAGGGCCGAGGTGCGCTAAGCCTTGGAGAGCATGGGAGAACGGGATGGGAAGGGTTGTTCAATCGATGTCGGGCATGACTCCTTTTTGAGCCATGCGCCTTGGGCAGGGGTCTTGTCGAGAGACCGAACTTCAGCTGCCCCAGAGCGAGGCCAGTCGCTGGGCCCGGCCGCAACTGAACTTGTAGTATTTGTAGCGAATCGGATTCTTCTTATAGAAATCCTGGTGATACTCTTCGGCGGGAAAGAACTCGGTGGCGGCCACAATTTGGGTGACGATGGGAGACGTGAATCGTTTTGATTGCTCGATGCCTCGCTTGGAATCCTCTGCTCGTCTTTTCTCTTCGTCGTTTCCGTAAAAAATCACGGCGCGGTACTGGGTCCCGTGGTCGCAGAACTGCGCGTTCGGCGTGATGGGATCGACGTTCTTCCAAAACGCCTCCAGGAGTTGCGTATAGGAGACTTTTGAGGGATCGTACCGGACCTCCACAGACTCTGCGTGTCCCGTGCGTCCGGATGACACTTCTTCGTACGAAGGGGCCTTCACGTTTCCACCCATATAGCCTGACACAGCTTCCAAGACGCCGTCGACCTTCTCAAACGCTTCCTCCATGCACCAGAAACATCCGCCGGCAAAATAGGCCTTCGACGGTGACGAGATCTCGGCCGCCGACGCGCCCCTCTGTCCAACCGATCCGATCGCAACCATCGCGAGTAGCCAAACGTACACGACCTTTGTCCATTTCAGACCCTTCATGCCGGAATCCTCCTTATGGCTACGTCGGTCGGCGCTTGCGTTCCTTACAGCGGAGTATACGGCCCTCGCATTGTCATGGATGTTTCGGTATGATCGAATTATGAAGCCGCCCGCGCGCCTTCCTATCCTGTTCCTGATCCTGTTCATCTCAAGCCTCGTGACGGGATGCGCCTCGTGGTTGAGCAAAGGGGAGCCGCCCGAGGTACTTGTCACCAACATCACTCCGCTAGAATCTACTCCGTTCGAACAACGACTCCAGGTCGATCTTCGAATCCGAAACCCGAACAACTTCGATCTGCTGGTCACGGGCATTGACTTCAAGCTGAACGTCAACGGAAAACGCCTTGCCCGGGGGCTGGGAAACAAGGAGCTGACCATTCCAAGACTCGGCGACGCCGTGCTGTCCGTCCAGACGAGCACGTCGACCTTCGATGTGATCCGTCAGATCTTGAACTTCTCTCAGAAGCAAGATCTCGCGTACGAAGTCTCGGGCGTGTTGCATGTGAAGGATGACCGCATGCCGTTCGACAATTCCGGCCTGCTGTTGGAGAACGGTCACCTCTCCGGTTCACTGCCCGCCCAATAGACCGGTCTTTTCTAGCTTGAAGCAACCTCAAGGACGGACGCTCGCGGGGACGTAGGCCCGGCTAGAAACGACCCCATGGCTGAGGTCCCTGCATGCCGGCTGGATCGTCCTGTTCAAACCGCTTGAGGATGACGTCGATCGCATCTTCAGGGGTCTGCACGCTGGAGACGAGCGATCCCCCGAGCTTCTTGAAGAATTTCTCTTCGACCGGTGTCGCGCCGAGCAGCACGACTTCCTTGCCCGCCTTGAGCGCCAACGCCACCTCTGAGACGGTTCCCGATCCGCCGAGGCCGCAGGCCACGATGACTTGACTGGAAAGCACACAGATGTTGTTTCTGGCGCTGCCCATCTCTGTGATGATCGCCACGTCCACGAACTTCGACACCTTATCCCGTGTCGACGGCAAGACCCCGATCGTCAGACTGCGCGCGACTTTCTTGGCACCTTGGTTGGCTGCATGCATGACGCCGACGTCGCGCCCGCCCGTCAGCAACACCCACTCGCGGCGCGCAATGAGCTCGCCGAGAATCCGCGCATTCTCCACGTCCTTTCGTCTGGCCTTGGCGGGGCCCATCACCCCGACGACGTAGCGCATGGTCGACGTCTCCTCCGGTCTTAGCTGGCGGATTGTAGCCGTTTCATCAATGCCCTTTCAAAGTCATAGGTCGCCGCGCTCCACAACCGGGGCGGCAACGAAACCGCATTCGGAGGGCGGGTCCCACCGACAGGCCCCTAGAAACGCGAGGAGGCGAGGGCGACATCGGCGTATGTCCAAGCCTTCTCGAAGCGCCCGGTTACTTCGTCGGCATCGCCATTCCTCTGCTGCGCCTTTAAGCTTTGAGCGAGTCCGAAGAGTCCCCAGCCGTTCTCCGGGTAGCGTTTCACGTCGGCCCGATATTCAGCCTCCGCTTCAGCGGGCCGACGGGCCAGCAACAGAACCGGCCCAAGATAATGTCGGACGGAGAGGGGCCAGAGCGGAGGTTCGGAATATTGGAGCGTATCTTCGAGCCTCACGGCTTCTCTCAATGCTTTGATCGCTTCCTCGTAACGCTGCTGGCGGGCGGCCAGGTCGCCGGCCAGCAGCCGTTCGGCTATCTTGAGTTGATCCCGTTCGATCCGCTCCTCTGGTGATTTGGTGCGTCTGATCTGTTTCGTCAATCCGGCTAGGGCGACGTGTTCTCCCGCCGCCCCTGGGAGCCGCCCTGTGGCAGCCAACCCGAGCCCCCGCCCCAACCGCCAAATCCCCTCGACGAGACGCAATCCTTTTGGGGGTGGCGGTTCTTTCAGCACCTCCTCCCAACGCCCGAATCGAATCAGCGAGAACAGTTTGGCCGGCAGATACTGCTCTTTGATCGGGTCTTTTCTGGCTTCCTCCTCGGTGATCGTGGCGAGTAGAGACTCCGCGGCCTTGATCGACTCCATACTGCGTCCTTCCATCACGAGCGAGGACCAGAGGAAATGGAGATTATGGCTGTAATACCCGTCGGCATAGTCGCCGGACTGATGTTGCTGGGCAAGGTATAGCTCGTCGACTTTTGCCGCCGCGGCGTTGCGTTCTGCGGATTCATGATATTTCCCGACTCGCGCGTAGATATGGGCCGGCATGTGCACGAGATGGCCGGCACCCGGCATGAGTCCCGGCAGTTTGTCGGCGCAGGCTAGAGCCCGGTCCGGATGCGGCGAGGCCTCGACCGCATGGATGTAGTAGTGGCAGGCTCCTGGGTGATCCGGGCTACGGGCCAGCACCGTCTCCAGCGTCGTCACGATTTCCTCCGTACCCGATTTCGGCCTGCCGTCCGTGGTCCAGAGATCCCAAGGTCGAAGGTCCATCATCGCTTCGGCGAAGAGAGCGCCCGCATCGTGATCGTCCGGGAATCGGTGCCAGACTTGTCGCATGGCGTCGGCGTAGGCTCTGTCGAGCGCTTCGCGTTTCGCCCTTTTCGCCGAGACGTATCGTTTCGTGAGGGCGTCGATATAGGCCCGCTCTTGTTCATTCGCCTTGTCCAAACGGGTCCTGGCCTGACGAACCGCCTCGAGTGCGCGGCGTTCCTCATCCTTACTCATCGGCGCGTTGATGTTCGGCCCCAGGGCGAGGGCAATCCCCCAGTACGGCATCGGCGCGCCGGGATCCAACCGCGATGCTTCTTCGAAGGCACGAATCGCCTCCTCGTGATTGAACCCGAAGACCAAGCGCAACCCTTGATCGAAGTACTTCTGGGCCGAATCGGAGGTCGTAGAGATCGGGTGGTGCAGTGAGCCAAGATTCTCGAACAGCGGCGGCGCGGCCTCGGCGAATCCCCCCGCAGCCGCGGCGAGAATGGCGAGCACCCAGAGACCGATGTGTTCGAATCGAAGACTTCTCACGGCCCTAGTCATGATCGATGTTGCGGATCACCACCGCTCTCCCCCGGTCATCCAGCCAGGCTTCAATCCGATCGCCGACGTGAGCCGGACGGTCGATCCTCGTATTTTCGTCATGTGGAATCTGGCGCTCGAGGCCTTCTCCAGGCTGGATGATGTAGGCGCCGCCCTCGATTTCTATCACCTGCCCGGACAACGACGGAGCACCGACGGAGAACAGTCTGACTTGCCACTCGGCCTGAGAACCCAACGTCCCGCGCACGATACCCTGTCCCATGATTTCTTGATCGAACTTGCCGAACGTGCCGCACCCTCCGCTGAGCCCGGCCACAAGACAGATCGTCAGCGCTACTGCCGCTCTTCGATGCATCCGGCCTCCTTAGAACCTGGTCACACTCGAAAAGTTGAAATCACGGATCAGCATGGCGGGAACCAACAACTTCCCGGTCTCCGACGTAACGGCCTCGAACGGCCCCGTGAATCCTTCGATCTGATTGAACGCACGCAGGGGACTTTCATGAAAGCGGAAGTTTTTCACCGCCGAGACGATCTGGCCGTCGTCGACGAGGAACGTACCATCTCTCGTCATTCCTGTCAGCGTCAAATCCGCCGGATTGACCGTACGGATGTACCAGAAGTTCGTCACCAGGATCGCGCGGTCCGTCTGCTTCATCAGGTCGACGACCCGGCCGGCCGTCACGTCGGACGTGGACAGGCAGGGGGCTTCAAGCGTCGGCAGCACTTTGATGCCGCGAGTCCACGCGGTGAATCGGTCGTACGCGAGCTGCCTCAGCACTCCCTGATCGATCCAGGTCGAGGCCTCGCTGGGGAGGCCGTCGGCCGTGAAGCCCGTCCCCAACAGATCCGCGTGGTCGGGCAGGTTTTGCAGCGTCAGCCGTTTGTCGGCGACGCGCTGGTTCAGCTTCCCGGAAAAGGGGCTCGTCCCCTTTTCATAAGCCTTAGCGTCGAGCATCCACATGAAGCCGGTCAAGAGGCCGGCGACGGCGGCCGGTTCGAGAATGACTGAGTAGCGGCCGGGCGGGAGCTCCCAAACATCGACGCTGCGCTTGGCCTTGTCGATCGCCGTCAGCGTCCGCTCCTGGATCCTCAGGTGGTCCAACGAACGGTGGGCTGCGGCGCTCCATCCGGTGGCCTCGCCCGCCTGAACCGTGAGGCTGAACCGCGCATCGGTACGTTCTTCGTGGGCGAATAGCCCGTTGCTCGCGGCCACGCCCACGCAAGAGATAGAAGAGGACACGATGCCGGCCGCCTGCAAATTTTCGATCCGACAGTGCGTGATCGCCTCGTTGCAATACTCCAATCGCCTGGCCGGCCCTGCCGAAGCGGTTTCCGGCCTGGCCGTAGCGCGGGGCACGAACGTCCGCGGATCGGGCGGCGGGAGATACTCCGGATCGTTCGGTGAAGCCTTGGCGATGCGCTCCGCCCGTGCCAGCACCTCTTGGAGCGCCCCCGCCGTAAAATCCGTCGTGCTCGCCGTGCCGCGCCGTTTGCCGAACGCGACGGTGACCGTCAAGGTGCCCCGTCTGCTGTCGACGTTCTGCACGACTTGACTGTTCGCGAATCTCGTCGTGCCGCCGTGCTGGTCATGGAGTGAGACGGTCGTGTCGTCTCCCTCGGACCGCTTCAGTACAAGATCAGCCAGAAACCGGAACTCATCCCGGCCGGTCAGCTTGGGCCATTTCTTGTCCGTCGTCACGGCAGCAGTCATCCCTTGATCACATCCACGCGGCGAAAACGGGCCGGCGACGCCGCGTGGGTCATCCAGCCGGATTGGCCCGGCTGTCCCTTCCCGCAGGTGATGAATCCGAAACGGCGACGGAGCGACCGGTCGGCGACACCGTCGCAACTCCCCCAGAACTCCGGCGTGATCCCGTGATAGATCACGTCCCGAAGCATGTGCGTGCGTGTACCGTTTTCGATGAGCCAAAAGGCGTCCCCGCCGAATTGAAAGTTGTAGCGGCGCTGGTCGATGCTGTACGAGCCGTGGCCTTCGATGTAGATGCCTCGTTTCACGTCTGCGATCAATTCGTCGAGAGAAGCCCTTCCGGGTTCGAGCCCGATGTTGGCGATCCGGACCATCGGGACACTGCCCCATCCGTCGGCACGGTTAGAGCCCTTTGAGCGGATATCGCCGATCTTGCCGGCCACTTCCCGATTCGTGCAGTACCCGACGAAGAGGCCCTCGCGGATGATGTCCCACTTCTGGCAGGCGACACCGTCATCATCATAGCCGGTCGCAGCCAAGGTTTCCTGCTCCGTGTTGTCGGCGACAAGGTTCACGTGGGGGGACCCGTATCGGAACGTGCCTCGCTTGTCCGTCGTAAGAAAACTCGTGCCGGCATAGTTCGCTTCGTAGCCCAAGGCCCGGTCGAGTTCGCTCGGATGGCCGCACGATTCGTGAATCGTCAATGACAAGTGTTCCGGATCGAGCACAAGATCATAGGTGCCCGGCTGGACCGCCGGCGCCCTGACCTTCTCGGCCGCCTGTTCCGCGACACGGGCGGTCTCACCGAGGAAGTTCGCCTCTTCGATCAATTCATAACCGGTTCGTAAATGCGGAGTACCGAAACTCCGGGAGGCGAATCTCCCGTCGTACTTGGCCGTCGCCGCACATTCTCCCTGGAGCGCGAGCAGGTCGAATTCCAGGTGTGATCCCTCGGTAGAGACGAACAGTTTCCTGTCTCGCCGACACCACAAATCGGCACGGCTTCGCGCGATGTCCTTGCCGGCGTGCAGCCGTTCCATCACTTCGCACAGGAACGCCGTCTTCTTTTCCAACGGGACGGCGAAGGGATCGAGGCGGACGGGGGTGACGACCCGGTCCCGATGGACCGGTTCGTCGACCAGCACGACCTTCTCGCGCGCCAACGACGCGGACCCTCTGGCGATCTCGACCGCCAGATCAGCCACCCGGGGGACATCTTCCAGAGACAAGACGGAACTCGCGGCGAATCCCCATCCCCCATGAAAGAGAACACGGATACCGAAGCCCTTGTCCTCGAGCTCGCGGATTGAAGCGATGCGCCGGTCCTCGCCGGCGACGGTTTGACTGTTGCTGTGGAGGATCCGGACGTCTCCGTATTCGGCGCCCGCAGCGGTGATCCGCTTCATGGCGAGGTCGGCGAGTTCGTCCCACGTCGGATTCGGCATAGCGGCTTCATCCTGCCAAACTCTCTCCCCCTCGATCAACTTGGATTTCGCATACGGAGAGTTTACGATGGCGGTGTGGCGACGGAAACGAAAACGCCTCGCCAGCGTATCATCGACCTGCTCGAGGGGACCAGGCTGACATCCCACCAACTGGCACAGAGATTGGGGATTCCCGAGCGGCAAGTCGAAGAACACCTGGAGCACGTGGTGAGGACGGTCGCACGGGATCCGGCCAGCCGGTTCGTCTTGGAACCTTCGGGATGTCCCGATTGCGGTTTTGTTTTTCGCGAACGGACGAAACTGACCAGGCCAGGGCGCTGCCCCCGCTGCCGCAGTGAAGGCATCACGTCGCCTCGTTACGGTATCGAGCGGTCCTGAAGACTCGGCGCCCGCTGGTTATGGCAAATCCCTTGGGACTGCCGGCTCCTTCCGATAGAGTGGTGTTCAAAACGTACAACCGACCTGGCCCATGAACGCCTCTGCGCAACAACCTCAAGACCGCTGGTCGAATTTCCGACACGATTTCTTCGCGTCCGTGGTCGTCTTCCTGGTCGCTCTGCCGCTGTGCATGGGGATCGCCGTTGCCTCCGGCGCGCCTCCCGCAACGGGGATCATTACCGGCATCATCGGCGGACTCGTCGTGGGGGCATTGGCCGGTTCCCCTCTGCAAGTGAGCGGCCCAGCTGCAGGGCTCACCGTTATCGTCTACGAGATCATTCAAGAGCATGGAATGGAAAAGCTGGCCGTCGTGGTGCTGCTGGCCGGCCTCATTCAAATGCAATGGGCTTGGCTGCAGTTGGGCCAATGGTTCCGGGCGGTGTCGCCGGCCGTCGTCCATGGCATGTTGGCCGGGATCGGGGTCCTCATTTTTTCCAGCCAGTTCCATATCATGATCGACGACGTTCCCAAAGGCTCGGGCCTCGAAAATATTTTCACCCTGCCGTCGGCGTTCTGGAAGGGTCTCGTGGCCGACGACGCCACGCCGATGAACCACCATCTGGCTGCGAGGATCGGCGTATTGACCATCGCCATCATCGTGTTTTGGAACCTCTATGCGCCTCGCCGGTTCAAAGCCGTTCCCTCGGTCCTCCTGGGCGTGTCGATCGCCACGGCAATCACCCTGCTCCTGGGTCTCGACGTATCCCATGTGAAGGTGCGGGACAACTTGCTCTCCATCGTACAGCTTCCCTCGGTCGACTCACTCCGTCACCTCTTCGACCCCGATCTGTTCGGCGAAGCGCTGGCGCTGGCGCTCATCGCCAGCATCGAGACGTTGCTCTCCGCCACGGCGGTCGACCAGCTCCATTACGGCCCGCGCACTCGGTACAACAAGGAGCTCTTTGCGCAGGGGACCGGTAATCTACTGTGCGGCCTCCTCGGTGTGCTCCCCATGACCGGCGTCATCGTGCGCAGCGCCGCCAACGTGCAAGCGGGCGGGAGGACCAGAGCGGCGGCGATCATGCACGGAGGCTGGCTGCTCCTGTTCGTCTTCTTCCTCCCGTCCGTGCTGCGCCTCATTCCTACCGCCAGCCTGGGGGCGGTCCTCGTCTTTACCGGCTACAAGCTCGTCAGCATCGACGCAGCCAAGGAGCTGGCCAAGCAGGGACGGGGGGAATTAGCCATCTATCTGGGAACTATGGGGGCCATCGTTGCGACAAACTTGCTAACGGGGGTGCTCGTGGGTGTGGGACTCGCCGTGGCGAAACTCCTCTATACGACGCAGAATCTCGAAACCCATCTGGCGCACGACGGCGAGAACGGCAAACTGACCCTCTATCTTATGGGCATCGCCACGTTCGTCGGTCTTCCGAGACTGGCCACCGTGCTCGAACAGGTTCCTCCGTATGCCGATCTTCAGGTGTCGGTCACATCACTCCGGCACATTGACCATGCCTGTCTGAATCTGCTCCGATCCTGGCAGAAAATTCATGAATCGACGGGCGGACGGGCCCACATCGATTGGGACAAGCTGCACAGTCTTTCATACAGCACGCGATTGGCCGACAGAGGCGAGCCGCCCGCAGTGCCGTCGTTCCATTTCCTATCCTGGAAGAATCGCGGGTCTCGGAAGAAGCAGATCATAGGCGAATGAGGTACATCATGAAATGCCGCCACATTCTTTGCAGCTTTGCTCTGCTCGCCGTCCTGGGTTGTACCGGAGACAAGGCGAAGGAGATGCTGGAGACCGCGGAGTTCGAAGAACGGCAGATGAATTTGCCTCACGCGAAACAACTCTACGAGGATGTCATCCGCCTGTATCCGGCTAGCAAGGAAGCCGACGTGGCCAGGACCAGGCTGGCCGCGCTCAATCGCGAATAGCGCGCCGCGGCCGCGGAAACCAGGGAATGAACGCATTCGTGGTCTGCTGATACTCCCGATACTCCTCCCCCCGACGGCTGATCGCCTGCCGCTCCGCCATCGGAATCCCCGTCACCTTTACAAGAGCCCATCCCATAGAGAAGGGGCCGATCAGCGTCAACGGCCAGCCGGGCGCCCCAAGCGCCATGACGACATAGGTCCACCAGTGCAGCCATTCGAAAAAGTAATTGGGGTGGCGCGAGTAGCGCCAGAGCCCGTCGCGGCAGACGCGATCGCGGTTCCAGGGCTTCGCTCGAAACCGGGCGAGTTGCCAATCCGCCAACGCCTCACCGGTCACCGCGATGGCCCAAACGACCAAGCCGGCGAGTTCTGTCAGCGCGAACGGAGGATGAGGATTCTGCATCACGACCAGGAACGGCAACGAGAAGACCGCAACCGCGAAGGCCTGGAAATGATAATAGGCAAACAGCTTGATCGCGGCAGAAGCGCCCCATGTTTCCCGCAGTCGCCGGTAGCGGGAATCCTCTTGTTTCCTGATGACGCGGTCGAACAGTATGTAGAGTCCCAGCCGTCCGGCGTACACCGCGGCCAGGAGCGCAACGACCCCCTTCCGTTCCCCGTCTCCCGTTGCAGAGCCGGCGCACCAGAGGACAGCGGCGATCAAACCGGCACAGAATCCGATGTCCGCGATCGAGGCATTGCGTAGGCGGAGATCCAGTATCCACAGCAGGGCCATCACGGCTGCCATCGCCAGATAGATCTGGAGAAGAAGGGTCAGAGGATCTCCCGACATCATCACTCATTCAGGGGCCATCTTGCTGACCCCTCCTCGTCCCTCGCCCCGCTCCGCTTCTACGCGGTGTAATCCCAAGGATCGGACGTTCCGGTCGATGTCTTTGACACCCATTCGCGCAGACCCGGCAGGGGAAATGAAAGCAGCTGCTGAATCTTTTCGCAACGCATGGAGAGGTCGGCAGGACGCTTGGGGCCGTGATAGTTCTTGACCGACCCTGGCTCGATTCGGCTCGCGAATTCCGGGAACCAGCGAGCCAACGCTTCTCCTATTTCCAAGCGAGAGAGCCGTTCGGATCCTCCGAGGTGGTAAAGTCCCGGCTCATCCTTGCCGACGAGTTCCCAGATCGCGCGCACGACCGCGCCGGCAGGGATCGGCGTGCGGAACTCGTCGGTGAACAGGGTGAGGTGGTGGTGTCGCGCGGTGCGGCACATGTCTTCGACAAAGCTCCGGTCTCCGGTCAATGAGGTCCCGGCCGTGAGCGCGATCCGAACGATCGTATGGCGCGGATTGCTCCCTACGATCCGTTCCGCCGCTGCCTTGGTCTCACCGTAGACGTTGACCGGATTGACCGCGTCCGATTCGGCGTACCAGCTCTTGGACCCGTCGAACACTTGATCGCTCGAAAACAATATAAGGGGAATGTCCGAGGCGAGCGACGCCAGGAGGGCCGTTGCCTGGACGTTCACGCGGTGGGCCAATCGTGGATCCCGTTGGCAATCGGCCGTTCGACCGAGGGCCGCGCAATGGATGACGAGGTCGGGCATCCAGCTTTGCCAGAGGGTGCGCACCGCCCGCTCATCCGTCAGGTCGACGAGAGATCTCGTCAGAGGCAGGATATGCCAATGCGGGGCCCACCGCGGCGCAGTCCGGACCAAATAGCTACCGATCAGTCCGCCGGCGCCCGTGATCCAAGCCAGGGAGCTCATGAGGCACGCGACCCGAGTCGTCTGATCTCCGGGACGTCGATCAAGCGGATCGACTCAGGTGGATGCTCGACCGCCCAGATCAAGGTCGCCAGCATCTGGTCGATAGTGACGAGTCCCAACCGAAGGGCCGCTTCGTGTAGTGGAAGAATACGTTCGCAGATCCAATAGCCAGGCTTCAGGAAGAGCGGCCACCAATGTCCCGGTCCCAACACGTACCAAGGACGGATGATCGTGGCCCGGAGTCCGCTTTGCCGTAGGGCCGTTTCGCATTCGCGCCGCACGCCGATGTAGTCTTTCATTATCGGAGCCGGATGGGCCACGCTGACGTATATGAAGTGGTCGGCCCCGGCCCGTTTCGCCGCTTCGATCGAGGCCAATCCCGAGACCAGATCCACCGCGCGGAACTGTGGTCCTTTCCATGGAGCCGGCTTCGGGGTCCCGACGAGCTGGATGAAGGTCTCCCCTCGTTGGAGATTTACGACGAACGTCCTAAGGTCCAGAGGATCCCCCGAGACCGGTAGACAACCGTCTGGCACGGCGGCATGCGACGACGCACGGATCAACGCGCGTACCGAGTGGCCTCGTTCCGCGAGTAAGGGGATCAACCGGCTGCCAAGGTAACCGGTGCCGCCGGTCAGGAAGACGCGCCGTGCAGGAGAAGCGACGGCCACGGCCTCTCCCTAGTTCCTCGTCAGTTTCCGGTACCGAATGCGATGCGGCTGGTCGGCTTCCTTACCGAGCCGCTTCTTGCGGTCCGTTTCATACTCGCTGTAGTTACCTTCGAACCAGACCACCTTGCTGTCGCCTTCGAATGCAAGGATGTGTGTCGCAAGGCGGTCGAGAAACCAGCGGTCGTGGCTGCTGATAACGGCACAGCCGGCGAAGTTCTCCAGGCCTTCCTCCAATGCCCGCAGCGTATTCACATCCAGATCGTTCGTCGGCTCGTCGAGGATGATCAGATTCGCCCCCTCTTTGAGCATGCGTGCAAGGTGCACTCGGTTTCGCTCGCCGCCGGAGAGGTCCTTCACTTTTTTCTGCTGATCGGTGCCGGCGAAATTAAACCGGGCGCAGTAGCCGCGGGCGTTGACCTCGGCTTTGCCCAACTTGATGGTCTCGTGGCCGTCCGAGATGACGTCATAGACCGACTTGTTGCCGTCCAGACTGCGATCCTGATCGACGTAGCCGAGTTTCACCGTCTCGCCGATCTTGATCGTTCCCGCGTCCGGCTTTTCCTTCCCGATGATCATCTTGAACAGAGTCGTCTTGCCGGCGCCGTTCGGACCGACCACACCGACGATTCCGCCCTTGGGCAGACTGAAGTTGACGTTCTCGTAGAGGAGTTTGTCGCCGAATCCCTTGCTGATGCCTTTGGCTTCGACGACCACGTCGCCCAGGCGCGGCCCGGGCGGGATGTAGATTTCCAGTTCTTCTGATCGTGCCTCTTGCTTTTGATTCACCAGTTCTTCGTAGCGATTCAACCGCGCCCTGCCCTTTGACTGACGGGCCTTCGGTGACATGCGAATCCATTCCAATTCGTGCTCGAGTGTTTTCTTCCGCTTCGTCTCCGCCTTCTCTTCTTTTTCCAGCCGATCCTTTTTTTGCTCCAACCAGGAGGAATAGTTGCCCTGGAACGGAATGCCGTGGCCGCGATCAAGCTCCAAGATCCACCCGGCCACGTTGTCGAGAAAGTAGCGGTCATGCGTGACGGCGATGACCGTACCCTTATACTGCTGCAAATGCTGTTCGAGCCACTGAACCGATTCCGCATCCAAGTGGTTCGTCGGCTCGTCAAGGAGCAGAATGTCCGGCTCCTGGATCATCAAGCGGCAGAGCGCCACTCGGCGCTTTTCCCCGCCCGACAGAGTCCCGACCTTCTGATCGGCCGGCGGACAGCGGAGCGCGTCCATGGCGATCTCCAACTCGTTCTCCAATTCCCAGCCGTTGGCCGCTTCGATCTTTTCTTGGAGCTGCGCCTGCTTGTCGAGCAGCTTCTCCATGGTGTCAGGATCGGCTTCGCCGATCTTGTTGCTCACGTCTTCATATTCCTTCAGCAAAGCGACCAGCTCCTTCTTGCCCTCCTCGACGACTTCCTTGACCGTCTTGTCCGGATCGAGCTGCGGCTCCTGTTCAAGCAGTCCGACGCTGTATCCCTTCGAGCGGGTGATCTCACCCGTGTAGTTCTGATCGATGCCGGCGATGATCCGCAGCAGGGAACTCTTGCCGGAACCGTTCAACCCCAATACACCGATCTTGGCGCCGTAGTAGA
>FKKE01001970.1_pt1 | contig 28745 bp, 16 predicted proteins | sample 1106331 | NCBI WGS metagenome assembly FKKE01 (sample SAMEA3931202, study PRJEB13176) | freshwater metagenome | biome: Drinking water system; feature: drinking water; material: freshwater | place: China | collected 2013-02-06
TTTCAATTCCTGTCGATCGTTAAACTATTATTTAAAAATGTCGCTGCTCAAATGTTTAAATGCTTCCATGGCACCCATGTATTCACATGTTCTTGCGCCGGCCTTGTTTCCATTCAAAATAATTTTTTCCCACTCATTCATCCTCATTGATCTTACTTCCGAAGACTTTTTATCAGACAACTGGTATAACACTGCGCCAACAAATGCATCACCGGCTCCTGTCGTATCAACTGGTTTTATTTTAATGCTGGGAATAATTTTAGTTTCTCCATCAACACCCAATAAGGTTCCGTCTTTTCCCAATGTGATCGCAAATACGGCTTTTGTTCTGACTAAAAATTCAGTAACAGCATCCGTAAGGGTCGAACGACCCGTCAGCATCATCGCTTCTTCATCGCTTACTTTAAAAAAATGGCAATGCTCCAAAAAATTCCAGCTTTGATCAATGAAAGATTGTTTGTTATGCTGAAATAATAAGCTGCGATAGTTGGGATCGAAGCTTATAAACACATCCTGCACCAAAGCTTTTTGCAAAAGACTTAAATACGCAATTTGTAATGGACCGGATAAAAATGCAGTAGCTGAACCAAAATGAATGATGGAAAAATCCTGGAGGTCAATATTGTCAACTTCATCTCTTGTCAACTCACCATCAGCGCCACGATTGAAATAGAAATCCCTTTCACCGTTCTCCATCAGTGAGACAAAAGCAAATGTTGTGAAATATTTTTCATCATGCAGCATCCACTTTGTGCTTACCCCAAATGAATCCATCACACCGATCAGGTGATCACCAAATGGATCGGCGCCAACTTTTGCTGCTAATTCTACATTGCCTCCCAGCGCAGCGATTGCTGCTGCAACATTTGTTGGAGCTCCACCTGCTTTCTTCAAAAAAAATTCTCCTTCTGATAAAGGTTTTCCTTTATCTGTACAGATCATATCGATCAACGCTTCCCCAATACATAATATCTTGCTCATAATTTTAATGCCCTATACGTGTATTCATTTCTTCTAATGCTATGCCTTTTGTTTCCGGCATCAGCTTCCAGACAAATAATAATTGAAACACCATCATTACTGCAAAGAATGCAAAGATCTTTACAGGCCCTATGGATGGTGACTCCGCGAAAAATGTAAACGTTTGCGATATCAATGCCGCAAAGAACCAATGCGTCAAACTACCTAATGACATTCCCGCTGCACGTACTGAATTTGGAAATATTTCTGAAATAAAAACCCAAATCACTGCTCCCTGTCCTACTGCATGTGCAGCGATGAAAAGAAAAACGAACCATGTGATACCATCATTAAATCCATATTGAAATGAAATGGCTATCAATGCCAATGAAAAAATATAACCGATCGAGCCGATATACATTAATTTTTTTCTTCCCACACGATCGATAAGGTACCAGCCTACCACTGTGAAAATAAAATTCACCACACCAATACCCACACTGGACAGAAAAGCGCTGTCTTTTTCCAGGCCAGCTAAACTAAAAACTCTCGGAGCAAAATAAATGATGGCATTGATACCAGACAATTGATTAAAGAATGCAATTAAAAACGCAAGAAGAATAAAACGATTGAATTTTCCTGAGAAAAGTGATTCTTTTTTCTTTTGCACCGAGTTTTTTATTTCATGGATCACTTCATCAGCAGGTGCGCCGCTTTTTGAAAATATTTCTCTTGCTGAGTCTTCATCATTTTTATATAAAATCAACCATCGTGGACTTTCGGGAGTAAATAACATGAATACCGAAAACAACAATGAAGGAATACCCACAACTCCCAGCATATAACGCCAATCATTCTCTCCTCCTACTCCTTGCAATAAATAATTTGATAAGTAAGCAAACAAGATACCTGCAACAATATTCAATTGAAATGATGCAGCCAATTGTCCGCGGTATTTTGGTGGAGCAATCTCAGAAATATAAATAGGCGCAACTACTGATGATGCCCCGATAGCAAAACCGCCAAGGAAACGAAATACCATGAACGTATATACATCATTTGCTACAGCCGCTCCCACAGAAGAAATAAAAAATATTATTCCTATCCACAATAGAGTTTTTTTCCTTCCAAATTTATTTGCTGGAAAACTGCCCACTATTGCACCAATTATTGTTCCATACAAAGCCATTGCAATGGCAGTACCGTGCATCCACTTGCTCAGGTTCCAAAGTTTCTGTATCACTTGTTCTGCACCGGAGATAACTGCCACATCCATCCCAAATAAAAAACCACCGAGTGCAACTGTGATGGACCAAAGAATTAAATTCCTGTTCATGGACTGAGGTTAAAATTCATAAATAACTGCTTCGTATGGTTTCAATTTTCCATCGGTTGAAGCTGTTGAATAATTATTGATCAAAACTTTTGCCTTGCTTATATCAATTCCTGTATTTACCGATGCGATCTTGCTTTTAAAATTCAATAACACCAATAATTTTTTCTCGCCCATTTCTCTTGTATAAGCAAATACATCAGGATTATTTGCATCGATCAATGTGAATTTACCATAGACCAATACTTCGTTTTCTTTGCGCAGCTTTTGCATCCTGCGGAAATAATTGAGTATGCTGTTTGAATCGGTATCCCCGGCAACAACATTCACTGTTTTATAATTCTCATTTACCGGCAACCATGGTTTGCCCGTTGTAAAACCTCCATGGATTGTAGTATCCCATTGCATCGGAGTACGTCCATTATCACGGCTTGAAATTTTCATTCCTTCTAAGAATCTTTTTAAGTCGCCGCCTTTTGCTTTAACCTGCGCATAATTAGTGAGCAACTCAACATCGTTGTATTGCTCTACTTTGTCAAACTTTATATTGCTCATCCCGATCTCATCGCCATAATAATAATAAGGTGTTGCTCTCATGCTAAGGATAAATGTCGTTAACATCTTTGAAGAATAACTTCTGAATTCAGGTGAATCATTGCCCCATCTTGTAAGCATTCTTGGCTGATCATGATTAGCAAGATACATCGTTCCCCATCCTTTGTCAATAAATGCGCTGTCCCACTTTGCATAGATGCTTTTCCATTTTACAAAGTCATATCCGTTAGGGTCGGGCATTTTATATTCATTTGGTAAATAACCAAAGTCTATCGCTTCAAAATTGTAAGCCATGTTCAATTCTTTCCGATCCTCATCTACGAACTTTTTTACTCTTGGAATATCACCAACGGCTTCTGCAACAGTTGCCAGGTCATATTTACTTAATACCTCACGATTCATTTCCTGGATATAATCATGCAGCCGCGGGCCACTTGCATAATACAATCCCCAATTACCATTGTATTCTTTTGGCAGCGATGGCCATGTTGTGTCTTTTGAAATAAATGCCAGTGCATCCATTCTAAAACCATCAACTCCTTTATCACACCAGTACCGCATCATTTTATAAATATCTTGTCGCAACTGAGGATTCTCCCAATTCAGATCAGGTTGAAAGTCGGCGAAATAATGCAGGTAATAAGAGTTAGTTGCTTTATTAAATTCCCATCCATATGCTTTTTCATCAAAAATACTCCAGCGATATGGCGGCTCTCCTTTTTCAGCCGGCCACCAATGAAAATAATTATAAAAAGGACTATTTCTTGACTTGATCGCTTCCTGGAACCATTTATGATCACTGCTGCAATGATTCAACACCATATCCATGATCACTTTTATGCCACGGTCATGAAAACCTTTTACCAATGAATCAAAATCATTCATAGTTCCAAACTGCGGATAAATATTTTGGTAGTCACTGATATCATAACCATTGTCTTTTTGCGGAGAAGCATAGACCGGGTTTAGCCATACTGCATCAATCCCTAAACTTTTGATATAATCCAGTTTTGAAATGATCCCTTTCAGATCTCCTACACCATCGCCATCAGTATCTTTAAAACTCCTTGGATAGATCTGGTAAACGGTTGCTTCTTTCCACCATTTTTTATCAATACGTTTATCCGTAGTTTCAGATTCCTTTGCAGTCTCATTACAAGAAAGAAAAGTTGATAAAAAGAATAACAGAACAAATACTATGGAAATATTTTTTTTCATAACCATATTAATGACCCGGCGGTGCGGCGGGTAATTGAATTTCGCCTACCGGTTTTTTTACCTTTAATAAAGTTGTAAAGAGTGCAGCTATCAATAATAAAACCCCGGCAAACAAAATGGCATTGCCGGGATCGTTGTTTAAGAAATGTTTCAGAATAAAACCAAATGTTATGGTTTGAAGAAACATGGGTATTACGATCATCATATTGATAATGCCCATATAAACGCCATAACGTTCTTTTGGGATCTGGTTTACCACCATCAAATAAGGAATACCCATCATGCTGGCCCAGCCGATACCAAATCCTGTGATCGCAAAAAATAAGAATGTTTTGTTTTCAATATGCGGAAATATGATAAACCCAATCCCGGCCATGGCAAGGCAAAAGAAATGCACCCACTTCGGACTATACTTTTTTGCAAAGCCAACTAAAAGGAATGCAGTAAGAAATGTAATCACATTATACCATGCATTCACAAGGCCGGCAAGACTCACTGCTTTTTCATAAACCTCTTTATTTTCAGGTGTGGCATTATAAATAGATAAAGCGATACTCTTGGAACTATTTTGCCAATAACAAAACAGTGCATACCACTGGAATAAATATACAAGTGCCAGCTGCCACATTACTTTTGGCATTACAGTAATGGCTTCAACGATCTCAATATTCTGTGCAAAAATTATTTTTAACGATCTATGTTCGCTGGTATACCGGATCAGATTTTTGATAATGCGGCCGCCGGTAAGCAATGATGGAATAAGAAGTATTGCTAAAACAACATAAGCAACAACTGTGGTTATGATGGAGAAAAAGAATTGAAGAACAGGATGCGGCATTCCTTCATTTCTTTTTTTAATACCCTGTAGCTCTTCTTCCGATGGGGGAATTTCGGGAGTGGTGCGGCTGCTCCACCAAACAGAGCCAATAGAACAAATGGCGCCGATAAAAAATGAAGCAAACACCCAATTCGGAATCTTACCTGTATAACCTAATATGATGATAGGGAAAATAAAAAGTGAAACATTTGCCATTGTTTGACCAAAGCCGGTAAAAAAACTTTGGGCCTGGAATCCGGTTGGCTGCTGGCTTGCATCCAGTTTATCAGCGATGAATGCACGATAAGGCTCCATTGCAGTATTGTTGCCAACATCAAGTATCCATAACAATCCTACCGCCATCCATAACTCAGAGCTATAAGGAAATAAAAACAAGGCTAAACTGCATAGCATGGCACCAATAAAAAAATAAGGTTTTCTTCTTCCAAACCGTGGATGCCATGTTTTATCACTTAATGCCCCGATGATGGGTTGGATTATCAAACCGGTAAGAGGCCCCGCAAGATTTAAAATTGGGATTTCTTCAGGTTTTGCACCAAGAAAATCATAAATGGGGTTGACGGCGCTTTGCTGCAAGCCAAAACTATATTGAATGCCGAAAAATCCAACATTCATATTTATGATCTGCCAGAAACTTAATCTTGGTTTTAAAGACATAAGCAATCGGTTGGAAAAGTAGAAGCCAAATTGAAAATAACAATCTAATCGGAGATTTGTTCCTTTTTTTGCACCTTTTAGCCGCAAACGTTTGCAGTTTTAAATGCAGGATATTATCCCCCAGTACTTATTTTTGTTGACTATAGTTTTTAGTTATGAAAAAAATTTTAACCGGGATAGTTCTCACTGTTATATTTCTTATGGCTGCTGTTTATTTGTTTATTCCGGGTAATATAAAAATGGAAGAAAAGATCATTATTGGAGCTGCCTTAACTGCTGTTTCAAGGGAATTGGCAACGGATAGCAATTGGAGCAAATGGTGGCCGGGAGAAAATGTATTTACTTATAAAGAGGAACAATACAGACCAAGAGGAAATGCTTTTAATGTATTTGAAATGGATATTTACTCAAAAACAGATACAACAAAAAGCCGTGTTGAACTTGTGTTCCTGAATAATGATTCTATAATGATCCTATGGAATGCAGAGAAAGTAACAACCAATGATCCAATTAAGCGTTTTTCAACTTACCGAAGTACAAGGCACACACAGGAAAACATCAAAGCAATTCTCGCGGCGCTAAAGTCATTTATGGAAAGAACAGAGAATATTTATGGTTTTCCTATTCAAAAAACGAAAGTGATGGATTCGGTGCTAATCTCAACCCGCCGTTCTTTTGATCATAAGCCGGGGGTAAAAGACATTGATATCATGATACAAAGCCTGAAAAATTATATAGCCCGGAACAATGCTGTAGAAAAAAATCTTCCGATGCTGAATGTAACTATGATAGATAGCAATTATTATGAAGTAATGACAGCAATACCGGTTGACAAAGCTTTACCTGCTACCAATGAATTTGCTCCTAAATTTCTTCTGAAAGGGGGAAATATACTTGAAGGCACTGTGAATGGCGGACCCTTTACCATTGAAAAAGCATTGATCGAATTTGAAAAGTATCGCTCTGATCATCGTCATACTTCGCCAGCCATTCCATACCAGCTACTGATTACTGACCGGGTGAAAGAAAGCGACACTACAAAATGGGTAACAAAACTATACTACCCTGTTTTATAAACCCTACTTAAAGGTCATCACTTTCAGGCTATCGTTATTCCTGGCAATAACAAACGCAGTTATTTTACCTATATTGATCTGCTTTACATGCCGGGCCTCACCTTTTATTGAAAGGCTGTTTAGTAAAGCAGATTTAAAATTTCCTTTACCCTCATTTATTAAAACCGTTCCATAATCACCATCGTACTCTCCCATTTGTATATTATTGGGATAAAAATTTCCTGCAAGTAAAATATCCGGCCTATTATCATTATTAATATCTGTAACTACCGCATCGCGGTAAGGAGTAAGCTGTGCTTCCCAGGGCAATTCTTTTAAAGAAAAATCCCAGTTACCGTTATTGATCAATATGGCATTGGAAAAATAATCAGCGCTGAACACGGTTGCTTTTTGCAACTTTTCTTTTTTAAATATTTCAGATAAAGAAGCTTTGGCAAAATCCGCTGCATATAAATATTTTTTCTTTAATTCAGGGATCTGTTTTACTAATTCATCTTTTGTTGCAAAGGGGATTTCCTTTTTACCCAAATAATAGGTAAGTACCTGTTCTTTTTTCCCGTTACCGTCATAATCATTATAATAAAGCTTAACCGGATACTGCTCTGATGCTTTCAGCCTGTTATTTAATCCAAGGTTGCCGCAAACAAGATCAATATCCCCATCATTATCTATATCAACAGGCAATGTAAAATTCCACCAGCCTTTTTTTGAAGTGATATACTTTTTTTCAAAACTGGTTTTGTGATTTATAAAGGCAATAATGCCATCCCATTCCAGTGAAAGTACCAGATCATTGTCACCATCTTTATCCAGGTCAGCCCATGATGCATGTTTTACAAATCCGATTTTTGATAACTCTTTATTGTATTGACCGGTTACATCGGTAAATTTTCCATTACCCTCATTTTTTAATAAATATGATTCCGGAATGGTTCCATATTCCCAGGGCACCGCCCTGCCGCCAATAAACAAGTCAATAAAACCATCTCCGGTAAAATCATACGCCACAACACATGATGCTGTTAACATCATTTTTTTATCAAATGCATCATTCAATTGCTGAAGATTGCCCTTGCCATCATTCAGGTAAACTCTTGGCAACAGGAAATCACTTTTACCATAATATTCATTTCCGCCACTTGCTACAACAAGATCATTAAAAGAATCGTTGTTTACATCTGCCCAAATTGCATCTACATCTTCATATGTACTATCCGCATCCAATTCCGGTTGATCCATTCTAAAAAATTTTCCATTAGTGCCTTGAATGAATAGTGCGGCTTTTTTGAATTTTGATGAACCAATAAATATATCCTCCCGCCCATCGCCATTTGCATCGCCAATAGCCAATGCGGGGCCTTCTCTTGATGTCATAAAAGGCATAAGGGGCTCACGGTCAAATTCATTAAATGAATTTTCTTCATGCAGCCAGGTCAAACCCGTTTCCGCAGTAATATCCATTGCCTGATTTGACGGATGAATAATTCTTTTTGTGATCAGCTCATAATTGAAAGGAGGCAAGCCTTTTTTATAGACAATTGATACGATGGTATCTTTTATTCCCTGCAACTTTTCATAACTGTTATCGGGCCAAACAAGATAAATTGAATCAGCATTGGTTTTATCTAATCCAATATGTAAGGGCACTTCCATACTTCCCTGGAAACCTCTTACCGGGAATTTTTCATAGGTTCTAATTTCATTGCCGGTAAAGACAATTGCTTTAGCACCGATCGCATTCAGATTTGATGAAGCGCCTTTTAATTTTAATGCGATAAAAGATCTTTTTACTGACCCATCATTCGTAAGGTTTTTATAGATCAGGGCAGGTTCATCTACATTATTCACCACCAGGTCCAAATCACCATCATTGTCAAAATCTGCATAGGCAGCTCCGTTAGAGTATGTTTTCGGATTGTTTCTGATCATTGAATCGGCATCAACAAACCTGGCATCACCTTTATTCAAATAAAATTTATTATGGAGTTTTATTTGCGGAAATTTTTCTACCAATGCCATATCTTTTTCTTCCAGCTTGTTTGCCCTTATTTTTTCCTGCAGCTCATCATTGCTTACATAATTCACATAATCCATATCATTTAACCGCTTGGGAATGCCATTGCTTATAAAAAGATCTTTCCAGCCATCATTATCAAAATCTGTCCACAATGCGGCCCAGCTCCAATCCGTGGCAAACACATTACTATATAAACCCACATCGCTGAACATTCCATTCCTGCGGTTCAGTTGTAATGTATTTCTTGCAAACTGCGGATGGTACCCGTGCTGGATCTTATAGTGAAACAAATTGTATTCATCTTCTCCTAATGATCTTTTTAAAATATAAGGGTCTTCAGGCATCATATCCATGGAGATAATTTCAGGATAGCCATCATTCGTAATATCTGCCACATCAGTACCCATGCTAAATTGACTCGTATGCATTATGGCGCTGCGCAATGTATCCCTGAATGTTCCATTTCCCTGGTTAATGTATAAATAATCATCCTCATGAAAATCATTTCCTATATACAGATCCGGGTAACCATCAAGATTGATATCCGCAACAGAAAGCCCAAGCCCATAACCAATAATGGAGCGATGAATGCCGGCGGAAGCACTTACATCAACAAACTTACCGGCGTCATTCCTGAAAAGATAATCAGCAGCAAGCGTATCAAAAGTGTTTTCATAAGATGAACGATCGTTGAATGTTCCGTTGAATCGTAAAGAATGATTCATGAGAAAAAAATCAAGATCGCCATCTGCATCATAGTCAAAAAATGCCGCCTGTGTACCAAAGCCACTAAAGTCAAGTCCCATCGTCATTGCCTCATCCTGGTAATAAGGGATGCCATTTTCATCTTTACCCTTACAGATCAAAAATTGATTTTTACTTTTCAATGTTTCATAATTTCCTACACGACAGATATAAATATCAAGCCATCCATCATTATTGATATCCACAACTGACACACCTGTGCTCCAACCTCCATCCTGCGGTATCCTGGCTTCTTTAGTTACATCTGTAAACTTCATTCCACCCTTATTCAGATACATTTTATTTTCTCCCTGGTTGGCAGAAAAGAAAATATCGCTCAGGCCATCATTATCAAAATCACCAACACCCACACCAGCACCGTTATAAAAATACATGTACTTGAACATGTTGAGCTGCGCTGTGGGTTTTAGTTTATTTACAAAATCAATCCCCGTTGATCTGCTATCGGCTACTTCAAACAAAACCGGGGCTACTGTTTTCTTTTCATTACAGGAAAAAAGAAAAGCCATGAAAAAAGTAAGAATAAAAATTGTGTACCCGGGTTTGGGAGTACTAATAAACCTATGTTGCGTCTCACTCTTCATCTTCCTGTAATTCTTATCAGCAATTTGGTGTTAATTAACCGCAAAACCCCTTTTAGGGGGTTGGGTTTAGTTTATACATTATCGGATGTTCATTATTTCTTAAAAACAGAATATAATTGTCCTTGTTTGAATGTATCCATTTAATATCCCTTACCATTCCTGTAATGGAAATACCGGTATTTGCTGAAGTGATCTCTGAAAATTGTTTACTCCCTGTATTTTCCAATACCATTCCATAATTGGCATCTAACCTACCAAACTGCGGCAGACATTCTGTGATATTGCCGCCTAATACAAGATCGGTTTTGCCATCTTTATTTATATCCCGGCAGAGAATTGAATTCACACTTGACAATTGAACCAGGGTTGGCATTTCCATTATTGTAAATTTTCCGTTGCCATCATTCCAGGCGACTACACTACTACTATAATTAAATGTTTTTACAGTAGCTGATCTTATTAATTCAGGACGGAAAAGAGTTTGTATTGTTTTCGTTGCATATTCATGATGCCGCAGGTTTTCTTTTTTAAGCGAGGGCATTGCATCCGTAAATTCTTTTTTTAAAAACACGGGAACATCTTTACCGCCAATTGTTCTGGAAAAAACTTTATCGGGCAATCCGTTCATATCAAAATCATTCATCCATAGTTTGACAGGGCTTGTACTATCAGGTCGCAGATAAAAATTATTGCCATAATTGCCCAACACAAGATCATTATCCCCATCACCATCCAGGTCTGCTGATTGTACAGATTGCCACCAACCAAACATGTTATTCAGGTTTGTTGCGGTCTCGATCATCCTGCCATTCGTATAATTAAATATTCTTGGTGCCATCCATTCTCCTACAATGATCAATTCATTTTTCTTGTCATTATTCACATCACTCCAAACCGCTGAGGTAACCATACCAATATGGGCAATAGAAGCATTCAATTGTTGTGTTACATTTTTAAAGTTTCCCTTTCCATTATTCTCGTAAATATAACTTTGAGGATCTACACCATAGTTATAAGACAAACATCTTCCTCCAACAAACAGATCAAGATCGCCATCGCCGTCATAATCCTCCGCTGCTGCAACTGCTATATTTGAATTGTTGATCCCATCAAACGCTGAAGTATCTTTTTTAAAATTTCCTTTCCCATCATTTTTATATAATCTGTGCTTCAGCAGCGGGTGTCTGGGAGGGAGATCATTTCCGCCGGCACCCACAAAAAGATCCTCGTCACCATCATTATCACAATCAAAGAACAAAACAGCTACATCTTCAAACTGCTTATCATCTTCAAATGCCTTTTGATTTTGTTTTACAAAACCGCCTTTCCTTTGAAAATATAACTGGCCGGGCTGGCCTTTGGCACCGCCTATATAAATGTCATCAAGTCCATCTTTATTTATATCAGAAACGGCAGCTTTCGGTCCTTCTTTAGAAAGCATGATCGGGATATTTCTTTCAGCATAATAATCGATGAATAAACTGTCTTCAGTATGTTTATCAAATTTTTCCTGTACTGCTTTGAATAAGCTATTTGTTTGTTTTGCTACAGTGTCAATTGGCACAGTTCCTTCCTGTTTTATCACATAATTTTTATTGATCTCCAGATCATGGATGGATGAACTGGTGATATCGGGCCAAATTATTTTTACACTTAATGGTTTCCTGTTACCCAGGCCGATGGTTACTTTATAATCAATGCTTGATTGAAATCCTCTTGAAGGAATCAGTTCTCTTGTCAACAGGCCACTATCTGTTTTCAATTCTATTTTTGCGCCAATTGCAAAATTGTTGGGCGACCGGCCCCGGAGCTGAAATGAAATAAAATGGGACTGGGCAATTTCCCGGCTGTTATTCTTATAAACAAAGCAAGGCATGTTGACATTATTTACTACCAGGTCAAGATCACCATCATTATCCAGGTCGCCATAGGCGGCGCCATTAGAAAATGAAGGTTTATCAAAACCCCATTGTATGCCTTCGTCTGAAAATTTAAGATCCCCCCTGTTGCGAAACGCTTTATTCAGCACCGGCACTGATGGCATGCTGTCAATTATCCTTTGTACTTCTTCTTTTTCACCGGTCAACACCATTTTCTGAATGATATCATTGGCAAAAAAATCAATGAAATCCTGGTCAATGACATCTTTATAAATCCCATTACAAACATAAATATCATTGAGGCCATCATTATCGGCATCAAATAATAAAGCTCCCCAGCTCCAATCGCTGCCTGCTACACCACTGAAATAAGCTGTCTCCCTGAATTTTCCATTTTTATCATTTACCTGCAAAGCATTTTGCTGAAACTGGTGATAAAAGCCCTGTAATTCTTTTTTGTGATAAACATCATAGGTATCAAATGATGAAGTTGATTTTAAACGATAATCATTATCAGGCAGCATATCTGTAGTAAAAATATCAGGATAACCATCATTATTTATATCCGCAATATCAGCTCCCATTGAAGCAAGACTGGTATGCTCTATCCATTTTGGCAATTCCTCTTTAAACGTTCCGTTACGCTGATTGATATACAAATAATCTCTTTCAAAAAAATCGTTTGAGATATACAGATCAGGATAATGATCCCCATTAACATCGCCTGCATTTACCCCTAATCCAAAACTTATCAGGCTTCCAAAAATTCCTGCTTCCTCGCTTACATCATTGAATTTTCCATGATCATTTCTGAAAAGGAATGAGCCACCTCCTTTTAAAAAATCTTCTACCGGCCAATCCTTTGCTCGCAGCTCTCGTTTATTTGAATAATTAAGTGTGTTGACAGGGATAAAACTATTATTCAGAATATAACAATCCAGATCGCCATCAAGATCGTAGTCAAAAAAAGCAGCATGAGTTGTATACCCTTTTTGATCAAGACCATACTCTTTTGCTTTTTCTGTGAACGTAAGGTCATGATTATTGATAAAAAGTTTATTGCCATCCTGTGTTTTCCATTTATCAATACCGGCATTGCATACATAAATATCAAGCCAGCCGTCAGCATTGATGTCAACCATCACTACTCCTGTATTCCACTTTCCTTTTTCTTCAATTCCTGCTTTTACTGAAATATCTTCAAATGTAAAATCGCCTTTATTTAAAAAAAGTTTGTTTGCTCCCATGTTGGAGGTCATGAATACATCCGGCAAGCTGTCATTATTGATATCACCAATAGCAACACCACCGCCATTATAAAAGTTCCTGTAATTAAAAATGTTGAATTCTTTTGTATTCTTTACTTCATTGATAAAATGGATGCCTGTATTTTCCTCGAGAGTAAACAGCGTTTGCTCTTTTTTTTCATTGCATGAAAAAAAAATCATGGTCATGAAAAAGAAACTAATCGAAATAATTACAGGATTTTTCATACGAAGTATGCAATCTAAGTCTAACAGGGAAAACTAAAAAGGCCATTTTAGTTAAAATGGCCTTTTTATACTGCTTGTATACTACGATAAAATCAATAGCCTGGGTTCTGGGTCAAATTTGGATTAATGGTTAGCTGCTGGTTAGGAATTGGATAGAGCAATCTTTCCGTACCGGTAGCACCTTTTAATTGTCTTGCATTCAGGAATGTTCCAAAACGGATCATATCATTTCTTCTCCAGCCTTCCCAATACAATTCAAATCCTCTTTCCTTATATACAGCATTCAGATCTACTGTTGCCAAAGGAGTAAGTGGGCCTCTTGAAGGAAGAATACGAATATTATTTACAATAGCTGCTGCAGTAGCACCATATCCACCGGGGCCAGGTGTTGCAGTACCACCACGTAATATAGCTTCAGCTTTCATTAAAAGCACATCGGCTAAACGAAGTATCACCATATCATTATTAGCAGGGAACTGGGCAGCCAGGTCTGGTACATATTTAACAACACGTACGCCTGTCACTTCAAGATTACTGCCTGTTTCTTTTAAGGCTACAGCTTTAGTAAATGAAAGTGGGTTTCCTTTCCTGTCCTGAAGATTTGCTCCTGCACCATTCTTTTGCTGGCCGAAAAGCATTCCAACCCTCATACCTGTAACGTTAGTAAAGCCAGGATAATAACCGAAATCAGCTGGTCCAACTGTGCCGCCGCCTCTCCTCCTGTCATTTGCATCAAATGCATCATAGAAATCACCAAGTGTGGTAAAACCATTCCAACCACTCGGGGTTTGGTTATAGTGAGTGCCGCAATGATAATGGAACATTACACCATTACCCCCTGTACCAGATGCATTATCGTTTCTTAAACTATATACTATTTCTTTACCGATAACATCATTATTCGGAGTAAAGTTATCGAAGAAGTTTGCAGTGAAGCCGCCAGGATAAGCCGGAAAATCAGCAAGTATCTGGTCAGCAAGCGAGATCACCTGGTTCATATCTGCTGCAGCAAAAGTGGGTGTAGCCCGGTTTGCATAAACTCCTTTATTCAAATAGATCTTCATCAGCAAGGCTCTTGCAGCATTTTTTGAAGCTCTTCCAATTCCATTGCCTGCAGGCAGATCAGTTATTGCAGCATTTAATTCTGCAATAAGAAAATCAGCACAAGCAGTTCCTTTTTTAACTTCAGGAAGTGTAGAAGTAAGATCACCTAAAGAAGTAGAACGAAAAGGAACCTGGTCCCAACCGTCAAGAACAGCCCACATCACCAAAGCTCTCAGAAATCTGGCTTCTGCTCTTTGAACAGGTGTAGGATTTGCATCCAAAACAGATGTTGCAGCAAATTGAGCTTGCAAAAGTTCACGATAGGTATCAGTAAGGAATCCATGATCAGCATTCCATCTATGGTTGTGATATACACGCCATACACCATTATCATCCCAGTCGCCACCTCTTGTTGGACCTACAGCTTCATCAGATGAATGTTCAGAAGCAGCCCACCAGCGGCTTTGATCCTGGAATGGATTATTCAAAGACCTGTAAGCGCCTTGTAAAAGAGCAGCGGCATTACCACCACCACCACCACCACCTGCTCCCTGGGTAGTTTCGCTGTTGAATCTTTCGTTGAGCTTGGTACATGCACCAAGCGATACAACTACAGATGCCATTATTATTAATTTACCATATTTCATATAATGCAAGTTTTATAGTTTTTACAATGAAAAGTTTATACTTACCTGGAACCTTCTTGCACTTGGATAAGGTATATACTCTATCCCGGTAGAAGGAATACCGCCTATATTTTTATCAACGTTTACTTCAGGATCAAAACCTGTATAGTCAGTAATTACAAATAAATTTTGTCCGGTTACTGCTATCGTAGCATTTTTAAAGACCTTGGAAATATTGCCAATAGAATAAGCGATCCTCGCATTTTGACATTTAATGAAATTGCCTTTTTCCAGGAACCTGGTAGAAGATGTGATCGGGTTGGAGAGATCTTCACGAACATCACTGTTGATGAATGAAGAAGCCACATTTCTTGTACCGAGGTTGGTGATTGGTATTACGTTCATTGCAGTTTCATTGTATATATAATGACCAAAAGCACCATTGAAATTCATTGTAAATGTCCATTTCTTATAATTCAATTCTGTGCTTGCCCCCAATAAGAAATTAGGATTGGGATCTTCTCCATAGAAAGAAACGTCACCATCATCAACATAGTTGGCTTGTCCTGTAGTTTTATCTATGCCGAGGTATTCTCTCAGGTAAAACACATTCAGCGGATAACCCGAAGCAAGCTTTTGAACATAAGCACCAGAGCTACCCTGTCCACTTAAGCCACCGGTATTATAAGTACCGTTCAATCCGGTAAGCATATTCTTAAGCCAGGTACCATTTACACCAAGATCCCATGTAAAATCTTTTTTCTTAATGATGTTTGCATTGATGGCTAATTCAACACCTTTATTATTGATCAAAGCATCCAGGTTCTTCCATTGTTTTGCAGAGGAAGCTCCCGGTTGAGGGAAGTCCAGTTCAAACAATACATCTTCAGTTTCTTTATTAAAATAATCGGCGGTTACATTGATTCTTCCATTCCATAATTGAAGATCAACACCTACGTTGAATGTAGTAGATGTTTCCCATCTCAGATCCGGGTTTCCAACATTTAATTGAGTAAGTGAACCGGGTCCCGATACGCCAAAACGAGTCTGTGAAGCACCCGATGGGAACTCCTGGTTACCGGTTTGTCCCCAACCTGCTCTGATCTTAACATTCTGAACAAACCTTACATTTTGCATGAAGGTTTCATTGCTTAAATTCCATGCAGCAGAAAAAGATGGGAAAGTAGCATACTTGTTATTCTCTCCAAATTTTGTTGAACCGTCTCTTCTCACTGTTGCTGTCAGCAAATATTTACCCTTGAAGTTGACGTTTGCTCTTGCAAACATTGATTGAAGTTCATTGGTTGGAGATTCATAATGCCAGATGTTACGGCTTGAAACAGTTGAATAACCGAACATATTATAATAAGGAATACCGATATCAGCAAAATCCTGCGCAGTCAATCCTGAATTCGAATATTCAAAGTTCAAATACTCATAGCCAAGAACTGCATTTAAATTAAAATCATTAGTGATCTGCTTATTATAACTTAATGTATGAGTAAACTGTTCAACAAGCAATTTTGATTCTGAAGAGCTTGCCCAACCACGGTTCCTGATATCATTATAATTAAGCAGTTGGCGACCCATCATTGCCGTACGGCGGCCATCACTTTGGTTGCGACCATACTGGAATTTATATTCCAGTTCATTTGTAAAACGAAAATAAGGAGCAATATAGCCCCAGATCTGGGTTGTATTTACATTATCATCATACATCCGCAGCACCCACAAAGGATTAGGAGATGAAGCACCAAATTGTGGTTCGATCCAGAAAGTACCATCACTCTTTGTAAATGGATGTGTAGGATTCCACTGTAAGGCCTGGCCGATTAAACTTCCCTGGAAACCTGCATTGTTTGTAATCGGTACAACTTCTTCTACTATTTGTGCTGTATTAATATTAACATCCAATCCAAGTTTTTTACTTTCTAAAAATTTGAAATTGCCGGTATATCCAATGGTATATTTTTTCAGTTTTGATTCTTCTACAATGCCTTCTTCATTTAAGAAACTTACTGAAACTCTTTGACGGGCATTTTCAGTACCACCACTTAAGGCAACGTTTATATTATGAGTTGAACCTGTTCTGAAAATAGCATCCATTGCATCCACACTTCCACCGTAGTTTGCTGTAGGTACAGCCTGGGTAGATACTGTAGCCGGCAAACCATATTTTGTTAAGGCTGCTACGTATTCAGATGCACTTAATATGTCTATCTGGTTGGCGATGCTGGATACACCGAAAGAATATCCAAATTCTATTTGGGGTGTTCCTGTCTTACCTTTTTTAGTAGTGATCAAAATAACTCCATTAGCACCTCTTGATCCGTAGATAGCTGCAGCAGATGCATCTTTCAATACATCCATGCTTTCAATATCAGCAGGATTAATGTAGTTTAATGGATTAGATCCTGGTGTACCTCCAAAACCCGGAAGACCCAGCCCCGGACGACCAGAACCCCCTTCAAGAGGAACTCCATCTACAACGATCAAAGGAGAGTTACCCGAACGAACTGAGCTTGTACCACGAATACGGATCGTTGCACCAGCACCCGGAGCTCCATTGTTATTAGTAATTTGTAATCCGGCTACTTTACCCTGGATCAATTGATCAGGTGAAGTATTCACACCCTTATTAAAATCTTTGGCTTTAACGGATGTGATAGAGCCGGTAAGGTCTTTTTTCCTTGATGTTCCATAACCGGTAACTACAACTTCACCAAGTTGAGAGTTACTGATCACCAATACAACATCTGCGGCTGATTTCCCGGTAATATCAACTTCCTGTGTTGTATATCCAATTGATGAAAACACAAGAATTGTTACACCCGGAGCGACCGTAATTCTATAAGATCCATCTGAAGAGGTTTGTGTACCGGTTTTCCCCCCTTTTGGTGTTACAGTAACACCCGGTACACCTGTATTATCCTTAGAGTCAGTTACTCTCCCAGTAACAACTCTGTCTTGGGCAAATATTAACTGCGATATGGAAAGCAGAAAAATAAAAGCCGCTGGTTTTAGCAGATTTTTGCAGGACATAAGCATTAGTAATTATCGTGAGTTAAAAATTTACGACTTTGGCTGTGTAATTTAGACACATTTATTAATTCAACAAACTTTCAGCAATTTTTTTTTACTAACCTGTGTGATTTTGAACAGATTCAACAATATTGCCAATCCAATTTACACAAACAATCATTCGTCAAATTTGTTCAATTATCTAAGAGCAGATTTAAGCATTGTTTGCTGCATCCAAAATATTTGTATTCTATTATTTAAATCATCTGTTTGATCATTGAATGGCAGCAACCGTTTGCGATACAGTTTTCGCAAACGTTTACTGTGGAAAAAACATTTAGCTTTAACTATAAAATAATGCTGAATGGAAAAGAGGGCAACACTGAAAAACATTTCCCATGCCTTAAATATGAGCATATCCACTGTATCAAGGGCACTAAAAAATCACCCGGATATTTCTGAGGAAACAAAAAAAAGAGTACAGGAAGCGGCATCCATGTTGGATTATGAGCCAAACACCTTCGCCATCAATCTTCGTACAGACAAAAGGAATATGGTGGGCATCATTATTCCTTCTATTACAAATTTCTTTTACCAGTCATTTATTGCTGCGGTTGAAGAAGAAGCAAAAAAAAACGATTATTCAGTTTTAATCCTTCAAACCTCGGATAACCCGGAAACTGAAACCGAAAATTTGAAGATCTGCAGAATGAATCGTGTAGCGGCTGTTTTTGTTTCTATTTCACCAAAGACTAAAGATATTAATCCCTTTAGTAAATTATCTCAAACCACACCTGTTATCTTTTTTGATAAGGTACCGCCTTATGAAGCGTTTGACAAGGTCTGTATAGATGATGAAGGGGCTGCCACCATTGCTGCAGAAGAGATCATCAAAAAAACAACCGGAAAAGTGCTGGGGCTTTTTGGAAACCCGGAATTATCAATTACTCAAAAAAGAATTACTGCCTTTCAAAATATCTTTACAGCCTGTGATCGTATTACTGATCTGCATATTACTTATGCAAATTCTACGGCCGATGCATTACAGCAAACTTCAATGGCATTTTCAAAAAAGCAAAAACCCGCTGTTATATTTTGCATGAGTGACGAGATCCTGGCTGGCACAGTTAAAGCATTACAGCAATTCAAAATAAAAATACCCACTGACGTAAAGATTATTACGATCAGCAATGATGGATTTATTCCAAAGTTGTTTGAACCCGAAATAACTTATGTGGAAACAAGCGGGTATAGCTTAGGCAAACTATGTTTTAAAAGAATGGTTGATTATAACAATGGAAAAACTTTTATACAGGAAGTACTGCAACCGGCAAGATTGGTAGCCGGTGCATCTATTTAATATTTTCGATCGCTAAATTTTTCTTTAACCCGGTTTTTAATTTATAAAGCTTACCCGGCCTGTGCGGAACATCATCTTCCATCTCATCAAGATCATCCAGCCAGTTTTTCAACGCAATTTTTTTTCTGAAATTTCTCCGATCAAGCTTGGTACCTAAAATAGCCTGGTAAAGATCCTGCAGTTCTCTTAGTGAGAATTTTTCCGGTAATAAATTAAATATAACAGGCTCATCCATTATTTGTATCCTCAATCTTTGCAAACAAACTTCGATGATCTGTTTATGATCGAAGGCAAGATCTTTAAGGTCTTTCATTGAATGCCAATGTGCTTCATTATCTGTTATTTTTAATTTATGGTTCCGGATATTTATCAATGAATAATAAGCGGTGGTAATAACCCGGCCAGAGGGGTGACGGTTGATAGCACCAAAACTTCCCACTTGCTGAAGAAATACATCATCGAGCCCGGTTCGTTGCTTTAAGACCCTGTAAGGGGCACTATCAAGATCTTCATCCACTTTTACCAGGTCACCCAGCAACGACCATTTTCCGGCAAACTCCTGCAGGTCCGATTTGATCAGTAAAATTTTTAATTGTTTGCTTTCAAAACCAAAAATGACGCAGTCAACTGAAATGGCTATGTTGAAATAATCAATATGACTGATCTTTTCGGATTCAGCCGTCTTTAGTTTTTTCAGTATTTCTGCTGTCATAACGAATAGCGTCGTTTAGTACAATAAGAGCTTTTTAGTTTGCACACTGTTTTTTACAGAAATGCGAAGTAAATAAATTCCCGGTGAAAAACTTTTTCTCTCGCTTTTATCTAAAGAAATTTTATGCACACCTTTGGTAAGAACACCTAACTGTTTTTCAAAAACTTTTTGTCCGGAACTATTAAACAACTGCAGCCTGGCAGCTCCCAATTCTTCATTTTCAATTTCTAAAATGCCATTTTCTATCAATGGATTCGGATACACATTTATTTTAAATGTGGCCGGCTGATTACTAATATTGGTTACAGGGGTTGTTACCACGTTTGTTACATTCCGGTTCAGGTAAACGTGGAATTCCCCTGGTTGCAAATTTATATTTTGTGCTGTACCTGTTGCAGTAAAAGTATTTCCGTTTAAATAATCATACCATGTGCCTGCATTTTGAAATGTTACTGTGCCCGTAGTTGGATTGACATCAAAATTTCCAACAACACAGATATTAGAGCTATCAGTTGTTATCTGCAACCATTTGAATGCTCCCGCTAAACTATGTGTGACACGATCAGTTAAAAATCCATTTTTATATAACGGGTGAAAACGAAGTTTTAATAATGCACTATAAATATCAAATAACCGCTGGCGCTGGATAATTTGTAAATAATCCCAGCGTATGGGTTTGGGATCAAGGCGGCATGCATTGTTAACGGTACCATTTGTACAATGATTGATGCTGTAATCATAACCCAACTCACCAAATTCCCAGATCATTTTTGGTCCGGGTATCATGGTAAAGAATGATGCACACATTTCCATTCTTCTTAATGCTGTATAAATATCTTTTGTATTATGCGTGCCGGAGGCATTTCCAAACTGGAGATTTTTATACATCAATCTTTCTTCATCATGGCTTTCCATGTAAGTAATAAGGTGTGGCTGGGTCCAGTTCCTTGTTTTAAAAATTCCATATTCGAAATTTGAATTAGTGAGCCAACCCATGGCTGCTTCTGAAAAATTATAGTTGCTGTTTCCCCACAGCATCATACCATAATTGGAAAGTTCTATTTCTTCCGTATTATCAGCAAAATGCTCAAGTATGCAATAGCTCCCCGGAGATTTCAATTGCATAGTATCATAATATCTTTTCCATATGGCTACCCGGTCAGCATGATAGGCAGATATACAAGCTTCATCTGTTGTGCTGCCACCGCATTGCGTATTTTGTGTAAACCCTTTTGAAAGATCCCAGCGAAAACCATCCAGTTTATATTCCTGAAGCCAATGCTCAATCACCCGGCTGGTAAAATAGCGGGTGGCCAGACTCTCATGATTGAAATCATTGAACACATTATACGGATGGGTTGCATTAACATTGAACCATGGATTATTTGCGGCGGGTTGATTAGTTGCATTGTTCCAGTATAAAGCGGCTAATGGACAAAGTCCTGTGGCATGATTCAATACCATATCCATGATCACGGCAATCCCTTTTGAATGACATGAGTCGATGAATTCCTTCAGGTTATTTTTTGTTCCATAATATTTATCCGGTGCCAGGAAGAAATCAGGATTATAGCCCCAGCTATTATTTCCTTCAAACTCATTGAAAGGCATGATCTCAATGGCATTTACTCCCAGCTTTTTCAAATAGCCCAATGTATCACGTAATGTTTTCCAGTCATGGGCCGCTAAAAAATCTCTTAACAACAATTCATAAATGATCAATCCCCGCTTATCGGGACGGGTAAAATTATTTACCTGCCATGTGTATGCAGGTTGATTGGTTTGCAACACACTTACAACTCCGCTTGTCTGTGTTGGATAAGGCATCAGGTTGGGGTAGGTGCTTGCTGGTATGCCACTATCATTCCAGGGATCAAGAATTTTTTCTGAGTAGGGATCGCCTATTTTTAATTGGCCATCAACCAAATATTGAAATGCATATTCTGTTCCCGGGGTAAGGCCTGTAATACGGATCCACCAATAATTATTATCTGGTGTTTTCGCCATTTGATAATTGGTTTGTTCCAGCCAGCTGGCTCCCGGAAATGTGCCAATAACTGATACACGGTTTTTTCCGGGTGCATATAAAACCAAAACCACGGAAGTGTTCCCGGTTTCATAATTAATTCCATCTCGTACTCCTGCAGGTAATGCGGCAATTGTTGGGGTATTTGCAACAAAGAAGTTTATAGTTTCCGTTTTAGTAGTGGCTCCCACTGTAGCTTCAACCACCAATGTCTGATTTCCCGAAACAGTTAATATTGGATTTGCACTGATCGATGTAACATTATTTGCTGTTTGTATAACATTTCCATTTAGCAACAATCGCATATTTGAAGTAGCACTTGCAACGCCGGTAACCGCAATATTTTCTCCTACCATTTTATTAATGGGTTCCGGAATTGGATTATACAATGGCTGCATGAAAGGAATATTGAAACGTGTAGCAAGGTTGTTATCATACACCGGCACATACATATCACTGCCATCAGCATTTCGCTGCACGGTACAATTGCTGCTGCAGTCTCCGGATCTAAAAAGAATAGCGATCTTTTGAATCGTTTCACCCGCTGGTACACCAAAAAAAGTTCTGATATTATTAATTGTATATGACCACTTATTAGTTCCTGCCGGAGAAGCCAAAGCCGCCGCTTCAGTAGATCCCCATGTAAATTTTGAATACCGCCAATTGGTTGGGCCAGTACTTAAATTGGTGATCACGCCAACATGTACGTATACATTTCCAGAAAAACCTAATAACCCCTGGTTACCCTTTGTGGCATCAACAGTAATAGTAATGTTGTCATTGTCTTTGGCAAAATCCGGTGTCCAGGTGAGTAATTGCGAACGGCAAAAATGTGAAAAGAGAAATACTGAAAACAGAAGGAATATCTTTTTCATCGGCAAGTTTTGGGGCAATAAAGATAGGGTTTGTGTACAAATTACACGATGATTGAGCCTGACTTTTTTGAAACATTCCAATAATTCTAAATTTTATATTTACAATCTTAACTTTCAGGAATGTATAGCAAAGAGCAAACAAAAAAATTACAGGCAGAAACAGCGACTTTTATCAAAAAAAAAGACATTCCGGCAAAAGAAATTGAAGTATTAAAGGATGTTTTACGGTTTCATGAGCATCGCTATTACATTTTAAATGATCCGCTGATTTCAGATTTTGAATATGACCAGCTCTACAAAGCTTTGGAAAAAATTGAAACTGATAACCCAAAGCTGGTAACTCCCGATTCTCCTACACAAAGGGTGGCCAAAGGCTTGACAAAAGATTTTCCAACAGTACAGCATCTTGTACCCATGCTTTCATTAAGCAATTCATACAACACGGATGATCTCCTGGATTTTGACAGAAAAGCAAGGGAATTAACCGGCGAAAATAAAATTGAATACTGTGTAGAGCCAAAATTTGATGGGGCCAGCATATCTCTTATTTACGAAAATGATCTTTTGCTTCGTGGTGCTACCCGCGGTGATGGCGTGGAAGGCGATGAGATAACAACAAATATCAGGCAAATAAAAAGTATCCCCCTTTCTGCAAAATTTTCCGACTATGGTTTGGAAACGGTTGAGATAAGAGGAGAAGTGCTTATCAATAAAACCAATTTTAAAAAATACAATGAGCAACTGGTGGAGCAGGGGTTGCCGCCATTGGCAAACCCAAGAAATGCAGCAGCAGGTACATTACGAATAAAAGATCCAAAAGAAGTTGGCAAAAGAAGTTTGGAAGCATTCGTTTATAATATCAGTTATTATACAGCTATTCGTGGTAAAAAAGTTTCCGCTGAACTCGATACGCATTCGGGTTCACTTGAAATACTTTGGAAAAATGGCTTTCGCAGTCCACAACAGGATAAAAAAGTGCTGAAAGGAATTGAGGCTGTTATAAAGCATTGTGAAGAATATGAACTGATGCGTGACAATCTTCCCTATGAGATTGATGGAATGGTGATCAAAGTAAATGATGTGGCGCTACAGGATAAATTGGGAATGACCTCACACCATCCCCGATGGGCAATTGCATGTAAATTCAAAGCGAGGCAAGCTACCAGTAAATTATTGAGTGTAGAATTCCAGGTAGGAAGGACCGGAGCAGTAACCCCGGTTGCGAAACTGGAACCGGTTGGCATTGGTGGTGTTACTGTCAGCAGTATATCTATACATAATGAAGATTATATAAAGGAAAAAGATCTTCGCATTGGCGACCAGGTTTTGATAGAACGAGCCGGGGATGTTATACCACAAATTGTAAAATCATTACCTGAGCTAAGAAATGGCAAACAAAAAAAGATTGTATTTCCTGATCAATGTCCTGTTTGTAAAAGCAAATTATTTAAAGAAGAAGGTGAAGCTGTTTGGCGCTGTGTAAATATTGAATGTCCTGCACAGGTAGTAGAACGCATCATTCATTTTACAAGTAAAGATGCGATGGACATCCGGGGATTTGGTGAAGCTAATGTGAGAAAGTTCTTTGATCTTGGTTTACTCAATGATATTCCCGGCATTTATGAATTAGACTATAAAAAGATCAGTGAGCTGGAAGGTTTTGGTGAAAGATCAATAAACAATTTGCAATCGGCGATAAGCAATTCTAAAAATCAGCCACTAAATAGATTGATCTATGCATTAGGAATTCGCTTTGTTGGAGAAACTACGGCTAAAACATTAGCAAGATCTGTTAAGCATTTACTTGATCTTCAAAACTACTCTTTAGAAGATCTGCAAAACCTTGAAGATATTGGGCCAAAAGTTGGAGGCAGTATTTATCATTTCTTCCGCAATAAGGATAATATCAAAATGATACAGCAATTGGAAAAGTTGGGATTGAAATTTAAGAATGAGAAGAAAGAACATGCTACAGGCGGCAATCTTGCGGGCCAATCATTTTTATTTACGGGTACCTTGCCAACATTAAAAAGAAGTGAAGCAGAAGGCATGGTAGAGGCAAATGGCGGGCAAATCCTCAGTGGTGTAAGCAGTAAATTAAATTATCTTGTTGTTGGCGAAGATGCCGGGAGTAAATTGGAAAAAGCAAAAAAGATAAATAGTATTAAAATAATTTCTGAAGCCGAGTTTTTAAAAATGTTGAAATAATTCTTTCAAAAAATGTAGTTACAGTTATGCTCCAGCACTCAACTTTAAAATTTTTAAAAGATCTAAAAAAGAATAATAACAAACCCTGGTTTGATGCCCATAGAAAAGAATACGATGCTGCTAAAAATGATTTTACCATTTTTATTCAATCCGTAATTGACAAACATGCTAAAAGCGACCCGACAATAAAATCTATTGCTGCCAAAGATTGTATGTTCCGCATCAATCGTGATATTCGTTTTTCAAAAGATAAATCTCCTTACAAAACAAATATGGGAGCATATATAAGTAAGGGTGGAAAAAAATCAATTTATGCCGGTTATTATTTTCATTGCGAGCCCGGCCAGGCATTTGTCGGCGGTGGATTATGGATGCCAATGCCTCCTGAGTTGAATAAAGTAAGACAGGAGATAGATTATAATCTTGCTGCATTTAAAAAGATCATTAATGCAAAAAAATTCAAAGCTGTTTATAAAGATCTTTCTCATGATCCTGAATATGTTCTAAGCCGTGTGCCGAAAGGGTATGAAGCGGATAACCCGGCAGCAGAATTTTTGAAAATGAAAAGTTTTGTAGCATTGGCGCCGGTAAAAGACACCGACCTCACATCAAAAGATCTTTTGAAGAAAACAACAGCAGCTTTTGAAGCTTTACAACCATTGATCGATTTTGTCAATGAATCTCTCAGATAAATTATTAACCAATGAAAAAGATCGTTTTCATCACCACAGTATTTTTGCTTTCCCTTATTTCTTTTTCACAAAGCATTTCAATAAAACTTCCTGATACAATAAGTAAAAAACCAGTTGATGGAAGATTACTGCTGATCTTTTCAAAGAATTTTTCCGGTGAACCAAAGAATCAAATCAATGATGCTCCGACTACCCAACAAATATTTGGTGTTGATGTTGATGACTGGCAACCCGGCACTACAAAAAGTATATCAGCAAATGCGTTTGGTTATCCAATTGAAAAAATTTCTGATATACCTGCAGGAGATTATAACATACAAGCCGTCTTTCATATCTATGAAACTTTTCACCGAAAAGATGGGCATGTTGTAAAACTGCCAATGGATAGAGGTGAAGGCCAGCATTGGAATTCAGCTCCGGGAAATTTTTATTCAGTTCCAATGAAAATAAAATTCAATCACAAGGCAAAAATTTTACACCATGTTGTTCTTACAAAAATAATTCCGCCGATAAAAGAACCTGAAGACACTAAATATATAAAGCACATAAAAATTCAAAGCAAGCTGCTTACTGAATTTTGGGGCCGGCCAATGTATCTTGGTGCACATGTATTATTACCTGAAGGTTGGGATACACATCCTGATGTAAAATATCCACTTGCTATTTTTCATGGACATTTTCCTTCGGACTTTGGTGGCTGGAGAACAACTCCGCCAGATGAAAATTTAAAACCCGATACAAATACACGGTTCAATATTATTGGTTATAACAAAACTGTTCAGCAGGAAGCCTATAATTTTTATAAACTATGGACTGGCCCGGCTTTTCCAAGGGTAATCGCAATAGAAATTCAGCATGCCAATCCTTATTATGATGATTCGTATGCAGTGAACTCTGCCAACCTGGGTCCTTATGGTGATGCTATCACTTATGAACTCATTCCTGAAATTGAAAACCGATTTCGTGGCATTGGACAAGGCTGGGCAAGATTCATGTATGGCGGCAGCACAGGTGGTTGGGAGGTGTTAGCAGCACAGGTTTTTTATCCTGATGAGTACAATGGTTGTTATTCAGCTTGTCCTGACCCCATCGATTTCCGTCATTACACTACTATCGATATTTATAATGATTCCAATGCGTATTATAGAGAAGGGCCTTTCAGAAAAGTGTTGAGGCCGGGGCACCGAAATTATCTCGGCCATGTAAATACCATGGTAAAAGATATGAACTATCGTGAGCTTGCAATAGGGACCAATAGTCGTAGCGGTGATCAATGGGATATTTGGGAAGCTGTGTATTCACCAGTGGGAAAAGATGGTTATCCTGAAAGGATCTTTGATAAATATACAGGAGTAATTAATAAAAAAGTAGCTGCCTATTGGAAAGAGAATTACGACCTCGTACATATAATACAACGTGACTGGTCAAAAATTGGAAGTAAACTGGCGGGTAAAATACATCTTTATGTTGGGGACATGGATAATTATTATTTGAATAATGCCGTGTACACTGCGGAAGACATGATAAAAAAACTAGAGAACCCAAAATGTAATTGTGAAGTAGATTATGGCGATCGGGCAGAGCATTGCTGGAATGGGGATCATCATAATCCCATTTGGATAAGTCGTTTGCGCTATCATCAAATGTTTATCCCCAAATGGGCAGAAGAAGTAAAAAACAGGGCTCCGCAAAATGCCGATCTTACAAGTTGGCGATATTAGGAGCAATAATTGTTTCCACAGATCTAATTGATTAAATTCGAATGATGAATAGATTGATTTTAAAAACGGTTTTATCTTTCCTTATTACTGCGTTTATTATCTCTTGCAGTAATAAAGGCGGATCCGGCGGCAGCCCAACTCCTCCACCTCCGCCCCCGGCAACTTATGAATGGAGCTTTGAAGCATCCCCCTTGTGGTCTGATGAATTTTCAACTGATGGCTTACCTGATGCAACGAAATGGGGTTATGATATCGGAGGAAATGGTTGGGGAAATAATGAACTTCAGTATTACACCGATGGATTAAATGCAAATATTACGGGTGGGATTTTAAGGATCACTGCAAAAAAAGAAAGTTTTTCAGGAAAGGAATATACATCGGCAAGAATGATAACAAAAAATAAAGGCGATTGGTTATATGGAAGATTTGAAATAAAGGCAAAGCTGCCAAGAGGCCGGGGTACCTGGCCAGCCTTGTGGATGTTACCAACTGATTGGGTGTATGGTAACTGGCCAAACAGCGGGGAAATAGATATCATGGAGCATGTTGGTTATGATCAAAACCGTGTACATATCACCATTCATACAAAAGCATTTAATCATATGCTGGGAACACAAAAAAGTGCAAATAAAATTGTGAATACTGCCAGTGATGAATTTCATCGTTACCGGATCGATTGGACATCTTATGGTATCCGCGGGTATATTGATGATGAAAAGATATTTGAATTCATGAACCAGGGGGCTGGCCCAGACTATTGGCCGTTTGATAAACGCTTTCATATATTAATGAACATTGCTGTAGGTGGCAATTGGGGCGGTGCTATGGGTATTGATGATACTGTATTTCCGGCAACGATGGAAGTTGATTATGTAAGAGTGTATAAATTTATCAAATAAAACCTCTTAAAACTTTCAACCTATTTCCCTTTCTTATTCAAAATTTTCTTATGATAAGAAAGCTTATCACACTTCCGCTTTTATTCCTGCTGATACATTTCTTATATATTGCATGTATCTGTAATTGCCCGGATATGAAAGAAAAGTATTTCAAGCTGACAAATATTTCAGTACAGCCGTATGGA
>FKKE01004557.1_pt1 | contig 28630 bp, 25 predicted proteins | sample 1106331 | NCBI WGS metagenome assembly FKKE01 (sample SAMEA3931202, study PRJEB13176) | freshwater metagenome | biome: Drinking water system; feature: drinking water; material: freshwater | place: China | collected 2013-02-06
GGGTGGCGAAGTCGTATACGGGACAGGTGTTGCGGGAAGCGGGGGTAGGGTGACGAAGGGGAGCGGTCGGCGAAGGGCGAGCCGTTCCGGGTTCGCCGTGATGCGATGGAACCTGACGTGGTCCTGCCCCCTTACTATTGACTGTGCGCCTTTTCGGAAGAACTGACAGAACGGCGCCCAGCACCTTCTTTGCTAATGGCGGGCAATTGACGCCACGGCGAACCCTCCATGCTCATCCCTTCCGCCCGCGTCGAAGAGGGAGGAGTAAAAGCGGCTGATGGCGCTCATGGCCCTCAGCCATGGATTCGGCTACCCAAGCTCTTACTCCGTATAGCGTAGGAATGACAAAGTTCGGCAGTCGAATGATGGGATAAATGAAAACGTACTTCAGCAAGCGACATGCCGATGCGCTTAGGGAGAAAAAGCTTGCCATCAGTTTCTCCAAGCCCCTTCGTACATCCATAGTCAGAATTCTCAGCAGATTCTCGGTGTGGGGTGGATGGAATGACGGAGAAAACTTTACATTTGATGGAGCGGTTGCAAGTCTTTTGACCTTCTACGGGAAGGGGCAGCTTGAGGCATTTGACGATAAGAACAAACGAGTTCCAACGACCTTCGAAGGATTAATCAAAAGTGGATATCCGAGCGAAGTGCTAGATGCGATTGAGGCCTGGTTTGACCAAATTCCTGATCGAAGTCCGGAATGTGAGCAAGATCTGAACGACTGCCTGGCAATGAATAATTCCGCTTGGCGTATTGTTGCTGGTCAAGCGATGCTCATTGATTCAGAGTATCTACATGCTGAGGTGCGGATAAAAACGCTAAGACTCCTTAGGGAAGGTGATGCGACTGGAGCATTGGAGGAATTTCAAGACGCAATTAGTGATCTTCAGGTAGGCGAGACAAAAGATGCCGTTGTAAAAGCCCACAAATCGATAGAAAGCGTGATGAAAACGGCTCTGGGTACTTCCGAGCATCTAACTTTTGGAAAATTGTTAGAGAAACTGATTAAGTGTGGACTTATTCCAGCCTATTACGAAGAATTTCTCGTTCACTTCGAAAAGCTTGCCCTCGGTGCTGTTAAGGAAAGGAACCGACCTGGAACTGGCCATGGGCAAGGTAACGTTACTGTCGAGGTGCCCAGAAGCCTGGCTGGATTTGTAGTCAATCTAGCAGGCTCGATCAATTTGTTCATCATCGAGCGATGGCTGGAGTCCAAAAAGCTGACAGGAGATAACTCGGGTCTATCCCAGCCCAAGCCTCGCTTTTAGCCGCTTGAGCAATGAAGAGGACAATTCATGCAGACGATTCTGCTGCTGACGATTTCGAATATTTTCATGACCTTTGCCTGGTATGGGCATCTGAAGTACAAGGACTCGCCCCTATGGGCGGCGATTGCGGTGAGCTGGCTGATTGCGTCGGTTGAATACTGCTTCCAGGTGCCGGCCAACCGGATCGGCCACTACCAGTTCACGGCGGCCCAGTTGAAACGATTCAAGAGGTCATTACGCTGGCGGTGTTTTGTGTCTTCTCGGTGCTCTATTTGAAGGAAGAACTGAAGTGGAACTATCTGGTCGGGTTCGCCATGATGGTCGGCGCGGTCTTTGTCATCTTCAAGGAATGGTGACCGGGTCTATGGTGTGGTCATCCAGTGGTTGTACAGGTACAGCAGATCGAAGGTCAGGCGGGCACCGAACGTCGGGCCATAGTCTTTCTGATTGATAAGATCGTTCCACGTTTCGATGCTAGCCGCCGCGTACCGCAGCGCGACCGACACGAATCGTTCTTCCAGCGCGTCTCCCTTGTGATCGACAAAGAGCCCCGAGTCTATCGTCAAGGCTACTTCGATTTCCCAGGGTGTCATATCGCACCGGCATGACCGGTAATTGCCGAAGCCGATGGAGGCTTGCGCGAGGTAGTTTTGCGGCGCGACTTCGCGGAAGGCGGCGCCGCTGAAGGGGCGGCCGTAGCGGGCCATGGCGGAAAAGCGGACGTAATCGGAGGCCGTTTCCAAGAGCGGCGGCGCCGAACCGAGGCTTGCCCGCGCCGCATCGGCCAGCGACATCCGCCGCACGCCGAGTTGGACGTAGGGCTCGTAGTAGAGCGAACCGGCCGCGACGCCGACTCCGGCGAAGCCGTCCTCGTGACCGCCGAACAGCCTCGTCCATCTCGTGACCGTTCCGCTGAACATGAAGTCGGTCGCCTCGCGCTTGGCGCCGACCGGCACGGGTGTGAGGCCGCGGAATTTGTGCACCACGTCGTTTTGAAGAAAGCGGCTGAACCCGTCGCGCGTTTCCCCGGCGCCCACCGTGAGATTGGTGTTCCATCCCTTGTAACGCTCCAGCCGCTCGGTCCAGCTCAGGGACCAGAAATTGAATCCCATGGTTTCCCGGATGTTGTTGTACCGGTTCCCCGTGCCGTCGAATTCCGTGAATCGGTCGGTGGTGAACCCGGCCGTGAGCGTGCGATCCCTGTCGGGATAGGCGATGGCGCCCCAATGCACGCTCTGCGCCGTGACTTCCGCCCGCGCCTGGCCGCAGAGGACCAGCGCGACCCACATCGCCAGCACGGATGCATGGAGAGACGGTCTGCGCATGGTCGAATCGTGCCCTAGCCCGGCATTGGAAGCAAGAGGTTCATCTTTTGCAGCAGCGGACCACTTGCGGTCGATGGTGGCGCTTCATACAATCAATGGCGGCGCCGCGCAAGGACCCGGTGTTGGAGAGGGACGATATGCCTAAAGCGAAGAAAGAATCCGCCAGTAAAACAACCGACGGGCCGGACTTTGAAAAGCTCGGGGTCTTCTACCTCGGCCGGCCCTATGATTTGGCGACGAAGCAGGCGAAGCCCGGGTGGCTGCTGTATGACTCGAAAGACCTGGTGACCCACGCGGTGTGCGTGGGCATGACCGGGAGCGGCAAGACAGGTCTCTGCCTCAGCCTCTTGGAAGAGGCGGCCATCGACGAGATTCCCGCCATCATCATCGATCCCAAGGGCGATCTTTCCAACCTGTTGCTGACCTTTCCCAAACTGCGCGGCGAGGATTTCGAACCCTGGATCAATACCGACGACGCGCGCAAGAAGGGGCTTTCGCCGACGGAATTCGCGCAACAACAGGCGGAGCTCTGGAAGAAAGGCCTGGTCTCGTGGGGACAGGATGGGGCCCGCATTCAGCGGTTGAAGGATGCGGCGGAGTTTGTGATTTACACGCCGGGCAGCAACGCGGGGCTGCCGGTGTCTATTCTCAAGTCCTTCGCCGCGCCCGGCCGGGAGGTCTTGGATGACGCCGAGTTGCTCCGCGAGCGCGTCAGCACGACGACGACCAGTCTGTTGGGGCTGCTCGGCATTGAGGCCGATCCGATCAAGAGCCGTGAGCACATCCTGCTGTCCACTATCCTGGAGGGCATCTGGAAACGAGGGAAAGACCTCGATCTCGCGGCGCTCATTCAACACATCCAGAACCCGCCGATGAAGAAGGTCGGCGTGTTGGATCTCGAATCGTTTTATCCCTCCAAGGATCGATTCAGCCTGGCGATGCAGCTCAACAACTTGTTGGCTGCGCCGGGATTCGCCTCGTGGCTGGAGGGGGAGCCCTTGGATATCGGCGCCATGCTTCACCGTCCAGACGGCAAGCCGCGCATGACGATCTTTTCGATCGCGCATCTCAGCGACGCCGAGCGGATGTTCTTCGTGACCCTGCTGCTGAGCCAGATGCTCGGCTGGGTGCGCGCGCAGTCGGGCACGACGAGCTTGCGCGCGCTGCTCTATATGGACGAGATTTTCGGCTACTTTCCGCCGGTCGCCAACCCGCCGTCGAAACTGCCGCTGTTGACCCTGCTCAAGCAAGCCCGGGCGTTCGGCGTGGGCGTGGTGCTGGCGACTCAGAACCCCGTGGATTTGGACTACAAGGGATTGGCGAACACCGGCACCTGGTTCATCGGCCGCTTGCAGACGGAGCGGGACAAGGCGCGGGTGCTGGAAGGGTTGGAAGGCGCCTCAGCCAGCGCGGGCAAGCAATTCGACAGGCAGGCCATGGAGCAGATCCTGGCCGGACTCGGGAACCGCATCTTTCTGATGAACAATGTGCATGAGGACGCGCCGATCGTATTCGAGACTCGGTGGTGTCTCTCCTATCTCCGAGGGCCGCTTACGCGGATGCAGATCAAGGTCCTTATGGACCCGCGCAAGGCCGCGGGTCTCAGGACTGAGCAACGAGGACTGGGGACTGAGGAACCGTCCTTTCCACTCAGTCCTCAGCAATCAGTCCTCAGCACTCGTCCTGTGCTCCCGCCGGATGTGCCCCAGCATTTTATTCCGCTGCGTGGCGACCAACCGCCAGGCGCGACGCTGCTCTATCAACCGAGACTGCTGGGCGCCGCGCAAGTTCACTTTGCTGACAGCAAGAGCGGGGTCGATATGACGCACGACGTGACGGTGCTCCCGCCGATCGAGGTCGGGGCGGTGGCGGTCGATTGGGAGCGCGCCGACACAGTTGCCCTCGCTGTCGGCGATCTGGAATCGACGGCTCTGGAAGGGGCTGTCTACGGGGAACTGCCTGCCGCGGCGGGGAAAGCCAAGAGCTATGAAAGCTGGGGCAACGACTTCGCGGCTTGGTTGTTCCGGACCCAAAGGGTGGAGATCTTCAGAAGTCCGAGCACCAAAGTGGTATCCAAACCCGGGGAATCCGAACGGGATTTCCGCGTGCGGTTGCAGCAGACAGCGCGGGAAGAGCGGGATCGGCACGCCGAACAACTTCGGCAGGCCTATGCGCTGAAGATCGCGGCGCTGCAAGATCGCATCCGGCGCGCGGAGGCGACGGTCGAGCGTGAAAAGGAGCAGGCCACGCACGCCGGCCTCCAGGCGGCGATTTCCATCGGCGCGACCGTGCTCGGCGCCTTTCTGGGACGGAAGACCATCAGTTCATCGACGATCGGCAAGGCGACGACGGCGATTCGCGGAGCGGGTCGCACGATGCGGGATATGAAGGATGTCGATCTTGCGAAGGACAACGTGGCTGCGTTGCAACAGCAGTTGGCGGATTTGGAGTCTCGGTTCAAAGCCGAAGCCGATGCGTTGGCTTCCTCCACCGATCCGCTCCAGGAGAAGCTTGAAACCCTGTCGGTGAAGCCCTCGAAGTCCAACATCGTGGTCAAGCTCGTCGCGCTGGCCTGGGCGCCCTATTGGCGGGATGAGAAGGGTGGAATGACGGCGGCATGGGTATAAGTGGTCACACGGGTTGGTTCCTCTGCTCGCGCAACGCGCGCCTCAGAAGGCCTCGTTGGATGCGTGCAGTTGGAACCGAACCCGTGCGATCTGGAAAGCAAGAAAAGGTTTTGGTCAGAAATCCAGCCGGAGATTGATCGAGCCGATATGGAAGGTCGTGCGATAGGTGCCATCGATGGCGGCGGGGACGGCGACCGGGTTGGCATTGCCCGAGACCGTGCGTGTTTCGTACAGCAAGGCCTTGTAGGCCAGATCGAGCCCTAATCCCTTGGGAGCCCACCAGGTTGCCAATTCGCTCCCGCAGGGGATGATTCCGAGGAATTGCCCGCCGCGATGGCAGGACAGCCCTAGTCCCACAGAAAGCGCGTGGTTATTCGAGTCCGGGACGGCGGGGTTGTAGGCGCGGTCGGGGATCGGACTTTCCGAAAACCAATAGCCGGCGCGGAGCGCGATGTCCCACTGCGGCATCGGCGCGGGGTTAAGCCACTTGTACTCGGTCCCCACCATCGTCGTGAGGGAGTTTTTCCACTGCTGCGGAAAGGGGATCGTACTGCCGGTCGAGAGATGCACGTCCGTGTTCTTGAGGGACTGCCAGCCGGTCCAATCCACATCCCATTCCAGTTTCCATTCCAGTTCGTGATCGCGAAACGGCCACCAGGCGATTCCACCGGTCAGGATCTGCGGGAGGACCAGCGTGGTCGAGGCCTGCGAGACTCTGGTCCCATTGGCCAGAAATTCACCATTCAGGCGCAGCGTGGCCTGGCTGCGATAAACCAGCCCGACGTTCAGCCGCGGTTTCCCATCGTCCGTCCGCAACGGCGTCGCCATCAGACTGACATTGAAGCCGGTCGCGGTGCCTTTGCCGTTGATCTCGACCGGCGTGCCCACCGACGGCAATCCCGCGCCTCCCGATGAGATGAAGCGCGCCTCATACTGCCCCTCTCCCCAGAAGTTGAAGAAGGTGTAGATGTCCAGGCCCACTCCAAGGGCCAGCGTCTCGTTGACCCTGTATGCCAGCGTCGGCTTCACGTCGATGAGTTCCAACGCCGCGGCGGTGACGGCTGTGGCGAAGGGCCCGTTCGACGGATACTGATAGAGGGTGCCGAACGGCGACAACAGCCCGAGACCGGCCGAGAGGCCGTCGAGCGAGGTCAATCCCAGGTCTTTCAAGTTGGCGGTCAGATAGAAAACGGACGGAGGAGGAACGGCGACGCTGTCGCCGAAGTCGCCGCGCGTCGTGATCCCCGTCGCGTTTCGGAATCTCGTTGAGCCGCCGATCAACGTGGTGCCGGCCATGAATTGCATGCCTCGGATCTGCGCCATCCCGGCGGGATTGTAATAGACCGCCGATGCGTCGTCGGCCTGCGCCGCGAAGGCGGCCGCCTGTCCGGCCGCGGATGCACCCTGGTCGTAGATGCGGAAGCCCGCCGCGAGCGCTGCGCTCCGCCCTGCCAGAGTCATGACGCAGAGAGCCAACGTGATTCTCAATATCTGCCCTGCGCCAAAGTCGCTCACACCGCGTCGTCTCTCGTCACACGCCATACGTCAGACGATAGATAAAAAGGCTCCACTCTCAAATGGCGCTGTTCCCCGAACCGCGTCCGACATCGCACGTGAACGATGAGGCACCCACCATTCGCAGGCCATCGTGAGATGTTCCAGGTTCGACGCGTGACGGACGATGCCTCGGGGTCAGTGCCGTTCCCGCTGCATCAGCTTGTCCGTCCAGGCCAGCATGATGGCGGATGCGATAAAGGTCATGTGGATGAAGATCTGCCACTGCACGCGCTCCAGATCCATGTTGGAGATATTGACGAAGGCTTTCAGCAAATGGATGCTCGAGATGCCGATGAGCGACGCGGCGAGTTTGACCTTGATCGTGCCCGGATCGACGTGGCTCAGCCAATCGGGCCGGTCGCGGTGGGAATCCAGATCGAGTTTGCTGACGAAGGTGGCGTAGCCGCCGATGACAACCATGGTGAGAAGGTTCGCCACCATGGTGATGTCAATCAACGATAAGACGCCCAACATGAAGATGGTTTCCTCGAGATGACCGATCTCCCGGACCATGTCCACCAGTTCGGCGATGAACTTATACGCGTACAGGAGTTCGGCGATGATCAGGCCAGCATAAAGCGGCGCCTGAATCCATCGACTGGCGAAGACGACGACTTCAAAGGCCGTCTCAAATTTGCTCGGCGTATCGGGGCCGGCCCCCATTGGGGCCAGGGCCGTTTCTGAGGGGGTGCTCACGTTCGACATAGGTCCTCCTTGTGATTGAACATGGGATACGGGCACTTTGAGGCGTTGGGGAGGCCGGCGGAAGTAGATTGAACCGTCGGTGTTCGGTTACGCCGCCGGGTATCGTAGTGAAGCGAGGCGCCCAAAGCAATCGGTTCAACGAGCGGCCAAGGCGGCGACGGCGGCCTGCAGTCGGACGAAGTGAGCCTCGAGATCCTGTTTGAGAAATCTGGTGAAGAGCCAATGGGGAACCCATCCCTTCGGCTGCACCTCCATGTCGAGCGTGGCGATGGTCCGCGATGTCGCGGCTTCGGGTGAGAATTGCCAGGTGCGGCTGTAGCGATGAAAGTCCCCCTCGATCAGCGTGGTATCCAACCGAGTCGGGGTGGTTTCTCTGGTCTCGGTGACCAGGTGCAGCTCCCCTGGGAGGATGTGGCGGGATGCCCAGAGATCCGTCACGACACCGCGGCCTTCGCGCCGGATGCCGACGAGACGAAGGCCCGGCGGAAACAAGTCCGGCCAATGTTCATAGTCGGTCAGCACGAGGCGGGCGATAGCCGGCGATCCGGGCAACTCGACCTGGGCGTGCACGCGCGCCAGGCCGTCCGGTAAGACCTGAATGTCCAGGGAATAGGTTCGGGAATCGGGATCGGCCGCCACAGCCGATGCCGCGAGGATGAGTACCCAAAAGATCAATACCCATCGAGTCGATCCTCGACAGGATCGGAGGAATCTGGGAGCCAGTCCGGTCCCTGGGAGTTGAATGTGAAGCCTCACGGACGTTGGGCTGCTCGCGCGCATAATTCTTGAGCACTTCTGCCGCTTTGGCCCATTGCAACTGCAGAGCAATGGGCACCCCGATTCGCTGCTGGGGTACCCATTGCTCCTAACATTGCAGTGGGTCCCGGCCAGCATGCGCCTTCGGGGCACGCTGGCGGGCGGGCTCGCCCCTCGCAGCCTCAACATACTGTTTCAAGTATGCCTCGGCCTCTCGGGGCTCCCCGCGCCCGTCTCGCAACACGACTGCGCGATTTCGCAACGAAGCGTCATGAATTATGCGCGCTAGGGGGGATCATACTGTCGAGATCGACGGGGATTCAACGAATTCCTCGATGCGGATCGTGCCGAACGGTGACGGCCGTGGATGAGTGGCCGTCGGAAAGTGGGACAGTCGGACGGCGCCGCGGGGGAATCAGATAAGGAGGTCGTGCCAGTCGGTCTCAGCGTCCTCGATAACCTGCGTGATGCTCCGGGGCGGTGCCGTGGGGGCGAGCGCGGCGAGGTCGATGATCCGGGGCGTGGGGTACCGTTGTCCGGCGGGATCGGTCACGACTTTCACGGTCGGTTTCAGCCGCGCGTCGGGATTGACGGCGATGACGATTCCCCGCTCGCCGGTATTCAACTCCACGGCTGTCCCCAGCGGATAGACCCCGACGCATTGGATCAGCCGATCGATGAGCGTTCGATCGAAGCGGTGCCGCCGCTCACGCTGGTAGAGCCGGCGGACGGCTTGGCGAATCGGCAAGGCCGGACGGGCGCCCCGCGGACTGACCATCGCATCATAGCGTTCAATGAGGCCGACAATTTGGCCGGGCACGCTGATGTCGGGGTTTCTCAGCTTCATCGGATATCCGGATCCGTCGAGGCGTTCGTGATGTTCGGCGACGATACGCCGGACGGTGTCCGGAAGATCGGCGATCTCACGAAGGAGCGCAACGCCGGCCTGCGGATGGGTCTCGATGATCCTTCGGTCTTCTTCCGTGAAGGGGGTGGTCTTGGCGAACAGCTCGGCGGCGATCTGCAGTTCCCCCACATCGTGCACCAGGGCGCCCATGCCGAGCTGCTTGAGTGTCGGCATAGGCAGGCCATGCAGCCGTCCGACAGCCAGGGAGAGGACCGAGACGTCGAGGGCGTGGGCGCAGGGGTCCCTGTCCGTTCGACCGGCTTGAGAGAGCTGGGTCTGCAGCATGATGGCGGTCCGGTCCGTGGTCAACTGACTCACCAGGCCCTCGACCGCCGTCCCGACTTCGGCGAGGTTCATCGGGGCGCCGGTCTTGGCCCCGTCAAAGAGACGCCGCAAGGCCTGTTGGGTTTGGTCGCGAACGAGGCGAGCCGCCTCCAGGCTCTGGGCTGTCACGCCGGGAGGAGAGTCCTGGCCTGCCTCCGGATCGGGCTCGGAGGACGGCGTGTCGGTCGCAAGCCCGAGCGTCGGGTCAATCGTGACCTCACGGATGCCGGATTCCCGCATCCGCGTGATGTCTTCCTCTGATTTGATCAGAAAACGATGCCGGAGAAAGGGGGTTTCGAGCCATGCGCGATCCACGCCGATCACGAACATCCCAGGCCTGAGTGCTGAGATGGCAATTCGTTCCGCGCTCACGATATGCAGACGGACGAGACCGGTGCTCTCCCGCGGTCGCCTCTGCGCCATGCAGATCCCGATCGACGCGGAGGCGCGCACAATCTACGCATACAAGATGTCTCGGCACCTCGACGGGATTCTGGATAGGGCCCATCGCCCTGGGGACCGCTTCAAATGGACACCAGGGATTCCCTGAGGGTCTTGCGGATGCGTTCGGCGGTGTCGGCGTCGATACCGGCGGCGTCTCGCAATTGGTCATCCGAGGCGGTGGCCAGTTGATCGAGGCTGCGGAAGCGCTGCAGCAGGCGTTTGCGGCGGATGGCCCCGACCCCGGGGATGGTGTCGAGGGCGGAGGCGATCAGAGCCTTGCCACGCAATTGTCGATGATAGGTCACGGCAAAGCGGTGCGCTTCGTCTCGAATGCGCTGGACCAAGTGGGTCGCGGGGGAGGTGTGTCGGAGCAGGATCGGATTCTTGCGGCCGGGGACGAAGATGCGCTCGTCCTTCTCTCCCCGAGCCTTTGCGAGCCCGAAGACAGGGATCTTGCCGCACCCCGCTTGGCGAAGTCCTTCTTGGGCTGCGGCGAGTTGCCCCAATCCGCCGTCGATGAGAATCACGTCCGGCTTGGGGAGAGAGTCCGTGGTCTCGTCCGGCGGCTCCGACGACCGGGCGTAGCGGCGGCGAACGGTTTCCTGCATGCTCGCAAAGTCGTTGGCGCCCACGACCGTCTGAATGCGAAATTTCCGGTAGTCGGCCTTCTTCATCTCCCCGCGCTCCCAGACCACCAAAGAGGCCACCGACTGGTTCCCCATCGTATTGGAAATGTCGAAGCCTTCGATCCGGCCCGGCGTCGCGTCGAGCTTCAGGAGCCGTTGCAATTCTTCCGCGGCGAGCCGATCGGTTTCGGCGCCGCGGAGGTGTTCTCCCAGCGCCGCCACGGCGTTTTCCTCCGCCAATTTGACCAGCTCATGTTTCGCGCCTCGTTCCGGGGCGATGATCCGCACCGGCTCGCCCTTTTTCTCTCCCAGCCATGTCTCCAGCAACGCGATGTCGGGGATGGAGAGGGGCACGAGCAATTCCTTCGGCGGCAGGCCTTCCTTGTTGTAGAACTGCTCGATCGTGGAGAGCAGGAGTTCCTCGTCGGAAGCGGCCAGCGCATCGGCCCAAAAGAAATCTTTTCGTCCGATGAGCAACCCTCCTCTCACGAACAGCAATTGCACGTCCGCTCCTGAGCCCTGGCGCGCCAGCCCGACGACGTCCTGGTCGGTGTCCGAGGTCTGCGTGATGCGCTGCCGCTCGAGGGTCCGCTCGATCTTGGAGATGCGGTCGCGCAAGCGCGCCGCCTCTTCGTACCGTTGCCGGTCGGCGGCCTCGGCCATCTCGGCGCGCAGACCGTCCAACAGTTCGGTATCGCGGCCCTCCAAAAACAAACGGACCTGCTTCACGATCCGATGGTACTCGTCGCGCGTTTGGTTGCCCGTGCAGGGCGCCAGGCACCGTTTGATCTCGAATTCGATGCAGGCGCGCTCGGCGGTTCCGTCGATCTCGATCTCGCAGGTCGCCAGCGGGAAGACCTTGCGGATGACCTTCAGGGTCTCGCGGAGCGCGCCGGCCGGCGTGTAGGGGCCATAGTAGAGGGCGCCGTCCTTGTGCACGCGGCGGACGATGGAGAGGCGGGGGAAGGGCTCCTTGATGGGCAGCCGCAGGTAGGGGTACTGCTTGTCGTCGCGCAGCACGACGTTGAAGCGCGGCCGGTGGCGCTTGATCAGATTGCTTTCCAGGATCAGCGCTTCCAGTTCAGACCGGGTGACGATGATTTCGACGTCCGCGACGTGGCCGACCAGCAGGCCCGTTTTCGGCGTCTGGTCCGCGCCCTTTTGAAAATAACTCCGTACCCGATCGGCCAGCACCCGCGCCTTGCCGATATAGAGAATCTCCCCGCGCCCGTTCTTCATGAGATACACCCCGGGCTGCTCGGGGAGGTGGGCGAGCTTGGACTGGAGCGTCTCACTCAACATGAAGATGATGCTATTTCAAGGTTCGAACAAACGACGGGCTCAGGGCGCCGCGGGCTACTTCGGCCACCGGCCCCTTCATGGTCAGTTGAAAGTCCTCGGCCACCTCGATGCGCAAGGTGCCGCCCGGCATGGTGACGGTGACGGGGCTCTGGACGAGTCCCAACCGCACGGCCGCGCTGGCCGCGGCGCAGGACGAAGAGCCCGAAGCCTGGGTTTCTCCGGCACCGCGCTCCCAGATGAGGATCGAGAGGGTCTTGGGGCCGACCGGAACGGCCAACTGCACGTTGGTCCGCTTCGGAAAGAGCGGGTGATTTTCCAGTTCGGGACCGAAGACCAGCAGTTCCTCCCGCGTCCAGGCCGAGCCCTTCGGCTTAAAGACGACGCAATGGGGATTCCCTACGCTGACGCCGGTAAAGCGAAGCTCCTGGCCGGCGACCGTGATCGGCTGCTCGATGAGTTCGTCTGCGGTCGACACACAGGGCAGTGCCTCCGGCTTGAAGGTGGCCGCGCCCATCTCCACGGTCGCCTCGCCGGCGTCGCCGTAACGGTCCAGGTGGAGCTGAATGCAAACGAGTCCGCCTTTCGTCTCCACTGTGAATCTGAGCCGCTTCGCCTTGCGCGTCGCGTGCAGGTAGCGCGCGAAGATGCGAAGCCCGTTGCCGGACTTCTCGGCTTCGCTGCCGTCCGGATTGTAGATCCTGAGGCCGAAGTCCGCCTTCTTGGAGGGCGTCAGCGCGAGGATGCCGTCGCTGCCGAGCCCCCAGTGCCGGTCGCAGATGGCTCGAATCGCCTTCGGGGTCAGCCGAAAGCCGAGTGCTGTAGGGTCCATCACGAGATAGTCGTTTCCGAGTCCGTGGCCGCGAAAGAAGCCGTTCTTCATGCGAAGTCTCCTACATGGTAAAACGTCGCTCGTATCTCGTAAGGCAGAGCGTTCTCCGTAACGAGATGCCAGATACGAGTCACGAGGTACGGTTCCTCTTACACCAGCGCCACGCCCGGCGGCCGCTCGATCAACTCCACTTCGTAGCCATCCGGCGCATCGATAAAGATGAATCGGCTCCCCGAGGAGGTGCGCGTCGGCCCGTCGGTGATCTTCACGCCCTTGTCGTTCAAGGCGGCGATCGTGTGGTCCAGGTTCTCCACTTCAAACGCGAGGTGCACCAAATCTTCCTGGACCTTCACCGGTCCGCTCGGCGGGAAACTGCACAGCTCGATCAGTTCTTCACTGTTGGGTGCTTTCAGAAAGGCTAGATGCGATCCGCGCGGCGACACCTTGCGCTCCATGACCTCGAGTCCGAGGACATCCGTATAGAAGCGAATAGTCTCGTCCATGTCGCTGACCCGCATGCGGGTATGCAGCAATTTTTTGACCTGCATGGTTTCTCTTGCTCTGACAGGGTTAGATTCCACTCCTCGCTCCTGACTCCTCACTCCTTACGATCGGCTGGTCGCGCCGGTCCCATCGTTTTCCTTAAGAGAATCTCCGTCGCGCCGGAAATCAGCAGATCCGGGAGCGGTCCGATCTCGCTGTAGCCTTTCCGGGCGTAGAACCGTCGAGCCGACCGGTTGAACTCGGACACGCAGGCGAACAGGTTCTTGGTTCGCGCGAAGACAATCGACTCGACGTGGGCCAGGAGACGGCTCCCGAGGCCGCGGCCTTGCGCCCAGTCCGCGATGCCCAGCAGCTCGAGATAGTCTCCGATCAAAAACTTTTCCCGCACGATGGCCAGGCCGGCAAACTTGGAGCCCGACTCGATCACGTAGGTCTCGCGGTTTTGCGGGATCGGCGCGAAGATCCGGTCCCAATCCTCGTTCGTATAGCCGAGCCGCCGCCAGGGATCGGCATGGGCCAAGAGATCGATCGCGGCCTGGCGATCGTCCGGCCGCATGTGCCGGATCACCGGCTCGATGACTGTTGCGTGGCTGGCTGACATGACAAGAGTTCCGACACGGTCACAGGTGTCAGTCCTTTCCTCGGCAAGACCTCGGCCGTCAAGCGATCGATGACCTCGCGAGTGTGCCGGCCCTTTCCGTTGGCGTGGAAGATCAGAATACTGCCGTTCCGCGCCCCGCGTTCGACCCGATCCAAGATCTGGTCGGCGCTGAGCGAGGGGTCCGGGTCACCGGACACGACATTCCAATAAATGAAGCGCTGGCCCAGGGCGCGGGCGATCTCCACGGTCTCGTCGTTGTATTCGCCGTAGGGTGGGCGGAACAGGGTTGTCGGCCGCTGGAATCGGGTCGTCAGCAGCGACACCGCGTCCTGGATTTCTTCGGTCTGCGCCTGACGGTCCAGCAGCGGCAGGTGCGCGTGCGTCTGTCCGTGCGTGCCGATCTCGAAGAAGGGCACCGACAGGAGCGCCCGAGTTTCCACGTCGTGCTTGGCGACCCATCGGCCGGAGACAAACATGGTGGCCGGCACTCGCCGATCGTTGAGGAGTTGGATCAGCTCGGCATCGAATCCCGGACCTTTCCGGACGGGACAGAGGTCGAAGGTGATGGCGACAGCCGGACAGGCCTTGGGGCCCGACGTGATGACTTGGGTCTGGCCGTCCGAGGCCAATCCTGCGAGCCCCCCGAACCAGAGGGCGACCAGCAGCCGTGACAAGCTCAATTTGGTCATACGCGCAGTATAACTGAATCCGAACGCCCAGGCAGCATTGGCGGTTTCGATTGACCGTCCTGGCGGGGATTGATATGCATAGGTTGCGTCAGAAACGTGGTGAACGTCTCGGGACAATCGGCACATGCGCATGCGCGGTCGAAACTGGCAGATCGGACGGATTCTGGACATTCCCGTCAAGGTTCACGTGTCCTGGTTTCTCGTCTTTGGGTTCGTGACCTGGGTACTGGCCACCGGCTATCTGCCCGAGAGTCTCCCCGGACAGTCCTTGGGACGCTATTGGGGCATGGGCGGGGTCACGGCCTTGTGCCTGTTCGGCTCCGTCTTACTCCATGAGCTCGGCCATTCGGCAGTGGCGCAGCGCTACCGGATTCCGATCGCGCAGATTACGCTGTTCGTCTTCGGCGGCGTCGCGCACATGCAGCGAGAACCTCCGAGACCGAAAGCGGAATTTCTTGTCGCCATTGCCGGTCCGCTGGTGAGCTTTCTGCTCGCCGGCGCGCTGCTGGGGGGCAGCCTGGCGATGGAGGATCGGCCCGGGTTGAGCGGCTTTTGGGTGTTGGCGCTCTTGGTCGGCACCGTCAATCTTCAATTGGGACTGTTCAATCTCGTCCCGGGTTTTCCGTTGGACGGGGGGCGGGTGCTGCGCGCGGCCCTCTGGGCCTGGTCGGGAGACCTTCCGCGGGCCACCCGTCTCGCCGCGCTGGTCGGAAGCGGATTCGGCATCATGATGATCGCCGTCGGACTGGTCGTTCTGCTGGGGGCGGCCATGGGGCGAATTCCCGGCGCCTTCGCGGCGAACGGGGGCTGGGTGGCCCTGCTGGGTTTGTTTCTGTTCAGCGCCGCCAAGGGGGGCATCCGGCACGCGGCGATTCAGGTCACGATGGCGCAAGTGCCGGTCGCGGACGTCATGGTGCAGGATGTCGTCACGATCGAAGGAGAGTTGGCATTGGACGAGGCGGTCGGCCGCTACTTTCTGACCCATGGGTTCGGCGGCTTTCCGGTGATCGAAGCGGGCCGAATTGTCGGCATGATCTCGACACGCGAGCTTCAGGGGGTGAACCGGAATCTGTGGCCCTGGCGACGGGTGCACGATGTCATGGTTCCCTGGGGCCCTGGGTTGGAAATCGATCCGCAAGCCTCAGCCCTTGCCGCGATCGACCAGATGGTACGGGAGGAGCAAGGCCGGCTGGGGGTCGTGAAAGATGGCCGGCTCGTCGGACTCGTCACTCGAACCGGAATCATGCGGCGCCTGTCGCTCCGTGGAGTCGGGGAAGAGGGAGCGCGCACATGAGAAAACCAGCCATGGCCGGCCTCGCTCTCCGGAGGGAGGCCGAACTCTTTCTGATCGAATCGGCTAGCTTTCGGGGGAACAGCAGTGCCCCGGTCTTTTTCCTCGTGCCTGGAGACGGGCATCGTACCGGAGTCAAGGATAGAGGTTGGGCGATCAAGCTCGGTGGAGTCTGGATCGGCTACTTTGGGGAAGTCGAGCCGGTCGGCCCCGCAGCGAACGGCAACCGTCCCCTGGCCACCTGCAACACCGGCATCTCCGCGGCGGTACCTGCCTATAAGCTGCACGAGATCCTGTTCGGAGAGGAACTCAGGAAGCAAAGGAACGAATGATGGGTAATGGTGAATGTGCCGCGGAGAACGGTTAATGGGGAATGGACCTTGGTTCATGCCCAAGAAGAAGGGGTAACGGGTGATGATGGATGGTTGATGAAGACATGGGCCGACCGAATCTTTCCGCCGCATTACCCATCAGCCATTTGCCATTTCCCATTGGTTATTTGAGAACGAGGGCCGAGTGCGTGGCGAGTGACACCAGCGGGTCCGGATAGAGTCCGAACAGGACGACACCCGCGACGGCGCAAACCAACACGAAGGTCATGGCCGGTGACGTCGCCAGACGCGGCAACATTCCCGCAGCCGGATCCGGATCACGCATGTACATGACCATGACCACGCGAAGGTAATAGTAGCCCGACACTGCGGCGAACAAGAGCCCCACCACCGCTAACCAGGCCATGCCCGCATCCACCGCCGCCATAAAGAGATAGAACTTCCCGATGAAGCCGGCGGTCGGCGGGATGCCGGCCAGCGAGACGAGAAACACCATCATCAGCAAGGCCGCGACCGGCTGGCGCTTGGCCAACCCGGCATAGTCGTCGATCTCATCCCCCTCCACGCTGCCCTTGCGCAGCATCGCGACGACCGCAAAGGCTCCGAGGGTCATGAAGGCGTACACCGCGAGATAGAGCATCACGCTGGCGATGCCGAAGGTGCGCACGCTCGCTTCCGCCGTGGCGCGGCCGGCCACGACCAGCCCAATCAAGGCATAGCCGGCGTGGGCGATGCTCGAGTAGGCCAACATGCGCTTGATGTTGGTCTGCACGATGGCCACCACGTTTCCCAAAAGGAGCGTCGCCACGCAGAGTGTGAGCACCAGGGCGTCCCAGTCGGCCGTCAAGCCGCCCAGCCCTTCCAGGAAGACGCGGACGAAGGCGCCGAAGCTGGCGGCTTTCGATGCGACGGCCATATAGGCGGTGACCGAGGTCGGGGAGCCTTCGTACACGTCCGGCGTCCACATGTGGAACGGGACCGCCGCGATCTTGAAGCCGAATCCGACGATCAACAGGATCATTCCGAGCAGCAGGGACGGATCCTGGAACCCGCGGGTGGTCGCCGCCTGGGCGATCAGCGAAAGACGGGTGCCGCCGGCGGCGCCGAACAGGAGCGAAATCCCATAGAGCAGGATGCCGGAGGAAAACGCGCCCAGCACGAAGTATTTCGCGGAGGCTTCGAGCGAGCGGGCTTCAAATCGTTTAAACCCGGCTAGGATATAGAGCGACAGGGACATGAGCTCCATGCCCAGGTAAATGGTCAAGAGATCGGCGGCCGAGACCATGATCATCATGCCGCTGAGCGAGAGCAGGATGAACCCGTAATACTCGCCGAGGTGGATATGTTCGATCTTGAGATAGACGAGCGAGAGCAGGATGGTTAGGGCGGTGACGCCGTAGAGCAACAGTTTCCAGAAGCCCGCGTAGGGATCAAGGATGACGATCTCGCTGAACGCGGTGGTTCGGCCATGCATCTGGGAGGCCGTGACCAGCGCGCAGAGGACCAACGTGCCGATGGACAGCCAGGCCAGCCAGTCCTTTCGCGAGGGAGGAGTGAGCGGGTCAAAAATGAGGATGAGACAGGCCGCGCCGACCACGAGGAGTTCGGGAAGGATGGCGAGTATATCGGCGAGCGGGAGGGTCATGGGGTAGGCTCCACAGCGCGAGGCACCGGACGCGAGGCGCGGGGGGCGAGGGAGGAGATTCGAAGTTCCCCAGAAGCCGGAGTCTTGTCCTGTGCCTCGTGTCCGGTGCCTCGCGCCTGAGCGACTGAAAAGTCGCTACGATCCACCTGCTCAATGAGCTGGTTCACGCTGGCGTGCATGAGGGTCAGCAGACTATTGGGAAAGAGTCCAATCCAGAAGACCAGCACCACCAGGGGAGCCAGCGTCGCCATCTCGCACCAGTTGAGATCGTGCAGATGCGATCGGTGAGCGTCGGCGGGCACGCCGAATACGACGCGTTGGGCCATGTAGAGCAGATAGGCGGCGGCCAAGATAATGCCGAGCGAAGCGGCGGCCGCCACCCCTTTGCTCCAGAAAAACGTACCGGCCAGCACGAGAAATTCCCCGACAAAGCTGTTGGTGCCCGGCAGGCCGAGCGACGAGAGCGTAAAGATGAGCAGCAGGGTCGCATAGCGCGGCATCGGCCCGGCCAAGCCGGCGTTGTCGCTCAGTTGGCGGCTATGGGTGCGTTGGTAGATGGCGCCGACGCAGAGAAAGAGTGCGCCGGTCGTGATCCCATGGTTGACCATCTGCAAGACCGCGCCTTCGATGCCCTGCGCGTTCAGGACGAAGATGCCGAGGGTCACAAACCCCATGTGGCTGACGCTCGAATAGGCGATCAGTTTTTTTAGATCGGCCTGCGCCAGGGCCATGTAGGCGCCGTAGATGATGGCGACGACGGAGAGCGCGACCATCACGGGAGTGAACAGCGCCGTGGCATCGGGCAGCATGGGAACCGAAAAGCGCAGGAATCCGTAAGTGCCCATCTTGAGCAGGACGCTCGCGAGGATCACGCTGCCGGCCGTGGGGGCTTCCACGTGGGCGTCGGGCAGCCAGGTGTGGAAGGGGAACATAGGGACCTTCACCGCGAAGGCGGCGAAGAGGCCCCAGAAGAGCCAGTATTGCAACGCCGGCGCATACTCGCCATGGGTGAGTGCAAGGATGTCGAAGGTGTGCCCGCCCTGGAAGTAGAGCACGATGATCGCGACGAGGAGCAGTACGCTCCCCGCAAGGGTATAGAGGAAAAACTTGATGGCGGCATAGAGCCGGTTCGGTCCGCCCCAGACCCCGATCAGGAGATACATCGGGATCAACATCGCCTCCCAGAACACATAGAAGAGCACGAAGTCGAGCGCGACAAAGACCCCCAGCATGGCCGTTTCCATGATGAGGAGTACAGCCAAATATTCGCGCACCCGGGTCTGGATGGCCGTCCAGGAACACATGACGCAGAGCGGCATGAGGAACGTCGTCATCAGCACCAACGGAAGGCTGATCCCATCCACGCCCACGCTGTAGTGAATGGGGGGAGAGGTGATCCAGTCGGCTCGTTCCACGAATTGCATGCCCGGGATCGATCGATCGAACAGGAACCAGAGCGGCAAAGACAGCACAAAGGTCGCGCCCGTGACGAGGAACGCGAGCCACTTCATGGCCCCTTCCCGTGAGGCCTTGAGCGTGAAAAGCAGCAACGTTCCCAGGAGCGGCAGAAACACGATGGCCGTCAACCAGGGAAAGGCGCCGGTTTGAATGACAAGATCGTCCATCGTCGGTCAGGCTATGGGCAAGAGGCTGTAGGCGATTGATCGCATGGTTGAAAGTAGTTCGACGTTTTTCCCCTCGCCCTTCGCCTCGCGCCTATTGCTTAGAGAAAGAGGTACACCGTCAAAATCACCATAGCGCCGAAGGCCATGCCGAGCGCGTAATGCTGGGTCTGCCCGCTTTGGAACAGCCGTAAGACACTGCCCCCTGCGCGAATGACCTGCGCCACTCCATTCACGGCGCCGTCGATGACGGCCACGTCCACCCGCTTCCAGAGACCGGTCGCCGCCGCCATTGTCGGACGGACGAAGGATCGATCATAGGCTTCGTCCACATACCACTTGTGGAGCGAAAGGTCGTAGAGCCTGCGCCACTGGTGAGCCAACCGGTCCGGCAAGCCCGGCGATTTCACATAGACCAGGTACGCCCCGGCGATCCCCATGAGGCCCATCAGGGTGGCCACGATCATGATGCCGATCCCGGCGGCGCCGTGATGCCCGCCTTCGCCGTTCTCGGTCGGGAAGACCGGGGCCAGAAACTCGGGGATGCCGAGGTAGCCGGTCACGATCGCCAGGACGGCCAGGACGATGAGCGGCATCGTGATGGTTGGCGAGGGCTCATGAATGTGCGCCGCATGGTGGTGGTCCACGCGCGACTCGCCCCAAAACGTGACGAAGACGAGGCGGAAGCTGTAGAAGGCGGTCATCAGCGCCGTGATGAGCCCGAGTATGGCCAAGACCTGTCCCAGCGGACCGGAGGACCAGGTGCTGACGAGGATCTCGTCCTTGCTGAAGAAACCGGACGTGAGCGGAAAGCCGGCCAGGGCCAGCGACCCTACCACAAAGGTCCAATAGGTGATCGGCAATTTGTCCTTGAGGCCGCCCATGTGGCGCATGTCCTGTTCGTGGTGCAGGGCGATGATCACCGAGCCGCAGCCGAGAAACAGCAGGGCCTTGAAGGCGCCGTGGGTCAGGAGGTGATACATCCCGGCGGCATAGGCGCCGACCCCACAGGCCATCATCATGTAGCCGAGCTGGCTGACGGTCGAGTAGGCGACCACGCGCTTGATGTCGGTCTGCGTGAGCGCGATGGTCGCGCCGAGCACCATGGTGAGGGCGCCCACGACCGCCACGACGTTCATGGCGACCGGAGACAGACTGTAGAGCGGCGACAGGCGGGCCACCATGAAGACACCGGCCGTGACCATCGTCGCGGCATGGATCAAGGCCGAGATCGGAGTCGGACCTTCCATCGCGTCGGGCAGCCAGACATGCAGCGGGACCTGCGCCGATTTGCCCACCGCGCCCGTGAGCAGGAGGAGGCAGATCAGCGTCATCGTCGAGACGGTCAGGTTCCCCCCGAATCGCTCCAGGAGATTGATCTGATCACCGCTCAGGCTGGCGGCCTGGGCGAACACCGCCTGATACTCCAACGAGCCGAAGATCAGCCAGACCAGCAGGACCCCCAGCATGAAGCCGAAATCGCCGACCCGGTTCACCAGGAAGGCCTTGGTGGCGGCGGCGCAGGCCGTGGGCCGCTCGTACCAATGGCCGATCAGCAGATAGGAGCAGAGACCCACCGCTTCCCAGAAGACGAACAGTTGGAGCAGGTTGTCGGCCATCACCAGCATCAGCATCGAAAAGGTGAAGAGCGCGATGTACGCGAAGAAGCGCGCGTAGCCTTTCTCGCCGTGCATGTAGCCGATGGTATAGATGTGGACGAGGGAGCTGACCACCGTGACGAGGATGAGCATCACGGCCGTCAGCCGGTCGATGGAGAGGCCGAGGTGGATGCTCAGGTCGCCGGAGGTCAGCCAGGTGTAGAGCGGCGCCGAGATCGGGTCGCCGGTCGCCACCTCCATGAAGGCCTTGACCGAGAGAAGGAATGACCCGAGCACGGCCGGGACCGCAATGAGATGGGCGCGGTCCTTGAGCCAGTGGCCGCCGATCCCGACGATCAGGAAGGCGGCGAAGGGGAGCAAGGGGATGAGGGCGTAGAGCATCTTGCCTAAGAAATTACGATTTCATAATTTGGTGATTTCGTGAATGGTTGAAAGGAGGCTCGATCCACTCATGGAATCGCTAAATCCCCAAATCGCCAAATCACGAAATTCTTCATTCACCACTTCAGCAGGCTGAACTCATCCACGTTGATGCTGGCCTTGCTGCGGTACAGGGCGATGATGATCGCGAGCCCGACCGCCACTTCCGCCGCCGCCACCGTCAGCGCGAAGAACACGAACACCTGCCCGGCGACGCTGTTGGCATAGTACGAAAAGGCGACAAAATTGATATTCGTGGCGTTCAGCATCAGCTCGACGGAGAGCAGGATAATGATGATATTGCGCCGGATCAGGACGCCCACCATCCCGGTGATGAACAGGACGGCGCTTAGAATGACATAGTAGGAGACGGGAACCATGGATCCTCGTTAGGCGTGAGGCATCAGGTGGAAGGCGAAGTCGGACATCTTCAGAAACCCCTCCCGTGTCACGCCTCACCCCTCACGTTGCTCAAACAAATCGCGTTTCGCCAGGATGATCGCGCCGATCATCGCGACCAGGAGGATCAGCGAGGCGACTTCAAAGGGAAACAAATAGGTCGAGTACAGCATTTCTCCAATGGCCTCCGTATTGCCGGAGGCGGTGGCTGCCTCTCCCTCCGAAACGGACCTGAATCCGGCGGCGCCATTCCGGGATGCGAACAAGAGCATAGCTTCGGTCAGGAGCGTGATGCCCAAGAGCCCGCCGACCGGCAGTTGCCCGTGAAACCGGTCTTCCCGCTTGAGATTCAGCAGCATCACCACGAAGAGATAGAGCACCAAAATCGCCCCGGCGTAGACGATCACCTGGACGGCGGCCAGAAACTCTGCATGCAGCGTCACATACAGTCCGGCGACATGAAAGAAGAGAATGAGCAGCGAGAGCGCGCTGTAGACGGGATTCCGGAGCGAGACCACGAGGACCCCGGTCGCGACGATTACGGCGGCAAAGTAAAAGAAGAAGAGATGGGCCACGTCGGGTTCTTCCGCGGCTAGGCGTTCTTTGGGGGTAACTGCTTGAACGCCACATTGAAGAAGGCGACGTTCGGATGTTGGAATTCGATGCGCTTCTCGCGCACTGGGAACGAGCGGTCCCCGATGGCCAGCAATTGTTGCTTGTTCAGGAGCAGTTGGCGCTTGTCGTACACCGACCATTCGAATTCCCGCGTCATGCCCAGGGCATCGACCGGGCAGGCGTCGACGCAGAGCCCGCAGAAGAGGCAGCGCGTCATGTCCATGTAATATTCCTTCGAGTACCGCTTGGTCGGCTCGCCGGGCACCTCCGCGCTGATGACCTTGATGACGCGCGAGGGGCAGGCCGCTTCGCAGAGATCGCACCCGACGCATTTTTCCGTGCCGTCTTCGTAGCGGAGCAGCGCCAGCATGCCGCGGTAGCTGTCCGGCAGAGTCCGCTTCTCATGGGGATACTGAAGCGTGATCGGCCTGTATCGCAGCAAGTGAGACATGGTCGCCTTCATCCCGACGAGGATCTCGTAGAATGTGATGGTTTTCAGCCAGGCCTTCAGTTTCGTCATCTGGTCGCCTATCGAAATCGTAATGGACTATCGCGCAAACTGCTGGCGAGTGGCGAGGGGCTATGGGCGATAGGGAATGCAATAGGCCATGAACGAGAGGCAAAGGGAGGGCTCTGACCATGCATCCCGATCGCTAGATGCCTCTCGCCCATCGCCTGGCTGTTTTTCCGCCTCTCGCCCATCGCCGCGTGCCTCTTGTCGGCCTACCGCGGGAACAGATAGGCCGCGATCGACGTGACGAGGATATTGCCGAGTGCGATCGGCAACATCACCTTCCACCCGAACCGCATCAACTGGTCGTAGCGCAGCCGTGGCAGCGTGGCGCGCAACCAGAAGAACAGGAACAAGAAGAAGTACACCTTGGCGGCGAACCACATGACGCTGGACAGCCAAGCCAGGTGCGCCAAGGAGCCGTGGAACTGGAGAAACGGTGCCGGCGCGTTCCATCCACCCAGGAACAGGGCGGCGGCGATGCAGGACACGAGAATCATGTTCGCGTACTCCGCCAGGAAGTAGAACGCGAAGCGCATGCCGCTGTATTCCGTGAAGAAGCCGGCCACCAGTTCGCTCTCCGCTTCCGGCAGGTCGAAGGGGACGCGGTTGGTCTCCGCCACGGCGGAGATCACATAGACCACGAAGGCGAAGATCTGCGGGAACGGCGGCGCAAAGATGAACCAGTTCCAAAACCATCCCGATTGCGCCTCGGTGATCTTCACGAGACTCAAGGAACCGGCCAGCAAGAGGCAGCCGACGATCGCGAGCCCGACGTTCAATTCATAGCTGATGACCTGGGCCGCCGAGCGCAGGCCGCCCAAGAGCGAGTATTTGCTGTTGGAGGCCCAGCCGCCCAAGATGATGCCGTAGGCGCCGATCGACGTGAAGGCCAGGATATAGAGGATGCCGATGTTGATGTCGCTGATGACGAAGGGTTTCACCTGCACACCCATGACCTCAATCACCTGATTGGGGCCGAAGGGGACAACGGCGAATCCGATCAGCGCCGGGACCAATGCTAGGATCGGCGCGAGACTGAAGAGAAACTTGTTGGCCCCCGCCGGGATGATGTCCTCTTTGAAAAACAGCTTGAGCCCGTCGGCGATCGGCTGCAACAGACCGTACGGACCGACTTCCATCGGGCCCATCCGGTCTTGCATCCACCCCAGGACCTTGCGTTCTGCCAAGGTCAGGCCCATGACGGTGAGAAGCACCACCCCCATCACGATGGCAATCTGGGCCAACGCAAACGCTAATTTGATGCTGACTTCAGCCATAACTGCGTTCCTCCGCTCGCGTCACACTTTCTGAATCTGAACTTGAGCCGTCTTATAGCACGGTACGCCGGTCTTCGGATCAGCCGTCACGTTCAGGAGACGACGCATCTCCCGGTCAAAATGTTCCGGAAAGAAAACAATGCCCTCGGGCACCCGATCGGCGACTTTGAGCGGGACGGTGACCTGGCCCAGTCCGTTCGCCAGCCGCACGTGATCGCCATCCGCCACGCCCAAACGGTGGGCGTCACCTGGGCTCACCAGCAGCGTACCCATCGCCTGGATCTGGAGCAATCCCTTAGCGTGAGTCGAGAATTTTCCTGAGTGGAACAGTGACTGTCCGACCACCAAAGTGAATTCTCCACGCCCGCTTGCCCCTGGTTCGGCACGCTCACCACCCGACTCGACTGCCTTCGTCCCGAGCTCAGGCCGAGGGGCGCTCGTCGCAGGCCGAGCGGGGTCGAGGGGTCGCCTCTCGCCATCTAGCGCATACCGCTGGGCCAGGTCCGACTGGAATCCTCCCCGCAGGTATCGATCGACCACGGCCATGTCGGCCTTCGCGGGTTTATGGCCGGGGCCCAAGAGGCCGTAACCGGGAATGGCCTGGCGGATCTCTTTGCCGATCTCCTTGGCATCGCCATATTCCAGGGGCGCACCCAGCAGGATGGAGAGGATCGAGAAGATTTCCCAATCCGGTCGGCTCTCGCCGACCGGGTCGATAGCCTGATGCACCGGCTGAACGACGCCTTCGGTGTTGATGAAGCTGCCGGACTTTTCCGCATAGGAACAGGCGGGCAGCACCACGTGGGCCATCGCCGCCGTGTCGGTCATGAACAGTTCCTGCACGACCAGAAGGTCCAGCGCGGCCATCGCCTCCTGTGCCTTGGCCGAAGGGGGAAGCGAGTCGACGGGGTTTTCCCCAACGATGAAAGCAGCCTTGACGCGGCCGGCCCGCGCTTCTTCCAGAATGTCCATGAGCGATCGGCCGGCTGATTTCGGTACCTCTTCCTTCCATAAAGCCGCGAGGCGTTCGCTCGCGGATGAGTCGCTCGTCTCATAGACACCGGGAAGCCAGCCGGCCGTGGCGCCCATCTCCACGGCGCCCTGTTCGTTGTTTTCCTCCGCGAGCGGAGCGATGCCGCAGCCGGGCCGATCGTGATGGCCCGTGAGCAGGAGGAGATCCAGCAAAGTCGTCACGAGGTCCGAACCGCCGGCTGCGCGGAGCACGCCGGGCCCCGCGATGATCACCGCGCGACTGGTTCGGGCGAAGGCGCGCACGGCGGTGCGGAGCGCGTCGGCCGTGGCGCCGCTTGCTTGTTCGAGCCGAGACCAGGGGAGCGCCTGCACGGCGGCGCTGATCCCCTGGACAAACCCCGGCGCCCGCTGATCCAGGGGGAGAGCGGCGAGTCCCTCCTCGACCAGCCCCTTGATCAAGCCCAGGACCACGGCTTTCACCTGATCCGGCGCCGCCGTGAAATGATGCGTCGAGAGGTTGGCGATGTTGCTGATCGTCCCGATGGCTGGCACCAGGCTCTCGATCGTGAGGAGCGTGGCGCCCCGCTTCTTCACCGCCTCTTTCACCTTCAGGCCGGTGATGGGGTTCGTCTCGGTGATGTTTGTGCCGACCAGGAAGATGGCTTCCGCATTCACGATGTCCTCGAACGAGACGCTCCAGCGGTGCGTGCCCTGCACGCGGCGGAGCGCCTGGATGCCGTTCACATGGCCGTAGCGGGCGCTGGAATCGATCGAGTTCGAGCCGAGCACCAGCCGCATGAATTTTTGGAACACGAAGAGGTCTTCGTTGGTGCAGCGGGCGGTGATCAGACCGGCAAAGGCTTCGGACCCGTGCGTGAGCTTGAGTTGCAGGGTGCGCTCCGCCACATATTCGAGCGCCTCTTCCCACGTGGCCTCTTCCAGCCGGCCGTTTCGGCGGATCAGGGGATGCTGCAGACGGTCGGGACTCGTGTTGGCGTGGTACCCGAAGTAGCCGCGCGCGCAAAGGTCTCCGCTGTTGCGCCCGGCGCCATGCGAGGAATTGACTTCGATCAGCTCGTTGCCTTTGGTCTGGAACGTCACCTGGCAGCCGTCGCCGCAATAGCCGCAGACGGAGTCGGCCCGCTTCAGCATCCAGGGGCGGAACTCATACATGGAGAGCCGGCTCGTGATCGCGCCGACCGGACAAATCTGCACGCAGCCGCCGCAGAATTCGCAGTCCAGCTCGTGGCTGGAGAAGTGCGTGATCTCCGTCATGGTGCCGCGGTGGGTCGGCGCAAGGGCCTTCACATCCAGCACCTCGTCGCAGTACCGGACGCAGCGGAGACATTGCACGCAGCGGTTCATCTGCTTTTCGATGAGCGGGCTGAAGTATTCCTTCTGGAACACGCGCTTCACCTCGATGAACCGGCTGGTGGTCGGCGTGTATTCGTGCGAGAAGTCCTGCAGGTCGCACCGGCCGCCCTGGTCGCAGACAGGGCAATCCAGCGGGTGATTGGCGAGGATGAACTCCAGCACCGACCGGTGCGCGTCGTTGACGACGGTCGTGGCCGTGCGCACCACCATCCCGTCAGCGACGGGCGTGCTGCAGGCCGTCTGGAGCTTCGGCATGCGCTCGATCTCCACCAGGCACATGCGGCAGTTCGCGTCAGGCTTCAGCTTGGGGTGATAACAAAAATGCGGGATCATCACCCCGGCCTGGCGGGCCGCTTCGATCACCAGCGTGCCCTTCGGCACCATGAGCGTCTGGTCGTCGATCGTGACCCTGACGGTGTCCGTCGTAGACGTGGGCATACCTTCAACTTCCGGCTATAGGCGATAGGCTATGGGCTGTAGGTTGGAAGTCGGCGCCGACCTCTAGCCTTTCGTCCATTGCCTCTTGCCTCGCGGCTAATGCCGCGCCGCCATCGGGAGTTCCTTCTCGCGATGGGCCTCGGCGGCGCGAATCAGCGCCTCGTACTCGTGGCGCCAGTATTTGACGGTGCTCTGAATCGGCGCGACTTCCGCATCCCCGAAGGCGCAGACCGTCCGCCCGGCGATGTTCTTGCACAATTCCTGCAGCGTGTCGAGATCCGTCGTCCGTCCGCGTCCGTCCAGGATACGGCGCAGCGTTTGGGTCAACCAGGAGCTGCCTTCCCGGCAGGGGCTGCACTTCCCGCAGGACTCGTGATAGAAAAACTCCATCAGGCGAAGGGCGGCCCACACCATATTGGTGCCTTCTTCCATCACCGTCACGCCCCCGGAGCCCAACATCGATCCGGCCTGCGCGACCGATTCAAAGTCCAGCTTCACGTTCAGGTGCTCCGGCGTCAGGAAGGGCGCCGAGGCGCCGCCGGGGATGAAGGCTTTCAGCGGCTTGTCGCCGCGCATGCCGCCGGCTAAGTCGTACACGAGTTCGCGAACCGTGGTGCCCATCGGCACTTCGTAGTTCCCCGGCCGTTTGACGTGCCCGCTCACGCAAAAGACCCGGGTCCCGGTGCTCTTGGGCGGAGAGCCGATCGAGGCGAACCACTCGGAGCCGCGGTTCACGATGTGCGGCAGATTGGCCAGCGTCTCGACGTTGTTCACCACGGTCGGCTTGCCGTAGAGCCCGTGCGTGGCCGGGAACGGCGGCTTCACGCGGGGAAGGCCCCGCTTGCCTTCGAGCGATTCGAGCAACGCAGTTTCTTCTCCGCAAATGTAGGCTCCGGCGCCGCGATGCACCCAGACGTCGGCCGTGACGCCGCTGCCGAGAACATTCTTGCCGACGTAGCCCGCGGCGCGCGCTTCACCGATGGCCTTCTCCAAAATGCGGGCCCCCAGCACGAACTCGCCTCGAATATAGATGTAGGAGGTCTCGGCGCCGATCGCATACGCGGCCAGCAGGATGCCTTCCAGAACTTGGTGGGGATCGCGCTCCATCAATTGCCGATCCTTGAACGTGCCGGGTTCGCTCTCATCGGCGTTGCAGCAGAGGTACTTCGGTCCGCGGTAGTCTTTCGGGAGGAACCCCCACTTCACGCCGGTGGGGAAGCCGGCCCCCCCACGCCCGCGCAGTCCCGATTTCATGACCATCTCGGTCATGCCGGTGGGCGAGATCTTGCCCAGCACTTTCCGCAAGGCCTGGTAGCCTCCGGCCCGTTCATAGTCCGCAAGCGACCCGCTGTATCCGGGCTGCATCATGTTTTTCAATAAGACTAGTTCGTGCTTCGGCATTGTCTTCAATTCCATGAGGCGTGAGGGGTTTCCGAAGAAAATCTCCTCATGCTTGATCCCCCCACGCCTTACCCCTCACCTCTCACGTTCACCGGTTCCGGCCACATGAACGGCCCGGACTTCAATGGCGATGTTCCGTCCCGCTTCAGATCGGCCAGGATACGATCCACCTTGTCTTCGGTCAGCTGCTCGTAGTAGTCGTCGTTGATTTGCATCATCGGACCGGTGCCGCAGGCGCCGAGAC
>FKKE01000220.1_pt4 | contig 27980 bp, 29 predicted proteins | sample 1106331 | NCBI WGS metagenome assembly FKKE01 (sample SAMEA3931202, study PRJEB13176) | freshwater metagenome | biome: Drinking water system; feature: drinking water; material: freshwater | place: China | collected 2013-02-06
TTATCTGCGAAGGACGGGTTAGCGTCGCTGTAGTCACAGGTATGAATTCTGAATTTCGTGTCGGTCAAGGGATTGATATCCACTGTTTTGTCGATGGACGACCACTTGTCTTGGGGACGGTCACGATTCCTTCTCCCCGAGGTCTGCTTGGACATTCCGACGCTGATGTTCTCCTCCACGCAGTTATCGACGCGCTACTCGGTGCGCTAAGCTGGGGTGATATTGGTAATTGGTTTCCGAATACCGACGTTAAATACAAAAACATCGCGAGTTCGGTACTATTTACCGAAGTATGGACGAAGGTTCGTGCCGACCGCTGGTCGCTCGTCAATTGTGATTGCACCCTGCTCCTTGAGGAGCCAAAGTTACAACCCTATATCCTCCCCATTCGAACAGCGCTTGCGACATTATTTTCAGTCGACGTGTCTCGGGTGAGTCTCAAAGCAACCACCGCCGAGGGCTTAGGATTTGTTGGTCGAGGCGAAGGGGTTTACGCCAGCGCTGTTGTTTTACTGCAAAAATAAGTCTGCGAACCGAGTTAGAGAATAAACTTCTCGCCTGGCTCAAGCACGACGGGACGAATTTCACTTCCTTGGAGGCGTGAGGTAAATTCGGAGGGCGTCCCAGTGAGGAGATCAAACGTGCCATGGTGAATCGGAATCACCACGCGGGGCTTGATGAACCGTGCCGCTACTGCAGCTTGCTCTGGCCCCATCGTGAATCGGTCACCAATCGGAAGCAATGCGAGCTCTGGATGATACAATTCGCCGATGAGTTCCATGTCGCGAAAGAGCGCAGTATCACCGGCATGGTAGACGGTGCGGCCTGATTCAAGCCCGAGCACTATCCCACATGGCTCTCCGGCATAGTAAGTTTTCCCATCACTTGCGTCATAAGAACTTGAGTGGAAGGCATTGGTGAGTGACAGGCGAAGCGCGGAGCTCCCGGAAATTGTTACCGTCCCACCTTTGTTCATCGGTTGAACCTGCTTCTCGTTCACGCCTTCGCGGACCATAAGCATTGCGAGTTCGTAAGTGGCAAACAGCATAGCGCCGTATTTTTTTGCAAGCTGAACGGCAGACGCCGTATGGTCGTTATGACCGTGAGTGAGGAGAATAAAATCAACTTTCCCCGGATCTTCGAGCGTTGCTGGGCATCGTGGATTTCCAGCAAACCATGGATCGAATACAACTCGTTTCCCAAGCTCCGTCGTGAGGAGCACTGTTGAGTGCCCGACATAGGTAACCTCACACTTTCCCTGTTGCCACGTATTCATCGCGTTACCTCATGTCACTTTCGCTGGTTGGTCTGTGACGATACTCATGAGCGCCGAAGTTTCGAAGGGAAAACGAAGTGGCGGTTTCAATTTCACGACGTCCCGTCCCATTTCGTAGGCGAGACTAATCTGCCCTGCAGCAAAGCCTTTGATCACTGCCGGGAATAAGATGTGTTCCTGTTTGTGAACCCGAATCGCTAATGTATCCGCGGTGTCTCCCGGGAGGACCGGCACGACGGCTTGCGCGATAATTGGTCCGGCATCTACGTCCTCGACAACGTAGTGAACGGTGCAACCAGAAAATCTTACTCCCGCATCGAGTGCCTGTTGATGGGCGTTGAGTCCACGGAACGCGGGAAGAAGCGACGGGTGGATGTTAATTACCCGGTTCTTGAATTGGCGCACGACTCTCGGACCGAGTATCCGCATAAAGCCGGCGAGCACGATGAGATCTGGACCGGCTCGACTGAGCGTCTCAATGAGAACTTGGTCAAAATCACTTCCGATTTTCCCTTTCGCACGACTGGCAATAACGTGCGTCGGGATACCTAAAGATTGTGCGATGGTTAAACCATTCGCGTCACTTCGGTCAGAGATTACCGCTGCGATTTCGATCGGGAGTTTCTCACGTTGAATCGCGTTCGCGAGCGCATTCAAATTTGAGCCATGGCCCGAGATGAGCACAGCAATTTTAAATTTTCCGGCCAAGGGTAGTGTCTCCGTTTGGGAATTGCCGAATTTGTCGTTAGTGATTTAATAGACCTGCTTGTAGGGAAAACTCAAGATCCGTAGCATTTGGCAGGGGAATGGGGACCGATCAACCAAGTTACATCCACGGAGTCTCGCCTGACGAACAGGGGAGGCTTTCTTTACTGAACGAACTAATCAATGAGAAATCGCTTAGCGAGCTCGGGCTTCAGCTAGGCGAGCGAGTGCTCGATGTTGGTTCCGGCCTTGGGCAGCTTGCGCTAGCAATGAAAGCGCGAGTGGGAGAATGCGGGTACGTACTCGGTATCGAGCGTAGCGTGGAACAGCTTGCGCAGGCGAAGAGGCTTTTAACGAGAGAGAACGATTCTCATCGCGTTGAATTTCGGGAGGGGAATGCCTATGACTTTCCGCTTACGGGTGACGAATGGGGAACGTTTGACCTGTCACACACTCGATTTTTGCTCGAGCACGTCGGGCATCCCGAGCTCGTTGTTGAGCAGATGGCACGGGCTGTTCGCGTCGGAGGACGAGTTGTTCTCGAAGATGACGATCATGAGATCTTGAAATTATGGCCAATCCCTGAAGGGTTTGAACGATTGTGGCAGGCGTATATGGAAGTCTACCGTGGATTAGGAAACGATCCAATTGTTGGTCGACGTCTTGTGGAATTGCTCGCCCACGCCAAGCTGAAACCGAGGCGGAACACCTGGATCTTCTTTGGCTCATGCAGCGGAGAGCGCTCCTTTATTCCGCTGGTGGATAATATGAGTCATCTGCTCGCTGGCGCACGAGAACAGATCATCGCACAGGGGACGCTCGATCGTAAGACCATTGACATGACACTCCTTGCAGTTGATCGATGGAAGCACACACCGAACGCGGCGATGTGGTTTGCGATATCGTGGGCAGAGGGAATCAAGATCGGTGCCTAATAGCGCTCCATCAAGTAACAGTTATTACAGAAAACTCTCTCCGGCGATTGAAGAGGGAACGTAGAGAGGAACTCCGCGCTACATTTCGGGCACGCGCGGCGAAAAACCTTCCTTGAATTTTCGCGCGACATCCGCTCACGATATCTCTGCTCCGGCGATTTCGTAGGAATTGGCAGCTTGAACGACCGATAGAACGTAAGCTCCTGCGGGATAATCCGGAAACCTCGTCCCGAGTCAACGCAGCTGAGCACTTCGTCGACGATTGTGTCTGGAACCTCTTCTATTGATCCATGGGGGGTATAGGTTGCAGGAGGGCCAGTAGGTGAGAGGTGTTCGACTGACCAATGAAAACCTTGCCTCGCAGCTTCAGCTGGAGTGAGGGGGAAGTAGTCCTGAGCGATTGTTTCATTGTAGCCAAATGGTGAAAGTTTCGCCGGCAAGAATTCACCCCAGAGCCCTTGACTGAGCAGTTCCTCACGAATTTTCTTTCTCAGTGTTTCGTAATCGTCATGTCCATACTGTTTGTTGAGAATGCAATAGCTTGAATGTTTCAGTCCGGCACAGCCCAACAGGTGGTTTCCATAGAAACACTGAAAGCAGTAAGCAACGTCGGAAACATCCCAGGAGAAGACGGAGGCGATGGCATTATATCCGTTAACGACGCTCAGCACATTATAGGTGAATTCACTCGGCGAGTAATTTGCATCGTAGAGATCTTTTGCCCGGACCGGAATGTTCCAGCAGTAGCCACCGTCTTCGAGTTCGCGGCAGACGAACGATTGGATAGTATTCTTACAATTCCAGAGATAATCACCTGAAGAGTTTTCACAATTTACAATCTTAAATGGACGATGTGTCTTATCAACACAGAATTTTTTGTGCTCATCGAGAAATTGTCTCGATCGCTCATAGCTATGTAATATCGCCGATAACGTTTGGGCATACGTTTCCTTAGAACAAGGTTCATTAAAGAGGTGGTAGCTCTTTCGCCGTAAACCAAAGCACCCGATGCAGTGATCACAACCGATACAATCAGTAGAGAACGCTAGATCGCTACTGCTCTCACATTCGTGGCAGTAGAGGGAGTTGTAGAGTTTGAGCGAGTAGGTGCACTCGTAACAAAGCTCGCTCTCGTAGAGTACCGAACAATCGGCACAATCTCGCGACCGAATCACCTGGTATCCATAGTAACAGTTCTCTCCTTCGTAGCCGGAGATGCACATGTATGAATTCTTGTAGTAGACGGAGTACGGACAGTAATCGCTATTTTCTCCGTGAGAGATAAGAATTGCCATTTGAGGAATTTTGGCGATGAGTTCACCAAGCTGCTCGAAGAAGGGTCGGTGTGGTTGATACTCAGTGCCATAGGCTTTCCCATCCCAGCGGTCTGACCACCATTCCTCCTGTGAGTAGACCGTATACGGCGAGTCTTCGTGGTAGAAGGCAATCGTGGGCTTGCCACTCAGCGCAGACCGGCGTCGATAGAGATAGCGCTCGTTTCGCCAGGCGAGGCGGAGTTTCTGCCGGCAATCTGGGCACCGCTGTGGTTGGGGTACTTCGATACGCCGATAGAAATCGATCTCCTGGGCAGTGAGCTGGAACTGAATATTGCAGCTCGTACAAAGTTCGTAGTCAGTCGTAACCATTCGTGGCACTCCCCGGATATAGTAACTCAACGAACGTTCTTGGTGAAGAGAAGGAGAGTGTCCCCGCTTGCGAAAGTGCTAGTGGGAGTCGGCAGCGGCAAAGGCAGAGGCAAAGGTAGGGGCAGCGGCTGAGGCAGAGACTTTGACGAAGACGATGACAGAGGCAGAGGCAGTGGCAGGGGCGATGGCAGAGGCAAGGATTACTGCTTAAAAAAATCTCAGCCTCTGCCCTTGCCTCAGCCTTCGCCTTCGTCGTAGTCCTTCTCTTTGCCTTTGCCTTTGCCAATCGTTGCTCGAATACATTCTTTCAATTAAAAAAGGACTAAGATGAAAACTGGATCCCAGAACTTTCTCGTCACAGCCAAACGGATGGTCGCTGTTGCAACCATCCTCTATGCTCTTGTTTCTCTCACTTTTCTCTTAAGGCCCACCAATCATCCAGTGCTCCTTGAAGCGCGGGAGCGTTACGAGGGAACGACAATCACTGATCGAACGTGTTACCCGGAACCGGCTCGCGGGCGCTACTTTGCGGCGCAATACGTGCTTGCGCCACGGCTGCTCCACGCCTACCGTGCCGAATGTGAGGCAATTCTCAAGTGAATCGAATTCTTGTCGGCGTTTTTGCAATCCTCTATTTGGTAGCGGCGCTCCAGCTCCCCAATGGAGATTGGGATGCATGGGCAATCTGGAATCTTCGGGCGAAGTTTCTCTATTACTTCGACGATCCGCGCGTTGCATTTCAAGCCGTTCGTGATTGGCCGCATCTTGATTATCCGCCGCTGCTCCCCCTCCTTGTATCGTATGGTTGGCGAATTTTTGGCATGAGTGAGTTTGTGCCGATCGTCCTCCATGGTGCTGCGTATATTGCAATACTCTGGTTACTGAGCTCCGATTGGTGGGCGGTCGTGCTATTCGGCATTGTTGGACTTCGCTACGCTCCCACCCAGTATGCCGATACGCCTCTCGCGCTCTGCTTGCTTGGAGCGGTAATTGCTCAGACAAAAAAGCGTGAAACCCTCGCGGGACTGCTCCTTGGAACCGGCGCGTTACTCAAGAACGAAGGGTTGCTCTTTGTCGTCTTGTTCCTTGTTGTGCAGCTCGCTTCTGAACGAAAGCTTTCTTTCCAGGTACTCCGCGGGCTCGCCCTTCCACTCGTAGCACTGTTCGTTTTCAAATTCACACTCGTCATCGAAGAGAATGATTTACTGGGTACGACAGGGAAGCTTGAACGAGTAATCGATCTTACCCGCTACCCGGTGATTGTGAAAAATTTCATCATAGGCTTTTTTTCGTTTGCGAGTGGGGCGGTAATTTTGCTTGTGCTCTGGGGCGTGGTGCTTGAGGCGCGCGTCTCTCTCCGTTCGCCCATCGCACTTCTCCTGGTGTTGACGTTCCTTTCGTATTTGGCCATCTACGCTATCACGCCACATGAAGTTTCCTGGCACGTCACCCATTCACTCGATCGCTTGCTCTACCAAGTGTTCCCACTCGGGATCCTCCTCGTGTCCGAAGGCGTGAGGACTCGACATCCGGAGTAATTTTGATGAGAACACTCGAGCGTAAGGCGATCATTGGTTTCTTACTGCTCGCCGCATTGATTCCGATTTTTACCCCGGACCTTTTCCCGTTCTCATCGATGCCGATGTTTAGCGATGCACCCCAGTCTCTTTCGCTTTTTGAAGTCTATGATTCTACTGGGGCACGGCTGGATGAATCGCGCTTTGGGCTCCAAAGTAACTACTTGGCAAATCCTGCCCCACGGCTTTCCGCAGGTTTGCCCGAAACGTTAGAGATGCACGGACGATTAGTGAGCGACGAGGAACTTCGAGATTATCTTCGGCCGCATCTGCTCCAGGCGAAGCAATATCGAACGCTCCGTATCGAGCAGAAGATCGTCGGCCCGTTCGAAGAATCTCGGGGTCAGGCGATTGGCGTCCGAGAGCAACGTTCGTGGTGGATTAAAAACCCTGGGGACAGCGGTGACGTTGAAATTCAGTAAACGCGTTAATCGCTTCTGGGAAAGACTCGAACGACCGCATGGCGCGCTCTTCGGGAGTGTATTTCTCTTTTCACTCTTCGCGCTTGTTATTCACGCTACCGCTCAGATTCATCTCGGGCCGGTACTGATTCGAGAGAATGCAATAACGATTTTTGGATTCCTCCCGGACGCGATTATTACCTCGGCAGGACTTCTCCGTCTCATGCAGGTCGTGACACTTCTTGCCCTCACTGCTTGGGTCTTCCACTTCGCGCTTCCGGTCTCCCCGTGGATTACTTGTATCGCGTTTACCTTCATCGCTGCGCAAGAAATTGAGACTATGCACTATACGCCACACATGTACCATATTCTTGTGGTCGGATTATTTGGGGCGAGCGTATGGTATGCGACTTCGTACCGAGAGTTGGCGAAAGTGCGAACCGCCGCCTCGCTCATTGAACAGCCAATTATGCCGCGGTGGGTGACATTCTTTGTGCTTGCCTATCTCACCATCACTTACACTTACTCTGGCCTGACGAAACTCGGAGTGAGCGGAATAAGCTGGACCAATGGAACGTCTCTTCAACTGTGGGCCTACCTTTGGGCAGACGCGGATTCGATGCTTCGAAATTATATTCTCGAACACAAGAATTTTGCGCAGCTCCTCCAGGGAAGCGTGCTATTATTTGAAACGACCGCCATTCTCGCACTTTGTATCTCCCGACTTCGCCCGCTCTATGGGGTTGTTCTTGTAAGCTTTCACCTAGGAACGGAACTCCTCTTCTCCTTTCAATTCTATGGGAATATTGTTCTTGGTCTGCTTGTTTTTGTAGTCGAACCGCTCATCTACTGGCGGGAGACTGAGCTCAAGGGAGGTTCGCCACTTGAGTAATAGCGGAGCCGAAATTTGAGTAACATTCCTCCGCACAAGCGGAGCATAATGAGGCCATTATGAAAAACGCGTACCATCTTTGTCACGCCGTAGATTCTCTCCTGGTAGTGAACGGGGAGATCGAGAATCTTTAAGTGGAGTTTCGCTGCACCGAAGAGTAACTCGTAATCGCCCCATCGATCCTCAACACCCCAACGCCCGAGCGAGTGTTTCATCCGCTCCCAGTCGCGACGGAAGAGAACTTTTGTCCCACAGAGCGTGTCACCAATTGGTTGGAAGAGGAGATAAGAAAAGATCCAACTGAACACCTTATTCCCAAGCATATTGAAATACTTCATTGCGGCATTCGGGATTGGATAGACTAAGCGTGAACCATTAATGAATTCTCCCTTTCCCGATACAAGGGCATCGAAGAATAACGGGAGCTCCTCAGGCATCACTGCAAGGTCGGCATCGAGAATCATCAGGATGTCGCCAGTCGCTTGCTCAAAGCCGGTCCACACATTTCTTGCCTTACTAATACCTGGGCCGGTGACCAATTTAATGTCTCGCGCGGGGAAAGTCGTTTGCATGCGTCTCACTTCAGCCGCAGTTTGATCGGTCGAGTGATCGTCACAGAAAATAATCTCTACGTGCGACCCCATCTCGGGAATTCGTTTCACCGCCGGTTCAATGTTTCCTTCCTCGTTCTTGCAAGGAATGATCAGCGAGACGCGTGACTTATTACTCTCGGAACGGTGCATTTTCGGCCGAGCAACGAAGGTTGAGACCATACAGAGGCGGTTTATCAGTGGGAGCGGGGCGATGAAGCGGTTCAGAAACTCCGAGAGGAGGGGAATATATTTCGGAACGAGAATTATCCGATAGACCCGAAGCAACTCAAAATCGCCGATCGTAAGCAAGTTCTCGATATCTACCGGAGAGAGCCAATTTGGCTCATGGAACGGTGTCTTTAAACCGAATTTCTCGGCGAGCCGAATGATCGGCTCCCACCAGCTGTTGTAGGTGTAAATCACTAAGCGAGTCCACGGCTCGCTAACAGCGTGAATTTGTCGGAGAGAAGCAGCAATATCGACCGTATCGCTGATATTGTTAAAAACGACGTAATCAAACTTTTCGTTAAGCTTGAACCGTTCGCTCTGTAACTTATGGAATTCATAGGCAGGGTAACGACGTTTAGCGAGCAACACCATCTCATCGCTCAATTCCGTCCCGACTCCTCGTTCAGGAGATAATGCGTCAAGCAGGAAGCCAGTTTCGGAGCGAAGCACGAGCACTCTCGTTTGTGGCTCGATAATGAACCGTAGGAGATTTGTTACCTGCCGGTAGTAGTAGGCATTTGCTGAAATCCACTCTTCACGGCGAGAGGCGTTTGCTGCTTGGAATCTCTCCTGAACTCTAGCGCGTTCTTCGAGCGCCTCCATTCCCCAACAGGCTGATTGCGGCGTTTTATCGGCGTGCGTATTCATTGCTCCCCTATCGTTTTCGCACCACAACTTGCATGAACATTCCTAAGTAATCGAACCACGGCGTGAGAATTTTTTCGAGCCGATGAATCACCGGGTAAGCGAAACTTGGCGCGAGCTGTGGCTTTGAAACACCGCCACTCATGAGGTAGCGGAATGGGAGGAATGAGCTTAACTTCTCGATCGCGAGCTTTGGATAGCGAGTTTCAAAAAGTGGCCGATCGCGAGAAAATACAATCCACGGCAACGCCCCGTTTGCATGAGACAGCCGTCCACCTGCTCCGAGCACCCATGACGACTGTTCAGGCAAGAAGGGTTCGTGATGAAAGTGTCGATAGATGAAGCGGGCAAAGGGGGTATTCGCTGGCTCTACCATCAACAGGAGACCACCCGGTTTCAAACACCGTGTCGCCTCATTGAGCAGCATTTGAACGTCGGCCAGGTGATGGAATACGTTAATCATTAGAATCGCGCGAAGCACATTATCTCGAAACGGAAGCTCAAGCGCAGAACCAACAAGGTCAACCTCGGGAACGGCCACTACGTCAGAGGTAACTGCTTCTGGAATAACTTCCTTGATGAATCCTCCACCACTCCCGAGTTCGATAGTCACCCCCGCTGGTGCGCTTTGGAGCTCGCTCGTAAAGAAACGATAATGCTCATCGTAGATTCGACGCAGAAAAGTTTTTCGACGTATTAGCTCACGATGATGGAGCGTGGTCTCTATTGAGTCTAGCTGTAGATCAATCCCCATGCCATACTTTATCCTGTTAGCTCTAATGCCTCAATGAATCGTTCACAACGCCCAGCGTTCTTTCTCGCTTCTGCGTATCGGCTGCTCGTGAGAACGGGTGTGACGACGAGCCGCTGGTTTCATCCGTGTTACGCTGCACTCTATTCACTCTACAAGCGCTACTATGAAGATCCCTACTTTCACCTCATTCGGAAGCACCCACAACTGTTCCGTGGGGGCCATATTCTCGATATCGGGGCGAATGTTGGCTATACCGTAAGACTGTTCGCCGATGTGGTAGAGACTCCGTTTAAGGTTTTTGCATTTGAACCAGATGCGCTCAATTTTAGGCGTTTAACTCTCAATCTGAAGAACCATCCAAAAGTTACTCAGCTTGAACTACTCGAACAAGCAGTTGGATCGGAAGAAGGTGAGTGCCACTTATGGATTAATCAGCACAACCCCTCGGATCACCGCGTGCTCACCTCGTGTTTTGCTGATGCGTTCGCGGAGAAGCCCGCTACTCGCTACATTCCAATAACGACGATCGATAGTTTTGCGGAGAGTCGGCAGATTGCGGCGGATATATCTTTCATCAAGATTGATGTTCAGGGGTTTGAGCTCGCAGTTTGCGCGGGGATGAGTAAAACACTTGCCATAAATGAAAGGGTTCATGTGTCCCTCGAATTCGTTCCCAAACAGATGAGAGAGCTCGGTTTCGAACCGAAAGAACTCCTTCAGTTTTTTGACGATCGAAATTTTACGTTCTTTCGAATCTCACAACGAGGTGAGCTTGTTCGTACGAATTCGCGTGCGCTCGAGCAGTTTTTCGACTCGGAAAGGTACCTCGAGTTGCTTTGCGCGAGGGCTTCTCTGGGGGTTAGCGTTTGAGGAGTGCGTCGTGTATTTCGCGTGCAATCATCTCAAGATCGTAAGTGAGATCCCAGTCCGGGTAGTGTGACTTAAATTTACTCACATCAGAAATCCACCAGATGTGATCTCCGATTCGATTGGTCTCAACATAGGAGTGAGTGAGTTTGCGGCCTGAAACATTCTCGCACAGTTCGATCGCTTCGAGCACAGAGCAATTCGCTTTCCTACTCCCACCGATATTATACACCTCTCCCGCGCGAGGATTTTTAAAAAAGTGGTAGAAGCAATTCACTAAGTCCGCAGCATGGATATTGTCCCTCACCTGTTTCCCTTTATAGCCATAGATTCGGTACGTATCGCCCCCAATCGCACACTTCATCAGGTAGGCGAGAAAGCCATGGAGTTCCGCGCCAGAGTGAGCTGGTCCGGTAATGCAGCCCCCGCGAAAGCATGCCGTTTGGAGGGAGAAGTATCGACCGTATTCCTGCACCATCACATCCGCAGCGACCTTCGAGGCACCAAATAGCGAGTGCCGGGTTTGATCGATACTCATCTGCTCATCAATACCGTTCACCGCGTACGCGTGGGTGCTTGCAACCTCAAAGCGGGTTTTCATTTCGACTAATGGGAGCCGATTTGGAGTATCACCATATACTTTGTTGGTGGAGCAGAAGATAAAAACCGCGTTCGGGCAGTATTTTCGCATCATCTCAAGAAGAGTGAGCGTGCCCCCGGCGTTCACACTCCAATCAGTTAACGGTTCGCGGGCTGCCCAATCATGCGATGGTTGAGCAGCGGCGTGGATGATCAGGGAAATCGCGGAAGAATAGTGGGCAAAAACTTGAGCGATCGCCTTTTCGTCTCGAATATCGAGCGCCTGGTGTTTGTAGCGGGGAACCGTCTGCTCCAACACTTTTCGCGACCAATCGGTCGATGCCGATGGCCCGAAGAAGTATGCGCGGAGGTCGTTGTCAATGCCGACGACATCAAAGCCAACATCGGCAAAGAATCTCACGGCCTGAGAACCAACCAAGCCGCTCGCTCCGGTTACCAAGGCAACGCTCATCTCAGTTCCTCGGATGAGAAAGGCTCAATATCCCACAATGAATAGCTCGAGCCAACAGCTTAAGCCGCAAGTGACCAGCCGCGTACCAGAACTCGATGGCATTCGTGGATGCGCGATTGTCCTCGTGCTCATTTGGCATTATGGGTACTGTCAGATTCATCATCCCGAGCAGAATTTTCTCCTCGGGGCATTTCACAGCTTAACAACTNCCTGGGGAGGTGTCGATCTCTTTTTTGTCCTCTCAGGATTTCTTATCGGCGGGATTCTCTTAGACCATAAGGGTGCCCCCAATTTCTTCCGTGCGTTCTATGCCCGACGGATCTGTCGAATCTTTCCGCTATATTTTCTCCTGATCGGTGTCTACGTCCTTATCGTCTGGCTCGGACTCGACATGAATCCGCGATATAAATGGTTGTTTGATAATCCGATGCCGCTTTGGAGCTATCTCACCTTCACTCAAAATTTTGCGATGGGGTTTGCTGGGGACCTTGGCTGCCACTTCCTCGGAGTAACCTGGTCGCTCGCGATCGAAGAGCAATTCTATCTGATTATCCCGCTTCTTGTTGCAACCCTTTCGCGGAAAGCACTCGTTCGTGTTTCGCTGAGCCTGCTGGTGCTCATTCCACTCGCGCGCTTGTTCACCGATAACCCGGTGCTCGTCTTCACCAATATTGCCTTTCGAGCCGATGGTCTTCTTGCCGGCCTACTCCTTGCGATGCTCGTTCGAAATGAGGAATTGATGGGACAGGTGCGCACGTATCGATATTTCGTCTATGTCGCGTTCATTTCAGTCCTAGTAAGCACGTTATTGATGCAACCTCTCCTCCCTTACCAGAGTAACGCTGTCTACTCCTGGTTCACCCTGCTCTCCGCGCTATTTATGTTGTCAACGCTCGTTGATAGCTCGTCACTGCTCGCGCGGGGACTCCGAAGTACGTTTCTCACTTGGTTTGGTGGTCGCAGTTACGCGATCTACATGTTCCATCAAATGGTGAGCGGCATCATCCATGGGGTCCTCGGCGAAGGGGTTCCCGCGATCGATAGCGTGCGCGGAATGTTGCTGACCATTAGTGCCCTCGGTGTTACTCTATTTCTCGCTAACCGGTCATTTCATACCTACGAGCGATGGTTCCTCGATTATGGGCGACGGTTCTCTTATGAGAAGAGTAAACCCTAAAGTTTTCGTCCCCACAGTTGTTCTGACGGCACTCTACATCGCTTTTCAGTGGCAGTATTTCGATACATCTCTCTGGCTTGATGAGGCGTCGACATGGTGGGTGGCAGAGAAAAGCGTATGGGAGATTCTCTTTCGCTCTGAACCATTTGCGACGCATGGCGCCTATCACCTCAGCGTCTCACTTTGGATTGAGCTCTTTGGACGGAGCGAAATCTCGCTTCGAGCGTTTTCACTCTGTTGTACCATCCTCTCGCTCTTTTGTTTTCATCGTCTCCTCCGGCTCATCATCAGTCGGAGGTTGAGCGTAATTACCGAGCTCGTAATCAGCGCAGCATTTCTCTTTCATCCGCTCGTTTTTGAGGTTGGAGTGTACGCACGGCCATATGCATTCGCCCTCTTCCTCTCGCTCCTTGCACTCGAGAGGCTGTTCTTATTCCTTCGTCTCGCACGGTCACGCTACCTGGCCCAGTGTGCATTCTTCACTATTCTTGCGCTCACCGCGCACCCGTTGTTCATCCCCCTCTTTCTCGTCGCGCTTGCCGCGATCGTGCTCATGCCCACAGGGAGGGTGAAGCGTTGGGTGAGACGACGAGCAATATTCACCCTCAGCGCAGCGCTGCTTGTAACCGCAGCATTCATCGCAGTAACTAATGTTCAATCGATGATTGGCCGGGCGAGCGACACGTATCGCTTTGCCGCGAATTGGCCTGAGTTTTATATTACGTTCAATTCGGCCACATTTCTCCTGCTCTTTCTTCCGCTGGGACTGTTACTCATCGCGGGCGCTGCACAAGCTGCTGCATGGCGAAAGAATGTTCGCATTCCCGGGGTTGTTCCAATCCGTACACAAACGATTATTTTGCTAACTGTTTGGTTGTTTAGTACGCACGGTATGCTCCTCTTTTTATCGTGCGTTCTCGATGCCAAGCTCGGGGTGGTGAGTCGGTACGCTTACTTTTCTCTTAGCGGATATGTGATAGCACTTGGATTTGCGCTCGAGGCGATGCCGAAGGCACATCGGTGGCTCGGTGCAGCCATCATTGGTCTCATCTCGCTACTTGTTTGTACGACCCAGGGTCCAAACCCTGAGGGGTGGCGTGAGGCAGCTGAGTACGTGAAGACCACGAGCACAGGTAACGATTCCGTGTTGTTCTGGTGTGGACATTCAGAATCAACAATGGAGCAGTGGCTCACTGAACAGTTTATCCCTGGTTGGCTTGCACCAGCGCTTTACTACGAGCTCGATCGAAGTACTCAGCTTTTTGCGCTCGCGCCACTTGAGACTTCCGGCGTGAAGTCGAACTATATGGCGAAAGTCTTGGCCAAAGCGGTTAACTCTAACCGTGTGGTACTGATCCTTCGAATTATCACCGACTCCGTGCGGGAGGAGCTCGTCCAACCGCTTGCGCAATTTCTTAACGACGCCGGATTTGAGCAATGCGGTGAACACACATTTGTGTATACCGGAGTCGTAGTTTTTAGCCGTGCGGGCAGCTGTCCAACGTAAATCACCGCTTTTTCTAATAAACCTAAATCGTTTGCATTCGCTAGCGAAAGTCTGTAGGATTCCGTGCCATTGTGTTTACGCTAGAGCATCCCGCTGGAGGACGAGCTATGGGTCTAGGAATTGTTGGTCGATGGTTTAGTGCTGTTTCCGTTATTGTTCTTTGCGGAGCATTCCCTACAGTTGGGCTCGCCGCGGAAACTGCGGGATGCACGAGCATGGTAGGAGGATTGTCCTGCTGCGAGGATTCCGATCACGACGGCGTAAACGACTGTGATGATCAATGCCCCGGTGAGCCCGACATTCATAGCGACAGCGACGGCGTTGCCGACTGTAAAGACGAATGCGATTTCGATTCAAACAAAGTAAAACCAGGTGCCTGTGGTTGCGGCGAAGTCGAGATCGACGAAAACCATGACGGTGTCTGCGATGACCTTTGCCCGAATAGTCCGAAGACAGAGCCGGGTGAGTGTGGTTGCGCGATTCCAGACGAAGATTTTAACGACAATGGCACCGCCGACTGTAACGAGGATTGTCAGTTCGATGCTCAGGGAAATGGCATTCCGGATATCTGCGACATAAGCGCGAGTGCGTTGTCTCCCGAGATCGCCGACGCTGTATCAGCCTTCTGCGTGAATTTCTGTTCGCCACCAGATGAACTGGAGCGACTCATTTTCGGAAAAGGCGGTCAAGGTGAGTGTGGAACAGAAAACGATTGTGACAACGACTTGACCCCCGATAGTTGTGAGAATGATAGCGATCAAGATGGAACGCCGGACGATTGCGATCTTTGTCCTGCCGATGCGGCGAAGACACTACCAGGTACTTGCGGCTGCGGTGTTGTGGACGATGATTCCGACGGAGATGGAGCGGCGGACTGTCTCGATCTCTGCCCAACCGATGGAACGAAGACGGCGCCAGGGGCCTGTGGTTGCGGAGCTGCGGATGTTGATACGGACTCCGACGGAACTCCGGATTGCAATGATTTCTGCCCAACGGATCCACTGAAGACTTTACCGGCAGTCTGTGGATGCGGGACAGCGGATGTCGATAGCAACGAGAACGGAGTGCTTGACTGTCAGGAAGAGGGAACCGAAGACGAATGTTTCGGCCTCTGCGTGGCAGAAAATCCAGAGCTCGATGAGGATGGTGACGGTGTTTCAAACTGCACCGAGTTAGAGGATGAGACCGATCCATGCGACGACGGAAGCTTCCGCGAGCGACTGCTCCCTTCCGCATGTGCTGGACCAAACGGCTTCTTCGGCCAATGGAACATCCTCACTATTGCGAACGATCAGAGTAATAAGGCCTTAAACGCTGAGGTTGAGTACCGGGATCTCTTCGGAGTAGTGAAGGGCAAGGTGAATCTCGTGCTCCCGCCAGAGTCGAGCCGCGATGTGATTGTAAACGATCTCGGACTCGAACCAGATACCTACGGCACCGTGTGTGTGAAAACCAATGCGACAAAAGTCGGTGCCTGGAGTGGGGGACTTGCGCTTTACAAGGAACGTTTTGACTCGCTGGTATTTCCGGCGGCAAAAGGGCTCAGTCCAGCGACGATCTTTGATTACGCGTTGTACTATGCGCTCACGAACCCGATTCAAGGGAAGAGAAGCGTTCCAATAAACACAAATTCTCTTGGGACAACGAGTATTCCCAGTTCGGCGGTCGCCAACTGGGTGCGACTCACTGACGCTGAGCCTGGGGATGGCAAAGGTCTCCTCGGTCGTCTCCGTTACTTTGATGTAGACGGGAAACAGATCAAATCGGACGTTGTTGCGCTCGTGGATGGTGGCCGGTTCGATTTCGATGCTCATACACCGCTCGGGCAAGGCGCAATCGGTATGGCCGAATTTGAGCCATCCCGCGGCAGCTCCAGGTATTACATCGAGTCGAGTCGCTACGTTTATGAAGGACCAGTGGTTGTCACTGGAAACTTCTGGACGGCGTACGTAATTCCAAATCGCGCGGCGACAGGTGTTCCCACAATCGGTCGGCTCTCCACATTGGTCAATGAAATTGCGATCGTGGAGCTGATTAACGCTGCAGCCGGTAAGATCGATGCCAATTTTTCCACCTTTGATGCGAGTGGCTCAGCCTTGATGCAAGAAGGGCTTGATATTGACGCGAAGGCAAGCCGACATCTCATTCTCACCGGCTCACCGCTTCCGGCGGGATTTGATGGTTCGGCGGAGGTATCTGGTCCTTCTGAATCGATTGGTGCGCTTACGCTCGTCTACCGCTTTGCTGGAAATGGCGAGTTGCTCTTTGCCTATGCCCCGGCATTCGAAGAACCGATCGGAACGCTCCAACGGACGCGTTTCAACTCGTTTATCGGGCAGGCGAACACGATCGAGCTCGTGAACTCTACGGATGACGTAGTCGATGCGACAATTCGTGTGCTCAACTTTGATGCGACGTTGCTTGATACCTTAGACTTGGCACTCCCTGCTCGTGGCACGATACGGCGCAACTTAGAAGTGCCAGCGGATACCTACGGGACAGTGGTAGTGGAGAGTCTACCGACGGCAAAGTTGGTTGTGCGAAACGATGTGAGCCGCGTGCTCGAGTACACGATTCCGTTCCCAGGACGGTAGGGCGGGGAAGTTAAACACAGAGTTTCACGGAGTTCCACAGAGTTTGGGAGAGACTAAATAATTCCTGAACTCCGTGTAACTCTGTGAAACTCTGTGTTTATTAAATAGAAACTAACCTGGCGTTTTCTCCAGTGCGACCAAGTTCTCTTGAATAATCCTCGAACTCAGTTCGAGCACTTTGGCGCTGTTATTTGCCTCCTCATAGACCTGCCGCATGCTGAAAAGGATTAGATTTCGCACCCGCTGATCCTTTGCCTGGGTGAGAAGTTTCTCCAATTCGGGAATCGCATCGAGGGGCTTCCCTTGCTTTCGGTATGTTTCCTTGATGCCGAGGATTGCAAGTCCTATTGCTTGATACGGATCCTTTACCGACTCATGATACTTGCTCATAAACTTGAGAAAGTGACCCATCCGACCAGCACGTCCTCCATGACCATCCTTCTCTGGTCCTCCTCCCGGCTGTAACCCATGTCCCTCGCGACGCATCTCGCGGCGCTCACGCCATCTCGACTCCCTTGGCCCGGACTTGGCCTCAACGTTTTCGCCTTCATCAATGGCTGGAGGTAAGGGAGCAGCGTCATCCTGGGCCTCCGCCAAATTGTTCTCCATCCCGCCGCTTGCGAGAAGCACTGCTAGGACAAAGATACTAGCTCGTAAGAGTGGTGTGGAGCACCACGCCGCGTACTTTCGATTCCTGGTCCAGTCCTGATTCATAGTTACTATCCTCCGTTACAGTTTCATCATTATAAGTATCAACACGAAGCTCGAAATCGGTTGGAATCAGAAGCTCATACTCGGGGAACTCGCTCACGAACTCGGCATACGCGAGGGCTACCGAATCGAATTCCGTATCGCCCTCGGAGCTTCCCGTGAGGAGGAAAGTCTCTTGCTTATAAGTGGGTCCGCTCTGATTCAACATTAGCGTCAGCGCAAGTGCGAGCCCGCCTGCAAGGGCAATTCGAGGAACCGTCGTCCAACGAGCGAAGAAATCTCGAAGTCGCTCGCGGAAAGAGTGTTCTTTTGCTTGCTCTTCAAAAGCTTGCTTTGCAAGTAGAAGCGTGGCACGTCTGTGCTCACTTGAGGCGGCACACTGGACGAGCGCCTCTTTGAGTGCTCTCAATTTGTTCTCTTCATCTACCATGCGATTCACTCACTGTTTTCGATAAAGCTCGAGTGCTGCTCGTAGGGTCTCTCTTCCGCGGCTGAGATGAGTCTTTACGGCGGACTGAGAGCATCGAAGGGCTTCAGCAATTTGAGGAATCGGGAAGTCTTCCAGATAGAATAGCGTGATGACTTGCCGCTGCCGCTCCGGAAGGAGCCGGAGCTCGTGTAGTAGGAATGAAAACTCCGCGTGGAGTTCCGTTTTGGTAGTTGGTGTCTTCCCACCAACGTTCTCTTGAGCAATTACATCTACAACTTCACGTCGTGTTCGTTTAAGTTCTCGAATCACATGACGTTCAATTCCAACAAGCCAGGTGCTAAATTTTGAGTCTCCCCGAAACCGGTGAATCGTCCGTGCAGCACGGAGCATTACTTCTTGGGTGCAATCCATTGCAATCTCTCGCTCTCGAAACTCAACCATAGCAATCCGAAGAATGAGTTCATAAAATCGACCGAGGAGCTCTTCCAGTGCGGCGGACGGCGTGACGCGTGATTCTACTCCACGGATAATTGAGAGCAGCTCGTCCTCCGACATTTTCGAGCAGTCAATCAAGCTCTCCTCGCATTCGTCGAATATGAGTGGTGGGTGAGGGGTAAAAAGTCTACATAGCAGAAAGAAAGTAGTGTTGCGAAATTATTCGTTTAGACGCGAAGGGCGGCGAGAAAACTCGCCGCGGATGAATTTATGATACCTTACGGTCACTTCGCGAGTCGAAACTGGTCGAAACGCCTGAATCCCGATCGAGTCTGATTCGTTTCGGGCGGTGGCTCGGCTTCTCACGTCGCTCTTGTTGCTTTGGTTTTCGAATAGATTGAATCGAAAGAATTACGGGATAGATGATGACTACAACGAAAACCAGGGCCAAGATGACGTAGAGCAGCGGTTCGCTCTGTTTGTAGCTGAGTAACCGCTCGAGCGCGAGATACTCTTCGGGTGCTTTGAGCAGGTCGATTTTGTCAAGCTCATCCTGCAGTGCTGCGACCTCCAATCGGTGCCTTTCGAGCAGTGACACAATTTGGCGACTAGCAAACGAGACAAAGAAAATCGATACCCCCAAGAAACCAAGAACGACACCCCCTCGTTTCACCCATCTCCAAAACCTCTTTCGTTTTCGCGAGCGGTACTTTCGCGTCATCCTGAACCTCCTCTCCAAAACAGGACCGATTTCATACCGTGTTGCGGCGAGTCTACTCACCCAGGGAGGAGGAGAAAGAACACAGGAGAATTATATCGTTCGCTAGCGTTGGTAATCTACGACTTGGGTGGTAGCGACTACAAATTCGATTTGTGCTAGAAGGGGGAGATGGGAAGAAAGTTTGTGATGAGTGCATTGTTGCCCGGCGCGTTGCTTTTTGGACACCCGTTTGTTCCCCTCGCTTCAGCCGATGGCCCTGAGGCGAATGCTCCGACTCGTACGGAGGGGCCTCCCAGTTCAAATTTTCATAAAACCGAGAAGTTCCTTCCGGGCGAAGAGGTGGTGAGTCCTACCGGGCAGCGGATGAAAGTTTGGTCAACAGAGGGCCCGGTTCCTGTGAGCAGGGCACCGGAGCCCTTTGAGGACCGGGAGAAAACGGTCATTAACGACGAGAACGTGATTATCGACGCTGAGGTTGGTGGCGGTCGTCGCGGTATTGAGCGGCGGCCGTAATTTCGTAGACGTAGACGTATACGTCTACGTGAACGTTTACGGTCACGTGCCCGTTCACGTAGACGGCTAGATATTGCTAAGCTGCCTGTAAGAATTCTTCGAGGGAATTTGCCGCTTCGGTCACGGCGTGTAGCGCACTTCGAAGGGAGCGGCCATCGGATTCCGTGGCGAGAGTATGACGTGCTTGGCGGAGGCACTCCTCGAGGAGTTCCCGTTCGGGACCTTTGAACTTTTTCCCCTCGCTATCGAGCTTAAACTGGACCTGGAAGAGCGCACTCATCAGCGCGGTTTTCACCTGCGCTAGCTCATCGGCCTTTGCTTCGACTTTCTGCTCTCGTTTGTTTGTCCGAATGAGTTCATCAATATCGCTATCGTTCAATCCTGAGCTTGCAATTATCTCAACCTTCTTCTCTTCGCCAGTATCGAGATCTTTTGCGGTCACGTGGAGAATCCCTTCCACGTCGACCTCGAATGATACTTCGATCTTGGGCACCCCTCGCGGTGCAGGTTGAATCCCTAAGAGCTCAAACCGACCGAGTGTCTTGTTATCTGGCGCGAAATTGCTCTCTCCCTGGAGGACATGGATGCTAATCTGCGGTTGGTTCGGTGCTGAAGTCGTAAAAATTTCGGTAATGTTTACCGGAATCTTTGTATTTCGTTCAATGAACCGATGCATCATGCCGCCTTGGGTCTCAATCCCGAGACTGAGCGAAGTTACGTCGAGGAGGCTTACCCCTTTTACAAGTCCTTGGAGGAGGCCCGCCTGAATTGCAGCGCCGAGAGCTACCGCCTCGTCGGGATTTACCGAGTCATTTGGTTCCTTGCCGAAGATCTCAAGGCACTTGCGCTTAACCGACGGCATCCGCGTCATTCCGCCGACGAGGATAATCTCGTCGATTTTATCTGGAGCGAGCTTTGCGTCCTCGAGGGCCGTGAGACATGGTTCGACCAATCGCTCGAGGAGTGGCTTGATCAACCTTTCTAAGGTTTTTCGATCGAGCACCACCTCGAGATGTTTCGGAGCTGCACCGTCTGAGCCTTGGCAGATGAACGGGATTGAGACGGTATAGGTAACCTGATTTGAGAGTGCGTGCTTCGCCTTAACTGCGGCTTCTTTTAGGCGTTGTAGAGTAGCTTTATCACCACTGAGGTCGATCCCCTCCTTCTTTTTGAATTCACTGAGGAGATACCCCACGAGCGCTAAATCGAAATCTTCGCCCCCGAGGAAGGTGTCGCCATTTGTCGCCTTGACATCAAACACACCGTTTTCAAGCTCAAGGATGGTAATATCGAAGGTGCCGCCCCCGAGATCAAACACGGCGATAGTTGCCTTCTTATCGTTCAGCTTATCGAGCCCGTAGGCAAGTGCTGCTGCTGTAGGCTCATTGATGATACGGAGCACATCGAGCCCAGCAATTCGCCCGGCATCTTTTGTTGCCTGACGCTGGGAATCGTTGAAGTGTGCAGGAACGGTTATCACCGCATGACGAATTTTCTCACCGAGGTGCTCTTCTGCGACCTCTTTCATACAAACGAGTACGTGTGAAGAGATCTCTTCCGGACTTGTCGGTGCGCCATTTACTTCGACCCAGGCGTCACCGTTCTCGGCAGGAAGGATGCGGTAGGGGAGTTTTTCGCTCGCATCAGTAATTTCTGCTGCATCGAACTTCCGGCCGATTAGCCGTTTTACTGCAAAAATCGTATTCAGTCGGTTGGTCTCAGCCTGGCGTTGCGCGGGGTAGCCAACGAGCGGCTCGAGTGTTCCACTAATCGCGAACACCGAGGGTGTCGTTGAGTTCCCGCTCCGGTCCTTGATCACGGTAGGAGCTTCGTCCTCAAGAATCGCCACGCAGGAGTTTGTTGTGCCGAGGTCAATGCCGATAACCTTTCCCATGGCCCTCGCTAAAGTCTGGTAACCACTAGCTATTTCCGCTCGATTTTCTCCAGTATTTCAAAATTGTTATGCAATATTTCTATCGAAACGTAGCGTCGCCGCTCGTAGGAGGGTTCCCAGATGAAAGTTGGTCAGATTGGCGTTGTTGGCCTTGGCGTGATGGGCGAGAGTATGGCGCGAAACCTCCTCAAGCGCTTTCCGGTGATGGTTTTCAATCGGACACGAAAGAGGTGTGAATCACTCCGGATTGAGGGAGCCCCGGTCGCAGGCACTGTTGCTGAGCTTGCGAGCGAGTGCGAAGCCGTCTGTCTTTCGCTCAGCGATGATGCCGCAGTAAGCGAGATTGCTCTCGGTTCAGGGGGGCTCGTCGAAAACCTTAGCGTAGGTTCGCTTGTCATCGATTTTTCAACAATATCTCCCCGCACAACAAGGTCGCTTGCGACAGCATTTCAGGAAAAAGGAATTGAATTTCTCGATGCTCCAGTAAGTGGTGGCGATGTTGGTGCGCGAGCGGGAACGCTTACAATTATGGTTGGGGGAAAGGAGTCGAGTTTTGAGCGAGCACTTCCTGTGTTTCAGGCGGTGGGGAAGAAGATCGTTCGCATGGGCGAGAGCGGCTCGGGGCAGATGATGAAGGCGATCAATCAAGTTGCCGTGGCGCTCAGCGTTACGGCGATGACCGAAGCACTTATTCTTGCTGGACGCTCGGGGCTTTCCGTTGAAATGGCACTGGACGTCCTTCGAAGCGGTGCTGCAGGTTCATGGTCGTTTGATAACTACGCGCCGCGGGTGCTTGCTGAGGACTTTCGACCGGGCTTTTCGGCGAAACATATGCACAAAGATCTTGTAATCGCTCTTTCTGAGGCTGCGGGGCTCGGCCTAACCCTGCCCGGTACGGAGATGACGGAACAGTTGTTCGCTGAGTTATGTAGTAACGCCCGTGAAGAGTTAGGGAACCATGCGCTCATCAAGCGTTATGGGGCGGAGTGACAGAGCACGCGGAGCACAGAGGAGCTTTTGCAACCACTAAGACCACCAAGACCACAAAGCCTAAAATTCGTAACCTTTGTGGTCTTGGTGGTCTTAGTGGTGCACTCCAAGCCTCTTTACATACTATTAGAAAACGATTAGGATATAACTTACTATTCTCGTAGGGTTATGTTGGTTAATGCCGTAACCACCCATCCGAGCTGATCTTTATCAGCAATTTCTCCGGGCAAGTAAACAGATTTCCATCTCTCGGGTGTGACGCCGAGCACGGCTTCTCATCGAGATGGTGGGAGCATGAAAGGTAATAGCGTAGGTTTCGTGTGTTCTTCCACGGGCACGATGAAACGTTTGTGGCCGAAACGTATCCGGCAGCGTTTCACAGTGCGCGTGGGAGAACGTACAATGAATGCAGTGGCGACAGCACCAGTTACTGAATGGGCGGCGGAGTACACCGGGGATAACTTCCTGGTGTACGTTCCACAAGCTCTTCAGGCTGAATTATCACGTCGGGGAGAGGGAACCCTGATCGGACGAAGCGATATGCGGAGTTGTTTGATCGAGGCAGGCAAGATGTTAATGACAAGACCTGAACTTGAGCAAACAGGGTTCGATCACGAGTTTTACGTCGATGGAAAAAACCGAGCGAACTTCCGTGGCATAGTTGCACGACGCACAGACGGCGACGGCTTCGTACTTATCTCTCTGGAAAGAGAATGAACGCTGGACATTATGCAAATCANNAATCATACGGACAATGTCCCCGACGAGCGCGGCCGGCAAGCATCCCCCTTGCTGGCCCCTCCCGGGGACGAAGGATGACTAGCTCCCGCCGTCTTCCTTTCTTCAATCTTTATCTCCGAGAAGTAAGATCCAGGCGCGAGGTATGAGATCTGTCACTATATACCCCGCAAGTGGGAACCAATGCGTGCAGCGATTTAGGATTTCACTATCGCTGGTTACGACAATCTCGTCGCAGTTTGCAAGCTCTCGGTCGGGGTTTGAAACGAGCTCTACCTGCCACTCGCGTCCTTCGCGTTTGCTGCACTCTTGAATTAACTGTTTTAATCGCCCACTGTTTGACACTGGTCGATCGAGATACCAATGAACTTCTTTCACGCCTAACTGCTTCACAGCTTTTGCGACAAATTCGAGTGCTGGTTCAGTTTCCGCAACTTTTCGATACGTTCCGTGCATACTGATTAAGTCCCGAATTGCGCCGTCTCGCCCGCCGAGGAGTATAGCACCGCCAAGCGCACCCTCGACGGTTGTGAGCAGATTATAACCATCAATAGCAATGGATTTCCCCGATAGTTGTTCGCTCGATACCTGCCGGTCGAGACGTCGTTGGAGTGTTTGGTCAGAGCACGATGAACGCGAAACGGCGGTCCGCTGCCTGGCTTTTAGTTGATAACGATCTCCCACGAGTTTTAACGAAGAATCCGGTGCGTATCCTCGGGTAAGAAGCCAGGAAACATCACGGGTAGCAGACCGGAGTGTCGGGATAGTTGCTTCGGAAAACAGTACAATATCATCCGAATGAGATCCCCGATGAGTTCGCGTATCAGGAGCCAAGGTTCCTCCTCCATATCAGAAGATATCATGCTTTTTGAGATCGTCCATCGGTGCTACTATCCGACGCTTTCGTGCCTTCACCGCTTTGCGGTTCGATAGTAGTTCTTTGCCAACTCGCCTTGGGTTTGACCGTTAAGACACCGGTAAGTGCCACAGTCCATGGAATTTGGGCTCGAATGGTTCGTACCGGTGGTGAGTGAAAAAGTAAGAGGACTCATAAATATACGGAGGTTATAGGTATGGCAGAAGAACTAGTAGCGGCAGCGGAAGACGGAACTGGCCCACCGCCAGAAACAGGCGCTAATGGCGACTCGTCGAGTGATGGGCCAGACGAAGATGAGAAGGAAGCTGCGCGACAGCAGGCAAAGCAAGCGGCCAAGGACGAGGGACGGGTTCAACGACCCGCCCGATTTTCCAATGCCTGTCCGCCAATTGACGAGCTCTACTGCTTCGCACGTGGAATAGACCCCGGACCAGCGCGCGTGGAGCACATTCGCATGTGTCCGGACTGCTCACGCTTTATCGTGGTGGAGGCAGCGCTTTCTCCAATAGACCTCGAGTTGACATGCGAGCAAGTCATCCCTGCCGACGACCGACACGGTGTAGGCTGTAAGAAACGACATCCGCTACTTGCAGCAGGTGCGTTTCCTCGGTTGGTTGAGGCAGCAGCCGGAAATTGGGGCAGCGTGCTAACGGCCGTACAGAACTGGTGGCCGTACTTTCGGTAAGACGGTGTTATGGTGCATGGCGCCTGGGAGCGTAATAACTTCCGGGCGCCTACACCGTGCCCTCTCGCGGAGTTTTGATAAGGCACCACTCACCCCGCCGGTATGTTTTGCGCCGGTAAACGGCGTCCGGGCAGAAAAACCTACTAAAAAATTGCTACCAGGTAGGATTTCCTACGCGGACTCCTCTGCGCTCGATTTCTGTTGACAGCAAATATATGATAAAATCGACCAGTTTCATGCTGGATTGGTGTTTGACCCAAAGGTTTTTCGCAGCCGTCTGTTGATTGAACGATGTTTCATGAACAGACGGTTGTGTAACCGTGATTAGCGTCCAGGCTGTGTGGTCTGGGCCATGTTAAAAGGAGTAGACGAGATGGAAACTCAAGGATCGAGTTTGGATGTGGTGTTGCGGAAGCTGGCAGCGGGCGACTTCGGCCCCGATGGAGATGGCTTCTCCGAGGCTGTCCGGGCATTGGGTCCAGATGTGCTAGTCGAGGTCGTTATGAAGCTAGCGTTTCGGGCTAGGCAAAGCGCCGCGCTCGGACGGGCTGTACGTGACCTCGGTCATGAGGGATTCGAAGGCGGCGACAACCTCCCAGCACAGATGGTCAAGATGGCGGTGGAACTGTGGGCGGCATTTGCCGCACTCCGCTGCGCCATCGTTCATCATGCGTCAACGTCGCCCGCGCATCACGAAGCAGTCGTAGCGCGCGTTGCCGAGCAGATCGGAGATCACATTTCCGACAAGGGAATGGGAGCGGTGCTCCTGGCTGCAGAGCTTCCCGAGTGTGGAACGGACGATCCGCTGAACGGCGCGTTGCAGGAACGAGTGCATGCACGGGAGGAACCGTTCGCCGCTCAGGCCATCGAGATGCGCCCGGCGAGCTTCGAGGACCTTCGAGCTGAGGCCGCTGCGCAGTTCGCGTGACGGAGGGGTTGTCGTTGTCGATCTACCCACCCCCGGGGATCACCCTGATCCCCGGGCGGCTGGGTAAGAGTTCTCACCTCGAACTCCACGAAGGGAAATGGGCAAACACCAATCCGTCCATTATCTCGTGTCCCTGCGGAGATTTTGGCTTTTCCGATATCTGACGCTAGCGTATCCTCGCTCGTGAGGCCAACGTCATGCTCTCGCCCCAGCTACAACAGCTCGTAAAGCCACTCGAATTTCGAGCCCGCATCATTTGGGCGGTGATGACATGGTCGGTGGTTATCTATGGAATAATTCCGGCTTTGATGACTAACCCAGTTCCGAGTCCACTCGGTCAATCTATGCCAGCACTCTTTATGTGTGTCGCTGCAGCAATCACCATTCTGTCACTTATCATTTGGAACTATTATAATAGCGATCGCTTTATCGATTGGGCGCTGCACAAGTTGGCGCAACCATCAAAAGGCGAGAACGAAACGCTTAAGACTCTCACGCCAGTTGAGCGAAAACTCTACACACTTGCTCAGACGAGCCTCGTGCCAATAATCGTCGTGTTGGCGCTTAATGAGTCGGTTGCTATCTGTGGAGTAATTCCTGCACTCGAGGCACAGTCAGTAAACACTTTTCTGCCGTATGGGACCGTCGCGATTTTATTAAATCTGCTCATGTTCCCAAAGTTTGCGGCGAGGCTAGAGCGAGCGCGCAATCTTGTTCGTGAGTTCTAGGCTCATGAGGTGTAAATATCGTCGCAGTGAAATTAGTCTAAAGGGGAGGGAAGCAATGAAATTGAACCTAGTTGCTATATTAACTCTGAGCATCAGTTGTTTGACTGCGTGTAGCTCCGAGGCGCCACCAGCGCCGACTGAGGGCGGAAGATGTGAGGTAAACGATGATTGTAAGCAGGGCCAACGATGCGGGAGATTTCATTTCTGCGAAGATCTCTACCATCCAAACCTCACGACGCGCATTCCATGAGACCAAAACTCACCCTTCTCTCGATTATTGGTTTTGTATTTGTCATCGTCTGGGTTTTCTTTCGCGAGGAGGTTGTCTCTCTTTCCCATCATCAGGTCTTCTCTCGTCACATGAATTATATCTGTGACGCGCTTCATCAGAAACATGTGGGCGAGGACGCGCTCTGTTCTCTCCCAATTCCAGAGATTGAGTATTTCAAGTGGCACTACGCAAAGATTCGCGCTGATGATGAGGGCTGGTTCGTCTCACATAATTGGAAGTTCTATCCTGAGGCAAACTGTTCTAACGGCGAGCTTCGTTTTCAATTCATGGGACGGGGCTTTCATTGTGAAGACGGCAAGGGGAAAGCCGATGACAGTGGCCCGAACGCTCGAGTAGTGAGTGCGCCATCTATTGCTCACGCCGAACAGCTTCCAGTAATTTCTTGCTACGGTCGGCGCGATAATGAAACACTAAAACGAGTGCAGGAGATACTTCCCGATGGGACAATTGTGGTGGAAGGAGGCGAGAAAGCCGTGCTCCTCGGAGTCACTCTCCCCAATAAGGATCAGGGAGATAGCGAACGGTGTCTTGAGCAATCACTTGCCTACCTCAAGGCAAGGCTTGTCGGAAAGCCGGTGTTCCTCATTCCAGAACGAAATTCCGACCGTGACCAGGAGTCCCGTCTTCGCGCATACGTTGTGCTTCAAGATGGCGAATTCTTTAACCGTGAGCTCGTTCGCTACGGACTTGCTCGAGTCCGTGAGCTTACGCCTGGCGAAAGACCACTTCGTTGTGCAAATGAGCTTAACGAAATGGAACGGCTGACGAAAGCGAAGCAGCTCGGTGTCTGGGGTGGCTGCTAGGGCGATGAAAACGCGAAGCAGGCTCCGACGAGATAGATGATCGACGAAACATAAAGCAGTTTTGCTGACATGTTTTTTGTCGTCGCACAAACCTCTCCTGTCGAACCATCGCTCGGGCAGCTCGTAGCTGTGCTGTAATGTTTCATCGCAAAGTTAATGAGGAGCAAGGTCCCAGCAATGAGGAAAACGAGCTCTTTATTCTCCGAGAACCAGATAAGCTCGGGAACAGCACCGAGAATGGAAACGAGCGATGCGCCGAGGCCCAGTGCAACAAAAAGCGCTGGGAGTGCACAGCAGAACAAAGTCGTGACCGAGGAAAAGAGAGTTACGATCGACAGAAGATACTTGCTCATGCTACCTCCGTTCAATTTTTAACATATCGTAGCC
>FKKE01000088.1_pt1 | contig 27754 bp, 23 predicted proteins | sample 1106331 | NCBI WGS metagenome assembly FKKE01 (sample SAMEA3931202, study PRJEB13176) | freshwater metagenome | biome: Drinking water system; feature: drinking water; material: freshwater | place: China | collected 2013-02-06
CGCGACGGCCGACGGCGCGCGCGACGGCCTCGCGGCGGTCGTGGACAAGGATTACACCTCGGCCCTGCTGGCCCGGGACGTCGGCGCGGCACGATGGCTCAACGTGACCGGCGTCGAGCACGTGAAGCTGGATTTCGGAACGCCGCGCGAGCGGAATCTGCCGTTCCTCTCCGTCCCGGAGGCCAGGCGTTTTCTCGCCGAAGGGCACTTCGCGCCGGGCAGCATGGGGCCGAAGATCGACGCGGCCATTCAGTTTCTCGAAGCCGGCGGGCGCGAGGTTCTCATCGCGACGCCCGACCTCGCGCGCGCCGCCTGGGACGGGCGGGCCGGCACGCGGCTGTCCGCCGACCCGGACAGGACGGGGGCGATTCGGGGATGAGCACATCATGAAGATGGCCTTGACCCACTTGTCCGGCAGCCTGAAAGGCCGGACGCAATACTTCAACACCGATTCGATCCGTTTCGGCATCGGCGGCGACTGCGGCATCGTCTTCGACAGCGAGCGGGACCACCCGGTCTGCCCCTTCCACGCCGAGATCACCACCGAGGACCGGACGCCGACCATCCGCGATTGCAGCGGCGGCAACGGCCTCTTCGTCAACGGCCGGCGCATCGGCGAAACCCCGCTCAAGGACGGCGACCTGATCCAGTTCGGCGACGGCGGCCCCTTGGTCCGGTTCCGCCTGTCGCTCGACGGCGAGGCGGCCGGCAAGCCCTGGCGCGCAATGGTGGCCGACAGCCGCGACATCGTCGTCCGTACGCCGCACCCGCGGCCGCTCGCGCCCCTGTACCTGGCGCGGCACCTGTGCAGCGACATCCTCCGGTACGGATCGCCGGCCCTGCGCCTGACGACCGTGTTGTTGCTCGTGATCCCCCTCGCGGTCATCACGGCCCTGGGGCTCGCCCTCTATCACCAACGCACGACGATCGCCGTCTCCGACCAACGCACGGCCGACCTCCTGCGCCGGCTCGACACGGGGCGGCTGACGCGCGAGGAGATGGAGCGGCGGCTGGAAGCGGAGCAGCGCGCCGTGGAGTCCCTCCGCCGGGAGCAGGAGGAATTGCGCCAGCAACTGGCGACGTCGCTGCGCGAGCGGGACGCGGGGCGCGCGTCGGAACAGGAACTGCAGGCGCTGCGGCGCCAGTTGGGCCGCCTGACCGACGCGCAACGGTCCGCCGTGGACATCGTCGCGCGCTTCGAGCGCGGCGTGGCCCTGCTGCAAGGCGGCTACGGCTTCACCGAGAAGCGCACGGGCCGGCCGCTGCGCTATCAAGGGCTCGACGCGCTCGGCAATCCCTATGCCGACAAGAGCGGCAACCCGCTGGTCACCGTGGAGGGCGAGGCGCCGCCGGTCGTCATCTACTACGCCGGCACCGCCTTCTTCGTGGACCGGCAGGGGACCTTGCTGACCAACCGCCACCTCGTGCGCATGTGGGAAACGTTTCCGCCGGCCCAGGAGGCGATGGCGGCGGGGTTCGAGCCGGACCTCCGCCTCCTGCGCCTGTTCGTGCCCGGCGCGGCGGAGCCCTACGCGCTCACCGTTGTGCAGGTGTCGGATCGGACGGACCTCGCCGTCCTGCGCGCCGACCGGCCGCCGCCCGACCTCGTCCCGCTCTCGCTGGCCGACGAGGCGCCCCGCGCCGGCGAATCGATCGTGATGTTGAGCTACCCCGGCAGTTTTCAGACGCTCCTGGCCTTGATGCCCGGCCCCATCAGCCAGGACATCGTCCGTGAGGCCGGCGGCAATCCCGTCGCGCTGGCCGAGGCCGTCGCCAAGCGGAAGCTGGTGCGCCCCCTGACGACCCAAGGCCACGTGGCCACGGTGTCGGGCGACTCTCTCGCCTACGAAGCGGGGTCGGCCACGGGCTCGAGCGGCGGGCCGATTTTCAACGCCGCGGGACAGGTCATTGCCGTCAACCATGCCGCGCTTCCCCGCGTCGGCGGCGTGCACATCGGGCTCCCCATCCGGCTCGCCCAGGACGCGCTCGCCGCCGCCGGACGCGCCGCGGCGGGCGAGCCGAAAGGACGCCGACCATGAAAGTCCTGCTGGCCGTCGACGCCTCCCCCGATTCCCGCCATGCGGCGCGGATCGTGACGGGCCTGGCCGAGCCGCCGGACCTGGACATCCTGCACGTCGTGGACCTGGACGCGCTGAAGCACGCCTACATTTCGCCCTCGCTGCCGGCCGGCTACTACGAAACCTACCGGCAGGAAGTCTCCGAAGCGGCCGAGCGCGTGCTCCACGACATGAAGGCCGAGCTGGTGCCGTACGCCAAACACCTGCGCCTGATCGCCGACGCCGGCGACGCGGCCGAGAGCATCGTGCAAACCGCGGAAGAATCCCGCGCGGACCTGATCGTCCTCGGCCAGCGGGGCATGACGGCCTCCTTCGCCTTTCTCCTGGGCGGCGTCTCGCAAAAGGTTGCCACCTACGCGCCCTGTTCCGTGCTCGTCGTCAAGGACTCGGCCGGGAGTCTCGACCGGCTGCTCCTGGCCGTGGACGGGTCGGAGGCCTCCGACCGGGCCGTGCGGTTCCTGGAGACCGCGCCGTTCAAGGGGCCGCTGCACATCACGGTCGTCACCGTGTGGGCGCAGGGCGGCGAGACGGCGCCGCGAACGGCCCAAGCCAAGGGAGAAGATTTTTTGGCGACGATCGCGCAGCGGCTGGCGCGCCGGGCGGTCGCGGTGGAGACCGAGTACCTCACGGGCGACCCGGCCCTGGCGATCCTGGACGCCGCCTCGCGCCGCCAGGCCCGGATGATCGTCCTCGGCGCGCGCGGCGCCAAGGCGATCCAGCGGTTCCTGCTGGGCAGCGTCTCGCAGAAAGTGCTCGTGCACGCGCCCTGCTCGGTGCTCATCGTGCGCTGAGGCGCGGGCATATACAAGGGGAGGCCCCATGCCGACGAACGACGACCTGCTGGCCAAAGCGACACAGCCGACGGAAGCGGCGCTCCGCTTCCACGCCGTCTATCGCGGCAAGGTGCAGGTCATGCCGAAGTGCGCCGTCCGCGACCTCCGGGACTTCGCCCTTTCGTATACCCCCGGCGTCGCCGCCGCCTGCAAGGCCATCCACGCCGACCCCGACCGGGTCTTCGAACAGACGAACAAGGCCAACGCGGTCGCCGTCGTGTCGGACTGCACCCGCGTGCTGGGGCTCGGCGACATCGGTCCGCTGGCCGGCCTGCCGGTCATGGAAGGCAAGGCGCTCCTGTTCAAGTACCTGGGCGGGGTGGACGCCGTGCCCCTCTGTCTCGGCACGAAAGACCCCGACGAGATCGTCCGGACGGTGAAACTCCTGGAGCCGTCCTTCGGCGGCGTCAATTTGGAAGACATCGCGCAGCCGAAATGTTTCCGCATTCTCGAACGGGCCCGCGAGGCCTGCACGATTCCCGTCTGGCACGACGATCAACAGGGCTCCGGCACCGTGCTGCTCGCCGGGCTGCTCAACGCCCTGACCCTCGTGGGCAAGCGCCTGGCCGACGTCCGGATCGCCATGATCGGCATGGGCGCGGCGGGCATCCCGACCTATCGCTTCCTGAAACGGAGCGGCGCGGTCCCCGGCCGGATCGTGGCCTGCGACCTGGGCGGCATCCTGCACAAGGATCGGGCCGATTACAGCCGGCACCGGGCCGACCACCCGGAACAATGGCAGGTCTGTCTGGAATCCAACGAGGACGAGGTCCACGGCGGGATCGCCGAAGCCCTCCGCGGCGCCGACGTCTGCGTCGCCTTCGCCGGCGGCGGGATCGTCCATCCGGACATGATCCGCACCATGGCCAAGGACGCGATCGTCTTCGCCTGCGCGAACCCCGTGCCGGAAATCTGGCCCTGGGAGGCCAAGGCCGCCGGGGCGCGCATCGTCGCGACCGGGCGCAGCGATTTTCCCAACCAGGTCAACAATTCGCTCGTGTTTCCCGGCATCTTCCGCGGCGCGCTGGACGTGCGGGCCGCGACGATCTCCGACGACATGGCCCTGGCCGCGGCGCACGAACTCGCCCGCTGCGCGCAGGATCGCGGCATCCACGAGGACTCCATCCTCCCGCGCATGGACGAGTGGGAGGTGGTGCCGCGCGTGGCCGTCGCGACGGCGATGCAAGCCCAGACCGAGGGCCTGGCCCGGCGCGCGCGCCGCCGCGAGGACCTCCTTGCCGAGGCGTCCGCAACCATTGCGCGCGCCCGCGAGGCGGCGCATCTTTTGATGAAAGCACAGCTCATCCCGCCGTTCCCCGATACCCCGACACCGGCCGGCTAATCGCCGAGAAAGGTCGTGCAACGGTTGATTCATCGGGCGTCGGCCTCCATACTGAAAAAATCGACCGAGGAGGGCCCATGCCGAATCAGCCGGAACCATCGACCAGGCAAGAGTCCGGCGCGAGCAAGCCGCGGTTCGCGGTGGGGGAATCCTTCCGCATCAAGATGGTGCAGCCGCTCGCGCGCGTGCCCTACGACATCCGCGTGACCGCGTTGGCCGAGGCCCACTCCAACGTGCTCCGCCTGCCGCGCGAGCGGGTGTACCTGGATTTCGCCACGGCCAGGGGGAACGCCGGCCTCACCGACCGGCAACTCTCCGCGCTTATGATCGGCGACGAGGCCTATGCCGGCAGCGCGAATTTCTACGCGCTGGAGCGCGCCGTCCGGGACACGTTCGGCAAGCGGTTCACCGTGCCGACCCACCAGGGCCGTGGCGCGGAACATCTGATCGTGCGCGGCCTGCTCCAGCCGGGCGACCGCATCCTGACGAACGGCTCGCCCGCGACGCTCGGGCCTCTGGCGAAGGCGCTGGCCCTGAGGCTCGACGTCCTGGGCGTCGCGGAGGCGCTCGATCCCCGTTCCGCCGAACCCTTCAAAGCCGATCTGCCGTTGGGTCGCTTGGAGGAGATGTTCAAGGATGGGGGAGTTCGCCTGCTCGTCGTCTCGGCCGTCTCGCCCCTGTCCGGCGGCCAAGCCCTGTCGCTCGACAATCTCCGAGCCTGCGCCGACGTGGCCCGCCGCTGCTCGGTGCCGCTGGCCCTCGACGCGTCGATGCTGGCCTCCGCCGCCTACCTGTATAAAGGCCTCCGCTCGCCGACGGCCTCCGTCCGGTCGTTGGTCCGGCAGTATGCCGAGTTGGCCGACATCGTCTACTTGAGCGGACGGGAAGACGCCGGCTGCCATACCGGCGGCCTGCTCGCGACCGACGATGAACGATGCTACGAGACCTTCCGCAGCCTGGTCGTCGTCTACGAGGGGCTCCACACCTACGGCGGCCAGGCGGGGCGCGACATGCAAGTGCTCGCGCAGGGGATCGAGGACATGGCCGACGAGTCGTACCTCGCCTTTCGCGAGCGCAAGCTCCACTACCTGGCCTGCCACCTGGCGGAAGCGGGCTTCGAGCCGATCCGGCCGCTCGGCCTCGCCGGCCTCACGCTCGATTGCCGGAGGTTGCAAGGCTTCGGGCTGGGGCAGCCGCGCGACGAGGGCGCGCGCGCCGCGAACCTGGCCGCGCTCCTCTATCTCGTCTCCGGCGTCCGGGCCAGGCCGATGGACGGGATGGTCGGCGACCAGGCGGTCGATCTGCTCGGCCTCTTCGTGCCCCGCCGTACCTACACCGAACGCCAGATCGACTATCTGATCGACAGCTTCGCGCAGCTCGCACGCTATCGCATCGCCTCGCCCCTGTTCCGCTTCGGCGCGGAGGACGCGGCGCCCGAACTCGCGGCCTATGCGACGGACGGCCCCTTCATCACCGACCACCACGGCGACTTCGCGCCGACCCGCAAGCCCGAGCCCTACGTCATGAAAGTCGTCGAGCCGGTCCGCCTCGCCTCGGCGCAGGAGCGGGCCACGGCGATCGCCGAAGCCGGCTACAACACCTTTCTCCTCCGCTCCCGCGACATTTACATCGACCTGCTTACCGACTCCGGCACGGCCGCCATGAGCACGAGGCAATGGGCGGCCATGCTCGACGTGCACGAATCCGAATTGGGATCGGACGCCTTCCGGTCGTTCGAGCGGCAGGGGCGGGCGATCCTCGGCTACCGGCACATCCTGCCCACGCATCAGGGGCGCGCGGCGGAACACATTCTCTCGCAGGCGATGATCCGGCCGGGCCAATACGTGATCAACAACATGTACTTCACGACGACGCGGGAGCATCAGGAGCGGGCGGGCGGCGTCTTCGTGGACTTGATCGTGGACGAGGCCTACGACCCGCGGTCGCCCCACCCCTTCAAGGGCGACATCGATCCTGCGAAACTCGCCGACTTCATCGCGCGGCACGGCGCCGAGTCCGTGGCCTACGTCTGCCTCGAGACGAACGTGAACATGGCCGGGGGCCAGCCGGTCTCGCTGGCCGGCTCCAAGGAGATCGCCGCCATCGCCAAGTACCACGGCATTCCCGTGGTCTTCGACGCGACGCGCGTGGCGGAGAACGCCTACCTGATCAAGACGCGGGAGCCGGCCTACGCCGACTGGACGATCAAGGACATCGTGCGGGAATTGCTGGGCCTCGGCGACGGCTGCACCATCTCGGCCAAGAAAGACGTGCTCGTGAACATCGGCGGGATTCTGGCGGTCAACGAGCCGGCGCTGTACGACCGCTGCGCCGCCCTCTGCACGACCTTCGAAGGCACGCCCTGGTCCGGCGGGCTCGCCGCGCGCGACCTGGCGGCGATGGCGGTGGGGCTGGAGGAGATGACGGACTACGACTACATCGCCTCCCGCGTCGAGGAGGTCCACTATCTCTGGCAGCGCCTGCACGACGCCGGCGTGCCGGTCGTCGCGCCGCCCGGCGGCCATGCGGTCTTCCTGGACGCGGCGGCCTTCCTGCCGCACATCCCCCAAGAGCAGTTTCCCGCCCAGCGGCTGGCGGCGGCCCTGTATGAAGTCTCCGGCGTGCGCGGGATGGAGCGGGGCCTCGTCTCGGCGGGGCGCAATCCGGCGACGGGGCAACACCGGGGCTCGAAGCTGGAACTGGTCCGGCTCACGATCCCGCGGCGCGTCTACACCTATTCGCACATGGACGTCGTCGCCGACGGCGTGATCGAGGTCTTCCGCGCGCGCCAGAAGCTCGCCGGCCTCAAGCTGGTCTACGAACCCCCGACCCTGCGCTTCTTCACGGCACGCTTCGACCTCATTTCCTGACCACCAGCACGGCGCAGGGGGCGTACTTCACCACGCCGTCGGAGACGCTGCCCAGCGCGAGGCGGTCGGAGCCGGTCAAGCCGCGGGAGCCCACGGCGACGAGGTCCGCGTCTTTGGCCTCCGCCAGCTTCACCAGTTCCTGCGCGGGATGGCCGTGTCGGACCAGCGGGGTCGCTTCGAAGCCGGCCCGGTCGATGACCGCGGCGGCCTCGCGGGCCACCCGCTCGGCTTCCTGCCGCAGCGGCGCCAGCACCCGCTCCAGCAGCGCCGCGTCCACGTCGCCGTGGCCGGCCTCGATGGGCAGGGGCGGGACGACCGACACGACGGTGAACCGGGCCAGTTTCGGCAGCGGCAGCCGGAGCAGACAGGCGAGGGCGGCGCGCGAAGCCTTCGAGCCGTCCGCCGCGACGAGGATACGACGAAAGGCCGGCACCCGTTTCTTCACGACCAGCACCGGACAGGCCGCAGCCAGGACCACGTGCCGCGAGACGCTGCCGAGCAGGAATCGTTTGGCGTCGGATAGGCCCCGCGAGCCGACGACGAACAGATCGGGACGGCGGCGCGCGGCGATGCTCGTCAGGGCGTCCGCCGGAACCCCGCGCACGGCTTTCGTTTCGACGGGCAATCCCTCCAACACCAAGGGCGTCTTGACGCGGGCCAGCAGCGCGCGTCCATGCCGCTCCGCCGCGAACAGCGCGTCGGCTACGGCCTGCCGCGCGGCCCGGTCGGCGCCTTTCGGCGGCCGAAACCGGCGCACATCGACCACGTGAGCCAGGAGCACTGGTTCCCCTGGATGCGCCAGGGCGTAGCGGACCATGTCGAGCGCGATTTGCGCATGTCGCGAACCGTCCACGGCGCAGAGAATCATCGTGTGCCCTCCTTCATCCGATCGACGATCAGTTTACGCACTTCCTCGGCCAGCAAAAGTCCGCCCGCTCCCGCCAGCAACACGGGCCAGACCCAGACGGGGAGCGACGCCGTGCCGAAGATCGCCCAGCCGAGCGGCGTATAGACGATGGCCGCCAAGATCGCCAGTTCGACGGCGACGCCCCAGAGAATGAACCGGTTGCTCAGAACGCCCAGGCGGAGGATCGAGGTGCGCTCGGACCGGCAGGCGAAGACGTTGGCGACTTGGGCGACGACGATGGCCGCCAACGTCACCGCCGTGGCTTGGCGGTAGAGCGGGTCCGTCCATCGGAGCGGCTCGCCCCAATGCCAGCCCTGCGCCGATAAAAACCAGAAGAACGCGCCCATCGCGATGGCCGCCTCGATCAGCCCCAAAAAGGCATAGGCCCGCAGCATGAGCGGCAGGCTCAGGAGCCGCTCGGTCCGAGGCCGCGGCGGCTGCTTCATGATCTCCGGGTGCGGGGCCTCGGCCCCCAAGCCCAGCGCCGGCACCATGTCGGTGCCCAAATCCACGGCGAGAATCTGCGGCACCGTCAGGGCCAGCGGCGCATGGAACAGGCCGTAGGCGAGGTAGGGGACGATCTCGGGCACGTTGCTGGCCAGCACATAGGTGGAAAACTTCCTGATGTTCGCGTAGACGGCGCGGCCTTCTTCGATGGCGTTCACGATCGTGGCGAAGTTGTCGTCCAGCAGGACCATGTCGGCCGTTTCCTTGGCCACGTCGGTGCCGGCCACGCCCATGGCGATGCCGATGGACGCCTTCTTCAGCGCCGGCGCGTCGTTGACCCCGTCACCCGTGACGGCCACCACTTCGTCCATGTCCTCCAAGATCGAGACGACGCGCATCTTGTGCCGCGGCGCCATTCGCGCGAACAGGGGATCGAACCCCTCGGTCCGTGCCTGGGCGAGAACCGTCCGGAGGTCCGCGTCGGACAGCCGGTCCAGCGCGGCCCCTTCGAGCACCGGGGTCGAGCCCGGCGCCGGCGCGAGGCCGATCAGCCGGGCGACGGCCAGGGCCGTGTGGGGATGGTCGCCGGTGATCATGATGACGCGCACGCCCGCGCGCTTGCAGCGCGCGATCGCCTCCGGCACTTCCCGGTGCGGCGGATCCATCATGGCGACCAGTCCGAGAAACGTGAGGTCCCGTTCGACCGTCTCGACCGCCAGGTGCCGTTCGGCGCCCGACTCGATCGGCCGGGCGGCGAAGGCCAGCACCCGGTAGGCCTGTTCCGCCAGGCGGCGGCTCTGCGCGAGCGCCGCGTCCCGCGCCTCCGCCGTCATGGGGGAGAGCCGCCCGCCTTCGCGCCGGCTCGTGCACAGGGGCAGCACCGATTCCGGCGCGCCCTTGACGAACGCCCTGAGCGACCCCTCGATCCAGTGCAACGTCGTCATGCGCTTGCGGTCCGCGTCGAAGGCCAGTTCGCCCATGCGCCTCGCCCGGTCCTGCGGCATCAGGCCGGTCCGCTCCAAACACTCCAGCAGCGCGACTTCCGTCGGATCGCCTTGCCACACGACGCGTCCCGGCCCCTCGGCCCGCCGCACGCGCCGCGCGTTGTGGCAATAGGCCATGGTCTGCGCCAGCATGGTCCACGCCTCGCTGTCTCCCGGCGCCCAGGGCGCTCCATGGCGGACGAGCCGGCCGTCCCGCACCTCCACGTCGGCGTCGTCCACGTAGAACCGCTCGACGCGCATCCGATTTTCCGTCAGCGTGCCGGTCTTGTCCGTGCAGATGACCGTCGTGCAGCCGAGCGTCTCGACGGAGGTGAGCTGCTTGATGAGCGCCCGCCGCCGCGCCATGCGCTGCGAGCCCATCGCCAGGGCCAGCGTCACGGTGGGGAGCAGCCCTTCGGGCACGTTGGCGACGATGATGCCGACGCCGAAGATCGCGCTCACCCAGAAGCCGAGCCCGGCGGACCAGCCGATGACGAAAAAGAGCAGGCCCATCGCGGTGGAGAGCAGGGCGACCACGTGGGTGACGCGGACGATTTCCCGTTGCAGCGGGCTCAAGCCCGGCTCGACGGTGGTCGCCAGTTGCGCGATCTTGCCGAACTCCGTGTGGCCGCCCGTGGCATAGACGACGGCGCGGCCATGACCCGCCAGCACGGTGGTGCCGGCGAAGACCAGATTCGGCGCGTCGAGCGGCGACGACACGGACACGGCTTCCGCCGTGCGCGGTTTCGGGCGCGACTCGCCGGTGAGCGAGGCATTGTCCACCCGCAACCCGACGGCCTCGACGAGCCGGGCGTCGGCGGGCACCTGCTCGCCCTCCTCCAACAACAACAGATCGCCCGGCACCAGCTCGCGGCGCGGCACTTGGAGCGACTGGCCGCCGCGCAGGACCCAGACCGTTTCCGGCAACATGCGGCGCAAGGCCTGCACCGCCCGCTCCGCCTTGTATTCCTGGACAAAGGAGAAGACCGCGTTGATCACGATTACGCCCAGGATGGCCCAGCCCAGCGTCGCCATCCCTTCGCCCGGCTGGAAAGCCTCCGCCGTGAACGCCAGCCCCGCCGCGAGCCAGAGCAGGAGGGCCAGGAAATGCGTGAATTGCCGGGCGAAGCGGCGGGCGAGCGGCAGGCCCGGCGCGGCGGGAAGACTGTTCGGCCCGGCGTCGAGCAGACGACGCCGGGCCTCGTCGGCCGTCAACCCGGCGGCCGAGCTGCCCAACGTCTTCAGAACCTCGTCGATGTCGAGTCGGGCAATATCCATGATTGGAGCGGGGCAGCGGCGGCGCCGCGACGAACCCTTCAGGCCGACCCGGGGGCCGCGGTCCCCGCCGTCGCCCCTTCGGCCCGCGCCCAATATGTATCGACGTGTTCTTGGATATGCCGGATGGCCTCCTCCTGCCTGGTCGGCTCGAAGAGGTGGCGGAAGCGTCCTTGCGTCTTCAGGTAATCCTCCACCGGCTTGCGCTTCGGCACATAGGTATGGGTGACCACGCCGGACACGGCCTCCTTCAGCGGCCAGAGGCCCGTCTCCACCGCCAGCCGCGCCACTTCGGTCGTCTCGGCCGGATCGTAGCCCCAGCCGGTCGGGCAGGCGGAGAGGGCGATGAAGAGTTTCGGCCCCGTGTAGCGGGCCGCGCGCGCGAATTTTTCGGCCAGGTCCAAGGGATGCCGCGGCGAAATCGTGGCGAGGTAGGGCGGCCGGTGCGCGCGCCAAATTTCGAAGAGGTCTTTCTTCTCCTGCGTCGTGCCCGCCGGATGTTGGAGGCTGCACGGCGAGGTGCTGGTCCGCGCGCCGTAGGGCGTGGCGGAGGAGAGCTGGACGCCGGTGTTCCCGTAGGCCTCGTTGTCGTAGCAGAAATAATAGAAGTCCAGATTGCGGGCGATGGCGCCGGAGGTCGCCGAGAGCGCCATGTCGTAGGAGGAGCCGTCGCCGGCCAGGACGACGACTTTGAGGTCTTCCTCCTTCGGCACCCGCCCCTTGGCGATGAGCACGTCGAGCGCGTCCCGCAGCCCCTGGGCGCCGGCCGGCGCCGAGCCCATCGTCGTGTAGAGCCAGGACCCGTGAAAGGGCGTGAAGGGATAGACGGCCAAGAGCGAGAAGCAGCCGGCGGCGTTGACGTAGACGACGTGCTTGCCCAACACCTTGGCGGCCAGGCGGAGCGCTTCCAGCCCACCGCAGCCGGCGCAGAGGGAGGTGCCGGGCTCGATGAATTCGTCGCGAGGCAGTTGTTTGATTTTTTGAAACGTCTCGCGTTGCCAGGTCATGGGGTTTCCCTTCGCTCCGACGGCGCGTTGCCGGCGATGGTCAGCAGTTGCTCCATGTCTCGTTGCTCGTCCTGCGTGTAGAGCAGCACGGGACCGATGCCGCGGCCGCTCGCGCCGGCTTCCGCCGTCCGCTCGAAGATGGCGTCGAACTCCTGCTCGGCGATGTCCTTGCCGCCGAGGCCGCCGATGAAGGAGCAGAGGGCCTTGGGCCGGTCCGGCTCGTGGAACAGGGTGGCCGCGATCTCCTGATAGAAAATGCCGCCCAGGCCCGGCGCGAGATTCTGATCCAGCACCGCCACCGCGCGGCGCCCGCGCAGCGCCACGCGGATCGCGTCGTCCGGCCAGGGACGGACCACGCGCAACCGCAGCAGACCGACGCGCCGGCCCTTCGCCCGCGCCGCGTCCACCGCCGCCTTGCCCTTCGTCGCGAAGGCATTGCTCATCACCAAGACATCCTCGGCGTCGTCCAGCCGGTAGGCGTCCACGAGGTCGTACCGGCGGCCGAAGAGCCGCGCGAAGTCCTCCGCCGCCTCCCGATGGACGGCCAGCGCGTTGCGCGACGCCAGGTGCATCTGGTGACGAAAGTAGGTGTAGGCCAGGCCGCTCAAGACGGCGATGCCGAGCGCGCGCGGCGCGGAGGCCGTGAAGCCCAAATGAGCCGGCTTGTAGGGCGGGAGAAAGGCCCGAACGCGGTCGGGATCGGGCTTGCTCACCGGCTCGCGGGTGAACGAGAGATAAAAGCCGTCGAGGTTGACGATGGCCGGCAGGCACACGCGGGGGTCCTCGGCGATCCGATAGGCCAGCAGGATCGAGTCCAGCACTTCCTGGCAGGTTTCGGCGTGAATCTGGAGAAAGCCCGAATCGCGCGCGGCCAGGACGTCGTTGTGGTCGGACTCCAGCGTGATCGGCGCGGCCACCCCGCGCGACACGTTCACGAGGACCAGCGGCGTCCGCCAGCCCGCGAGCGAATAGAGCATCTCGAAGGCGTAGAGGAGGCCCTGGCTGGAGGTCGCCGTGAAGACCCGCGCGCCGGCCGCCGCCGCCGCGCCGGCGGCGGTCATCATCGCATGCTCCGAATCCAGCGTGACGAACCGCGCGGCCAGTTCGCCGCCCTCGCACCAGGCCGCGAGGCTTTCGACGATCTCCGTCTGCGGCGTGATGGGGAAGGCCGGCACGTAGTCCACGTCGGCGAGGCGCGCGCCCCAGGCCGCCGCCAAATTGCCGGTCATCATTTCCTGCTCGGCCATGAGCCTTCCCTCATCCTTTCGCGGCCGGCGGCGTTTCGCGCTCGACCAGCAGGGCGTGCGTGGGGCATTCCTCGACGCAGAGCAGGCAGCCCTTGCAATGGTCGTAGTCGAACCGCGGCTTGTCCCCCTCGTCCATCGCGATCGCCGCGTCGGGACAATAGACGAAACAGAGCCAGCAGCCGTTGCACTTTTCCGGATCGAGCACGGGACGAAAAGTCCGCCAGTCGCCGGTCTTGCGCAGGGGCGCGTTGGCCGGCACTGAAATCTGCGCCGTGCCCCGCGCCGGGTCGGCATAGGCCGGAACATGGAGCGCGCCGGCGGCCGGCTCGGCGTCTTTACGCTCGTCCCCCGTCGGCTGCGACGGCGCCGGCACGGCCCGATAGCAGTCCTCGGCCAGCGCCACGTTCTTGGCGATGACCGCCTCGGAGAGATGCAGGTCGCGCAGTTCTCGCTCGACGGCCCGGCGCACCGGCGTGTCGCCCAGCCCGGCCAAGCGGCCCGCCACCGCGCCGAGCGGCGCGCTGAGCGCCGCGCCCTTGCCGAGGCGGGAGAGGGCCAGATCCGTCAGATCGCGCGTCACGATTCGGCTTGCGGGAACGGCATCGAGCCGCAAGTCGGCGGCCGCGCGGGGGGTGTTCACGAAGACGACCGTATGGGGGCCGACGCCAGCCAGGACGCGTGCGGCGGGATGGTCCAGGAGCGTGTCGTCGGCGACGACGACGAGGTCCGGCCGGGCAATCTGGCCGCGCTCCAGGATCGGTCCCTTGGCCAGCCGCGCCGAAGCGGTGACTGGAGCCCCGCGCCGCTCGGCTCCGTAGAGGGGAGAGTCTTGCGCGGTGTAGCCTTCCAGAAAGGCGGCCGTCCCGACGATACGCGCCGCGGTTTTAGCCCCCTGCCCGCCTCGTCCATGAAAGCGAATGCGCAGCATGTCCTTGGAACATCACAAATTTCATACCAAGACAGCCGGAGGGAACGAAGAAGGCGAGGAAGGAATAGGCTTATGAATCAACCTGTTGGAGCGCCCGCAGGCGAGACGGACACCGTGACGGCGTCCTTTGCCCCAACCATCGAGCCTGCGCTGTAGCAAAGCTCCCCAGGCTCACGTGTCCTGCTGCGCCTTTTCGATCTTGGCCCAGGAGTCGCGCAGGGCGACGGTGCGGTTGAAGACCGGCCGGTCCGGCGTGGAGTCCGGGTCCACGCAGAAGTAGCCTTGCCGTTCGAATTGATAGCGCGCGCCGACGGCCGCCCCTTTCAAGCTCGGCTCGACCAGGCAGCCGCTCACATGTTCCAACGAGCGCGGATTCAGGTTGGCCGTGTAGTCCTGCCCCGCCGGCACGTCGTCCGGGTCGGCCTTGGTGAACAAGGGCTCGTACAACCGCACGTCGGCGGGACAGGCCTGGGCGGCGGACACCCAATGGATCGTGCTCTTGACCTTGCGGGCGGCCTGCGGCCCGCCGCTGCGCGTCTCCGGGTCGTAGGTGCATCGGACCTCGACGATCTCGCCGGTCTGCGGATCCTTCACCACCTGCTCGCATTTCACGATGTAGGCGTAGCGGAGCCGGACCTCGCGGCCCGGCGAGAGCCGGAAATATTTGGGCGGCGGGGTTTCGCGAAAATCGTCCTGTTCGATGTAGAGCACGCGCGAGAAGGGGACCTTGCGCGTGCCCGCCGCCGGGTCTTCCGGATTGTTGACCGCCTCCAGCTCCTCGACCTGGCCTTCGGGATAATTCGTCACCACGACTTTCAGAGGCCGCAGGACGGCCATGGCGCGGCGCGCGCGCTTGTTCAGGTCCTCCCGCACGTGATGCTCCAGCAAGCTCATCTCCAAGGTCGCGTCGCGCTTGGCCACGCCGATCGCGTCGCAGAAGGCCCGGATCGCCTCGGGCGGAAAGCCGCGCCGACGCAACCCCTGCAACGTCGGCAGGCGGGGGTCATCCCAACCGGACACGAGGTGGCGCTGGACAAGGTCGAGCAGCTTGCGTTTGCTCATGACCGTGTAGGTCAGATTGAGCCGCGCGAACTCGATCTGCTGGGGACGGGCGGCGGTGCCGACCTGCGCGATGAACCAGTCGTAGAGCGGCCGATGGTCCTCGAACTCCAGCGTGCAGATCGAATGGGTGATGCCCTCGATGGCGTCGGAGAGGGGATGGGCGTAGTCGTAGGTCGGATAGAGGCACCAGGCGTCGCCGGTCCGGTGATGCGCCGCATGGCGGATGCGGTACATGGCCGGGTCGCGCAGGTTGATGTTGGGCGAGGCCATGTCGATCTTGGCCCGCAGCACGTGCGCGCCGTCGGGAAACTCCCCCGCCTTCATGCGGCGAAACAGCGCGAGATTCTCCTCCGCCGACCGCGTGCGGTAGGGGCTGTCCTTCCCCGGCTGGGTGAGCGTGCCCCGGTATTCGCGCATCTGCTCGGCCGTGAGGCTGTCCACGTAGGCGAGGCCTTTCTCGATCAGCCGCTCGGCCCATTGATAGAGCTGGCCGAAGTAATCCGACGCGTAGAAGAGCTTGTCCTGCCAGTCGAAGCCGAGCCAGCGGACGTCTTCCATGATCGAGTCCACGTACTCGACCTCTTCCTTCGTGGGATTCGTGTCGTCGAAACGGAGGTGACAGACGCCGCCGGGAGAGTCACGCGCGATGCCGAAGTTCAGGCAGATGGACTTGGCGTGGCCGATGTGCAGGTAGCCGTTGGGTTCCGGCGGAAACCGCGTGACGACGCGGCCCCCGTGCTTGCCGGTTCGGAGGTCGGCGGCGACGATGTCGCGGATGAAATTCGAAGGTCCTGAAGCGTCCGTCATGACGGTCTCTTCTATCACAGACCGTGAGCCGGGAGAAACAGGCGGGAGGGGCGGGACAGCGCAGGGGAGGGCCACTTGCCCTGCAACGGCCACCCACGTATGCTCGCGACATGGTCCTCGTCCGCTCCTCGCGCGCGCCGTGGCTCGCCTGGCTCCTCCTGCTGCTCGGCCTGTTCGGCACCGGCTGCGCCGACCGCTACTTCCGCACGGTCGAGGGCGACGCCCGCCCGCTCGTCCGCTATGACCTGGCCTCATGGCCGGAACGCGACTATTGGACCGGCCTCGTCCTCAACGGAGAGAAGATCGGCTTCGGCCACACCACGCTGCTCCCGCCGACGGACGGTGGCGCGCTCTACGAACTGCGCTCCGACGCCACGCTCGCGTTCAATTTTCTGGGGTTCCGCAAGACCGTCGCGCTGAAATCCCGCGACTGGGTGACCGACGACCTCCGGCTGGTCCGCTTCGAGTACGACTACGACCTGGACGGCAACCGGCTCGCACTCACGGGCCGCGTGGAGGACGGCGCGCTCGCCATGACCAAGGTGACGAGCGGGAAAACCGCCGCCGACCGGATTCCCCTCGCCGAACCCCTGTACCCCGCCAGCGCCATCGCCTTTTACCCGGTCGTGCGCGGGCTGGAGATGGGCCGGACCTACCGGTACGTCGCGTTGGACGGCCAGCGGCAGAGACTGGAAACCGTGTCGCAGACGGTCGAGGCCTATCAGGAGAGCGAGCTCTTCGCGGGGCGCGCCTACAAGGTCGAGACGACGATGGACGGACAGGCGTCCACCACCTGGATCGACGCGCGCGGCCTGCCGATCCTGGAAATGGCGATGGGCAGGGTCCTGATCGCCACGCTGGAATCCGAACAGGAGGCCAAATCGTTTTTGGTCCACGCCAGCCTGAACAAGCGCGACGTGTTGCTCGAGTTCAGTCTCGTGCGGCCGGATAGGCCGTTGGAGCAGCCGCGCGACCTCGCCCGGCTGCGCGTCATCGTGGGCGGGCTGCCGCCGGGGTTTCGCCTGCCGTCGGACGACCTCCAGCGGTGCGAGCCCGTGGCGACGCGCGCGGCCTGCGACATCCGCCGGGCCGACCCGCCGCCACCAGACGGACCGGCACTGTCCGCATCCGAGATGAAACCCTACCTGGCTTTTTCCGACACGATCGACGTGCAGGACCCGGCGATCCAGCGGACGGCGCGGGAGATCGTCGGCCCCGCCGGCGATCCGGCCGGGCGCATCCGTTTGTTGGTCGAATGGCTGCAACGGAACATCGAACAGAAACCGGTGGACGCCTTCACCTCGCTGGACGTGCTGGAGCGCAAGCAGGGGGAATGCCAGGGCATCACGATGCTCTACACGGCCTTCGCGCGAAGCGTCGGCATTCCCACGAAGGTCGTGAACGGCCTCGTCTACTCGCCGGAGTTCGGCGGCTTCCTCTACCATGCCTGGGCCGAGAGCTACGTCGGCGGCGGCTGGCTGCCGGTCGATCCGACCTACGGCCAGGTCGGCGCGGACGCCACGCACCTCAAACTGATCGAAGGCGAGCGGCCGGCGGACCTCCTGCCGCTGGTGGACATCGTCGGCCAAATCACGCTGGACATTCCGTCCCCCGACCGGCCGACGCCTTAGTTCCGGCGATCATTCCCCTTGACCAAGATTCCGGTTTCCGGTACCGTGCGCCCTCAATGTCCGCCGCAAATCACGCCATGCGACCGATCTTCTTCGCCCTGTTGTGCACGATTTCCGTGGCCCTGCCGTCCCTCGCGCCGGCCCAAGACGCCGCGAAGGACCTGAGCGTCGCAGCCCAGAAGGAATGCGACGCGGGGCGGATCGCGAAGCCGCTCGACGGGCGGCGCGCCCATTTCGAGCGCAGCGTCGCCTTGGCCGAACGGGCCCTGGCGATCGACGATCAGGTGGCCGCCGCCCACTTCGCGCTCTTCTGCGCCGTCGGCGAGCAGATCCGCCTCGACGGCGAAACCTTCTCGCCCCTGAAAGCCTTCGGCTTCCGACGCATGATGCGCGCACTGGACCGCACGTTGGAACTGGAACCGGCGCACCTGGACGCCCAATCGGCCAAAGGCACCCTGCTCGTGAGACTGCCGGCGTTGCTCGGCGGCGACCGGCCGAAGGGCGAAGCCATGCTTCGGCGGGTCATCGACGAGTTTCCGCGCTCGATCAACGCGCGCCTGGCCCTGGCCAAGAGCTACGCGGCCCACGGCAATCGGCAGGAGGCGACGACGCTCGCCGCCGACGCCATGCGCTTCGCCCTCGCGGATCAACGGGAAGACCTTCTGCCCGAAGCCCAGGACACGCTCCGGACGCTGCACCCCAGCCATCCGCTCCTGTCCACCGCCCACCGCTGACCCGTCTTCATTCCCGCTTCCTTCCTGCTTCGCTCCCTTCTCACTCCTTGCCCCAATAGTATTTCATCGAGAAGCCCGGATAGATCGCGTCCACATTGTTCCGTCCCGCCAGGGTGAACAGGATGCCGCAGGAGGCCAGGAAGTCCCGGCTGAAGCGATATTCCACGGCCACGGCCGTCCCGATCAGGGTGAACGACTTGAACTCCGTGTTGATCGCGTGGCCGTCCAGCCGGTAGGGCAGGCCGTTCTGGACCACCGCGTCCCAAATCAGCCCGAACCCCTTTGTCTCGTCCACCACGTACTCCACCCCGAGCCGCGCGTCGAGGATGTCGCCCGGATAGACGGTTTGGCCGCCCTCGCTGCCCGGCGCATTGTAGGTGTAGGTCATCATGGCGCTCACGCGGAACGGTTCGAAATTTTTCCGCAGCAACGGCCCTTCCGTGAACGACAGGGCGCCGGCTCGCGTAATGGGGCGCGGCGTGATCGGCACGAAGCCGCCCGGAATCTCGTGCGCGCCGGTCCAGCGGCTGGCCGGGAGCGAAATGCGTCCGTACGTGCCGACCGTGGGCCGCCAGCCGTCCGGGTCCTGCACGATGTGGCGGGTCTTCACGATCAAGCCGATGTCGTCGAGCCCCGTGGCGTTCACCCGTCCGGCCGATCGGTTGCCGGCGGAGAGGCGATCCGAATCCCACGAGACGACGGCGGCGCTGACGCCGACCGTGACATGGTCGGTGAGGCCGTAGAAGAGGACGGCGCCGGGCGTGAGGACGTCCTGGTGGAAAGGCCGGCCCGAGCCGGTCGTCGTCATCGTGTTGCCGAATCGCCCGTCCGTGACCTGGCCGTAGGCGAAAGACCAAAAGAGCCAACGGCCCTCGGCCTGCAAGTCGGCCGGGGAGAGCAGCAGCGGCCCGTGGGTGAGCGGATTCCACGATTGCCGAAACCGTTGCATCTCCTGGTCGGTGGGAAACCAGTCCCAGGCTCCGGCGGGGGAGGCGATGGAGCCCGTAAGCAGCCACGTGAAGATCGCAGCGGTGCGCGCAATGGAGCTGACGGTGCCGAAGCGGAACATGGCGAGTGCGGATGATGGTCGGACCCGCCCAGGAAATGCAAGATGGTCCGCCGCCGCGCGCATCCGGCAAGACAGACCTATCGCCGCTGTGGGAGGGGCTTCGTCTCCGTTTCTGTAGCATCTTGGCGCCGGGCCTCACGGCACCTGTAGCAATTCTCCGCAGAGACAGAGCGCCCGCTTGCCGGCATGGGCACCAAGTGGCGGGAATTCCTTCGTTTTACCGAGTCACGCAACCGGCGAGGCCGGGGGCGAAACTGGCCGCGGCCTTGCACTGAGTCTCGATGAACGGGAAGCAAGAACTCTGTTGCATGACGGAAGGAGACACCTCATGACCGGATCAGGAACGGGATCACAGCAACCGTCGTCCGCCGCGTTCGGCACCCTCACGGTCAACGACGTGATGGAACGGGAGGTCCGAACGGCGTATCCTTGGACCAAGGCCGATGCCGTCGCGACCCAGATGCTCGAGGGATTCGGCTGCGTGCCGATCGTCGACGACGCCCATCGGCTCGTCGGCCTCATCACCGAGCACGACCTGCTGGCGGTGCTCGAGCGAGGCCGGCCCTGGGAAGCGCAGACGGCGGACGAGATCATGATCCACCATCCCTATTCCGTCCGGCCGGAGACGGACGTGAACACGCTCGTGCACGTCTTGCGCAAGAGCGACCTGATCCGTGTGCCCGTCGTGGACGGCCAAGGACGGCTGGTGGGCATCGTCGCGCGACGGGACCTCCTGCGGGCGTATCTGGGCGCAACGCGCAAAAAGGCCTAGCGCCGGACGGTAAGAACGCATGGCGAAACGGGCTCCGCGCACGCGCAAGCTGCCGATCAGATTGGACGCCAAGCCGACCAAGCCGCACAGCACCAAGAAGGGCGAACGCGGCTATACCAGGGCCAAGGCCAAGGCGCGCCTGCGGCGGGAACGGGACGACGCATGAGCAGCCTTCGGCGGCTCCTCGGGAGCCTGGGGATCGTCGCGATCTGCGCGGGCTGGCTGACGGGCGGGCCGGTCCGGGCCGATCCGGCCCCGTCGGCCACGGAGGCCGTGCGGGCGACGATCAACGAGGTCATCCGCATCCTCTCGGACGAGTCGCTGAAAGCCGCCGACCGGCTCAAAGACCGTCGCGCGCAACTGGAAGCGGTGATCGGACGGCGCTTCGACTACGAGGAGATGTCGAAGCGCACGCTGGCCGCCCAGTGGAAGAAGCTCGGCGAGGCGGAGCGGACGGAGTTCGTCGAACTCTTCAAAGCCTTCCTCTCCAACGTCTACGGCGACAAGATCGAGGGCTACTCGGGCGAGCAGGTCGAGTACCTGAAGGAACGGCTGGAAGCGCCCTACGCCGAAGTCGCCACCCGGATCGTGTCCGACAAGCTCGTCCTGCCCATGGAATACCGGCTGCTCCTGAAGACGGGCGAGTGGCGGGTCTACGACGTGATCGCCGACGGGATCAGCCTGGTCAAGAACTACCGCAGTCAGTTCGAGAAGGTCATCCGCGAAGAATCCTACGCGGCGCTCGTCGAGAAGTTGCGGAAGAAGTCCGCCGAGATCAAGCCCCCCAAAACGAAAGGATAAAGACCGCTAGATCTGGTAACCGAACAGGCGCAACTGCGCCTTGCGCTGCGTGATGTCGAGTTCCTCTTCCACGCCCTTCGGCGCGCTTCCGTCCACGACGCCGAGAATCCCCCGCCCTTGCGCCGTCTCCGCCACGACGACCTCCACCGCGTTGGCCGTGGCGCAATAGAGTCCGCAGACTTCCGGCACCTGCCGGATCGCCGGCAGGACGTTGATGGGATAGCAGTTGCGCAGGAGGATGAGGAAACTGTGCCCGGCGCCGATGGCCTTCGCGTTCCGCTGCGCCAGGGCGATCAACTCCTGGTCGTTTCCCGACCACCGGACCAGGCAGGGGCCGGAGGACTCGCAGAAGGCGAGGCCGAACCGGACGTCCGGGACGGAGCCGATCAGCGCGTTGTGCAGGTCGTCCACCGTCTTGATGAAGTGGGCCTGCCCCAGGATGAGATTGACCGCCTCGGGCTTCTGAACGGCGACGCTGTGCAAGGTGACGCCCATACCGACCGTCCTTTCGTTACCGGCCGCGCTGCATCAACAGGCGGAGATAGGCGACGACGTCGTCCATCTCCCGGTCGCTGAGACGCCCGCGCCAGCCGTGCATGGGGCTCAAGGCCGAGCCGAACTCGATCGTCGCCAGCAACTGTTCGTCGGATTTGGTCTGGGTGACGAACCGATGGAAATTGGCCGGCGGCACGGTCAGGGCGCGCGCATCGGGCCCGTCGCCCCAGCCGCCCGCGCCGTGGCAGCGCAGGCAGTGGCGTTCGTAGACCGCCTTGCCGGCGAGGGGGTGGCCGCCGTCCTGCGCCGACGCGGGAAGGCCACTCCCGATCAGCAGGCCACCGGACACCGCCAGCACACCCATCGTCCGTCGCACGCCCATATCACCCTCAGCTCTTCTTGGTCGTCCTGGCGATAAACCCCGTGTACAGTTGCTTCATGTTCTTACCGCCGCAATGGGGACAGGGCGGGGTGCCGGCTTCATGCTCCTTGAGCGTCAGCACGATGAGCGACTCTTTGCCGCAATCGAGACATTGGTAATCGTACATCGGCATCGGCGTCTCGCTCGGTTACTTTTTCTTCCGGCCTTCTTCCGGTTCGCCCCACTCCACCACCACCCGAGCCATCTCCGCCAGCCGCTCGGCGGCCCGTCCGTAGAGGCTCCCCGCGGGAAAGGCCCCGTCGGCCCCGCGCTCGCCGGCGGGTAAGCCGGTCAACAGTGCCAGCGCCTCGTCCACGGTGCTGACGGCATAGACCGCGAACGTGCCGGCCTGCACGGCGTCCACGACCTCCTGCCGGAGGACGAGGTGCTTGACGTTGCGCGCGGGCACGATCACGCCCTGTTCGCCGGTCAGCCCGCGCCGTTCGCACGACGCGAAGAATCCCTCGATCTTCTCGTTCACGCCGCCGATCGGCTGCACCTCGCCGAGCTGGTTGACGGACCCGGTGACGGCCAGCGACTGCCGCACCGGCGCGCCGGCCAGGCTGGACAGGATCGCGGCCAGTTCGGCCACGGCGGCGCTGTCGCCCTCCACTTCCGAATAGGTCTGCTCGAACGTCACGGTGGCGCTCAAGGCGAAGGGCTGGGAGCCGGCGAACTTGCCCGCGAGCAACCCGGCCAGGGTCAGGACGCCTTTGCTGTGGATGTGGCCGGCCAGTTCCGCTTCGCGCTGAATGTCGATCAAGCCCTTCGTGCCGACGAAGGTGCGGGCGGTGATCCGGCAGGGACGGCCGAACGCATAGTCGCCCAGTTGATGGATCGAGAGGCCGTTGACCTGGCCGACGATCTCGCCGGCCACATCGACCATGAGCGTGCCTTCGCGGATGTCGTCCTGAATCCACTGCTCCGGCAGGTCGGCCCGATGCCGCTTCTTGGCGATGGCCGTCTCGACGTGGGCCTGCGTCACGAGCCCGCGCCCCTCATTCTTCTTGCCCTTGCCCTGCTTCGCCCAAAAGGCGGCTTCGCGCACGACGTCGGCCAGCAGGCTCAGGCGCAACGTCAGCCGGTCGTGCCGCTCCGCGAGCCGCGCGCCGTGGCGGATCACCGCCGCCACCGCGTCCGCCCGAAAATGCGGAAGCCCCTCGTCGCGGCACAGGCGGGCGACGAACCGCCCGTAGAGGCGGTCCAGCTCGGCATCGCGGACGAGGTCCACGTCGAAGTCGGCCTTGACCTTGAAAATTTTCTGGAAGTCCTCTTCGTAGGCCTGCAAGAGGTGGTAGACGATCGGCGGGCCGACCATGACGACCTTGACGTCGACGGGGATGGGCTGCGGCCGCAGGCCGATCGTGGAGAACCCGACGAATTCGCCCGGATCCTCGATCTGCACGTCGTGCGTCTTGATCACGCGCTTGAGCGCCTCCCACGAGAAGGGCTGACGCAGCACGTCCAGCGCGCTGAGGATGAGGTAGCCGCCGTTGGCCTGGAGGAGCGCCCCGGCCCTGATTTCGGTGAAGTCCGTGAAGACGACGCCCAGGTGCGACTTCCGTTCGATCTTGCCGACGAGGTTGGTGTAGGTGGGGTGCGATTCGACGACGACGGGCGCCCCGCCGCCCTCGGCCTGCTCGACGATCACGTTGACCTGATAGCGGGTGAAGTCCGCATGGCGGCCGCCCATCAAGCCCGGGATCGGGAGCATGGGGGCCTCGCGCGGGAGAAAGTCCCGATAGGTTTGCACGATGTCCTCGTGGACCTTGCCCAGATAGTCCAGGACGTCCGGCAGGTCGACGTAGGTTCGCCGCAGCGTTTCGAACCGCCCGAGCAGCACGTTGGCCACGACCTGACGGTCCATCTCCGCGACGTGCTGCTCGGCTTCGTGGTCCAGCGCGTGAATCCGCACGTGAAACTCGCGGATTTCCGTTTCGAGATGTTTCCGGCGCTCCAGCACCTCCTCGCGTTCCCGGTCGCTCATGGCCGCGAGTTCCTCGTCCGTCAGCGGCCGGTCGTCCTTGAGCGGCACGAGGGTGAACCCCGTCGGCGTTTCCTCGAAGCCGACCCCGCGCGCCCGGCCCAGCTCGGTCAATTCGTGGAACAGCGCCTTTTTTTTCGCCTCCACCGCGCCGATGATGCGCGCCTTGGCCTCGATGTACGTCGTGCTCTCGAAGAGCTTGGGCAAGTCACGCCGCAGACCTTCCACCAGCGTGGCCATCGCGGCTTTGAACGCGCGGCCCTGGCCCGGGGGAAAGGCCAGCCGCTGCGGCCGCGACGCGTCCTGGAAATTGTTGACGTAACACCAATCGTTCCCCGGCCGGCCCTTCTTGGCGAGCCGCGAGACGAGGTCCTTCGTCATGGACCATTTGCCCGATCCGACGGGCCCGGCGATGTAGAGATTGAACCCCGGACTCGGCATGAGCAGGCCGAATTCCAGGGCTTCCGTCGCGCGCGCCTGCCCGATCGGCTCGTCGAGCGGGGGCACCTCGCTCGTGTCGGCATAGCCCAATCGCGCGGGATCGACCGCCAGGGACAGGGCCGAGGCCGGCAGTTTGAGTGCAGCGGCGCCGGACGCCGGGAGCGGCTCGCGCCGCCGTCGGGGATTACCCATGTTTGTCGGTGGGCGGCACGGGGTTTACCGCCGTGGCCTGCGGCCCGTTGCGGCCGTCCTCCACGTCGAAGGCCACGGCCGTGCCGTCTTCGAGGGCCTCGAACGCGAGCCCGTGCAGCGCATGGCGGTGAAAGTAGACCTCGCCGCCGCCCTCTTGCAGGATGAATCCGTACCCCTCCTTCGGAAACAGTTTGCAGATCACGCCGCGCAGGGGGACCGGCGGCACGCGGACTTCCGCCGAGGCCCGTTTCTCGCGATAGCGGCGGAGCTCGATCTCCATGGCGGCAAAGGCCTGCCGGATCGCCTCTTCGAAGGTCTTGTCTTCCTTGCGCGCGGTGAACGTGTGCCGGCCCGGCAGCGAGACGACGACCAATGCCTCGGCCACGTGGCTCTGCTTTTTATGATGTGCGTTTTTCGTCAGCGTGACGCGCGCGTGCAGAATATCGTCGTGCCCCGCCTGAAGATCGGCCATGCGCGCCTCGATTTCCGTTTTCCATCTGGGGGTCATCCCCACATTGCGGCTCTCGACCTGTAGATCCATGGGCCTCCTCCACCTGTCGTTGTCGTGACGTCGCCCGTTGATTTCGCAAGGGATATGCCATCGAGCCGGGAGGGCGGAGAACCGCCAAGCTCGCATGTCATCGCAGGGATCGGCTCGAACGGTCCGGGCCGACCCTGCGGCACTGGCGCAGAATGCGACAGCCGCGCCTCGTCCATTGCCGACTAAGGCTCCACTCATGCCGAAATCTTCCATGTACCGGGCGGAACGGCCCTTGCTTGCCCATCTCTCGCACCATCGATCGAGACGGAGGGCCCGTGCCGACGCTTCGACGCAGCACCCTCGAACAGTATCTCCGGACCCGCTTCGGCCCCGAGGCGCAGCTCGTCGCCTACGGCCCGATCGGCGAGCAAACGCAGGCCGCCTCTTTCAAAGGCTACGGCTACGGCGCGCCCGTGGCCCTGACCTTCCGCGTCGGCGGCCGGGTACGGCGGGCGGTGCTGGAAACGATGCGCCCGGGCCCCTTCGGCCACGAGCACATGGCCGATCGGGCGCAGGCCATCCTGTGGGATTACGATTCCTACGGCCGCCTCCCGCGCCATGTGCCGGCGCTGGACGTGGGCGCCTTCACCGAGCATGGCGCGCTCCTGTCCGTCGCGCCGGCGAAGGAATTCTTCGTCCTGACGCAATGGGTGGAGGGGGAGAGCTACCATGGGGACGTGGAGCGGTTGGCGCGGGCCACACGCCTGCCGTCCGCCGACCGAGCCCGCGTCCGCGCCCTGGCCCGCTACCTCGCCGAAATCCATCGCGTGAAGAAACGCGATGCCGCTCTCTACCGGCGCCGCCTGCGCGAACTCATCGGCCACGGCGAATGCATCATGGGCTTGACCGACAGCTACCCGACCCGGTTCGCTTTCATCACGCCGGAGTTGCTGCGGTCGGTCGAGGACGCCTGCAATCGCTGGCGCTGGCGGCTCCGCGGACGCGCGAACCGGCTCGCGCAGGTGCACGGAGACTTTCATCCCTGGAACGTGTTGTTCCGAAGGGGGACGGATTTCAGCGTGTTGGATCGGTCGCGAGGGGAGTGGGGCGAGCCGGCCGACGACGTGACGGCCATGACGATCAACTATCTGTTTTTCTCGCTGCGCGCGAAGGGGAGGCTGGTCGGCGCGCTGGAGACCGCGTTTCGGACCTTCTGGGACGTGTATATCGAGGCGAGCGGCGACGAGGCGGTGAGGGACACAGCCGCGCCCTTCTTCGCCTTCCGCGGGCTCGTGCTCGCGAGCCCCCTCTGGTACCCGACGCTGCCGCTCGACGTCCGCCGCACCCTCTTCCGGTTCGTCCGCCGCGTGCTGGACGAGGAGCGTTTCGAGCCGAGCGAAACCGCCCGCTATCTGGCGGACTGATCGCCGGCGCTGGGGCCTCTGGTTGGGCACACGCACCCTGCTCCGCACCGTCCAGGCAATCCTCAACGTGTCGTGAAGCTCCATGGGTTGAGCCCACTCCGCCGAAGCAGTCGCTTCGGCTGCGAAGGCCGGGCACCCGCAGCTTTTCGCGAAGGCGGGCAACCCCGACGCTCCCTCACGGGCAGGCGAGTCCCGGCCTTGCGCACGGCGCCTATTTTCAGGTATGAAGACCTCGCACCGTTTCCCGTCCCGCCCGCGATCCGCCTACATCGGCTGCCCTCGGGGCGCACGCGATAGACGCAAGAAACGCATCGGCATCGGTCGAACCTATGGCGCACGTACAACATTCTTCGTGGTCCGCCGCTCGGGTCGAGCCGGCGTCGCCGAACGGCGGACAGCCGGATGCGGAGGCCGCTCCATCCGATCGCCGGGCGCAAGTCCTGTGGAGCCTGTCCGTGAGCTACGGAGGCGCGCTGGCCTGCCTGCTGCTGCTGACTCTCTGGTCGCCCGCCAATCCCGTCGTGCAACGCCTCGGCTGGCTCGCCGGCCTCACGGCGCTGCCCCTCCTGGGCTGGCTCGCGTGGAAGACCCGCGACATCACCGAGCACAAGCGGGCGGAGGAGGAACTCCGGACGAGCGAGGCGCGCCTGAACGAGGCACAGCGCCTTGCCCATCTCGGCAGTTGGGAGCTCGACCTGACCCGTGACGCGCTGTTCTGGTCGGACGAAATTTACCGCATATTCGAGATCGATTCCGTCCACTTTGGGGCCAGTTACGAGGCGTTCCTGAATCTTGTGCATCCTGAGGATCGGGCGACGGTGAACGCAGCGTACCTGGATTCGGTGAAGAGCAAGACTCCCTACGAGATCACCCATCGTCTTCTGATGTCCGACGGGCGGATCAAATATGTCCACGAGCGATGCGAAACGTTCTATGACGACAACGGTGTGCCGCTACGTTCGATCGGGACTGTACAGGACGTCACCGAGCGCAAGACGGCCGAGCAGCGGTTGTGGGACTCGCACCATTTGTTGCAGTCGATAATCCGGACGGCCCCCGTCCGCGTGTTTTGGAAGGACCGCGACTCGCGCTACCTCGGCTGCAACCAATTGTTCGCCGGTGACGCAGGCCAAGCCTCTCCCGAAGACCTCGTCGGCAAAGACGACTTTCAACTGGTGTGGAAAGAGCAGGCCGCATTGTACCGAGCGGACGACCGGCGCGTGATGGAATCCGGCGTGCCCAAACTTGATTTCGAGGAACCGCAAACCACGCCGGACGGCTGCCTGATCTGGCTGCGGACGTCCAAAGTGCCGCTGCACAACGAAGCCGGAGAAGTGATCGGCATCCTGGGGGTGTACGAAGACGTCACCGAGCGGAAGCGGGCGGAGGAGGCGCTGCGGCAGAGCGTCGAGCGATTCGAGATGGTGGTCCGGGGCTCGCTGGACGGCCTGTGGGATGCCTCGGTGAACGTCCACGATCCGCTCAACCCCGACAATCCCATTTACTAGAACCTATCTCAAAAT
>FKKE01000456.1_pt3 | contig 27707 bp, 31 predicted proteins | sample 1106331 | NCBI WGS metagenome assembly FKKE01 (sample SAMEA3931202, study PRJEB13176) | freshwater metagenome | biome: Drinking water system; feature: drinking water; material: freshwater | place: China | collected 2013-02-06
GGCCGGAGGCCGCGCGCTCCAGTGCTGAAATGTCTGCGCGTAGCTGGCGAGGACGCCGGTGTTCCAAACTAAACCACAGCCTGGATCGGCCCGTCGGCGCGGCCGGCGACGAATTGATCGACCATGGCGTTGCCGCTTGAATCGATGCCGGCGGCTGGTCCACGCCAGACAATTCTGCCGTTGTGGAGCATGGCGATTTCGTCGGCGATCTTGCGCGCCGACGCCATGTCGTGGGTGATCGAGACGGCGGCGCAGCCGAGTTCTTTTACCATTTCAACGATGAGATCGTTGATCGCGTCGGCTGTGATCGGATCGAGGCCGGTGGTGGGTTCGTCGAAGAAAAGAATATCGGGCTTGGCGATGATGGCGCGCGCGAGGCCCGCGCGCTTCTGCATCCCGCCTGAAAGTTCGATCGGGCGAACGTCGGCGAACTCGGGCGCGAGGCGCACTTTGCGCATCGTCTCGATGGCGCGCTCGCGGGCCTCGCTGCGGTTCACCTTGTCGGCGTTGATCAGGCGGAAAGCGATGTTCTCCCAGACGCTGAGGGAGTCGAACAGCGCGCCGCCCTGAAACAGCATGCCGAACTTGCGCATCACGCGAGCGCGGATTTCTTCCGGCATGCGGGTGACGTCGGCGCCGTCGACCAGCACCTGGCCGCTGTCGGGTTTCATCAGGCCGAGCGCGCACTTCAGCGTCACCGACTTGCCCTGGCCCGAGCCGCCGATGACAACCAGCGAACGGCCCTGCGCGACGTCGATGTCGACGCCGTCAAGCACTTGCCGCCCGCGCAGCACTTTCTTGATGCCGACGAGTTGGAGCTTGGGGCTCATGCGCGGCGATACCTTTCCACCCATCCCCGGATGCGAGCGTAGCGAGCGGTCCGGGGCCCATAACCCCAGCTCTCGCCGCGAACTTCCGGGCAGTTGTGTTTATGGGTCCCGGGCTCGCCGCTTCGCGCCGCCCCGGGAATAGGTGTGGAGGGAGCCGCGCGCATGCTCATTCCACGAAAAACGCCGTGATCAGATAATTCACCGCCAGGATCAGCACGATGGCGACGACCACCGCATTGGTGGCGGCGCGGCCAACGCCGAGCGCGCCGCCGATGGAAGTGTAGCCCTGATAGGAACCGACCGTCGCAATGATGAAGCCGAACACCGCCGCCTTCACCAGGCCGAGCACAACGTCCTGCGGCTCCATGAAATCGAAGGTGTTGCGCAGATAGGTCGCGCCGTTGAAGTCGAGGCTGTTCACCGCGACCAGATAGCCGCCCATGACGCCGATAATGTCGGCGACGATGACCAGAATGGGCAGCGTCAGCGTCGCGGCAAGTACGCGCGGCGCGATCAGATATTTGAACGGGTCGGTGGAGAGCGTGGTCATGGCGTCGATCTGTTCGGTGACGCGCATGGTGCCGATCTCGGCGGCGATGCCGGCGCCGACGCGGCCGGCGAGCATCAGGCCCGCAAGCACGGGGCCAAGCTCGCGTGTGATGCCGAGCACCACGATGTTGGGGACGAATTGCTCCGCGTTGAAGCGCGCGCCGCCGACATAGATGTTGAGCGCCAGCGCCGCGCCGATGAACACGGCGGTGACGCCAACCACCGGCAGCGAGAAATAGCCGATCTGCAAGCATTGCCGCAGCACTTGGCCGACGAACACAGGCGGCGAGACCGCCGCGGCGATGGCGCGCCCGGCGAAGGCCGAGAAGCGGCCGATCTCGGCCAGCATGGCGAGAAATCCGCGTCCGATCGGTGCGAACGGGTTGATCATGCTTGGACCGCCGGCGCCCTTGCCGGCGCGCTGTCTAAACTTGCGCAGACCGGGCCTAGCTTGACCATCCCTGCCGGCGAGGGCGCCGGCGGTCCAAGTGTATCCCTCATCCCCGCGCCCCTGTCTTGCGCACCGTGCCGGCGAAGGTGGTGAGAATTTCGTACGCCGCTGTGCCGGCAAGCTGCGCGACATCGTCGAGCGGCGCGTTGGGGCCGAGGAACTCCACCATCGCGCCGGGCGCCGCTTCGGCGCAGCCGGTGACGTCAATGATCGTCAAGTCCATCGAGACGCGTCCCAGAATAGGGCGCTTTGCGCCCCCCAGCACGCCATAGCCGCGCCCGCTCAAAGATCGCAAGTAGCCATCGGCGTAACCGAGCGCGACAGTGGCGGCGCGCATCTTTTGGGACGCAGTGAAGGTCGCGCCGTAGCCGAAGGTTTCGCCGGGCTCGACATCGCGGACCTGCAAAATCGGCGCTTCGATGGTCGCGGCGGCGGCGAGTTGCGGATTGTCGGCATCGAGCGCGCCGGAGCCGTAGAGGCCAACCCCAACCCGAATGAGATCGAAATGATAATCGGCCCCGATCAGCGCGCCGCCGGTCGCGGCGATCGAGAGCGGCGCTCTTGGAAAAAGCGAAGCGGCGTCGATGAAGCGGCGCAATTGCGTCGTGTTGAATGCGTGCGTGGTGTTGGAGCTGCAGGCGAGGTGGCTCATCACTAGCGCCAGCGAAGTATCCTTCAGCGCGCTCATCGCATGCGGCAACTCTTCCGGGCCGATGCCAAGCCGGTTCATGCCGGTGTCGATGTGGAGCGCCGCGGGCCCGCGCGCGTCCCAAGCTTTGATTTGCGCCAGCGAGTTCAAGACCGGCGTCAGCTTGTTGGCTTGCAAAAGGTCGATGTCGTTAACAGGCCCGTTCAAGACGAAAATCTGCGGGCCTTCGCCGAGCGCGCGGCGTACCCGTGCGCCTTCCTGCGACGTCGCGGTAAAGAAGGTGCGCGCGCCGGCCTGCGCCAGCGCCCGCGCCGCGCCGACGGCGCCCAGCCCATAGCCGTCGGCCTTGACCACCGCCGCTGCCGCAGCAGCGGGCGCGAGCTTCCGGAAGTAGTTCCAGTTCTCGACGATGGCGCGGTGATCGACCCTGAGCCGCGCCAGCCGCGGCGGCTCAGGCGCGGGCGAGGGAGGTGAAGCGGGTGAATTGTCCTTTGAAATGGAGGTGCACCGTTTCGATGGGGCCGTGGCGGTTCTTGCCGATGATTAGTTCGGCGCGGTTGGCGACGCCATCAAGTTTTGCGCGCCACTTGATCCATTCCTCAGTGTTCGGCTCGGGTTCGGCCCGGGAGAGATAATATTCCTCGCGGAACACGAACATGACGATGTCGGCGTCCTGTTCGATCGAGCCGGATTCGCGAAGATCGGAGAGCTGCGGCCGTTTGTCGTCGCGCGACTCGACCTGGCGCGAGAGCTGGGAGAGCGCCAGCACCGGCACGTTGAGGTCCTTGGCTAGCGCCTTCAGCCCTTGCGTGATCTCGCTGACCTCCTGCACCCGGCCCTCGTTCTTGCGCGAAGATGTCACCAGCTGCAAATAGTCGACCACGATCAGATCGAGGCCGGAGGCCGAGCGCTTTAGCCTTCGGGCGCGGTTGTGCAACTGGGCAATGGAAATGCCGCCGGTCTCGTCGACATGCAGCGGCAAGGTCTGCAGCATCATGGCGCTGTCGGCGAGGCGGGTATATTCCTCGGTTGTGATCCGGCCCTGACGGATCTTGTTGGATTCGATCTCGGCGAAATCGGAGAGCAGGCGCGTCGCCAATTGCTCGCCTGACATTTCGAGCGAGAAGAAGCCGACCGTACCGCCGTAATGGTCCTTGTCGCCGGCCTCGACTGCCTTTTGCTTGGCGCGCGCGACATTCATGGCGATGTTGAGCGCAAGCGCGGTTTTGCCCATGGATGGGCGGCCCGCGAGGATGATCAGGTCCGAGCCGTGCAGGCCGCCGAGCAAATGGTCGAGATCCCGGAAGCCGGAGGCGATGCCCGAGACATCCGAGCCGCGATTCTTGGCGGCGGTGGCGACATTGATCGACGCTGTGAGCGCGGTCTTGAAATCCTGAAAGCCGCGATTCTGCGTGCCGGCTTCGGCCAGGGTGAAGAGCGTCTTCTCCGCTTCCTCGATAATGTCCTTGGCGTCTTTGTCTTCAGGCGGGTTCTCGGCCAGACTTTGGATTTCGCCCCCGACGCGGATCAGCGCGCGGCGCAGCGCCAGATCGTAGATCAGTTCGGCGTAGGATTGCGCCTGCGTGGAGAGCGGCGCCGCACTCTCCATCAGCTTCATCAGATAGAGCGCGCCGCCGATTTCCTTGATGCCGCCATCGCGCGCGAATCGCTCTTTCAGCGTCAGGCCGTCCGCCAGCTGGCCCGCCGCGATCATGTCGGCGCAGGTTGCGAAAATGCGCCCGTGCACCGGATCGAAGAAGTGCTGCTCCTTGAGCTGCGGCGTTATCCGATGAATGGTCTCGTTGTCGAACAGGATGGCGCCCAGCAGCGCTTGCTCGGCCTCGAGATTGTGCGGCGCGACGCGCGGCGCCGGTTGCAGACTGGGCTGCGCCAAGGGGAGGGCGGGCTGGTTCGACATTAAGCCCCCACAATGGGACGATTCGGCGTCGCAATCGTTGACGCGCCGAAACCTTGACGCGGCTTTTCCCGAGTCGCTCACGAGTCTTTGTTGTTGACGTGAAACGACGAGTCGGAGCGGACCGGAGAGGGGAGCGCGCGGCCCCTGCCGCGCATGCGCATTGGACCGCGCCGGCTTCCAGCCGGCCCACTTCAACTTTCGACGGCCGTGGAGAGTTGACGAGAGTCTGCCGGCTTCCAGCCGGCGGTCCGAAACTGCACTACAAGAAAAAGCCCGCGCACCTTGCGATGCGCGGGCTTTGATTTTTCGACCCTTGTGCGAGCGCCTATTCGGCGCGCGCGGACGGATCGTTGGTGATCGATTGCGCCGCCAATTCCTTGGCCGCGGCTTCCGCTGTTGCGCGCTCGGCCTCGATCGCCGAAGCGATGACGTTTTCGCCGCGCGCTTGGCGCTCGGCTTCGTCGGCGGAGCGGGCGACATTGACCTTCACCGTCGCCGAAACGTCCGCGTGCAGGCGCACGCGCACGTCATAGACGCCGATGGTCTTGATCGGTTTGTCCAGCACCACCGCGCTGCGGTCGATCTTGGCCCCGCCCTTGACGATCTCGTCGGCGATGTCGCGCGAGGAGACGGAGCCATAGAGCTGGCCCGCTTCGCCGGCCGAGCGGATGAGCACGTAGGACGAACCGTCGATCTTGCCGGAGGCCTTCTCGGCCGCGGCTTTCGCTTCGGCGTTCTTGGCTTCCAGTTCGGCGCGGCGGCTTTCGAAGATTTTGCGATTTGTGTCGTTGGCGCGCAGCGCCTTCTTCTGCGGCAACAGGAAGTTGCGCGCGAAACCGTCGCGTACCTTCACTTCGTCGCCGATGCCGCCGAGGCTTTCGACGCGTTCAAGCAGGATGACTTGCATGGGCTTGCCTCCTTACTGAACGGCGAACGGCAGCAGCGCCAGTTCGCGCGCGAGCTTAATGGCGCGCGCGAGTTCGCGTTGCTTCTTGGCGGAAACGGCGGTGATGCGCGCCGGGACGATCTTGCCCTTCTCGCTGATGTAGCGCTGGAGCATTTTCACGTCCTTGTAGTCGATCTTCGGCGCAGCCGCGCCGGAGAACGGGCACACCTTGCGCCGGCGGCCGAACGGACGCCGGGCCGGGATGTTGGAGATGTTGAATTTGGGGGCGCCTTTTTGCGACATGATTATTCCTCCCCGCCTTCGAGATCGCCGCCGAATTCTTCGCCGTCACGGCCTTCGCGGCGGGCGCGGCGGCGCTCGTCGCGGTCCTTGCGCGCCAGGATCGGCGAGGGCTCTTCGTCGAGCGCCTCGACGCGGATGGTCTTGAAGCGCATCACGTCTTCGTTGATGCGCAGACGCCGCTCAAGTTCGTGCACGACGGTGGCCGGCGCATCGATGTTGATGAGCGCGTAGTGGCCTTTGCGGTTCTTCTTGATGCGGTAGGTGAGGTTGCGCAGACCCCAATATTCAGTCTTGGAAGTGCGCCCGCCCAGCTCCGATACGGTCTTGGTGACCTCCTCGACCAAAGCATCGACCTGCTGGGGCGAGATTTCCGGACGTGCGATGAACACGTGCTCGTAGAATGCCATTTTGTCCTCTTCCGAAGGACCCGCGGCGCCCTGGACCAGCGGAAGACCGGCCAAAACGATGGACCCCGGGCGGCGGTACGCCCCCGGGGCCGCGGATCGCGAAGGCGGGCATTTAAGGGACGGGCGCCGTCAAGGCAAGGACTTTCGGGGCGGTCCATGCTAGGTTGGAGGACATGAGCGACCTCTACGAGCGCGACACCTACACCTGGGCCATGCAGCAGGCCGACGCCCTGCGCCGGCGCTCGGCCAACGAGATCGATTGGGACAATGTGGCCGAGGAGATCGAGAGCGTGGGCAGGGGCCAAACCAATGAGCTTTACAGCCGCTATGTCATCCTGCTCACGCACCTGCTGAAGTGGGTTTTTCAACCCGAACGCCGGTCGCGGTCGTGGGAGGCGTCCATACGCATCCAGCGCGTCGATCTCGCTCGGTTGATTGAGGCCAACCCTGGTCTCCAGCCCAAGCGCGACGAGATTTTTGGCGCCGCCTATCGCACCGCGCGCCTCGCCGCGATCGGTGAAACGGACTTGGCCGGCGAGACCTTTCCCGACACCAACCCGTTCACCCTCGCCGAGGCGATGGACGAGAATTTCTGGCCTGAGGCGCAAGCTACGAAGTAGCGCCTTGTCATCGGCTGCGCTAAAGCCCCGCCCCATGACGATAGTCTTCATTTTCCCCGGTCAGGGCAGCCAAACGCCCGGCATGGGCAAGAGCTTGTACGACGCCTTCGGCGCCAGCCGCGAAGTGTTCCAGGAGGTCGACGAAGCCCTGGGCGAGAAACTGTCGCGGCTCATCTTCGAGGGCTCGCCGGAGGAGCTGACGCTCACCGTCAACGCCCAGCCGGCGCTGATGGCGGTGAGCCTGGCGGCCATGCGGGCGCTGGAGCGCGAGTTCGGCGTCACCGCCGCCAAGGCGGCGTTTGTGGCGGGCCATTCGCTCGGCGAGTATTCGGCGCTGGCGGCCGCCGGCGCGCTCTCGGTGAGCGACGCCGCCAAGCTCCTGCGTACGCGCGGCAACGCCATGCAGGCGGCCGTACCTGTGGGCGAAGGCGCGATGGCGGCCCTGATCGGCAAGGTCGACGTGGCTTTGGCGGAAGAGATCGCGGCCAAGGGCGCCGAAGCCGGCGCCTGCGTGGTCGCCAATGACAACAATATCGGCAACGTCGTCATCTCCGGTTCGAAAGCGGGCATCGATGCTGCGCTCGCCTACGCGAAAGAGAAGGGCGCGCGCGCCATCCCACTGAACGTCTCGGCGCCGTTCCACTCGCCGCTGATGCAACCCGCGGCCGACGCCATGGCCAATGCGCTTGCGCAGGCGGCGATCGCGCCGCTTGTCGTGCCGCTGGTGGCGAACGTCACCGCCCGCCCGGTGCATGAGCCAGCGATCGTGCGTAAACTCTTGGTGGAGCAGGTGACAGGCCGCGTGCGCTGGCGCGAGAGCGTCGAATGGATGGCCAAGGAGGGCGGGGTCGCACGTTTCGTCGAAGTGGGCGCCGGCAAACAGCTCACCGGCATGGTCAAGCGCAACGCGCCGGAGGCGGAAGCCCTGGCGCTGAACGAACCGGCGGATTTGGAAGCGTTCGCGAAGAGCTGATGGAAGCGCTTCCCAATTACGGCCTCGCCAACACCGTCACCGGTTTTGCGACGCTGTTTTCCGGGTTGATCGCGCTTGCCTTCTGTTGGTTGATCGCCAAGCACCCGCCGCGCTGGATGCTGGTTTATTGGCTGATCGTCGTCACCGGCGTTTTCACCATCACGCTGCACGGTTTTGGCGAGACCAACCCGGTGCTGGGCGAGCGCTGGTTCTGGGCGTTCCTCGACACCGGGTCGAACATCGTGGTGGCATGGGGCATTGCGCGCGCGGTGCTGATCGATTTCTACAGCGCCAAGACGCAGGCCTGGGCGCGGCCGCTGGCGCTCATCCTGATGTTGGTGGGCGTCGTCTGGCACTTCCAGGACCGCGCCAGCGCCGGGGGCTACCTTGTCGGGTTCGGCGCTTGGGGCGGGTTCAACCCGGGTGAGGCGTGGCTCATTCTGTTTTCACTGGCGAACACGGCGCTCTTCTACGCCAAACGCCGCGCTATCCCGCCGCGCGCCATGCCGGTGCTGTTGCTGGTGACCGCGATCTTCCTGGCCGGACTGGGGCTCGCCAGCGCCGCCAACGATGCCATTGTGTTTCCGTTCTTCAGTCTTCACGCGCTTTGGCACGTGGTCGGCGCGTTCGGCTTTGTCGCGCTCTGGGCGTTCAACGAGATGCGCTTCCGCGCGTGAGAAATCTGGACCGCCGGCGCCCTCGCCGGCATAAGGTTCGCCAAGCTGCAAACGATGCCGGCGAGGGCGCCGGCGGTCCATATTGGGTGCCGCATGTTCAATCTCACAGGCAAAACCGCGCTGGTCACCGGCGCTTCGGGCGGCATCGGCGGCGCTATCGCGAAAGCGCTGGCTGCACAGGGCGCGCGCGTGGCGTTATCGGGCACGCGGGTCGAAGCGCTTGAAAAAGTGCGCGCCGAACTGGGCGGCGATCACGTCATCACGCCGTGCAACCTCTCCGACACCGCTGCGGTCGATGCGCTGGTGGGCCAAGCGGAAGCCGCGCTCGGCGGCAAGCTCGACATCCTCGTCGCCAATGCCGGCATCACCAAGGACGGCCTCTTGCTGCGCATGAAGGACGAGGATTTTCAGAACGTCCTCAAGATCAATCTCGAAGGCTATTTCCGGCTTTCGCGCGCCGCGCTGAAGACCATGATGAAAAACCGTTGGGGCCGGATCATCGGCATCACGTCGGTGGTCGGCGTCACCGGAAACCCCGGCCAAGCGAACTACGCGGCCTCGAAAGCGGGCATGATCGGCTTCACCAAGGCGCTCGCGGCCGAGGTCGCCAGCCGCAACGTCACCGCCAATTGCATCGCGCCGGGCTTCATCGCCTCGCCGATGACGGATGTGCTCAACGAGACGCAAAAGGCTGCGCTCATGACCAAAATTCCGGCGGGACGGCTCGGCGAGGGCGCCGATGTCGCCGCTGCGGCCGTCTATCTGGCCAGCGACGAGGCCGGCTACATGACCGGCCAGACTTTGCATGTGAATGGCGGCATGGCCATGATCTGAGCCGCCGGGGCGGAAGCATCCCCGCTGGCGAAAAGGGCTTGCGCCGGGGGCTGCGTGTGGTCAAAAGGCCGCTTGCAAGCGCTCTCCGGGGCGTGACCAAATCTTGAGCCCAATTCTCTCAGTACTGGCGAGGCGTGCATGTCGGAAGTTTTTGAGCGCGTTAAGGCGATCGTGATCAAGCACCTGGAAGCCGATCCTGCCAAGGTGACCGATAAGGCCTCCTTCATCGACGATCTCGGCGCCGACAGCTTGGACAATGTCGAACTCGTCATGGCGTTCGAAGAAGAGTTTGGCATCGAAATTCCCGACGACGCGGCCGAACACATCCAAACGGTCGGCGACGCCGTGAAATTTATCTCGGAGAAGCAGGGCTAAGGCCCTGCCCGCGCTGATGCGGCGCGTCGTCATCACAGGCATTGGGCTCGTCACCCCGCTGGCCGCGAACCGCGAAGCCACGTGGGAGCGGCTGGTCGCAGGCAAATCCGGCGCCAACAAGATCGAGCACATCAAGGTCGACGACCTGACCTGCCGCATCGCTTGCCTGGTGCCGCGCACCGATGGGCGCGGCGGCGGCGAGGGCGATGCGCATGCCTTCGATCCGGACAAGACGATGTCGGCGAAGGACCGCCGCCGTATCGAGGATTTCATCCTTTACGCGATCGCCGCCGCCGACGAGGCCGTCGCCGATAGCGGTTGGAAACCCGAAGACGACGAGGCCAAGAACCGCACCGGCGTGCTGATCGGCTCCGGCATCGGCGGTCTCGACGCCATCGGCGTCAATGCGCTGATCCTGGAAAAGGATGGCCCGCGGAAGATTTCCCCGTTCTTCATTCCGAGCGCGCTGATCAATCTCGCGTCCGGGCAAGTCTCGATCCGGCACGGTTTCCGCGGACCCAACCACGCGGTGGTGACAGCCTGCGCAACCGGCGCGCACGCCATGGGCGACGCGGCGCGGCTGATCAAGTACGGCGACGCCGACGTGATGGTGGCCGGCGGCGCCGAAGCATCGGTGTGCAGGCTGGCGATGGCGGGCTTCTGTGCGCTGCGCGCCATGTCCACTAATTTCAACGATGCGCCGGAGCAGGCCTCGCGTCCCTATGACAAGGATCGCGACGGCTTCGTCATGGGCGAGGGCGCGGGCTGCGTGGTGCTTGAGGAATACGAGCACGCCAAGGCGCGCGGCGCAAAAATCTACGCTGAAGTTACAGGTTACGGCCTCTCGGGTGACGCCTACCACATCACCGCGCCCGCCGAGGACGGCGACGGCGGTTTCCGCGCCATGCAGGCGGCGCTCAAGAACGCCAATATGAGCCCCGGCGACATCGATTATCTCAACGCCCACGGCACCTCGACGCCGCTTGGCGACGAGATCGAGTTGAAAGCGATCGAGCGTCTGTTCGGCAACGCCGCCGCGAACCTCTCGCTCTCGTCGACCAAGTCGGCCACCGGCCATTTGCTCGGCGCCGCCGGCGCGGTCGAGGCGATTTTCTGTGCGCTGGCGATCCGCGACGGGGTCATTCCGCCGACCTTGAATCTGGACAATCCCTCAGTTGAGTCCGCCATAGATCTGACGCCCAAAACGGCCAAGAAACGGCCGGTGCGGGCAGCGATGTCGAATTCGTTCGGGTTCGGCGGCACGAATGCCGCCGTGATCCTGACAGCGGTGGATTGATGGCCAGAGCAGCGGCGCGCCGATCGAGCGGCGGCGGACTTTTCTCCTTCCTGTTCTGGGGCGCCGTGCTGGCGGGNNGGCCCGCGCCATCCACGAGAATTCGCCCCGGCGCGAGGAAGCCTTCATCGAGGTCAATTGCGCCGCGATTCCCTCCGAACTGATCGAAAGCGAGCTGTTCGGCCACATGAAGGGAAGCTTTACCGGAGCCTTTGCCGACCGGGCCGGCAAGTTCGAGCTGGCCGACCGGGGAACCCTGTTCCTCGACGAGATCGGCGACATGTCGCTCTCGGCCCAGGCCAAGGTGCTCCGGGTCCTCCAGGAAGGCATGGTCACCCGGATCGGCGCCGCCCGGTCGGTCGAGGTCGATGTGCGGGTTCTGGCCGCTACCAACAAGCGGCTGGAGGAGGAAATAGCGGAAGGCCGGTTCCGCGAGGACCTGTTCCACCGGCTCAACGTGATCCCCATCGAGGTGCCCCCGCTCCGCGACCGGGTCGAGGATATTCCCCTTCTGGTGGCGCACTTCCTCGACGTCCTGAGCCGGGAGGCCGGGGTGGCCGCGCGGAACTTCTCTCCCGAGGCGATCGCCGCGCTCCAGCGCCGGACCTGGCCGGGCAACGTTCGTGAGCTCCGGAATGCGGTCGAACGGCTGCTGATCCTGGCCCCGGGCCGCGAGATCGGCTCCGCCGACGTCGACCGGCTCCTGCCGGCCGAGCCGGAAACCGGAACCCCGGGCGAGGGGAGCCCGCGTCCGGCTACCTTCGAGAACTTCCGCCAGGACGCCGAGCGGGCCTTTCTTCTGGCCAAGCTGCGGGAGCACAACTGGAACATTGCGGAGACCGCCCGATCGATCGCGGTGCCCCGCTCCAATCTCTACAAGAAGATGATGAAATACGGCCTCACCCGGGATTCCGCATGAGCAATCCTCCTCCCCGCGACTGGGACAAGGAGCTGGCCGAGATCGACAAGCTTATCGCCCGGCAACCGGCTCCCGCCCAGCCGCCCGCTCCTTCCCGCCCGGCCTCCGGAGCGGTTGCCGGGCCGGCTGCCCTTCCGGCTCCCCCGGTTCCCCGCCACCGGCTCGAGCTCACCGGCTGGCTCCGGGTGCTGCTGGGCCTGGTGCTGGGTGTGGCCATGACCCAGTGGCCCTATGCCCACGAGTGCGGGCTCAATCTGTACCTGTACCTCGGCGCTGCCGCGGCCGTCGTGATCGCCGGCATCTGGGGGGCGGTTGCCGCCTGGAAGCGGCAAATGGCCGTGGCCCACGTGCTGTCGCTCCTGATAACGCTCTGGGGCGCCGTGCTGGCGGGCGCCGCGGCGATTTTCGCGTTCTTCTATTTCAGCAGCGCCATCGGCCGCGCCGGACCGAACCCGGATGCGCGCACGTTCGTGGTCGAGCGCGGCGCCTCCGGCGCCGAGATCGCCGCGGCGCTCGAAGCAGAAGGCCTGATCAGCGACGCGCTGCTCTTCCGCATCGCCAATCGCTTGCGCGGGGGATCGTCGCTGCAAGCGGGCGAATATCTCATTCCTGCGCGCGCCTCGGTTGGCCAGATCGTCGAGCTGATGACCAGCGGCGAGGCGCTCCAGCACGCCATCACTTTTCCCGAAGGCATCACCATCGCCGCGGCGATGAAGATTCTCGAAGAGAGCGAGGTGCTGACCGGCGATTTACCGGCGACGCCGCCGGAAGGCTCGATCTTGCCAGACACTTATCACGTCCAGCGCGGCATGACGCGCGCGGCGCTATTGCAGCAAATGATGGAAGCCCATGACGCCGCGGTGGAGGAAATCTGGGCGCGGCGTCAACCCAATCTGCCTTTGCGCACGCCGGACGACCTAGTGAACCTGGCCTCGATCGTCGAACGCGAAACCGCAATCGCGGCCGAACGGCCGATGGTCGCCGCCGTCTTCATCAATCGTCTGCGCCGGCCGATGCGGTTGGAGACCGATCCGACCATCATCTACGGCGTCTGCCTGCGCCATCCGGATCGCTGCCGCGATGGGCGCCTGGTCGACGCGCGCGGCAATCGCCGCACCATTCGCCAGAGCGAAATCGAGATGAACACCGGCTACAACACCTATCGCATCGACGGATTGCCGCCGACGCCGATCGCCAATCCGGGCCGCGCGGCGCTCGAAGCCACGGCCAACCCGGCGCAATCGGATGCGATCTTCTTTGTCGCTGACGGAACGGGCGGCCATGTGTTTGCTTCTACTTTGGCTGAGCACAACGCCAACGTCGCCCGCTGGCGCCAGATTGAAGCACAGCGCTTGGCCGAAGAACGCGCCAACCGCTGAGTCAGCGCCTCGCGGGGCTGTCACGTGTGCGATTCCACGCTAATCAGCTTCCCATGACCATTTCGGGAATGACCGGATTCGCGCGGGTCGAGGGCGAGCATGCCGGCCAGCGCTGGATCTGGGAGATCAAAAGCGTCAACGGCCGCGGGCTCGACCTGAAGCTGCGTACGCCGCCGGGATTCGACGGCCTCGAACCGGCGGCGCGCGCGGCGGCGAACGCCAAATTCAAGCGCGGCTCGTTGCAGGCGTCGCTGAATGTCGCGCGCGACGCCGCGGCGGCGGCCTCCATCAAAGTCGATCTCGACCTGGCCGAGCGCCTAATCGCGGCGGGCGAGACGTTCGGCAAGCGTGTGGCCAAGCCGCGCTGGGACGGATTGCTGGCGGTGCGCGGCGTTGTGCAGAGCGAGGACGCAGCCCCGCAGAGTGAAGAGGAGCGCGCCGCGTTCGAGGCGGCGCTGCTGGCTGGTTTCAACGCCGCGCTGCAGACCTTAGCGCAGGCGCGGCAAGCCGAGGGCCGTACGCTCGCGGCCTTCTTCGCGGAGTCAGCCGATCGCATGGAGGCGTTGATCGCAGCCGCGCGCGCGTCGGCCGCCGCCGCGCCGGCCGCCGCGTTGGAGCGGATCAAGCAGCGGCTCGAAGGCCTGGCGCCGGAGCTGAAGCTCGATCCCCAACGCCTGGCGCAGGAGGCGGCTATCGCCGCCGCCCGCGCCGACGTGCAGGAAGAACTGGAGCGCTTGACCGCGCACACGACCGAACTCCGCAGCCTCATTATTAAGCCGGAGCCCGCGGGCCGCAGGCTCGACTTTCTCAGTCAGGAACTGACGCGCGAAGCCAACACCCTGTGTTCGAAGTCGAACGATCTCGAGCTCACGCGCATCGGCCTCGATCTCAAAACCGTGGTCGACCAGATCAAGGAGCAAGCCGCCAATGTTGAATGAGCATGTCGCGCGGCGCGGCCTGATGTTCGTGCTGTCGAGCCCCTCGGGCGCCGGCAAATCCACGCTCGCGCGCAAGCTGCTGGACGTCGACGAGAACATGTCGCTCTCGGTCTCGGCCACGACGCGGGCGCCGCGCCCCAGCGAAGTCGACGGGCGCGAATACAAGTTCCTGAGCAAGGAACAGTTCGAGGATATGGCCGATCGCAACGAGTTCCTCGAACACGCCATGGTGTTCGGCAATCATTACGGCACGCCGCGCGCGCCGGTGGAGGCGATGCTGATCCAGGGCCGCGACGTGCTGTTCGACGTCGATTGGCAGGGCGCGCGGGCGTTGCACGCCGCCGCCGAGCAGGACGTGGTGCGGATTTTCATCCTGCCGCCGTCGATGGCCGAGTTGGAGCGGCGTTTGCGGGCGCGGGCGGAGGACAGCGAAGAGGTGATCGCCAAGCGCATGGCGCGCTCGCTCGACGAGATCAGCCACTGGGAAGAATACGATTACGTGTTGGTGAATACACTGCTTGAGCAGACCTTGGCGCAGATCAAACAAATTCTCGCCGCAGAACGGCTGAAGCGTCACCGTCAGATGTGGCTGCAGCTGCACGTGGAGCGCTTGAAGCAGGGGATTTGATTGGGCTCTCGGCTTCTCATCGTGACGGCGCTTCTTCTGTTGACGTGCCCGTCGCAAGCCGAAACCGATGATGAGTTTCAGCGCTGGCTCGCCGCCGACGCGGCGCGCGCGCCTGCGTTCGCGCGCTTCGAAGCGCTGCTGGCGCGGGAAGGCGTGGCGGATGTGCTGCCGACAAAGGAATTGTGGCTCACCGACCGGATCGCGCCGGAATGTGTCGTCGAGCCCTTCACGATGCCGCCGGAAGCGCTATGGCCGAACGTCGTCCCGGCGTTGCGCTACATTCGCGATTATATCGAGCCGGCGATCGGCGAGGTAGAGGCGGCGTCGGCCTATCGCGATCCGGCGTTCAACGATTGTATTCAAGGCGCCGCGCGCAGCGCCCATCGCGGGTTTCATGCGCTCGATCTCACGCCGCGCGATCCGGCCGTGACGCGAGAACGGTTGATCGAACTCCTGTGCCCCATTCATGCGCGCGAGGGACCTCGCTTAGCGATCGGCATGGGTATCTATAGCGCCCGCCGCTTCCACATTGACGCCACCCGCTATCGCGGCTGGGGCGCGGATCACCGCAGCGCGACGTTTCCGTGCCCTTGAATTCGTTCAAAACGCGCGAAGGCGTGTCCGTTGGCCGTTCAACTTTGCGCCCGCCATGCGTCGGCTAATCGCCGAAATCCAGCTTGATCGATCTCTTCGGCACGGGCGGTGGGTGCGATGCCGGCCTTGTCAAGCAGCTGCTCCGCCGCTGGCGTTAGCGTCTTCAGGGCGCTGCGCAGCATTTTGCGGCGCTGGCCGAAGGCGGCGGCGGTGACGCGTTCGAGCGCATCGAGGTGCGGGTAGGGCGAGGCTGTATCGGTGAGACGCACGATGGCCGACGCGATTTTCGGCGGCGGCGTGAACGCGCGCGCGGGCACGGTGAACACCAGCCGCGCATCGCAGCGCGCTTGCGCCAGCACGGCGAGGCGCCCGTAGGCGCCGTCGCCGGGCTTGGCGACGATACGTTGCGCCACTTCTTTCTGGAACATGAGCGTCATGTCCCCGCGCCAGGGGCCGGCCTTCAACCATTTCACCAGCAACGGCGTGCCGACATTGTAGGGAAGGTTGGAGATTATTTGGACCGCCGGCGATCCTTGGAGCAACGCCTCCTCATCCGCCGCGAGCGCATCGCCATGCACGATGCGCAGGCGCCCGCCGCTCCAAGCCATCAAAGGTTCGAGCAGGGGCAGGAAGCGCTCGTCTTTCTCGATTGCCGTGACGTGCGCGCCGGCTTCGAGCAAAGCGCGCGTCAGGCCGCCGGGGCCCGGGCCGACCTCGATCACCGGTTTGCCGGCGATGTCGCCGGCCGCGCGCGCGATACGGCGGGTGATGTTGAGATCGAGCAGGAAGTGCTGGCCGAGACCCTTGTTCGCCCACAACCCATGAGCCTCCAACTCGGCGCGCAAGGCTGGCAAATCGTCGGCGTTCATGCTGACGCGCGCCGCGCCGCCATCTCCGCCGCAAGTGTCAGCGCGGCGCGGAAGCTGTCGGCGCGCGCGATGCCCCTGCCGGCGATGTCGAATCCCGTCCCGTGATCGGGCGAAGTGCGAACGATCGGCAGCCCCAGCGTGACGTTCACCGCGTCCCAGAAATGCAGCGTCTTGATCGGGATGAGGCCCTGGTCGTGGTAGAGCGCGATGACCGCGTCGTAGGTCGAGCGCGCGGCATCGTGAAACAGCGCATCGGCGGACAAAGCGTCTGCAACGGCCCAGCCTTCGCCACGGAGCTGCGCGGCTGCGGGATTGATGGTGTCGATCTCTTCGCGACCGATGTGGCCCGCTTCGCCGGCATGCGGGTTGAGCCCGCAGATCGCAATGCGCGGCGCGGCGATGCCGAAGTCGCGCTTGAGCGCTTCGCCGACCACACGCCCGACATGGACGATGCGTTCGCGCGTCAGCGCTTTCGGCACGTCTTTGAGCGGCGTGTGAATGGTGGCGAGCGCGACTTTGAGGCTTGGACCCGCCAGCATCATCACCGGCCCGCGCGCAAACGGCCAGGCATCGTCCTTTGTAAGGTGCGCGATGAATTCTGTGTGGCCGGGAAAGCCGAAGTCGGCGCTATGCAGCACCGCCTTCGCGATCGGCAGCGTCACCAAAGCGCTCGCCGCGCCGGAGCGCACTGCATCCACGCCGCGCTCGATCGCGGCGATGGTGGCGCTGGCGTTGACGGGATCGGGCTCGCCCGGCGTTTCCTCCATCGCCAGCGGCGCGTGCAGCACGTTGAGCGCATCGCCTTGCTTCAATTGTGCAATGTGCTCCGCGACGTTCAGCTGGGGCTTGGGCAACCCTAAACGCGCGCAGGCGCGTTCGAAGGCGTCGGGATCGCCGACCAGGAAGAAATCCGGCGCGCCGCTCCGCTCGGCCCAGACGCGCGCCGCCAGTTCGAGGCCGATCCCGGCGGGATCGCCCATCGAAACGGCGAGCGGCTTCATCGCATCACTGGCGCGTGATGATGGTGGCCTCGCGGCGGAGGTCGCGCAGATAGCGCTCGGCCAACATGGAGAGCTCCGCTTCGCGGAGACGGTCTTCGATTTGTTGCCGATCGGGAATGGCGCTGCCGCCGGCTTCGCGCGAGCAAAGCGCCACGATGTTTGCCTGCTCGCCGTCGATGACGACCTCCGAGGCGGCGCCCACGCTCACACCCTGCAGGCGCGAGCGTATGGCGGGCGACAATTCAGCCTCGACGGTTTGACCCAAGTCGATCACCGAGGCGCCTTGAATGCCGTTGGCGCCATCTTCGAATTGCGCACAACCCTCAGCGCGGCGGCGCAAGCGTTCCAGCGCACTCGACCGCGCCGCCGGGGCAACGATCTGGCGCAGCGATACAACCGTGGCGGCGCCGTCCGGGATGCCGGCGCGCCGGTTGCGCATAGCCAGCAGATAGACGCCGGTGCTGGTGCGAATGGGAAGCGAGACCTGGCCCGGCTGCAGGCGTTCGGCGACCGGGCGGAGCTCGGGGGCAAGTTCTGTTGCGCTGATCCAGCCCAAATCGCCGCCGGTTGCGGCGGAGGGAGACTGCGAAAACTGTCTCGCCACCGCCGGGAACGGGATTTGACGCTGCTGCATTTGTTCCAGCAGCCGCATCGCCCCCTGTTCCATCTCGGCGGCTTCCTGCGGTGTCGAGGCCGGCAAGAAAATCTCGGACATTTCGTACTGAGGTTGCCGGGCGCTCGCGGCGATGCGCTCCTGGGTTTCGGTGACATCGGCTTCGGAGATACGCACGCGATTGCCATACATGCCGGAAATCAGGCGTTGCCAAGCGATCTCGGCCTCGATCTGACTGCGTAGGGTGCCAACCGAGATGCCGCTGCGCGCGAGATCCGCCACCATTTGTTCAAGAGAGCGATCCGCGCGCGAAGCCATATCGGCCATGCGGCGATCAATCTGGTCGCCAGTGACATTGATTTCGAACTTGGCCGCCTCTTGGATCTGAAGGCGTTCATCGACAAGATCGCGCAAAGCTTGCGCGCGGGCGCGCTGCTGCAATTCCTCAGTCGGCTGAAGGTTCGCGAACATCAACAACATCATCGCCCGCTGCCGGACGTCGAAGGTCGAGATCACCCGGTCGTTGACGATGGCGGCCACGCCTTCGGCATTCTGCGCCGACACTGGCGCAGCGAAGCCCAGCGTAGTCACAGCCAAGGCCGCGACGGCCGATGCGAACTTCAAATTCATAGTCAGTCTATGCTCCGCCTCAGCTGCCGCCTACCACGCCCAGCGAGCGCAGTCCGATCCGGATCTGCAGGCTTTCGTCAGGGCCGATATCGCCCCGCTGGGTCTCTGAGCGGGTGTAGGCGATCTCCAGGAAAGTACAGTCGTCTTCGTAAATTGCCCGAATGTCCTGGCGCAGGTTTATGTCTGAATCGAGGTCGCGGGTCAGGCCGAACTGCGCGCGCCAGCCGCGCGCCAATTCGACGCCGAACTCGCCGGAAATTTGTTCGTTGGGATCGGCCGGGTCGATGCTCAGGGAATCGTCGATTGTGAAGTATCGGGCTACCGCGCTGACGCGGCCAACCTGACCCCGGACCGCCATGTCGAGACGCTGGAACTTCAAGCTCTCATCGTCGAGCCGCATCCGCGCCTGGGCGCCGAAGCCGCTGCCCAGATCGATCTGTCCGGAGGCTACCCAGTCCGAAACTTCGCCGCCCAGATTGTTCTGGTCGGTGAAGCCAGGGGCCTGCTCATCGCGCCAGCGGCGCCCGAACATCACCGTGGCGCTCTCGCCGCTGCGCGCGCGCGCGGTGGCGCGGACCCCGGCGGCGACACGGCCGCCCGGCTCCCACAGATCGTAATTGGGTGCGGCGTTCGGCCGGAAGAGATTGGAATCGTCGAGATCGAAAGCGAGACTGTCTTCATTGACGATGCGCGGATCGTCGGCGCCGTTGCTGGCGAGCGCGCCCATGATCACGGGCTCGACGATAAGGTCGATGTTTTCGCCAGGCCGCATAAACGGCCAGCTGATTTCGGCGCCAACCAAACCGAGCCCTCGACCGAACGTTTCGTATTGATCGGACGCGGTTTCGACGCGGAAGAGATCGCCCCGCGCCTGTGCGAACGGGCTGAGCACAAGGCCTGGGCCAAAGATCATGTCGCGGCGCCACGAGGCGCCTACCGAGATCCGGCCATTGTTGCCGACGAAGGGGCCGACGCCATCGTCCTCGCGCGCCAGCGCCGTGACATTCGCCTGCAAGCGCAATTGGCCGTCGAGAAGGGGCTCGTCGATGACCCGATCGAATTCCGCAAATGGCAGAATGAAGGGCAATAGTTCCGATGTGTCGGTCTCGCGGAGCCCCTGGAAGTTCACAAAGGCAATGGAGCTGTAGGAACTGGGTCCCTGGCCGATCGCGAAGAGTTGGGTGATCAGGCGGGTGTCCTGGCCGATGTACGGGCCTCGGCGTTCGCCGGCGCCGTCGAGATCGTAACGGCGCAGATATTCGTCATCGTAGATGTGCTCGATGCCGAAGCCCCAGCTCCAATAATCGGAGAGCCTGAATGCGCCTTCGCCGAACACACTGTAGCGCCAGCGATTGTCGCCGAGACGATCGCCATCGGTGTTGAAGCGCTCTTCCTCGGTGAAGGTGGTGTCGAGGATGAGGTTTCCCGACCAAAATCTCTTGCGATACTGCAGCGTCGCCAGCGGATTGACGTTGCCATGCAGGCGGATAGAGGCGGTCAGGTCCTGCGACGGCGAGATCGCCCAATAATAGGGCTGCTCGTAAAAGGTGCCGAGGCGGCGATTGCGTCCGATATCGGGCGGCAGAAAGCCTGAAGCGCGTTCCACGCTCGGATCGGGGTGGGCGATGAACGGCAGGTACAAGACCGGCACGCCGATGACTTCGAGCACCGCGCCTTGATAGGAGATCGTCCGCGTCTCGCGGTCCTGCACGGCGCGGCGTGCGCGCAGGCTCCACGTTGGCGGACGATCGCCGGTCGTGCAGATCGGGCAGCTTGTGTAGATGACGTTGCGAAGTTCGCTCTCGCCCTCGCCATGGCGCACCGCAGCGCGCGCCGCGAGCGTGCCGCCGTCGCTCATGCGCGAACGCAGTTCGCGCGCAGCGCCGACATTCATCGCTTCGTCGGCTTGGATTTCTTCGGCGTAAGTGACCGAGCCGTCCTCAAGCACAATCTGCACGTCGCCGACGGCGCGGATCTCCCCGGTGTTGAGATCGTAGACCAAGCGGTCGGCGCGCATGGTGCGGCCTTGGTAGCGCACCTGCACGTCGCCGACGGCGGTGATGGTTCGCGCGGCTTGATCGTCGATCAGTTCGTCGGCTTCGAGCAGAACGTTCTCGTTCTGCCCGGCGGGCGGCGGCGAGGCCGATTGGGGCGGACCCGGAAGAACCTGCGCAAGCGCCTGGGTCGATGCGGTCATAGCCAAGGCCGCGGCGAGCGCCGCCCAGCCGAACGGCATCCGCTCGGCCTGCCTGCCGGCCATTTCCCCTCGGCTCATTCGCATCCCTCTGCGACTCCCCAGCCTACCTAACCGCTTGGCCTTGAAGGCGTCCAGCGCCGGAAGCCGTGCGGGGAATCCTTTCGGCCCGGCTGTGGCGGCTCAGCCGTCCTCGACAAAGGCGACCAGCGCCAGAGCTATGAACATGCCCGCGAGCGGGGCGCTCCAGGCGGCGACCGCCGCCGGGACGCTCTGGGTGATGGCGAAAGCCCCAGCCAGCTGGCTGTAGAAAAACAGGAAGAGGCCTATGCCTACCCCCGCGGCGCCCCAGCGGGCCAGGTTGCCCAGGCGCTGCAATTGCAGCGAAAAGGCCGCCCCCAGGCCAGCCATCGTCGCCAGCAACAGTGGATAAGCCAGCAGCGCTTGCCATTTCAGTTCGTAGCGAGTGGGCGCAAAGCCGGCTTCGCGAGCCTCTCGAATGAAGCCGGGCAACGCCCAGAACGAAAGCGTCGCCGGGTTGACGAAGCGGTTGATCAACTCGGTGGCGTCCAGGGTTGTGGGTATCGCCAGATGGGTTTGACGCACCGGGCGCCCGCCCGGCGTGGCCTCCACAAGATCGGTCAGCTGCCAGAAACCGGGTTTCAATTCTGCCGCGTCTGCGTGGATGCGGCGGGTGAAGCGAAGGGCGTCCTGTTGCTGCTCGAAGAACATGAACGTCGCGCCGCGAAGGCGCGTGCCGCTTTCGTCGACCTCGTCGGCATGAATCACGACTTGGCCGTCTTCGTCGCCTTGGCGGATCCAGACGCCGTTCTCGCTTTGCGGCGCGGCGCTTTCAGCCAGCGTGACTTCGCGCTCCGCCTCAAAAGCCGTGAAGAGGTAGGCGCCGAGAGGGTTGAGCGCAGTGATGGCGACGAGCCCGAGCGCGACGCCCACGAAGGCGGCGGGCGCTAGGAAACGCCAAGCCGAGACGCCAGCGGCGCGCATCGCCACCAATTCGCTGGATCGGTTCAGCCCGATCACTGCCATCATCGTCCCCGCGAGCACGACGAATGGGAGCGTCTGCTCGATCAGCATGGGCGTTTTGAGCAACGTCAGCCGAAGCGCTTCGAGGATCGAGATTTCGACACGCGTGCCGACGGTGCGCATCTGCTCGACCAAGTCGATCAGCAGAATTGCGGCCAGCACCGCCAGCAGCGCGATCAGGACGCCAGAAAACACCCGGCTAATCACATAGCGTCCAAGGCGCGAAAACAGAAAGTTCATGCCTCCGCTCCCGCTAGCACCGACGGTCCGAGCGAGGTTCGCTTCTTGCGCGCCGAACGCCCGCCCAGCATCGCACTGCAGACGAGGATGACCACGATCGGCACGGCATATTGGAGGATGTTGAGTTCGGGATCGTCCGCTGCGGCCGCTTGCGTGGCGAGCGCCGACAAACGCACGACAAGCGCGATAATCGCGGCCCACATGATGCGCCGGCCATAGCCGCGGCGGCTGAACTCGCCAACCAGGACGCCGACGAGCGCGATGAGCGCCAGCGCTATGTTCAGAAGTGGGGCGGAGAGCCTTGCGTGCCCTTCGGCCAGGAATTGCTCGATGTTGCGTTGGTCGAAGTGCGCGGTGCGGTCGGGGAAGAAGAGTTCGAACAGCGTCCGATCCGAGGCCTTGAGGAAGAAGATTTCCGGCTCTTCGAACACGCCCTCGAACTGCAATACATAGCGGTCGAAATCCAAAACGTCGACCGAGCCCTCCTCGGTTTGCCGCTGAATCTGGCCGTCGCGCATGACGATGGCGGGCGCGCCGTCGACGGTGACGATGGCGCCGGCGCGCGCGGTGTAAGTGATCGGCGGGTTGGCGCGCGCATCGTTGATCAGCATATCGCGCAATTCACCGCCGCCGCCGCGCGAGCGCGCATAGAGCGTCAGACCTTCGGCCGGATAGGTGAACGAGCCTTCCTCAACCAGGCTTGAGGCAATATCGGTACGCAACTGATACAACACCTCGCGTCGTTCTTTGAACGAGGCAGGCTGGACAACGACGTTGATGGCCAGATGCGCGAGCGCTGCAAGCACAGCAAGTTGCATAATCGGCCTGGCGATGCGCTGGCGCGATACGCCTGCGCCATAGAGCACGGCGATCTCGCTTTCGCTGTGCATCCGGTTGAGCGCGTAGACGACGGCGATGAACACCGCCATCGGCAGGATCAGTGAGATGAGTTGGGGTAAAGCCAGGATGGTCACCCAGGCGAAGGCCAGTCCCGCGCGCCGGTTGGTGATGATGATGTCGAGCTGATTGAGGCCCTGGGTCAGGATCGCGATCGCCGCCAGCGCCCCGAGGATCGCCAGCAGCGGGCCGAGCGCCTGCCGGAACACATAAGCTGAAATGGTGTTCATTGCGTCCCTTGGCTCGGCGGCCGGCGTCCCAGGGTTTTCCCTAGCGGACGCACTCAGCTTTTCAATCGCCGCGGGCATGGCTACCACTCGCCCGAGCGCGGTTGAAGCGGGGCTAGAGCCTCCAGTTCGCAGAAGGAAACCATGGATATTCGATTTGTAACCGCCGGCGGCGGCGACGTGGTGGCGGTGATGGCGACCGAGGGCGGCGAGCTTCTGGCCGCCGGCAAGGCGCTGGATAAGGCCACGGGCGATCGGATCGCCAAGGCAATGAAGGCCGCCAATTTCAAGGGCGGCCTTGGCCATGTGACCGACGTGCTGGCCCCGGAAGGCGTGGATTTCTCGCGTGTCCTGGTGATTGGCGTCGGCAAGGCCGACACCGCCGACGGCATGACCGTCGAGCGCTGGGCTGGGCACGCCGTGAAGCGGGTGCTGACGTCCGGGGCCGAAAAGCTGGTGTTGCAGCCCGACGCGCTGCCGGGCGTGTCCAAGGCGGAATCCGGAGCGCACGCCGCCATGGGCGCGCGCCTGGCCGCCTACCGGTTCGACACCTATCGCACCAAGCTCAAGCCCGAACAGAAACCGACGCTGACCAGTGTCGAAATTTCGATGGACGGTCCCGCAGCGGCGAAGGCGCGCGCCGAAAAGGACGCCGCCATCGTCGAGGGCGTGTTCTTCGCCCGCGATTTGGTCAGCGAACCGCCGAACGTGCTCTACCCGGAAAGCTTCGCTGAGCGCCTACGCGATCTCGAAACCATCGGTGTCGAGGTCGATATTCTAGAGCCGGCTGCCATGGAGCGGCTGGGCATGGGGGCGCTGCTCGGCGTGGCGCAGGGCTCGTCGCGCCCGGCTCGCTTGGTGGCGATGCGGTGGAACGGCGGATCGAAGGGCGCGAAACCTGTTGCGCTGGTTGGCAAGGGCGTGACCTTCGACACCGGCGGCATTTCGATCAAGCCCGCCGCCGGCATGGACGAAATGAAGGGCGACATGGGCGGCGCCGCCGCTGTCGCCGGCGCGATGAAGGCCGTGGCGCTGCGTAAGGCCAAGGCGAATGTCGTCGGCGTGGTGGCGTTGGTCGAGAACATGCCGGGCGCCAACGCCCAGCGGCCGGGCGATATCGTCAACACCATGTCGGGCCAGACCATCGAAGTGCTCAACACCGACGCTGAAGGGCGGCTCATCCTCGCCGATGCAGTCTGGTACGCACAGGACAAATATGAGCCGGCGGCGGTGATCGATCTCGCCACGCTCACCGGCGCTGTCATCGTCGCGCTTGGGCACGAGCATGCCGGCATGTACGCCAACGACGAAGACTTGGCACACGCGATCACGGTCGCGGGTCAAACCGAAGGCGAGTTGGTGTGGCGCATGCCGCTCGGCGCCGGCTACGACAAGATGATCGATAGTCCCAACGCCGACATGAAGAACATCTCCGGCAAGCCGGCTGCGGGTTCGATCGTCGGCGCGCAATTCATCAAGCGCTTCGTCAAGGATGGCACGCCGTGGGCGCACATCGACATCGCCGGCACCGCCTGGAAGCCGGGGCCCTACGAAGACCCGATCTCGCCCGCTTGGGCGACGGGATTTGGGGTGCGGCTGCTGAATCGGCTGATCCAGAACAGGTATGAGGATTAGTTGTGAATTAGGCCAAATTAGCTTATATTCAGGAATATCCAGATATTCCGGAGAATGACGTGGACCGTCCAACGAAAGTTTCCTCGACAGAGTTCGCAGGCAAGTTTGGCCAATGGTCATTCAAGGCTCAGTCCACGCCGGTGGAGGTGGTGAACAACAAGACCGGCGTCACTTTGGGGTACTTCATATCCGAGCGCGATTTTCACACCTTGGTGCGCGTGATGGGCGGGTACAACCGTAAGTCATTGCATGCCTCCGAGTTGCCAAACGACCTGGTGATGGAACTAGAAGAGCCAGTTGCGCCCTACACGCACGAACTGGACGAAAAAGTCGGCGGCTAGATTCAAGCCCGTGTCGCCCGAAGCTGGCCTCGTCATTCCATATTGGTTCTTGTGGAGCAGCCACCACGAGGCGGGCGAAGAGTCCGGACGAAAGGCCCGTCCGTGCGTCGTCGTGATCGCGGTCAAGCGAAGCGCGGAATTGACAGTGGTTGTTGTCGCGCCGCTGACGCACACGTCCCCAGGCAAGACCCGCCACGCCGTCGAGATTCCGGCGCGCGTGAAGCGACATCTGAGCCTAGACGCCGCGCGTTCGTGGGTTATTTGCGATGAAGTAAATGAATTCGAGTGGCCGGGCTTTGACATGGATAGGACGCCCGATGGACACCGCGCGTTTGGCAGATTGCCCCACAATCTTACGCAGCGAATTCGCGAGGAAGTGGTTGCAGCGGTGCGCGATGGCAAACTCAAGAAGACGAGCCGCGATTGATGCCTGAGCTCTGGTTCTACCATCTTGAGAAGAGCGAGCTTGAGCGCGCGCTGCCGCCGCTGCTGGAGAAATGTTTGCAGCGCGGCTGGCGCGCTCTGGTGCGCGCCGGTTCGGCCGAGCGCCTGGATCAGCTCGACATGGCGATCTGGACCTTCCGAGAAGATAGCTTCGTGCCGCACGCGCGCGAGGGCGATCCCGTCAAACAGCCGGTCTGGCTGACGGTGGACGGCGGCAATCCGAACAACGCTCAGGCCTTGTTCCTGGTGGACGATGCCGAGCCCGGCGACCTCTCGGGGTTCGAGCGCGCCTGCCTCGTCTTTGACGGGCGCGATCCCGCCGCCTTGGAATCGGCCCGATCGCGCTGGAAACAGGCGAAGGACGCGGGGCTCGCCGCGTCCTATTGGAAAGAAAGCGCCGGCGGGCGTTGGGAGAAGCAGCAATGATGCGAGCGCTGTTGGCTGTTTGCGTTGTGCTCGGCGCGGTCGCGTGCGCGCAGGACCGGCCGCTTACCTACCGCCAGATGGAGGACCTCTCGCGCCAATCCCTGCGCGAGCAGATCAACCGACCGCAGCCGGACACCTGCCAGATGGCGGCGCATCAATCCCTTATCGGCGCCGTGGGCGCGGACATAGACCGCGCGACGCTGCCGCCGCTGACGCGCGTCATTTGCCACGATTGCGCTGTCACCATGGATTACAATGCCGAACGGCTCAATGTTGAACTGGGGCCTGACGGAAAAGTGGCCCGCCTTCGCTGCGGCTAATGATGGAGAGAGAGATGCGTGCATTGCTGGTGGCGGTTTCGGTGCTGGGCCTGGTGGCGTGTGGGCCAACGACCACGGCCACGGATGAACCTGTCGCCGAAGCGCCAACCCCGCAGACCGCCGAAGAGGCCACCGCCCAGGATACATGCGGCGCTGCGCAGTACGCCGGCATGATCGGGTCCAACATCGCGGCGGTGACGTTTCCGGCGGAGTCGGGCATCCGCATCATCCAGCCCGACTCCATAGTCACCGAGGATTTCCGGCCTGAGCGGCTCAATGTCATCGTCGACGCCAACGGCGCGATCACGGCGTTGCAGTGCTACTAGCGCGGCAGACTTTGAATCCGCCTCAGTTTGATGGCCATCGTGGAGCGGATTCAAAGTCCATAGGCCGCGCTAGAAACTTTTGAATCTAAAGCCTCTTTGCACTTCAAATGCGACACGAAGTTTGATCCCAGGCGCTGAGTCGCATTTGAAGCGCGAGGCTTTAGGCCAGCAATTCTGACGCACTTGGCGGCGGCTGGGGCCGCCGCTATAGACGCCGCTCCAATCGATCCCGGAGCAACGATCCCCATGGCCGTCGAGCGCACCCTGTCCATCATCAAGCCGGACGCGACCAAGCGTAATCTGACGGGCGCCATCAATGCGGTGATCGAGAAATCGGGCCTGCGCATCGTCGGCCAGAAGCGCATCTGGCTGTCGGAAGGCCAGGCGGAGGGTTTCTACGCCGTGCACAAGGAGCGGCCGTTTTTCAAGGATCTGGTCGAATTCATGATTTCCGGGCCGGTGATGATCCAGGTGCTGGAAGGTGAAGGCGCCATCGCCAAGAACCGCGAACTGATGGGCGCCACCGACCCCAAGAAAGCCGCGCCGGGAACGATCCGCGCCGACTTCGCGCAAAGCGTGGACGCGAATGCGGTGCATGGCTCCGATGCGCCAGAAACCGCGGCGGTGGAAATTGCTTATTTCTTTTCGACGACGGAACTCTGTCCCCGCTAAGTGCAAAACCTGCTCGATTTTAATCTCCCACAACTGACCAACTGGCTGGTCGGTCACGGCGAAAAGCCGTTCCGCGCCAAGCAGGTGTTCCACTGGATGCACCAGTCGGGGGAGAGCGATTTCGGGAACATGACAGACCTGGCCAGGCCGCTGCGTGAATGGCTGTCGCGTGAGGAGGAAATCCGCGGGCCAGTCGTGGGCGCGGACAGGACATCTGAAGACAATACGCGCAAGTGGCTATTTGATGTGGGTCCTGGCAGTAGCGCTGCCGGTGATCAGGCCCTGCGCAACGGCATCGAGACAGTATTTATTCCAGAAGGCAATCCTTCCTGCGGCGAGGCGGCGGAAGATGATGAGACGCAACGTTACCGCCCGCGTCCAGGCGCGGTGGATGGCCCGCGTTACCGTGGCACACTGTGCGTGTCCTCGCAGGTGGGGTGCGCGCTGGAATGCACGTTCTGCTCCACCGGACGGCAGGGTTTCAATCGCAACCTGACGGTGGCTGAAATTGTCGGCCAGCTCTGGCATGCGGTTCGCGAGTTGAGAAAAGCCGGCTGGGGCGAACGTCCGGTGACGAACGTGGTCATGATGGGCATGGGCGAGC